>Ga0105044_10009624_pt1 | contig 13202 bp, 7 predicted proteins | sample MAT01_FD_78092 | JGI IMG/M metagenome (GOLD analysis project Ga0105044, IMG submission 78092) | Freshwater microbial communities from Lake Fryxell liftoff mats and glacier meltwater in Antarctica - MAT-01 | ecosystem: Environmental > Aquatic > Freshwater > Ice > Liftoff microbial mat | place...
CCGTTGACAACGTAGATGTGTATGCCATTAACACTTCAGGCGACGGCAAAGTCAGCGCCTATTTTGAAACGGACAATGGGCTTTTGTTAACCATTTCTGTGCTCAACCAAAGTGGTTCAACCCTATTAGGATCGGCGATTAACGACACGTTGACTCTTGTCTATGACGGTCTTGCACAAGGTCCAGCATTTTTGCAGGTCAATCGTTGGAGCGGGTCCGGGAGCTACCGTGTACGCTACACGGTTGACCCACCAGATCACGCCAATGATGCAGAGCCGAATAACACCACTGGAACAGCACTTGCTCTGGCGGAAGGAGTGTTCGCAACAGGACACATCGGGTATGCCAATGGCGTGGAGACTCCCGTTGACAACGTCGATTTCTATGAGCTCGACCTTTCAGGCGACGGCAAAGTCAGCGCCTATTTTGAAACGGACAATGGGCTTTTGTTAACCATTTCTGTGCTCAACCAAAGTGGTTCAACCCTGTTAGGATCGGCGATTAACGACACCTTGACCCTTGTTCGCGACGGTATTGCACAAGGTCCAGTTTTTTTATCGGTCAATCGTTGGAGCGGAGTCGGGAGCTACCGAGTCAAGTACGAATTGTTGGAGGTGCCAGAGGCAAACGATACCGAGCCCAACAATGTGCTCGTCGATGCCCAGCTCATCGCTCCGAACTTCCCGGCTGAAGGGCATTTAGGGTACGTCAACGGAACTCCGTCTCCTATTGATGTCAAAGATCTGTATACTTTTTCCGGGCAGGCTGCAGGTCCGATTTCCTTTGACTGGGCAACGTCTAATGGGTTGCTGATAACCCTCCAGTTGTTGAACTCTGCCGGAAGCACCTTGGTCGGAAGTGGAATAGCCGTTTCCGGTACTTTGGCCTTCAACCTTCCCGACAACGGAACTTACTACCTGCAGGTAAGCATCTGGTCCGGAGTCGGGGGCTACACATTGGGTGTAGACAACGGTTGTGATCTTACGGCGATTGCCAACCAACAAGTCATTTCTGTGGGGGCCCAATTGCAGTGGGCTGCTGTGCCAGGTGCCACCACATACAACGTTCGCCGCGGGCTTGCCGGTGGGCCTTACACCGTCCTTACCACGCCAGCCAAGCGCAGTGTCTGGTTTCCGCTGGTCGAAGACACGGATTACGAATGGCAGGTGCAGACCGTTTGTGGTGACCGGGTCAGCGGGTACATACCGCTTCGCCCTTTCACCACACTTGAATTCCCCATTTGCCCCAACATTGGCGGCTTGTTGCAGGATAGCTTAACGGCCACGTCAATCAAGCTAACTTGGAACGATAGTCCTTACGCCATCAACTACCGGGTGGAGTATCGGGTGGTAGGAAGCCCAGGTGGCAGTGCTGTCAATACTGCTGCACCTTCTGCCAAGCTAACGGGCCTTCTGCCTGGCACCAATTATGAGTTCCGGGTTTATGCAAATTGCTATGGCGATGGTCAAAGCAATTTCCGGAACGGCACGTTCAGCACACCGGCCACTCGCGAAGGTGAGCAGTCGGAAGCCAAACTCTGGCCTGTTCCAGCTTCTGAATACTTGAACGTAGCCTTCACGCTGGCGCAAGACGGCTCCGCTCATCTGGTTATTGTTGATGCGCTTGGACGCAACGTCCGCGCATTCCGCCACGCAGGTTTTGCCGGGAGTAATCTCGCTGAGTTAAGCCTCGTCGGCCTTTCATCAGGTATTTACCATCTGCAAATCCTGGACGAACAGGGCTCGCAGCAAGTCCTTCCTTTCGGTATTCGGTGATTGGAAGCCCGCAATGAGGGAGGACCTTCATTGCCTTTTGCGGAACCCCGCGGCTTGCGCCGCGGGGTTCGTTTTTTTACCTGATAAGTGAACCTGTAGTTTAACGTCACGATGAAGTTTCCAAAGAAGGTCGATGCCAGCGCCCTAATTCAGCCTGGGCATGCCCCACTTAAAACGTATCGCGGCAGAACTAGGTTATGCGTTGGTGGTTTGGCTAATTTAGGTGGCAACATAAGCCTTGCGCCTTACGTATACGCCTTTTTGAGGATGTTTTAAGTGGCAGAGGACATGGCACAGCCACCTGTTCTTGTTTGCCCTACTTTGCCTGTTAACAATCTACGCTGTATCCGGATGGCTGCCCTTTCAAACGACCTTTTCGACCTGATTCACAGCATGAGCGCGCCGGAGAAGGCCTACTTTAAGCGCTATGGGTACAAGAACGGTGCTCGTCGGCAGGCCTACCTGGATCTTTTTGACGCCGTAGAAAAGCAAGAGAGCTTTAACGAGGCTGCTTTGCGGAAGAAATTTGCCCCACCAAAGGGGTTTAAATCATTAAGTTCTGCCAAGAACCACTTGTATCATCAGGTTTTGCATTCCCTGATGGAGTATAACGCAGACAAAAGCGGAGAAGACCAAGTAATCCAACTTATGCAGGAAGTTTGGTTCCTAAAAAATCGCGGACTTGAGGATCAATGTGCCAAGCGCTTAAAAGTAGCTTGGAAGACTATTGCCGAGCAGGATCAACAGGCGTTTTCCCCAGCGCTTTTTCCGGCAGAATTTGCCTTAATTCCTTATGCAGAACAAGGATTTATTGATCGCTTTACTGCGCTTGAGCGTGAAAAACATACCCTGGCACTGCTTCAAAACCAGAACGAATACAGCCATCTTTACGCCAGAATGACCCAAATGGTCAGCACTTGGGGCGTCATTGTCCGCGATCCCCGACACATAGAAGCAGTTGAATCGGTTTTGGCCCACCCGCTGTTGCAGGAGGAGTCTTTGGCCTTAAGTTTTCAGGCCAAATACATGTTGCACAGTGTTAATAAGATCCTGAACCAGGTCATCTGCCGCTACGATACCGCGCTGGAGCACGCCCGCAAAGCCGTCCTTTTGCATGAACGCTTTCCGGAATTGTTGTCCAGGCACCATCGATCATACCTTATGTCTCTGTTCAATCTTTTGAACGATTTGGTGGGTGGTGGAAAGTTTGAAGAATTTGAGATGTGGAAAGACCGCATACATTCCGTTGTTTCTGCCCTGCCGGATTCCGGTTTCAAAATAGAATCCGAAGCTAATTTAACTTGTAGAATAGTATATAAAGAAATCTTATTTCGAAATTACCAAGCGGCCTTTCACGAAGTTGGTCCTTTGATCAAAGGGCTGGATCGCTTTGCCTTTCAACCGCATTTGAGCATTCAACACCGGTACCTCATAGCCTGCGCTGCTTTTTACACAGGTCGGTTGGAGGAAGCCCATAGCTGGATTGCCGGATTATTGGCAGACGAGCACTTGGAGCACTACCGTGACTTTTTCTCCTTTGCCCTCATCCTCAACCTGATCATTCACCTGGAACTGGGCCATCGCGAGCATTTAGCCTACGCCCGGGAGCGGGTTTACCGGATGTTCAGCAAGCGAGACATGTTGTTTGAAGTAGAACGAATCTTTTTGGCATTCCTGCGCCGCTACGAACGCATCCCCGAAGATCCTTCTGTGCTCCGCAAGGCCTTTGAAGAACTCCGCGATCAGCTTCTTCCGCTGCAGGGAGACGCTTACGAGCGTAATGCCTTTGATTATTTTGATTTTCTGGTGTGGCTGGATGCCCGCATTCAACATAAGACTATGTTGGAGGCCGCCGAAGAATGGCGGGGCAAATTTGCCTTGAGGCCTGCCTGAAAAGGGCTTTGCAGGATCGTTGTCCGTCCCGGAAAAAGCTTAGTTTTGACGCCTGACTGTCGCGAGACAGCTAAAAGGTTATAAAAAGAACCCAAACATTGTTTGGCCTGCCGAACAAGAGAAGGCGCCTTAGTTCAACGGATAGAACGTGGGTTTCCGGAACCCAAGATAAAGGTTCGATTCCTTTAGGCGCCACCAGGAAGGACTGCTGATCAGCAGTCCTTTTTTTTGGAGGGGCTAATCCATCTTGCATTTAGTGTTTTGTGCCAATTTTGCAGGGACCACGGTCAATTCGCCCTATCAGTAGCAATCCAGAAAAGAAACCTCATGGAAGGACACCCTGCCCCCGATACAGCTCCCGAATCGCGGGAAGCAAAAAACTTCATTGAACTAATCATTGAAGAAGACCTGCGCCACGGGCGGCACCAAGGCAGGGTCCACACGCGCTTCCCCCCCGAACCTAATGGTTATCTTCATATAGGACATGCCAAAGCCATCTGCACCAACTTTGAACTGGCCAGGCAATACGGGGGAAAGACCAACCTTCGCTTTGACGACACCAACCCTTCCGCCGAAGAACAGGCATACGTAGACGGCATGCGCGAAGACCTGCACTGGCTTGGCTACGACTGGGAGGATCGGGAGTATTTTGCCTCTGATTACTTTGATCAACTTTACGAATGGGCCCTTCAATTGGTGCGCGCCGGCAAGGCATACGTTGACGATTCAAGTCCGGAAGAACTTCGCAAGATGCGGGGCAGCACTATCGAACCAGGGGTGGAAAGCCCATTCCGGAATCGATCGGTTCAGGAGAACCTGGACCTGCTGGAGCGCATGAAGAACGGCGAGTTTGCCGAAGGTTCCCGAATCTTGCGCGCTAAAATTGATATGGGTTCGCCCAACATGCACCTCCGCGACCCGGCCATGTACCGGATTCTTCGCGCTCCCCACCACCGAACCGGCACCAGTTGGTGCATTTACCCCATGTACGATTGGGCCCACGGACAGTCCGATTCCATAGAAGGCATTACCCATTCGCTTTGTTCGTTGGAATTTGAAGTGCACCGTCCACTCTACGATTGGTTCATCGAACAACTCGGCATCTATGCCCCACGGCAAATTGAGTTTGCCCGCCTGAACGTCAGCTACACCATCACGTCCAAACGCAAACTGCGTCAATTGGTCGAAGAAGGCCATGTGAGCGCCTGGGATGACCCTCGTATGCCCACCCTTCGGGGCTTGCGCCGTCGAGGTTATACGCCAGCCAGTATCCGCAACTTCAACGAACGTGCAGGGCTGGCGCGCCGAAACAATGTCATCGATTATGCCCTCCTGGAGTTTTCGGTGCGAGAAGACCTGAACCGCACATCGCCGCGGGTTATGGCCGTGCTGGAGCCGTTGCTTTTAAAAATTGAAAATTGGCCAGTTGGCCAGGTTGAGTTCCTTAGCCTGGAAAACAATCCGGAAGAACCTGCTGCCGGCCATCGAGAGATTCCCTTTTCCGGTGCCTGTTGGATTGAGCAAAGCGACTTTAATGAGCATCCGCCCAAAAAGTATTTTCGCCTTGGCCCGGGATTGATGGTTCGCCTCAAAGGCGCTTATCTGGTTGAATGTACTGGGGTAGAGCGCGATGCCAGTGGCCGAATCACTGCGGTTTTGGCTCGTTACCTGCCGGAATCCCGTTCGGGCCAGGACAGCACCGGGCTCAAAGTCAAAGGCACCATTCACTGGGTTCCCGTGCAGGAGGCCGTTGAAGCAGAAGTGCGGCTCTACGAGCGCCTGTTTTTGGACGAGGCGCCAGATGCGCACAAAGACCGGGACTTTCTGGAGTTCCTCAACCCGGAATCGCTCCAGGTATTGCCGCGATGCTTTCTTGAACCATCGCTCGCCGCAGCACTTAGTGGACAAGCTTTCCAATTCCTGCGCATGGGCTATTTCTGCGTTGATCTTGCATCGCAATCGGGAAAGCTCGTCTTTAACAAAACCGTCGGGCTCAAAGATACCTGGACGCGGCAGCAAGCCTCCGGGCAAGACTCTGAGCAGACCTCCGGATAGACTTAAATGCAGACCTCAGCACAGACCGGGTAGCAAGCCACAGCATAGACCGGGTAGCAAGCCACAGCATAGACCGGGTAGCATGCCTCAGCATAGACCTAAGTGCAGACCTCAGCATAGACCGGGTAGCAAGCCACAGCATAGGCTGAACCCAAGACCCGAATCGCAGGTTGGCGGTGGCGGTCCAGCGCCTTTAGCGCGGCGGTTTAAGCCGCAAGGACTCCCACAGCCATTCCACCGGATGCCGGGCTGTTTTGCCTGTACCGTCGTGGATTTGGTGGCGGCAGGAGGTACCGGGTGCCGCGATTAACCCGTCTGACGGCAGCTTGCGTAGGGCTGGAAACAACACCATTTCGCCTATTTGCATGCTCAAATCGTAGTGCTCTTCTTCGTAGCCAAACGAACCCGCCATGCCGCAGCAACCGGTGTTGAGCACGCTAACCTGGTGGCCGGTGGGTAAGGCCAGGGCTTGTGCCATGCCCGACACCCCGACTAACGCTTTTTGGTGGCAATGACCGTGCAAAAAGAGATTGCGCGGTGAATCGTCAAAGTCATCGGGCGAAAGGCGTCCGGCTCGCGCCTCAGCCGCTAAAAAATCTTCGACCAGGTGGCAATGTTGGGCCAGATTCCGCGCGGCGTCCAGAAGTTCATCGGATACCAAATCGGGGTATTCGTCCCGGAAGGTCAGGATGGAAGAAGGCTCAATGCCCAACAGGGGCGTTTCGGCATTTACTAAGCCTTTCAACGCCCGGACGTTGCGCTCTGCCAGTGTGCGCGCATGCGCCAGCATACCTTTGGACAGGTAGGTGCGCCCGCATTCTCCGGCCGGCGCAACGCGAATCGCATAGCCCAGCCCACTGAGCAGGCGCACGGCCGCCTGGCCAACAGGCACGTCTAACCGGTCGCTGAACGGGTCAATAAACAGCCATACCTGGCCGCGAAACGGCGAAGCACTAACCGGTGCGGAATGCCGCATCCAGCTCCGAAGCGACTGCCCGTGGATCATAGGCAATTGACGCAGCGGGTGCACGCCCATCGCGCGCTTGACCAGGGGCGAAGTCCAGCGGCTGCGGAGCGCAAAGTTGCTCAAGGCAGCGAATTTTCCCCCGAATTCATTCAGCTTGGCAACATGACCAAACAAGCGTGTCCGCATCGGAAAGCCCTTTCCGGCGTACCGCTGGTAGAGCCATTCCGATTTGAGGCGGGCCATGTCCACGTTGCTGGGGCATTCGCCGGTGCATCCTTTGCAAGACAGGCAGCGGTCCAGGACGGCTTCGAGGGCCGGGTCGGCAAATGGATTTTTTTCGGGCGAACGGGTCAGTACTTCTCGCAGCGCATTGGCGCGGGCCCGCGTGCTGTCGCGCTCCTCGCGGCTGGCCTGGTACGAGGGACACATCGTGCCTCCAGCTTCGGGCAACTTGCGACAGTCGCCGGAGCCATTGCACTGCTCAATCGCGCGCATGATGCCTTGCTCCCGGCGAAAGCGAAACACCGTATTAAATGTTCTGGTTTCCTGTCCAGCGTCGTAGCGCAGAAACTGGTCCATGGGCGGCGTGTCCACAATTTTTCCCGGATTCAAGACCCCTTCCGGATCCCAGAGCCGCTTGATTGCCACCATTCGCTGGAAGTTTTCAGGCCCTACCATTTGCTCCAGAAACTCGCCGCGCAAACGGCCGTCTCCATGCTCGCCCGAAAGCGAACCTCCGTAACGTTTAACCAAGGCAGCCACTTCCTCGGCCACAGTCCGGAACAGCTTCTGCCCCCCGGCGGTTTTCAAATCCAGAATAGGGCGGAGGTGCAATTCGCCCGAGCCGGCGTGCGCATAATGCACGCAGTACAACCCGTAATCCGCCATGATGCGGTTGAACTCAGCGATGTAGGCGGGCAGATCCGCAACAGCAACAGCGGTGTCCTCGATTACCGGAACAGGTTTGGAATCGCCGGGCATGTTGCTGAGCAAGCCCAATCCGGCCTTTCGCAAATTCCAAACACGGGGAATATCTTCGCCGCGTACTAAAGGATATGCATAGCCGAAATTATGTTCTTGCAAGGCCGCCACGAGCGCAAGGGCATCCTGTTCCAGGTCTTGCGCATCGTGCCGCGCCAATTCCACCACTAACACCGCGCGCGGTTCGCCGTCCAGAAAAAACCGGTTGACCTTTTGCGACAAACTGTCTTTAGTGCAATCCAGCAGGAAGTGGTCCATCAACTCAACTGCGGTCGGTTGAAATTGCAACGCCACGAGGTTAGCGCGCAAACTCTCGTCCAGCGAGTTAAAATGCGCGCAGATCAACAATTTGTGTTTCGGGGGAAGGGGTTGGAGCCTGAGCGAGATTTCCGTCGCCAGCGCCAAGGTGCCCTCCGAGCCACAAAGCAGCCGGCAAAAGTCCAGACCGCCGGGAAGCGCAGCGCCGGGGTCGGCGAGCAATAAGTCTAATGCGTAGCCGGTGTTGCGCCGGGGAATGTCCGCCTTGGGAAACGCATCCCGAATTTGAGCCTGCACGGCGGGATCATGTTTCCAGGTTAGCGCCTGCCGGTAGAGCGCGCCTTCCAGATCCTGCCGCGCGGCTTTGGCTTGGGCGTCTGCTGCAGACAGCGCCTGGAATTCGGTGATCGAGCCATCAGCCAGGATGGCGCGTACGGAATCGGTGTGCTCCCGGGTGCTGCCGTAAACCACCGAGTTGGATCCACAAGAGTTGTTTCCCACCATGCCACCGATCATCGCCCGGTTGGCAGTGGATGTCTCCGGACCAAAATACAGGCCGTGCGGAGCCAGGTAGCGGTTTAGTTCGTCGCGGATGACGCCAGGTTGAACGCGCACGGTGCCTTTTTCAACGTCCAGGTGCAGGATATTGGTGAAGTGCCTCGATAGATCGAGCACCAGACCCTTGCCGACCACTTGTCCGGCCAGCGAGGTGCCGGCCGTGCGCGGAACCAGCCCGATGCGGTAGCGCCGCGCAAAAGTGAGCAAGCGCAGCAAGTCTTCCTCGTTCCTGGGGTAGGCCACAGCCTCCGGCATCTCGCGGTACGAAGAGGCGTCGGTGGCATAGAGCATGCGAATGGTCCGGCTGCGGTGCAATTCGCCAGCCAGTGAGCGAGCCAGGTTGGACCAGGCAGCTTCGTTGAGGGGGGGGGGACTCGCATCGGCAATGCCGGAGGCATTGCCAGCAGGGGAAGGGGGGAGGGGGGGCACGGCGATTTCTAACACAGAGCCAAATTAAGCCCGCACAATCCTATCCCAAAGCCAGGGGCAAAAATCTGAGCGATGTTGATTTTTTTTGCCTCATTCTGCAAAGAATCGAACCTGAGGCTTAATCGGGGTGTTCTGGTTTGTAGAAAGTCAACCAGACGATCTAAACCATGAAAACTTTCAGCATGCACGTATTGTTTGTCCTTGTGTTGGCTTCGTGCGGACTTTCTTCGGAAACCAGCCCCCGCAACGCGAACCAAGCCATTTCGCCCGAAAAAACGACCATGGAAAGCACAACCACCGCTTCAAACAGCCAGCAACCTGATCCTGACCGGATTGCTTCTCCTCAAAAAGAATTAGCCGAAGCCACCTTCGGTTCCGGGTGTTTTTGGTGCACAGAAGCCTTCTTTGAGAGCCTGAACGGTGTTAATTCCGTGGTTTCCGGCTATTCCGGAGGTCATGTCAAGAATCCGGCATACCGCGAAGTCTGTGATGGCCGAACCGGTCACGCAGAAGTGACGCGCGTCCAATTTGATCCGGCGGTTATTTCGTATGCTGAACTTTTGGAGGTGTTTTGGGCCACCCATGACCCCACCACGCTTAACCGCCAGGGCAACGATGTAGGCACGCAATATCGCTCGGTCATTTTTTACCACGACGAGGAGCAGAAGCGTGTCGCCGAGCTTTCGCGTCAAGCGGCTCAAGAAAGTGGTACCTGGCAAAATCCTGTTGTAACGGAAATCAGCCCGCTTGTCAATTGGTTTGCCGCGGAAGCCTCCCACCAGGACTACTTCGCCAACAACCCGGATCAACCCTATTGCGCCTATTTGATCCGGCCCAAAATGGACAAGTTCAAAAAGGCATTCGCTGAAAAGCTCAAGCCATGATCCTCCTGCTCACTCTTTGACCATGGTCATGTGAATAGGACGCAGCGGTGTTCCAGCGCGCAGGTAATAAATTCCCGGGGGAAGGGCGGATACGTCCAGAACAGTTTGCTCGGCTTGCTCCAAGTCCTGGTGCAGTACACGCTCGCCGGTAGCGGAGAACAGCGATACTGTTTCACCGGCCTGTAAGCTGCCTGAAGTAGTGAAATAGGCCGAACCGTAATTGGGATTAGGGAAAAGTTGTGCTGTACCTTCTGCTGTTAGCTGTTCGTAGACTGCGCTGCGAATGGCTGAATACCGAATTGTACCGTCTATATCTACGAGTTTGAGCCGGTAATAATTGGTTCCTGGTTCGGGCTTTTCATCGGAGAAGCGATAGTTCAGCATTGTGCTGCTGTTGCCCGCTGCGGCAACCGTCCCAATAGCACCAAATTCCACTTCTTTTGTGGCACGCTCTACCATAAACTCCTTGCTTTGCAGCTCTGAAGCGGTGTTCCAGTAAAGTTGTACCTGGCTTGGCAGCGCTTCAGCTTGAAAGGATATGAGCTCTATCGGCAAGGGATTTTCTGAAAAACTGCCCAGGGTAAACAAGCTAAATGAAGTAAATGCGCTTGGTGCCGACGTGGAAGTAACGCTTCCGATCAGGGTGTCCCCACCGGAGAATGCCGGTGCTCCGGTTCCTCCAATATCAATCCAGGTACTTGGAGCGGCAGCCGTGTTCTTGCAGACAACCAGGTCAGATCCATCGAAGACAACATCGTTTATTCCGAAAAATAAGGTGATTCTAGGTTCTTGTCCTGCGGCCGTGCGGATGTTGCCATCAGGATCTTCCACCATTCCAGCGGTTAGAAACCGCTCCATTTGCCAATAGTGGGCCTGCGAAATTAGCTGAACGGTTGGAGGGAGTGCGTAACCCAATTCCAAGGCTGAATTCTGGTAAACTTCGGCCCTGTAGGTGTAGTCAGACGAGATGCTGTGAGCCACTTCCAACGTGATAGGACGCCAGTCAGCGCCTTTTCCAATGGGGAAATATAGCACGGAACGCGAAGTGGTGTTCGAATTCATGCCATATTGCATAGGCCCGTTAATGTATGCGCTGACGTTGCCCACAGTTGACGTGGTGGTTTCATCGCGAAGCGTAACTAAATTTATGGACGAGCTGGTGATGGTACCCTGGGTCATCGTTAGGTCGGCCACAACAGCCATGGAAACGTCCAGCAGCATGTTGCCTCCGCTGCTTATGTTCACGGTCATTCGCTGAAAAACAGGGGGGAGGAGTACATCTCCGTACAAGGTGCGGTTGCTGTTCCCATCAAAGGTAGCTCGACCAGTACCCGATCCAAATTCTATTGCTACAGTAGAGCCAACCGTGGAGATGTCGCCTGAAAACGTATTGTTTCCACTGTAAGCTGGCGAAAGGGCGCCCGTGCTGGTCTGCACAAATGTGGCGGAACCATTAAAGTCATCTGGATTGGTATTGCCTAAACGCAAGTAGGAAGTTCCATTGTTTGTAAAGCTGACGTTCCCAAAGGTGTTCCCGCCCGTCCATGTGATATTTGATCCGCCATTCATAATAAATTCAGAAGAGCCGCTTACCGTGCTAAACTGGTGTGCTCCTGTTGCTGAAATGTGGGTTGCACTGATCATGGAGCAGCTCGCCAGGAAATTACTGGTGGTAAGGGTAATGGCACCGCTGCTGGTGGTAATCGCAAAGTTGCCGCTAAAGCTGCACGATGTGGCTGTAAAGGCAGTCGGGGTGATGCGTTCGTTGGCACTGCTGTTTGATTGGGTAAAATTACTAATGGTAAGCGGCCCCGCACTGTAGCCGTCTGTCAGCAATGCGCCAGAAGATTGCGTACTTGTGCCGCCACCGGCGCCGAACGTAATACCCCCGCTGCCACTGTTGGTCAGCGTAATGTCGCCTCCAAAGATGTTGCTGCCCCTGTAGCTGACTTGAATTCCTCCACTGCTGGTGTTCGCAAATTGGGCAGTCCGTCCAAAGGAGTCACCAGTTGTACCTGCCAGGCGAATGAAATAGGTGCTGTTGTTGGTAAGGATGATGTCACCAAAAGAATTAGCTCCAGACCATGTTGAATTGTTTGTTCCAGCATTGCGAGTGATATTCGTGCTTCCAGTTGTTGTGCTGAATTGATTGGATCCTGACATGGAAATGTTGCCTTCAGCACTAAAGGAGTTCGCAGCGGTAAACGCACAGGAAGCAAACGTAAGGTTCCCTCCACTTGTTGAAAGACTAAAATTTCCATTAAAATTACAGGAGGTTAAGGTGGCTGTAGTAGGGTTGAAGCTCCCGTTTGGGTCAGTACTACTCTGTGTCATCCTTCGGATGATGAGCCGTCCATTGGAGAAACCGTTGGTTAATAGTGCAGCACCTGGCTCAAGGAAGGATTGAGCCGCAGCGGTATTGCTGTTCCCTATGGTCATTCCACCTGTAGCGCTATTGTCTAAAGTTACTAGTGAATAGAAAAAGGTTGTATCCCGATAAGCAATATCAAATGTTGCGAGGGAATTATTGATAAATTGTACTTGGTCGTTAAAAATATCTCCAACAGTGTTGGCGAGTCGGACACGGGCGCTGCCATTGTTTGTAATTGTAGTTGGCCCATTGAACGTGTTTCCACCATACCAATCATTATTTATGGCACCTGTTTTAATTAAATTAATTGCGCCGTTAAATGTAGCGTTTGATATTGAGTTAAAGGTTAGGCTGGACAAGGTGCCATTCTGCAAGATTCCATTGGATATGGCCACACTTACACTAGCCGTGAATTGATAATCTCCGAAATCGAGGGTGCCCGCTGTTAACAAAAGAACGGCTATGGTTTTGTCATCGTCCAGAAGGCAGATGTTCGGAACAGCATCACTGTTAATCCATACGCTATCTCCTACGCCTGGAATGCCGTTAGGCGTCCAGTTTTCGTCCGTAGCCCAATCATTGGAGAGAGACCCATTCCATTCAAATATCTGCGCTTTAGCGACGGAATTGCACAGCAGAAAGGCTTGCAATAGGATGATGACTTTTTGAGTAATCGGTGACATGGCTATGATGCTGGCTTAGGCAGAAGAGTATTGCTCTAAAGGGTTTATCGCTGGCTTTTGAACCCATTATCGCATAATGCTTTCCATTAACATAGATCAGCAAGAAGCTGAGGGTGACTCCGCACTTTGATCAAAAATGCTGGTGTTATCCTCTGGATGAGTAGCGTTGCGACGCCTAAGAGACTGCTTTGAACCACTTTTTCTGAAATCAAATGGCGTAAAAAGCAAAGCGCCAGGCAAAGGGCCTGGCGCTAGGGGATAGAATTTATAATGGCGGAAATCCGGGAGAACTATCAAGAATTATTCAGATAATTGACCGAATTAAAGGGAGTCTTTTAGCTGATTTCC
>Ga0105044_10009625_pt1 | contig 13201 bp, 13 predicted proteins | sample MAT01_FD_78092 | JGI IMG/M metagenome (GOLD analysis project Ga0105044, IMG submission 78092) | Freshwater microbial communities from Lake Fryxell liftoff mats and glacier meltwater in Antarctica - MAT-01 | ecosystem: Environmental > Aquatic > Freshwater > Ice > Liftoff microbial mat | place...
CGTCCCACGTCCAGGACGTCATGCACTTCGACCAGGTCTGTTACGACTTCCCGCAGCTGGTCATCGTCATGCGTCACGGGGCCGAGCCCTGGGAGGAGCTGGCGGTCAAGCTGATGCTCAAGTGGCCCGGCCTGCACTACATGACCAGCGCCTTCGCCCCGCAGTACTACCCCCGGGCGATCATCGACTACGCCAACACGCGCGGCGCCGACAAGGTCATGTAAGCCGGCTACTACCCGATGGGCCTCAGCCTCGAGCGCATCTTCGCCGAGATGCCCGACGTGCCGTTCCGGGACCACGTGTGGGCCCCGTTCCTGCGGGAGAACGCCCTGCGAGTTTTCAAGTTGGACGACTGATGATTGACGCGGCGCCGCGGAGCGAAGCAGCTCCCGACGACCTGACGCGATCGGCGGAGCCGGCCGGGCGGAGCACGGCGGATGGGACCGAGCGCTACACGATCATCTCGGCCGACACCCACGGCGGGGCGAACCACGAGACCTACCGCGAGCACTTGGACCCGGCCTGGCGCGACGAGTTCGACGCCTGGCGGGGCGAGTACAGCAACCCCTTCCGGGACCTGCAGGGCGACGGTCGCAGCCGCAACTGGGACGACGAGCGCCGTACCGATGAGCAGGAGACCGACGGCGTCGTGGCCGAGGTGCTCTTCCCCAACACGGTGCCCCCGTTCTTCCCGACCGGCGCCGTGGTGGCCCGGCCGCCGACCCCCGAGGAGCAGCCCCGGCGCCGGGCCGGGGTGCGGGCCCACAACCGCTGGCTGGTCGAGTTCTGCGGCCTCCGACCGGAGCGGCGGGCGGGCATCGCCCAGATCTTCCTGAACGACGTGGACGAGGCGATCGCCGATGTCGAGCTCGCCGCGGCCAACGGCCTGCGGGGCGGGGTCCTGCTCCCGGCGGTCCCGCCCGACACCCCCCACATCGAGCCCGTGTACTCGACGGCCTACGACCCGCTGTGGGCGGCCTGTGAAGACCTCGGGGTGGTCCTCAATCACCACTCCGGTGGCGGCGCGCCCGACTACGGCCGCCACGCTGCCACGGGGATGGTCTGGATCGCCGAGGCGACCTTCTGGTCCCGGCGGACGCTGACCCACCTGCTGGTCGGGGGCGTGTTCGAGCGCTTCCCGAAGCTGAAGCTGGTGCTGACCGAGCAGGGGGCGAGCTGGATCGCCCCGACGCTGGCCCAGCTCGACGGCTTCCACGAGCAGGCGGCCACGACCGGTCGCATCGGCGAGCTCAAGTACCGGCCGGAGGACGTCCTGCCGCTTGCCCCCAGCGAGTACTTCCACCGCAACGTCTACGTCGGCTCCAGCTTCCCGAGCCCGGTCGACGCCGAGGCCCGCCACGACATCGGGGTGAGCCACTACCTGTGGGGGAGTGACTACCCGCACCACGAGGCGTCCTGGCCCTACACCCGGGAACTGCTGCGCCGGTCCTTCGCCGGCACCGATCCGGTCGAGCTGCAGCAGGTCCTCGCCGGCAACGCCGCGGAAGTCTACGCCTTCGACCTCGAGGCGTTGGCGCCCCTGGCCGCCCGCTTCGGCCCCACCCACGCCGAGATCGACGAGCCCCTCGACGCCGTCCCCGCCGACGCCACCAGCCCCGGCTTCCACCGCCCATGACCCCCACCGACGACCGTTCTGGTGGCTGGATGTGGTGTCGGGGCACGCGCCTGAGCCACCAGAACGAAGATGTCCGGGTTCTGGCGGCTGGGATGCGCGGTGGGGCGCGCCCTGGAGCCACCAGAACGAGACGAGGCGATGATGGCTGAGCCGAGGTTCGCGGGGCGACGGGTGCTGGTGACGGGGGCGTCTCGGGGCATCGGCGCGGCGCTGGCCGTCGAGATCGCCCGCCAGGGGGCCGACGTGGCCATCACGGCCCGGACCGCGGACGCCCACCCGACGCTGCCGGGCTCTCTGAAGGAGACCGCAGCGGCCATCGAGGCCCACGGCCGCAGCGCGGTCCGGGTGGTGGCCGACTTGACCGACGAGACGGACCGGGCCCGCATCGTCCCTGAGGCGGAGGCCGGTCTCGGCGGTCCGATCGACGTGCTGGTCAACAACGCGGCGGCCGCGATCTACCAGCCCTTGGCCGACTACCCGCTGAAGCGCCGGCGGCTGATCTTCGAGGTGAACCTCCATGCGCCCCTGGACCTGGCTCAGGCGGTCCTGCCCGGGATGCTCGAACGGGGCGAGGGCTGGATCCTGAACCTGTCCTCCGGTAGCGCCCGGCCCCGCCCGGGCCCCCCGTTCGAGGAGACGGCCATGGGTTCGACCCTGGGCGTCTACGGGGCGAGCAAGGCCGCTCTCAACCGGGTGACCAGTGCGTTGGCCGAAGAGGTGTGGGGCAGCGGCGTCCGGGTCAACACCGTCGAGCCCCGGGCCGCCGTGCACTCCGAGGGGGCCGACGCCCACCTGGGCGACGCTCTCGACCCGGAGATGTACGAGTCGATGGAGGACATGGTCGCCGGCGCCCTCGTCCTCTGTGACTGCCCGCCCGAGGTCACCGGCGGCATCCACATCAGCCTCGACCTCCTCGGCCGATGACCACCACATCCTTCGTTCTGGGTGCGCCCTACCGCGGCCCAGCGCGGAGGAGCGCACCCGGAACGGGGAGGGTTCGGCGATGACGACGGGCGAGGTGCGGCGCATCGAGTACTCGGGGTCGGTGCACGACGAGGAGGAGATCGAGGCCGTGGTCTCCGTCCTGCGGGGCGGGCCGACGGCGCTGCGCATCGGCCAGCACGTTCGGGGCTTCGAGCAGGGCGTGGCCGAGCTCTTCGGCATGGCCCGGGGGATCATGGTCAACTCCGGCTCGTCGGCTCTGTACCTGGCTGTCGAGCTGCTCGCCCTCGAACCCGGCGACGAGGTCCTGACCTCGCCGCTCACCTTCTCCACCGACATCGCCCCGTTGGTCCGCAGTGGCCTGGTCCCGGTCTTCGTCGACGTGGAGCGGGACACCTACAACCTGGACGTCGCCGGTGTCGAGGCGATGATCGGGCCTCGGACGAAGGCGATCCTGGCCCCGAACCTCATCGGCAACGCCCCGGATTGGGACCGGCTGCGGGAGATCGCCGACCGCCACGGGCTGCAGGTGATCGAGGACTCGTGTGACGCGTTGGGGGCGACCCTACGGGGCACGCCGACCGGCACCCGGGCCGACATCTCGGTGACCAGCTTCGCCCTGTCCCACATCATCACCGCGGCGGGCACCGGCGGCATGGTGTGCGTCGACGACCCCGACCTGGCCGACCGGGCGCTGCTGCTGCGGCGCTGGGGACGGCGGTCAGAGGTGCAGATCTACGGCTCGGCCAGGGGCGTCGACCAGCGCTTCTTCAGCGAGATCGACGGCGACATCGAATACGACAACCTGTTCATCTTCGATGAGGTGGGTTGGAACTTCGAGCCCTCCGAGCTGAGCGCCGCGTTCGGCCAGGTCCAGCTCCGCAAGCTGCCGATCAACCTCGCGGTCCGGAAGCGCAACTTCGCCCGGCTGACCGAGGGCTTCGCCCGTCATCCGGAGGCCTTCGAGCTACCCCGCCAGCTCGACGGCCTCGACACGGCCTGGCACATGTTCCCGCTGCTCATCCGGCCCGGGTCCGGCATCCGGCGGAGCGAGTTCCAGGCCCACATGGAGAGCCACGGCGTCGACACCCGCATGGTCTGGACCGGCAACGTCCTGCGGCAGCCCGGCTTCAAGGACATCGCCCATCGTCAGCCCGAGGCCGGCCTCCCCAACGCCGACCGGGTCATGGAGTGGGGCGTGGTGCTGCCCAGCAACCACGGCCTCGACGACGCCGACGTGGACCACATCGTCGCCACCGCCGACATGTTCGTGATGGCTTAGCGGGCGGCCAGGCCCCGGCGAGCCGTGAGGCTGCGCAGTCGGAGCGGAGCAGCAGCTGAGGACGATCCACGACGGCGACGCCGGACTTGCCGAGCGCAGCGAGGCCAGTCAAATGTCAAGCGATCGGCTCATCTTCTGGGTGGTCTCGATCCACTCCTCGACGATGTCGAAGACGATGTCCTTGGCGGGGCGGACCTTGTCCATGAGGCCGACGATCTGGCCGATGGGCGAGCCGGAGAGGGCATCGTTCTGGACCCGGCTGAAGCGGTGGGCGGCCGGGGCGTAGAGCAGGCCTTGCAGCGGCATGGGCAGCGGGGCGGGGCCGTCATCGGTCTCCCAGGCCTCGGTCCAGGCGGTGCGCAGTTGGCGGGCGGGCTTGCCGGTCATGGCCCGGGAGCGCACGGTGTCGCTGTAGCCCGCTCTGAGCAGCTTCTCGATGACCCAGGGCTGGGTGTCGGACTCGGCGCAGGTCAGCCAGATGGAACCGGTCCAGGCCCCCTGCGCGCCGAGGGCCATGGCCGCCGCCATCTGGCGGCCCCGGCCGATGCCACCGGCGGCCAGGACCGGGACATCGGGGCCGACGGCGTCGACCACGTCGGGGATGAGGACCATGGTGGAGATCTCGCCGCAATGGCCGCCGGCCTCGGTCCCCTGGGCCACGAGGACATCGACGCCCCGCTCGACGTTGCGTTCGGCGTGGCGGGCGCTGCCGCACAGGGCCCCGACGAGGACGCCGTTGGAGTGCGCGGCCTCGACCACGTACGGCGGCGGGGGGCCGAGGGCGTTGACGATCATGGAGACCGGGTGGTCGAGCACCACGTCGATCTGGCCCGGGCCCTCGACCTCCACGGCGAGTCCGGCGGCCTTGAGCACGCCCTCGTCGCCGTCGGGCAGGGGCGGCACGTCGTGCTCGTCGAGGATGTGCTCGACGTACTCCCGGTGCTGGTCGGGGATCATGTCCTGGAGGCTCGACAGGTCGAAGTCGTCGCCCTTGCCCACGAACTTCTCCGGCATGGCGAAGTCGACCCCGTAGGGCTTGCCGCCGACGTTGTCGTCGATCCAGGACAGCTCGATCTCGAGCTGGTCCGGGCTGTAGGCCAATGCGCCGAGCACGCCGTAGCCGCCCGCCTTGCTCACCGCCGCGACCACGTCCCGACAGTGGCTGAAGGCGAACAGGGGGAACTCGATGCCGAGGCGCTCGGCGATGGGCGTCGTCATGGCCTCACCCTGCCACGCCGGGATTAGCGTCCGCGCATGGCCGCCACCCGCAGCGCTCCCCACCCCGCCCGACGTCTCCATCACCGGCTGGAGACGATCCACGCCGTCACCTACTTCGCCGAGGAGTCCCGGCAGGCGGCCAAGGACATCGGCCTCAAGGGCTTCTGGATGGGCTACTTCGGGTTCCGGGCCGCGCCCCTCGGGCCGGTCGGCGCCGGCGTCGTCGAGGCCGTGTTCGCCAACTTCGCCCCCCGCCGGGTGCGCAAAGCGGTCCCCGACGCCTGGGCCCACGCCTCGCCCGAGGCATGTGTCGAGGCCCGGCGGACCTCAGCGGTCGCCGCGCTGGAGCGGGTGGCGGGTGACGAGTTGGCCGCCGTCGCCCCGACGGTGATCGACCGGCTGGAGGGGGTGGTCGGGGTCGCCGACCACCTGGGTCGGCCCCTGTTCTCGGCCAACCGGGACCTGCTCCTCCCGGGCGATCCGGGTGGTCGCCTCTGGCAGCTGGCCACCGACCTGCGGGAACACCGGGGTGACGGTCACGTGGCCACGCAGGCCGCCGCCGGCCTGGACCCCGTGGAGATGCACCTGATCTTCGCGCTCGGCTCGGGCTTCCCGGGCGAGGTCCTGCGCCAGAGCCGGGACTGGACCGATGAGGAGTGGGCCGACGGGGTCGACCGCCTCGTGGCGCGGGGCCTGCTGGCCGACGCCACGACGGCCACCGACGAGGGCCGGGCCCTGCACGAGCACATCGAGTCGACGACCGACGAGCTCTCGCTGCGCTCGCTGATCGCCGGCCTCGGCCGCGTCGAGGCCGTCGAGGACCTCGCCGTGGCCCTGACGCCGCTGGCCCGGGCGATCAGCTCCTCGGGGATCCTGCCCTTCCCGAATCCCGTCGGCCTGCCCGAGGACTGACGGCAGGTCAGCAGCCGCGGAGTCTCACTCGCTCTGGTCCGCCGGCGCGAGCGTGATGAGGGGACGGACTTCGAAGCCGGGCCCCCGGCCGGTGCCCAGCTGACCCGTTTGGTTCTCGCCCCAACAGAAGTGATGGACCTGACCCTGGAGGCGAATCCGGACACAGGCGTGGGCGCTACCCGTTGTGATCTGGATGCCGCCGGCGAGCAGTGGCCCACTGGGGACCGGGGCGCTGTCGGGCGCATAGCCGCGGACGGCCCGGGCGCCTCGAGGGCTGGTGTTCGTTCCGTCCCCCCGCTGCCCCCGGTCATCGGCACCCCAGCACTGGACCTGGCCGGAGTTCAGGCGAGCGCACGTGAAGCCATCTCCAGAGGAGATCTGGGCCACGCCGGTGAGGGGTGTGCCGCCCTGGTTCCGGCGGACGACCTGGGGACGGGACTGGTCCGTGGTCCCCGGGGCGAGGGTCCCGAGTTGGTGGAGCACGTTGTGCCCCCAGCAGCGGGCCTGGTTGCCTTGGACCCGCGCACAGGTGAACGAGGCCCCGCCCGTGAGGGCGATCACCCCTCGCAGCGGGCCCGGCCCGGAGGCGGCGCGGACGGTGACCGGCCGTCGGCGGTCGACGGTCGTGCCGTCGCCCAGCCCACGACCTTCGTTGTCGCCCCAGCAACGTGCGGTCCCGTCGGCCAGGCGGGCGCAGGTGTGGAACGCCCCCGCGGCGATCTGGGTGACCCCGGTCAGCGGACCGGTGCCGGCCCGGTTCAGCACGACGACCGGCGAGCTGCGCAGGGTGTTGGTGCCGTCGCCGATCTGACCCGAAGTGTTGCCACCCCAGCAGCGGACCTGGCGGTTGGTCAGCAGGGCGCACGAGTGGAGGTAGCCGGTGACGACCTGGGTCACCAGGGACAGGGGCCCGGTCAGGGGCACGTTGTCCACCACGACGGGGCGGACCGTGTCGAGCCCCGAGCCGTTGCCGAGCTGGCCGAGGGTGTTCTCGCCCCAGCAGCGGACGTGGCGGTCCGTCGTGCGGGCACAGGTGTGCTGGTAGCCGGCGCTGACCTGGGCGATGCCGGTCAGTGGCCCTGAGCCGTTCACGTCGATGACGGTGGTGGGCAGCGTGGAGCCCGGTCCGGTGTCGTCACCGACCTGGCCCTGGGCATCGTCCCCCCAGCAGCGCACGGTGCCGCTCGGCATGGCGGCGCAGGTGTGGCCGCCTCCGCCGTCGACCTGCGCGGCGCCGGTGAACGGCGGGTCGACCGCGAGGGCCGGCTGGGCGCCGACGAGGGTGCCGACGACGGCAATGCAGGTGAGAAGAGCGACTCGTCGGATCATGGGCTGCCTCTCAGGCTGATGGATCGCCGGCCTCGTGGCGTGAATCTGCGGATCCGACGGGCCGTCGCCCGGTCGACCCGGGATCCGGAAGCTCGTCGCCCGCCGCGGGCGCGACGCTACACGGGTGGGCTCCCCCGATGACCGGTCTCAGTCGAGGACGGCGTCGAGGAGGCGGTCGAGGCTGTAGGTGAAGAGGGCGTCGGTGTCGGTCGGGCCGGTCATGGCCTCCCGGATGGCGGGGTCGATGTCGGGGTCGTCGACCTCGGCCCACAGGTCGCGGGTGGCCAGCTCGCCGGGCGGGCGTTGGCGGTACTGCTCCTCGATGACCACGAAACCGCCCACCAGGAAGAGGATCGAGCGCAGGGCGGCCACGGCGTCGTCGCCCTCCAGGTCGGCCGTGGTCATCTCCCGCGCCAGGGCCACCTGGGTGCGGAACGACAGCTCGTTGCCGCGACCCAGCTCGGTGGCCAGCTGCAGGGTGGCGACCTGGTCGAGGAACTCCTGGCGCGCGGCCCGGGCGACCGAGGCGATGCGGTCCCGGGCGCCGGCACCCCGGGCCCGTATCGGCGGCAGGTCGGCGACCATCTCGTCGAGCACGGCGTGCAGGAGGTCCTCCCGGCTGCCCACGTGCCAGTAGATGGCGGTCGGGGCGAGGCCGACCTCGGCGGCCACCTTGCGCATGCTGACCGCCGCCACCCCGTCGGCTTCGATCAGGCGCCGGGTCGCGTCGAGGATGCGGCGACGGCTTGCCGACTGGTCGGTCATCTGTAACAGTGTTCCAGAGCCGCCCGGCTCCGACAACAGGGCCGGGAGACCGATTCCAGGGGGACGTGTGACGAGCCAGATCCGCTATGGCGCGAAGGTCGAACAGCGCAGTCGGGAGATCGAGGCCACCCGGGCCGAGATCTGGTCCACGGCCGTCACCGCGATCTACGAGACGGACCCCGAACTGATCGCCGCCGTCCTGCCCAAGCCCCTGGAGCCGGCCGACGAGCCCCTGGTCCGGCTGACCATCACCTCGGTGAGGATGCCCGGTCTCCCGGTCTTCGGGGCCGGCTGGTTCGGCGTGGCCGCCCGTCACGGTGACCAGGTCGGCGAGTACCCGATCTTCATGCCGATGACCACCGAGCAGTCCGTCCTCGGGGGCCGCGACACCTATGGCGAGCCCAAGAAGATCGCGGACGTCTGGGCCCGGCGGGACGGCGACGCCATCGACGCCGGCATCGCCCGCATGGGCTTCACCGTCTGCGAGATCCACGGCACGGTGACCGAGACCCGGGAGCCCTACGAGAAGACCAAGCGCGACTTCTGGTTCAAGCTCTCGCCCTCGGCCGAGGGCGCGGGCGAGCTCGACCAGGACCCGCTGCTGGTCTACGGCGAGAAGACCGAGAAGGCCCGGGTCCACGAGGGCATCGACGGCGAGGTCGTCCTGAAGGACTCGCCGCTCGACCCCATCGCCGACCTCGTGATCCGTCGGGTGGTCGACATCAACTGGACCGAGCGGGCCTCGACCCAGATCGGCCGGGTCATCGGCCCCGTACCCCGCGAGGACCTGGTCCCCTTCATCCACCAGCGCTACGACGATCTGTCGGTCCTCGGGAAGAGGAGCTGAGCCATGGCTGCCGCCCCGACCGACCGCTACACGATCATCTCGGCTGACTCGCACTGCGGCCTGCCCGCCGAGGGCTACCGGGAGTACCTGGACGAGCGCTACCACCGCCGGTTCGACGACTACCTGGCCGAGATCCACGCCAACCGGGACGAGGCCCTGAAGCTCAACTACGACTACATCATGGGCTGGGAGACCGATAACGAAGAAGGTCTCCGGGGCGCCTTCGACCCGGAGCAGCGGGACAAGGAGATGGACGCCGACGGCGTCTCGGCCGAGGTGATGTTCGCCGACGCCGACGCCATCACCGGCAATGCCTCACCACCGTTCGGGGCGGGGCTGGGCGCAGGGATGATCGATGATCCCGAACTGGCCTACGCCGGGGCGCGGGCCCACAACCGCTTCCTGGTCGAGCTGTGCAGCCACAGCCCCGAGCGCCGGGGCGGCATCGCCCTGGTCCCCATCGCCCACGACATCGAGCGGGGGGTGGAGGAGGTCGAGTGGCTGACCGGCCAACCCGGCATCCGGGGCGTGATGATCCCCACCATGTGGCGGGACCGCCTGCCCTACAACGACGCCGCCTACGACCCGGTCTGGGCGGCGTGCGAGGCCGCCGGCTTCCCGGTCCACACCCACTCCGGCGAGGCCCCCCGGGAGGAGATGGGCGAGCACATCGGCATCTACCTGGCCGAGGTCGTCTGGTGGGCCACTCGCCCGATGTGGCACCTCCTGTTCTCCGGCGCCTTCGAGCGCTTCCCGGGCCTGAAGTTCGTGGTCACCGAGGCCGCCGCCTACTGGGCCACCGACATGATGTGGAAGTGGGACCAGTACCTTGGCGGCGGTCACACCACCAAGAAGATGGCGGCGATGATGAAGGGCAAGATCTCGCGCCTGCCGTCGGACTACTTCGGCTCGAACATCTTCATCGGGGCCTCGACCATGGCGCCCGAGGAGATCCGTCGCCGCCACGTCCTCGGCTGTGACGTCGTGATGTGGGGCACGGACTACCCGCACCCCGAGGGGACCTGGCCGCACACCATGGAGCGGTTGCAGGCCCACTTCGCCGAGGTGCCGGTCGAGGACACCCGCCAGCTGCTGGGGGAGACCGCCGCGGCCTGTTACGGCTTCGACCTCGCCGAACTGGCCCCCATCGCCGAACGGGTCGGGCCCACGCCCGAGTCGCTGGGCCAGGACCCGACGCTGCGCACCGACCCCGACGAGGTGGCCAACGCCCGCTGGTGGAAGGCCGAGTACGGCGTGCAGGCCCCCGGATGAAGGACCTGAGCGGGAAGACCGCGGTCGTCACCGGTGGGGCCGGGGGGATCGGGCGGGGGATCGTCGAAGCGCTCCTGGAGGAGGGCGTCCGGGTCGTGGTGGCCGACGTCGAGGCCCCGGTCCTGGAGCAGGCGGTGGCGGAGCTGTCCGCGCGGGGCGAGGTCCGGGGCATGCGCACCGACGTGTCGGACCCGGCCTCGTTCGAGGCGCTGGCCGCCGACGTCTTCGCCCACGAGGGCGTCTGCCACCTGCTGTTCAACAACGCCGGCGTGACCTCGGGTGGGGGCGGCAAGCCCTGGGAGCAGGAGGCCAACGACTGGCGCTGGTGCTTCAGCGTCAATGTGTTCGGCCCGGCCAACGGCGTGCTCTCGTTCGTGCCCCGCATGATCGCCTCGGGCGAGCCCGGCGTCGTGGTCAACACGTCCTCGGGCGACGGTGGCATCGCCCCGGTGCCCTACGCCTCGGTCTACGCCTCGTCGAAGGCGGCGGTGACCTGCTTCACCGAGGCCCTGGCCCACCAGTTCGCCTCGGGCGAGACGAACCTGAAGGCCGCCGTCTTCTACCCGGGCGGGGGCCTGCTGGACACCGGGCTCTGGACCGCCCAGCGCAATCGCCCCGAGGCGCTGGCCCGCCAGAAGGACCGGGCGCCGGCGCCGGGCACGAGCTTCGCCGAGTTCAAGGACCAGCTGGCGGCGGCGGGCCGGCCCGTCGCCGTGGTCGACCTGCTCGAGCTCGGACGCTTCGTCGTCGCCGGCGTGAAGGCCGAGAAGTTCATCATCGGCTACGACCTCGACCGGGCCGGCCGCCTGCTCCACGCACGAGCCGATGCCATCGCCGAAGGCCAACTCCCCCCGAACATGATGGAGATGCTGTGACCACTGGTGACGCTGCGCAGCGGAGCGGAGCCGCTCGGAGGACGGGGATGATGGCGAAGCCAGCCGGGCGGAGCACGGCGAGTGTGATGGAGATGTTGTGAGCGAGCGGTATGCGGTGATCTCCTCGGACGGGCACGCGGGGGCGGAGCTCTACGAGTACCGGGACTACCTGGCCTCGCGGTGGCACGACGACTTCGACGCCTGGGCCCCGACCTACGTCAACCCCTACGCCGACCTGCAGGCCCCGACCGCCTACCGCTCGTGGGACTCGGCCCGCCGTCTGGAGGAGACCGAGGCCGACGGCATCGTGGCCGAGGTCCTGTTCCCCAACACGGTTCCCCCCTTCTTCGAAGAGGGGAACCTCGTCGCTCTCCCGCCCACGGCCGAGGACTACGCCCGGCGCTGGGCCGGCCTGCAGGCCCACAACCGTTGGAACGTCGACTTCTGCCACGCCGCCCCCGGCCGACGGGCGGCCGCGGTCCAGGTCTTCGTCAACGACATCGACGACGCCGTGGCCGAGGTGCGCTGGGCCAAGGAGACCTATCCGCTCCTGGCCGGGGTGCTGCTGCCGTCGGTCCCCCCCGACGCGGGCCTGCCCGGCCTGTGGGAGCCGCACTACGACCCGCTCTGGCAGGTCTGTGAGGAACTGGAGGTCCCCATCCAGGTCCACGGCGGCGGTGGGCTGCCGGACTACGGCGACCACGAGGCGGCCCGGGCGATGCTGTTGATCGAGCTGCCGTGGTTCGCCCACCGGCCGGTGTGGCACCTCATCTTCTCCGGCGTGCTGGAGCGGTATCCGACCCTGAAGGTCGTGCTCACCGAGCAGGGGGCGGCGTGGCTGCCCCGGGGCCTCGAGACCCTCGACTGGTTCTACCGGCGGATGACCCTCCCGGAGGCGGCCGAGTCGGTCTACTTCGGCGCCGTCGCCGCCGGCCTGTCGATGACCCCGACGGAGTACTTCCACCGGAACTTCTGGCTGGGGGCCAGCTTCCTGCGCCCCAGCGAATCGCCCCTGCGCCACGAGATCGGGGTGGACCGGATCATGTGGGGCGCCGACTACCCCCACAGCGAGGGCAGCTACGGCTTCACCACCGAAGCCCTGCGGGCCGCGTTCGGCGGGGTCCCCGAGGACGAGGCCCGCCGGATGATCGAGACCAACGCCGCGGACTTCTTCGGCTTCGACCTCGACCGGTTGCGACCGATCGCCGACCGGGTCGGCCCCGAGGTCGACGAGGTGGCCAAGGTCCTCGTCCCCGACGACTACCCGGTCGAGTCGACCTGCAACGCCTTCGACAAGGCCCAGGTCCTCCGCTCCTGGTGACGCCGTGAGCCCCCTTTCCGGCCTCCGATCCACTCGCAGGGACGCGAGGATCAAAGGCCAGAAGCCGTGATGGAAGGATCGTTGGCGCGGGAGACGGCGGAGGCCTACGTCGACGCGGTCAACGCCGTTGACCTCGACGGCCGCGGGCTCAGACGGGCTCGCGGAGGTGCGGCGTGAAGCACACGCCCACCACGACCCCGTCGTGTGACTGCACCCGGGCGACCACCTGGCCCCACGGTTCGGTCCGGGGTGGGTGGAGGAGCACGTGGCCCCCGTCGACCAATTCGAGGACCGAGGCGTCGACATCGTCGACCTCGAACTCGACGCTGGCCTGGGGCACCGGGTGGCTGTCAGGCCAGGCCGACGTGCCGAAGCAGGCCTCGGCCGCCTCCTCGAGTGGCCAGACGCCGAAGTGCTTGGCCCCGTCGAGGGCCTCGGTGAACAGGTAGGTCGAGCCCGCGACGCTCTCCGGGCCGTGGAGGTCCAACCCGAGGGTGTCGACGAAGAGCGAGCGGTCGGCGGCCGGGTCGCTGGTGACGACCGCGACACCGGCGATGAATCGGATGTCCATGGGATGAGTCTCCCCGGCGAGCCCCGGCTCAGTCGAGGCCAAGGTGTCAGCCTGTGGAATGGGTCACCCGGCCCGGCCCGGCTCGATCGACTGAAATGGGGACGGCGGGCTGACCGTGGCCCGCTTCCTTTCCCACCCGCCGGGGTCGACCTCGAGGCCGTCGGCGCAGTCGTTCGGCGCGTGGCTGACGGTCATTGCACTGGCAAGCCGCCAGGAGCGGTTTCCCGGTGC
>Ga0105044_10009628_pt1 | contig 13200 bp, 12 predicted proteins | sample MAT01_FD_78092 | JGI IMG/M metagenome (GOLD analysis project Ga0105044, IMG submission 78092) | Freshwater microbial communities from Lake Fryxell liftoff mats and glacier meltwater in Antarctica - MAT-01 | ecosystem: Environmental > Aquatic > Freshwater > Ice > Liftoff microbial mat | place...
ATCCCGCGAACTCGCGGCCTACGATGCCAGCGCCCCGACCAATTCGCTGGGGCCATCAAAGGTGCAGCGCAAGGTGCTGGTGGCGCTGCCGCGCACGCTGTCTCCCAATACATCTACGCCCCTCTATATTGGCGTGGACGCCGATACGACAGGCAAAATGCGAGCGGAGACCGATATCGTCTTCCGCCTGACCGCGCTGCACGCGACCTTGAATATTAAGAGCGACCAGATTGTGCGCGTGGGGGGTGGAGCGGCCCGTCATACAGTGCAGCTCACGCCGGAGGATTACGATCAGGTACGGGTGCGTGTTGAGGTGTTTCAACTGTCTGCTGATGGAGAAGATATCCAAAGCTGCGGCGGCCTGTATGTCGATGTGGATGTTAAGAACGATGCCGCGCCCAACACTTATGTCGCACACAGCGCCGTTCTCGAATTTGATGCCTCACAATCGTGAAAAGAAACCACACAGCAACTCAATGAGCGATGCTATACGCGAGGCCGCAGCAAAACATGATTGGGAGGGCTGTAAACACGCCCTCTCCGATAGGCTTGTGCAAACAGAGCCGCTCAAGAGCGCTCATCTCTGCGTGGAATATTTCAACATCTACAGCGCTCGATTCGATGATGTCAGGATTTTGTTTTCCCTTCAGATACAGGAGCTTCAAGACTCAAAGCTGTTCTCCGCACAGGGAAAAGACCTGTCTCCATTTCCTGACATGGGAGCCAATCACAAAGACCCAAAAGTGAGAGCAGTGCATTGGGCGTTGTTTTACTTTTGGACAGGGGCAAGATGGTATGACAATGATCAGGTGAGAGCTGAACACCTGACAGAGGCGTTTGCGAGTATGATTAACTTATTTCGCCTGCAACACCCTGAGTGGATTCCTGATCAGTATGCGTCTGATACTATTCGGCAACTCTCTAGTGGGCCATGTGGCATGAGAGGCGGCATTCATTTTCCGGTCTTCAAGTTCAAATTGAGATCAAAGAATGCGGTTATGCACAGCAAGTGACCCACTAGTCGAGACTACTGGGCGTTTCTCTGGATAAAACTTGCTGACAACCGCTAGAAAAACGGAAAATTCACCCTTGTCAAAGTCGAGTGCGGCGACTATACTCTATACATCTTGCGGGAGTAATTCAGTGGTAGAATGTTTCCTTGCCAAGGAAAATGTCGCGCGTTCGAATCGCGTCTCCCGCTCTCCCAAACAAAAATCCGACCAATAGTCGGATTTTTTGATTCTCAGCCCTGGTCGCTTTAAATGCTCTTAAAACCCCATACCCCTCATTCCTATCGCTTTGAATTTTAGAATATATGAGCTATAATTTGTCGAACGCTTATTCGCTCTCATTGAGAGAGCAGCGTGGGGTGAGATCGTTTTTCTATACCCTCACAATTTTGTAAATTCATGTATATTAGGAGAGAGACACTATGATTTATGCCTCATGGATTGAACTGCCTGCAAAAGATGTCAAGCGTGCTGCCACGTTCTATCAAGCCGTGTTTGAGTTTGATGCCGGCGAAGCCTATGACGATGGCGAGCGCCGCGTCGCCATTCTCATCAATCCTGCCGATGGACGACCCGGCGTCTCGTTGAATCAGACCAAGGATTTTGAGCCGAGCAGCAAAGGCACATTGATGTACCTCAATGTGGGCAACGATCTTGCGCCGTTTCTCACGCGCACTGTCGCAGCAGGAGGGCACGTCATGACGCCGGAGACAGCCATGAGTCCGACTTCGGTCTATGCCATCATTCAAGACACCGAAGGCAATGCCGTCGCGTTATCATTCTCGCAGGAATAGACGCCGCCTGTCGGGGTGTTTGCCCCGACACAGTTTTCACTTGTGACCCATCTGCTGCAACGGGGCGCTTTACAAGCCTGCCCTCCATCCGCTATGCTTTGCCGCGCACACACACCAGGAGAACACGATGCGGCGGTTGATCAGTGGGATGGCAGTTGGACTCATGATTCTCGTATGCTTGGGCTGCGATCCGCTTGCGCCCTATAATCCCACACCCATCGCCATTGTCGTCACCAATCCGCCGACGCAAACACCCACGCCCACCCACACACCGATCCCAAGCCCCACTGCCACATTGACGCCCACTCAGACGCCTGTGCCGACGACAGTTGTGACACCTTTCCCGTGTGAAGAGGAGAAAGGGCAGATCATCGAATTCAAGACCAATGAGAGCGCGATTGCCAACGAAAATTTACGCTATCGTGTTTATACGCCGCCGTGCTACTTCCAGACCGGGCGGCGCTTTCCGCTGGTGATTTTGCTGCACGGACTCAGCTATCGGGAGCAGCAGTGGGAGCAGTTGGGCTTGATCGATATCCTGAATACGAACATTCTCAATGGCTCGCTCGCGCCGATGCTGGTGGCGATGCCCTATCTGGGCGAAATTGGACAGCTTAATCAATTTCCGCCGCAGCCCTCGTATGAGTGGGTTGTGCTGGAAGAACTACTGCCTGCCCTTGAGCGTGATTTTTGCGTGTGGGAGGATGCCGCCCATCGTGGCATTGGCGGCATCTCACGCGGTGGCTTTCTGGCCTACAGTATTGGGATGCGCCACCCGGATATGTTTGGCAATCTCGGCAGTCACAGCGGCTTTTACCCCAATACGGCGGATATTCCCGCTGCGTTCAATCCGCTGGAATTGGCCCTCAATTCGTCGGCTTTGCAGGAGGCAGGCCTGCGTCTGTATATGGACAACGGAGCCAGTGACAGCGCCGGGCCAAGCCAGCAGCTTCTCTCCAGCCGCCTCACGCAGCGCGGCATCGCCCACACCTATGTCGTGAATGCCACCGGCGAACACGATAATGATTACTGGTCAGCCCACGTCAGCGAATATCTGGATTTTTACGCTGAGATGTGGGAGCGGGATTATAACCGCCTGCCTTCGTGCGCTGAACCAAGCCCATGAGACGGCGGATTTGCCTGTGAATGTTCATCAGGCAGAAGGATCGGTGGTCGCCTCGGCGGTGGCGGCGGGCGCAACAGATGGGCGGGAATTCAAGCCGCATTCCGGCATGATCTCCTCAAAAGCTGTCATGAGTTCCGTATTATTCTCGTCTTTGGCATATTGATAGCCGGGTTCCAGATATTCAATCGCCTTCGAGCAGTTGCCGAGCGAAATCTGGGCCTGCGCCGCCCACCAGTAATGCCGCGCTCTCTTTGACCCAAGCTGGATCGCCCGCGCAAATGACTCGGCGGCGGCGGGCATCTGGTTATCAATTTTGGCCTGGGCGCGGCCTAATTGGTAGTTACAGTCGATATTCTCCGGCGCAATATCAACGCAGCGCTGCAAAAAGCTGCTCCCCTGTGACGGATCGCCATTCTGATTCATTTGTATAACGCCCATCTGGAGCAGGGCCTGCGTGTTATCGGGATTGACCTCTAGCACCTTCTTGAGCATATCAACGGCCCCCGTAATATTCTTATTGCCCACTTCAATGCCCGCGATATCAACCGCGATCAAGCCCGCCAGAGCCGGATTGCTGTTGGCCGCCAGTTCATAGGCTTGATTGAGGTCTTTGAGAGCACTATCGGCATCGCCATTGATGAACCAGCTTAGAACACCGCGTGCGCGGTAGGCTTCGGGGCTGTTGGGATCGAGATTGATAGCGGTATCCGCCGTGTCAAACGCCCGCTTGCCCTGTCCCGCAGAAAAATACGCCTCAGCAAGGTAGGCCCAGGCGCGGGCATTTTTGGGATTGAGGTCTTTGGCTTGCAGCGCACTCGCAATCGCCTCCCCGGTATGTCCGGTCTCCCAATCCAGCGCCCAGGCGCGGATCGCCCACGCATCAGAGGAGAGCGGATTGGCGCTGACGGTCATCTCACCATACTCAACCGCCTCGTTGAAGCTGCCCTGGATAATCATGCCGAGCGCGACACGATAATGGACATCGACATCGTTAGGGACGGAGGGCAGCATCGGCATGTACAGCCGCAGCGCCTCGCTGACGGAGCCTCTTTCCCAGAAATTGTTGGCGTTGATCAGATCATTGCGCGGATCAGGCGTGGCCGTTGCTGTGGGCGCGGCAATCGTCATGGCCTGATCCTGCACCTTGATGATGGCTGTCCCGATCAACTCATAGGCCATCGGTTGCAGGATCGTCATATTCTGCATCATATACACGCCTGTTCCTGCCAGCAGGCCGATGATGATGAGCATCAGGATGGTGCGGCTGGCGATGAGATTACGACGCTGACCGCGATAACGGCGGGGAGTGCGAATGTGCATAAGAGACATCCAGAAGATTAGAGTGTACGAGCATCATGCAACAGGCGTTCGTAGCAAACAATCCTAAACCTACGAACCTGGCTCTAAGGTGACCTCGCTCGTCGCGGCAGGTGTCGGGAGCTGAATGAGTCGTCCCACGCCCTGGCAGGCCGCATCATTCACAATGGCCGTCATGCCCTCCTGAATGATCTGAATATCACTCTCAACGTTAAGGCGGGCCTGCGTCATGGACATGGCGGTTTCCAGCAGACTCCACGCCTGCTCACAGTTCGGCTTGACGGACGTGCTGCACTGCGTCTGGCCCTGCTGGACACAGGTGTTGTAGTCGGTCTGCGCGACATAGTAATACGACAGGCCAAGACGATAGGTGCATTCCAATTGAAGGTTAGCGGGATTGGCATCATAGCACGCCTGAAACGCACTCAGAGCCGACTTAAACTCGCGGCGGTTGTACAACAACGTACCCAGGCGGTACTGCGCCGGAATATAGGTCGGATCAATTCGCACCGCATCCTGGCATAGGCCGAGCGCCCGCTCAAATTCGCCGACCTTGCGATAGGCTTCACACTGGCGCAGCATGGCCCGCACATTGCGCGGTTGCATCCCCAGGATGCGATCATACAGATCAATCGCATCCTGATCCTGATTGGCCGAGAGATAGAGGAAGGCCAATTCAAAATACGGCGGCACGAAGCCGGGCTGAATCTGAATCGCCAATCTCAACTCAGTCGTGGCTTCATCACGCGCCCCCACTGCCATGAGCGCATTGGCATAGGCCCAATGCGTCCGCACATCATCGGGGCCGAGTTCAGTTGCTTTTCGGCCATAATCGAGGCCCTCGCGCCACTGAGTCGCGCCGATATAGGCCCGTGACAGGGCTTCATACAGCGGCGCAAAATTGGCGTCGAGTTGCAGCCCGGACAAGCCCAGCGGGACAGCCGCCGTATACTGGCCCATCCAGACCAGCGCCCGCGCCCGCAACGCCAGCCCGCGTGGATCAGACGGATACATCTGAATGAGCGTTTTAGACAGCTGTTCCGCCCGCTGCGGCTGATCCAGATCGATCAAAATCTGGCCGTAATCAAAGACCCAATCAATGTTGTTGGGTTTTTGTTCAACGGCTTTGGCGTACAGCGCGGCGGCTCCGTTCAGATCGCCATTCTGGTACAGGCTGTTGGCCTGTGCCACCAGCGAGACGGCGGGCGGCGTAGCGGTAGGCTGCTCACCAAACAGACGATTGGTGGTCGCCCGCAGCTCCGCCGGCTGTGTGAGGGCAAAACTCCCGATCAGCATCAGGCCGCCGAAGAGCATCAGCATCATCGCCCAACGCACATACGGACGTTTGTGTCGGGGACGAAAGAACGATGGGGATTGGTTGCGCCGAACGAGCATGACGCCCTCTTATCCAGCGCCGATGGGCGTGGGCGGGATGAGCGTGGGCGGAATTGCTGTTGGCAACGTGCGATCTTTATAGCCGACACAGCGCTTCGTCACGTTGGTCAAGCCAATGGTGATGGAATTGACGATGGAGGGGTCTGTCGCCCGTCCAAGCGCATCATTGAGGATCGTCCAGGCATCATCACATTGGCCCAGGAAGTAATGCGCTAACCCATTAATGTAGTAGCACTCAATCTCCTGCGATCCAAGCTTTACACACGTCTCGAATTCTTCAATTGCGCCTTCATAGTTGCGGCGGCTGTAGCGTAGTTGGCCCAACATGCGGTGGGCGCTGGCATAATTGGGGTTAATTTCTAGCGCTTTATCGCAGTACGGCTCGGCCTTCTTGAATTGACCGACAGCAGCGAGTGTCTCGCAGATACGCAGGTAGGCGCGGGCGTTGTTCGGGTCGATTTCCAGCACGCGATTGTAAATGGCGACGGACATCTCAGGATTTTTGATACGGCGGTAAAGGCTGGCTAATTCAAAATAAGGGGCCGCAATGTTGGGATTAATCGCAACCGCCTCTTCGAGTTGAGCAATCGCCTCAGTGTAGCGCCCGGTAAAGATGAGCGGATAGGAATAAGCACGGCGGGCGCTGGCATCAGAGGGATTCCAGCGAATCGCCTGATCACCGCGTTGGAGTGCCTCCTGATAGCGGCCAATATTGGTATAGGCCACCGCCAGCGCAGCAGGCAGCGGCGCAAAGGTTTCGCCAATTTCGATGCCCTGGATGGCGGCTGGAATCGCCGACTGGGGGTCGCTCCACATGAGCGCATTGGCCTTCAGCGCATAGCCGCGTGGATCTTTCGGCGCAAGTTCGATGATTTTGTCGCCGAGCGGAGCCGCCTCTTCTGAGCGATCCAGCTCATTGAGCATACGGCCATACTCATACAGATAATTGATGTTATCAGGCTGCTGCTTGACGGCCATTTCATAGTACACAAAGGCATCGTTGATATCGCCGTTGTCATAGTACGCCTGAGCCTGGCTTGCCCGTGTGCTGGCAAGCGGCGTGGCTGTCGGGGCATAACCAATGACCTTGAGGGCGCTCAATTGAACGTTGTCGAATTGGAGAGATGTGATAGCCGGGATCGCCACAATGATAGTGAGTATGACGAGGATAAAGATCCAGCGGCCTGTTTGTGAGCGTCGATAGAAGAACGTGCGCGTTGAATCGCGCTTGATCTTACGAGGGCCAAAGAATGACATAAGACACTCCATAAAATGTTCGCCTGGGGACATCGGGTTTTAACCTAGTGGGGAAAGGCGTACTTCCTTTCTCATCGCTGTAGCCGTCCAGGTGCTTTCCCGAAGGGAAGGAGCGATTTAAGTGACCTCTGGCTCGCTCCGTGCTGGTTCCGTTTTCACGGATAAAGTTTTCCTCGACAAAGTTATGGAGCGGTTTTGTGTCAAGCGCACGGCGTTAGACCCTCACGCTGTTTAACGCTTCACCGCAGAGTTCGGAACTGGAAGGTCATCCCGAAGTGCCTATGTATTCGCTCCTAACGTAGGCTCTAACTTCAAGCCTGAGTCTGGTTAACCTGAGCATTGTTCATGCTCCCGGCTTGAGCCGGGGGTCGTTGACCACAGCACAACAATAAAATTAGGGTAGCAGAAGCTCAAAGACGATGCAAGAGAGGTGTTAACTGTTGGCAGATCAGAGCAGACAAGAGAAAACCGCCGAGGGGCTGGCGGTTTCAAGGGGTTCAGAGGTGGGAATCTAATGTTCCCTTTGAAATAATTATTGCACATCGCGTGGCGTTATACAATATGACATTCGTACTATTTTGTTGTGTGATTATAGGACGATACAGTGGCTTACGCGGCAGATAGGCTAAAATATGCTGGCGAAAAATGTTACTCAGGAGAAATTTTATGCATTATACGTCTCAGGGGCCAATGGGCCATTATTTTGAGGATGCCAATGAAGGCGATGTGTTTGTGACGATGGCCCGTACCATCACTGAGGCCGATATTGTGAATTTTGGTGGCTTAATTGGCGATTTCAATCCGCTGCACTTCGATGCCGAATATATGAAGGGCAGCATGTTTCAGCAGCGCATTGCACACGGGATGCTGACGTTGAGCTTTGCAACGGGCCTCGTCAATCAACTGGGCATGAATCATAAGACGGTGATGGCCTTCAAAGGCTTGCAGTTTGAATTCAAAGCGCCTGTTTTCATCGGCGATACCATCCATGTGGAGATGACCACGACAGAAACGCGCAAATCCAACAAGCAGCCGGGCGGATGGATCACGCAGCAGGTCAAAGTCATCAAGCAGGATGGGACGGTGGTACAAGAGGGGCAGTGGACAGCGCTGATTGCCTCGCGGCCTGGAGAGTAAGTTCTCTCACCTATGTGAGCCATTTTTGACTCGTAAAATCGTGTTGGTGGTAATGGTTCACCTATCCGTGAGAATCGCGGGTTTTTAGGGGCAGGATATATCCTGCCCACGTTGAATTCCCTACAAATCATCAGGGCGCGATATATCGCGCCCCTACGCCAATCTCACCTCAAATTGAAATGATAGCGGCGGCACGCCCTACACCACACGGTCATATGTTCCTAATTCTTGTTTAGATGCCGCCGCGCTTCATAGGCGACCATATTCACAATCCCGACGAGACCCTGACCTTTGCCCATCGAAATGTCCTTGCCGAAGAAATCGAACACGATTTCGCCCGTCAGCGTCGCCACCTGAGCCAGCGGTGCGCCTGTGCAGGTATCGCCCAGAATCACCGACATCGCCATCGCTGAGAGGCCCTGCGGATTGAGCACGTCGAAATAATAGTTCAGTGTGCCATCGGGCTGCTCCAGCGCCCACACAAAGGCATCCGATTCGCAGGCCGGGACGCGGCGCGCTTCATCGTAGGGGATTGTCGCCACATCCGACGGCACTTTCACGTCGCTGAAACGATCTGCCAGTTGAATGAGATACTCCTGGCGTTCGGCGCGGGTGGTAACGAACGAAAAATCTTCCAGCGCTTCTTGCAGCTTGCTTGGATAGTCGGCCATGATGTCTATGAGTCCTCGCAGAGTACGAATGATTGATATGAGGGCAGATTGTAGCATAGCGCTGTCGTCGTGTAATCTTTGTGTGACGCCTGGAAACAGCCTTTTCCATCGCTTGCAGGCGTGTTATGGTAGAAACGATGTGATGCCATACCCTGGTTAAAGGCTCATCTATGACCTCTGTCTCAGCGTCTGCCATGCCCACTGCACCCATCGCCCGCCGCGTTCTCAGTCCGCTGTTTTATGCGCTCGTTGGTCTGGCGATGATCGGGGCATTCTTCTACGGCGTTTTCTCGACGGGGCAAGCCCCCGATGTATTACTCAATATCTTCACAACCCGCTTCCTGGGCATCTTCATCGAGGCTGTGCCATTTTTGCTGCTCGGCTCCCTGGTATCAGGCTTGATTGAGGCGTTTGTCCGCACGGATGACATTTTGCGCTATCTGCCGCGCAACCCGATTCTGTCAACGCTGATGGGTGTGATGCTTGGCGTGGTGTTTCCGGTGTGCGAATGCGGCGTTGTGCCTGTAGTGCGCCGCTTGTATATGAAGGGTCTGCCGATCTCTGTTGGGATCACCTTTTTGCTGGCGGCCCCCTTCATGAATCCCATCGTCTTTGCCAGCACCTATATCGCCTTTGGCTTCGGGCCGATCTTCATCGGGCGCTTCCTCATCACCTTTGGCGTGTCGGCCGCGATTGGCCTGATCTTTGCGCTGACGGCCAATCCCAAAGATGTGCTGCAAAGCGGCCTGATCCTGCAAGAGTCGGGCTGGGAAGATTTGCAGCCGCGCCGCTCTCTGGGGGCGGGTCTACGCTATGCGCTGGCGACTGCCGCCACAGAATTCTTTGAGATGGGACGCTATCTGGTGCTCGGCTGTTTGCTGGCCTCCGCCATGCAGACATTGGTTCCGCAGGAGGCGCTGTTGAGCATTGGCAAGGGGCCGATCCTCTCAACGCTGGTGATGCTGCTGGTGGCCTTCGTCTTGAGCGTGTGCTCGACTGTCGATGCATTCGTGGCGCTGGCGTTCAGCCTCACCTTCCCAACGGGATCACTGCTGGCGTTTTTGTCGTTTGGCCCGATGGTCGATATCAAGAGCACGCTGATGTTTCGCGGGATTTTTAAGCCCCGCGTCGTGCTGTATCTGGTGCTGCTGCCGTTCCTCATGAACTGGGTGATTGGCGTGCTCATCAATCTCAGACTTGGCTATTACTAGGAGATGACCATGATCATGCCTACACAACCGCCTCCCCGCTGGCAGGAATGGGCCAAATGTGCCGTATTATTCGGCATGGGCCTGTATCTGGCGCTGCTACTTGTCACCAACCGCCTGTCGAATTACATCAATTTGCAATTTGCCTGGCTCACGCTGATGAGCGCCGTTTTGCTCATGGGCCTTGCGGCGTGGAGCGTCTGGCAGATGCGTCGCCCATCGGCCTCTGGCACAATGCACCTGCCGATTCAATTCAGCTCGGTGCTGATTCTGGCGATCCCGCTGCTGCTGGGCTTTGCTGTCCCGTCGCAGCCGCTGACTGCCAGTGCAATTATAGGCAGCGTCAGCCTGAATCCAGTGGGGGCGAGTTCCGTCCAGGCGTATGTCAAGCCGCCGCTGGAACGCAACATCCTCGAATGGCTGCGCGAGTTCTCCAATGCCAGCAACCCCGCCGCCTTTGATAGCATGGGCGTGGATGTGGTCGGCTTCGTCTACCGTGAGCCGAATATGGGAAAAAACCAGTTTATGCTGGCCCGCTTCACGATTAGCTGCTGTGTGGCCGATGCCTTTGCGATTGGGATGCCCGTTGAGACGGAGACCGCTTCCACGCTCACGGATGGCACATGGATTCGCATTCGCGGCACGCTCACATCCGGCACGTTCAAGGGCAGTGCCGTACCCATTATCACGCCCACATCGATTGATCCGATTGATACGCCGTCGCAGACCTATCTGTATTCGTAGGGCTTCTCACGTCAATAGCAACAGGGCGCAATCCATGTCTGATCTGCCAAAACTCAAAACATCTGCGTTTCGATTTCGCGTCTCGCCGCTTGATGCTACCGTGTGGTTTGTCATCGTTCTGCTGGTCGGAGCGCTCGTCGTGCTGACAGGTGTGAGCGATCCCACGCGGCGTGAGGCACAGATAGCCTACCTCTCTCCGGCAATGGGCGGCACACAGAATATCTGGTTAGCCCCTCTGTCAGACCCGTCTCAGGCGGCGCAGATCACGCAGGAGAAGGGTGGCGTCTATAACTTTGATGTAAGCACCGATGGACGCTTCATCGTGTATGCGGCCCGCGATATTGGAACGGGCATGAATGAGCTGTTCCTGCTCGATTTGCAAACACATCGCCTCCAGGCCATCACCAACTGTGCCGCAGAAAATGCCGATTGCAGCACGCCCGCCATCAAGTCGGATGGCAAAATTGTGGCCTATGAGCGCATGGCCTTCAATGGGGCCGGGGGCGGGCCGGGGGCCATTCGCATCTGGCTTGTCGATCTGACCAAGCAGCCTTATACCACGCGGCCTCTCACCAATGATTCGCAATTTGTGGGCCATTCGCCGCAGTGGGCGCAAAGCGGCGATACGCTGGTATTCTACAGCGCCGATGTCACCAATCCGGGCATCATGGTCTACAACTTCATCCCCCGCACGGGCGAGAAATCGCTCAAGTTCATCCCCGCCAGCAATGGCGTCGTCGGCACAATCTCGCCCAATGGCCGCAAATTGGCCTTCCCGGATATCGTCCAGGGGCCGAATGGCTATGGAACGGTGCTCAAATTGGCCGATCTGGATGACCTGAAATTTAATGACCTCACGCCGCAGGATGCACCGGTTGAAGATACGGCGGCGGCATGGCATCCCGATGGGCAGCGCATCGCCATTGAACGGCGCTACAGCGACAATCGGCATACATCCGGCTTTCAGATTTATCTCTACGATCCCCGTAACGCCGATATCCAGCCGCTGGCCTATGACGCGCACTACAGTCATGGCTTTCTGGAGTGGAACAAAGCGGGCGATAAGCTGCTGTATCAGCGTTTTGCGCTGAATGAGCCAGATGCCAAGCCGCAAGTGGGCGTGAGTGATGTGACGACGGGCCAGAACACAGTGATTGTGCTCAACGCTTTTCATCCGCGCTGGGTGCAGCCTTAAGCTGAAAGCGATAAATGTGGAAGCGAGTTCAGGCGTGTGACGGACTCGCTTTATCACACTTTTTATATTTGTAATGTTGCGTAATGATAATTATGGATTATGCTATTGCTGACTTCGGGATCGTTTTAGAATGTGGGCAAAAATGACTCAGCTTTTTGATACGGATATCAATGAGATTCAACATCACATCCGTTGGATCGTTGAAGGCGAGATTTTGATGCTTGAAGTTCAGGCTGAAGCACCGCATTTGATCTCCTTCTACGATGAGATGATTATCTCGTATCTCGATGCGGCGACAAGTTCCATTGATATCATTCTCAAACCACCCATGAACGATATGAAACCGCCCTCCCTGAAACAGTTGACCACGCTCAAAGCGCCGTTTCATCCGCGAGTGGGTCATCTCGTGATGATCCGTGAATATACCAACTCTCTTACCCGTTTCCTGTTGCAGATCGTCAGCCGCGTGTCAGGGGTAAGGCTCAGAACGTTTGAAACGATAGAGGAAGCTGTCAATGGCTTGCGCGTCATCCGGGAAGGGCGATCAAAAGCAGTCTAGCGAGATGTCAGACTCTGTTATGCATGATTCGTGTAGGGACGGGGCCTGCCCTGTCCGTTCATCGCGTGAAAATGGACAGGGCAGGCCCTGTCCCTACGCCAAAATACATTTTGTTTGTGACGAATGGCATTGTAAAACAGCTTCTAACAGGACTCTCTTGTAGAGTTAAGATGCGTTAAAACAAAATCGTGGTTGAATAGTCAGGTATGACTCACCTCAAGGGAACAGCCAATGTCACAGTATTTTGATCCGTGTCAGGGAACGCATCTTCGTTGGGTTGTCGAGGGGCAAGTGCTGCTGCTCGATATCCAGACAGAATCAGACCGCGAGGCGCTTCTCTACGATCAAATGATTATGGATCAATTCAATCTTGCCTCCCACTCTATCGATCTCATCATCAAAATGCCCTCGTCACACACTCAACCCTCCTTCAAGCATTGGATGAATGGCAAATACCAGCAGCATCCGCATCTGGGTCATGTCATCATTGTTGGCGCAGCGCGGGGAGTCTCACGCGACCCAAAGGTGCGACATGCTGCCACGCTTGAGGATGCGCTTTCGTCGCTGCATGTCTGATCGGCGCGATGCAGGGTGAGTTTTTGCCACGTTATGTCGAACTCAATACTCCTGTGCCTATGTCAGATACCCCACGCCTAAAGGCGGAGGCTTGCAGTTATGGCGGGATTGAAACCCAAAACACACACCGCGTATGGCGGAATGACTGCCGCCCGGCGTCCGATGTTGACCGCCGCGTTCGTTGTTTGCTCCGCTAACTGTTGCCCGGACG
>Ga0105044_10009629_pt1 | contig 13200 bp, 28 predicted proteins | sample MAT01_FD_78092 | JGI IMG/M metagenome (GOLD analysis project Ga0105044, IMG submission 78092) | Freshwater microbial communities from Lake Fryxell liftoff mats and glacier meltwater in Antarctica - MAT-01 | ecosystem: Environmental > Aquatic > Freshwater > Ice > Liftoff microbial mat | place...
CATGACCATCAGAGGCGGCGATCGCGAAGCGGATCGTCAACGGCAGATCACGCGTCCCAGCGCCCGCCGACGCGAGCAGCCGATGGTCGCCGGTCTGAGTGTCGAGCAGAACGAGCGTGGGGAACTCAATCGCCTTGAAGAAGCCTGCCGGGAGTGAGGTGGGCTGCTTTCCGAAAGTACGCAACATTGTGGTCTCCTTCTACGCCGGGCGTAGACGCTTGGGGGTGTCGGACTTACTATCACCAGGGGAGCCGGGGTTCCCCTTACCGGGGGCAGATTCGGCCGGGGCGGCGGGCGAGTCGGCGCTCGGGCCAGGGGTAGCGGAGCCGATCTTCTCCCAGTCGAACGACTCAGCTTCGGTCATGCCGAACGTGGCGAGATACGGGTCGGCCATCTTGATGCCCAACCGGCGGATGTACTCGATGGGCGTCGGCGCGTCTTTCTCTTTGATGCCGTTCATGCGGCGCGTCGCTGCGGGGCCGATGAGGTTGCGATCGACGAGCTGGCGGGAATCTTCGGAGATGTTCATGTGCGAAGTCGCGTCGTCGAGGTCGTACCAGATGACGTGCTTCATGATCGTGCCCGGCCTTGTACCGGCGTCCTGCATCTGCTTCCACAAGAACAAGCGAGTCAACGCCCAGCACCCGGTCTCCAGATCGGGCTTGATTGAAACCTTCAGCTCGTCATCGGTGGCTGACCACGAACCCCAGTGGTTGGCGTCAGCGGCACCCTTCACCTGGGAAGGCTGAATGTCGAGGCCCATGAGAATGCGGTCGATCAGCTCGGCACGCAGTTTCATGTCGGTCTCGGCGAGAACCTGCTCCATGATGACGTGCCTGAACTGCTCGCCGTGGATGCCAGGGCCAGACATGAACACCGGCAACCCAGCGGATGCCTCGCCTGGGCTGCGGGAGGCGTAGACGGCGGCCTTGATGAGTTCGTTCAGCACGGCGTTGTTGTGGAACTCGTTCTTCTCACCCGAGGGCGCGGTCGACTTCGCTTCAGTGACTTCGCTCGGGACGTAGAAGATGCCGTTCGACAACAACCGAGACATCAGCGTCGAGCGAATACCCATCGTCAACAGGTGGAGAAGTTCGCACGTCGTATCGAGCGACTTCAGCGGGGAGTCAGGCAGGTCGACATACCGAGAGGAGGGCCGCCACACGCGGCCCTTGAAATCAGCCTTGGTGAGCCGCTCCTCAAGGCGAGCCTCGCCCATTCGGCTGTTGCCGGGGAGCGTGATGCGAGTCAACTCATCACCCGAGCGTAGTGACGTCGGGTCTTCCATCTTGATCTCATCGGCGGACAGGAAGTCGATGCCATCAAACCCGCCCACGCTGTCGGGGCACTGGATGAGGTAGGCGTCGGCGGGCACCTTCATCAGCGTCAGGAACCGCTCAATCAGCCCACGCTGTCCGCCATACGGCGAGTACAGCATGTCGCTGATTTCGCCCGCGAGCCCAGTGGTGACGGGTTCGCCGATACTGCCGTCCCTCTCCAGCTTGTGGACGCGTAGTTTGGCGTACCCACCGATGCGCGCCCCGCGGCCAACCGCGTAGTGAATCTCACCGATCTTGTCGTGCCAGCTCCACGAAGAAGCCGACCCGCTCTGAGATGCAGGGAGGATGGCCCGCAGGTATCTTGCGTCGTCAGGGTTGGCGAGGTCGATGGGCGCGGCGGCGAACTGAACCCCCGAATTGCTGTCCCGTTCGCGCCGGTGACGTTCACGCATCTGATTCTCCTGACGATCGCAAGGCATCGTAGACGCTCTCGAAGTCCAAAGTCTCCGATGCGACAACGGCGCGGTCCTGACGGTTGCGGCGAATGACCGGGTTGAGCCCACGCAGGTGGCGCTCCTCGTCGTACAGCATCTCGTACAACTCGGGATGAATCGCCGCCAGACGCCGCCAGGCAGACCGCTGGGCGTGCTCGGCTTGACGTTGGGTTGCTGAGTTCTTCTTGCGACGTTTCCGCTTACGTCCGCCGGTTGGCAACATCACTCGCGACCCGCGGTGCATCACCTCAAGGAACCGCACCTCACCCAGCCCGTCGTTGAAGCATTTCATGCACAAGTACCCAGTGCTGTGAGCGACGGGGGTGAGGACCATCGCCCCGCAAAGGCGACAGTCTTCGTATCCTTCAACCCCATGCAGGTCGTTCATTCGGGACATAGTAGCTCTCTCGCCTGGTCGACACTGAGTCGACTCCGTGAGGAAATCCTCGAGATTCTGGACGGGACAGCCCTGCGTGTCGGGCGCTTGTTGCGAGAAGCGAAGCAAGCCGACCCAGAAGGGTTCGACGAGTGGGTTCGGGAATGTCTGCCGTTCGGCCACGAGACGGCCCGACGACTCATCGCCATTTCAGCCGCATACGAGAAGCTGCCCGAGGAGATCGCAGCGCAGCTACCGAAGCCGTGGCAGGCGCTGTACGCCATCCAGACATTGCCCGTCGAGGCGCTGATGGCGGGCGTTGCGTCAGGTGCGCTCTCCCCCGACACCACGGTCAAAGCCTCAAAGTTGTTCTCGCAGGAATGGCGGGGTGTTGTTCGTGACGGTCGCGTTGGGCGAGCCGATGTTTCGGCTGGTGCGCTGATGCAGTTCCCGTCACGGGAGTTGAGCCCCGAGGTGCGCCGGGCGCTCAGCGCGTGGCTGCTACGCGCGACCGCCCCCTGACGACGGGGAAAGTCGAGGGGGCGGTCAAACGCGGTTCTGGAGGAACTTCCCCGCAGGCTAGACGGTCACACGAACCCTTGTCTGTTTCTTCCCATCGCGAACCTCGGCGTCCACGCGGCGCGCTGCCCCATCTCGCCGCGCTTGATCGACTGAGGCCAATCGGCTGGCTCGCGGTCGCGACGGAAGCGACCGATATCCAACGTCATCGTCGTCTCGTGGGGGAGTGGGTTGCCGACCGGCTCCAACGTCAGGCCGAACTCCGGCCAACGAAGCAGCGCTGACGAGCCGAACGGGTTCATCTCCCGATACCCCGGTCCGCCCTTCGGTGCGTGGTGTTCGAGTATGAGAGCAAAGTTGAAGCGGGTGCGGAAATCGTCCAATACTTCGAGTAGCTCGATGGTGGCTTGCTCCATGTCGTCGGAGCCTTTGCGGCGGAACATCTTGTAGAGCGGCCCGGCGAACACGATCTCGGGACGCACCTGCTGTAGTACCGACTCGACCTCGGCCTGCACGCGCCGGTCGCGAAAGTTCAACCCGGCCTCGCGCCGCCAGATGAAGTAGCGGTCTTCGCACTCATCCTTGAAGTCAACGTCAATGTTGGCGACGTTGATCTGGTGCAGGATCGTGGAGTCGGCATTCTCGACGTCGATGTACAGCACCCGGCGCGGAGTGATCGGGGAGCGGGGGTTCCACGGGTCGCGGCCCGCGGCGGCATTCAGCCCGAGGTACCGCATCAGCGTCCCCTTGCCGATGCCCTCCGGGGCAACCATGATCGCACGCCATTTCGGCCTGAGGATGTGCGGCAACAGCCACTCACCCCTGCTCTCCACCGTGGAGGCTTGGGCCATGAAATCCGGCAGGCCGAACAGCCCTTCGGTCTCCGCGTCACGCCGGGCGATCAGGCGGTCGGCGTGAGGGTCGTCCATGCTCAACACCTCGTCGGCGGAGCGCTCGTAGCATTCCTGAGTCAGTGATGCGTAGTGGTGCAGCAACCTGCGACGCCGTGATAGCTCGACGATTGCTTCGGCGTACTTCTTCGCCTGCGACACGGCTGGGGTTGCGTTCATGCACGCCATCAACGACTGGCGGGCGATCGGGTCGGTGAACCCCATCCCAACGGTCACCACGTCGATCGGCTGGCCGGTCGCGTGGAGCACAACCATTGCTTCCCAGGCGAGTTGGTGGAACGGCTTGTAGAAATCGCTGGCGTCGATGTAGCCGTTGAGATCGCCGACGATCGACTGACGCAAGAGGGCAGCGCCGATCAGCGCCTCCTCGGCTTCGATGTTGTGGGGAATCTTAGTCGATTGCACAGCCACACCCGCCCCATTCGTCGCCGTCCACCTTTGGCGTGCCGATGTACTCTTCACGAAAGCGACGAAGCGTCAGGGGTTTGGTCTCCCCGCCTCGCCTGTCGCGCAGAATGGAGACATCGCCCAGGGTCTCGCGTAGTGACTCTTCTTGCGCCTCGTGTTCGGCATACCTCTCGGGGAGCTGCTCATGGAGAAGCCGAAACTGGGCTTGCCCGGCCTTGATACAGAACCCCCCGCAGTTGTTGTGTGGGAACCCCAACGCGTACAGCCGGGGGGGCTGAATGCCCGCCGACAGAAGGAGATCGCCCTTCTCTACAAACGGCTCCTCGCATAGGGGTGCCCACAACTCCCAAGGGAGCCAACGAGGGGCGGCGCGTGTGAAGCGGTGCTCCTCTGTCCAGTCAATGCCAAGGGCAACTACGGTTGTGGCGGGGTCGCAGTTGTCGTCCATCCACTTCCGCAGAAGGTCTCGCTTCAGCACTCGTGAACAGGGGTCGATGCGGGTGTTCCCGAGAAACCGGACGTCACGAAACACCTCCCAGGGGGTGCGACCGTCAGCGATGCGCGTGATGACAATGCCAAGCGATGACTCAGCGTCTGAGAGGAACCTGTAGAGGTCTTCGTCTTCGATCAGGGTGTCAGCAAACAACAGCGTGACGTTGTTTCTACCAAACCGTTCCACTGCTCGCACCGCAGCCCCGAAAGACCCAGCGCCACCACTGAACTGAACAACACATTTCGTCTTCCCGCTCATCGTGCGCTCCAAGCCTGGTTGACGTACGCCCGCTCCATCGCGTCGGGGTAGTCGGCGAGTTCACCGTTGAAACGCTCGACCTTCGCATCACTGAGAGCGAAGGTGGTCGCGTTGCCGGTGCGAAGCGCGACCGCCATGCGCAACATGGTCTCACCCGGCCCGTAGCCGAAGTTCACCTGCGAAGCACACAGGCGCATCCAGTAGATGCTCTCGGTCGGTCTCCGCATCAAATCCCGTCGCTGAAACCACGGCTCACACTTCGCGAACGCCCTGACGATCGCTGCTGGGATCGCCTGCGTGTTCGGCGTGTCGTCGCGCTTGTGCTTCTGCTCGGCCGCAACGGCGGTGAGGGCCATAGCGTTCATCCACTTCGTTGCCTTCATGGCGTCAATGATTTCGTCTCGCGAATATCCAGCCTTCACAAGCAACTTCGCTAGGCCCTGAAGAACCAGAAAGGTCTGGGTGGGTGGCTTGCCGCGATCCTCGACGTGCCAGTCCCAGTATTCCCGAGCGATCGTCGTTGGCGTGATGCGCTCTTGAGTATCTACGCGACTTTCCGCGTTGAGTTCTTCTTCTGAACGAAGTGAAGAAGAACAGTGATCTTCTAGGTGTTCTTCTGTGCGCGCTAATTTTGGCGCGGTTACCGCGCTAATTTTGGCGCGGTCCGGCCTGCCGACGAGGGCCTTCCAGGGGGCCATCTTGAGGGTGAACTGAAACTGCGTGCCGTTGTCTTTGCGGGCGATCTCGATGAACCCGGCAGCCTCTAGCGACTCAAACCAGACCTTGATCGAGGCCGACCCAACAGCCCGGCGTGCTTGGTTCACCGTCACGCCGTTCAGGAACGCGCCGGAGTGCGAATGGAGCCACCCGAGTAGCACTTTGGCCCCGTTGGGGATGTCGAGGGTCCACAGACCATGCGGGGCGCGGGACCAACCGTCGTCCCAGTCTTCGCCGTCACGAATGAATGCTGGATTTGCCACGTCTACTCTTTCATTGAGGCCGGGAGCGTGTTAGGCTGACCTCGGCGGTTCGACGCTTGCCACCTTTCCACATCCCGCCTGCCCTGTCAAGGGGTTCGGCGGGATGTGACGTTTTGGGGTGCTGACGGGCCGTTTGCGTACCGTTTGCGGTTGGTGTATGGTCGCCCCATGACCACCGTCAAGATCACCGTGCCACCAGGATTCACCGTCGCCGAACTGAACGACAACACGTTCTATGTCGCAGCTACGGGAGAGCGACTGACACACACGGTGGCGTTCAGGCTGCCCCCGAGCGAGTACCTGGCGCTGTTGCCGTTCTTCGAGTCGTTCCCTGACGGCAAGGGCTCCGTGGCCTTGCGCTGGCTCATCTGTCAGCCCGAGGTACAGGCAGTTATTGAGCGCCAGGCCCAGGGGGCGACACTTCGTCGCGAATGAGACCCACGACGAGCTGGGAGCGCGTCTCTCCCCGCTCCGCCGCCGCAGCGTCGAGCGCGTCAATGTCTTCATTCCTGAGCCAGAAAGAAACGGGTCGACCAGCAGCCATGTAGACATACTACGTCACGCTGGCCGGTCGGTCTACCCCTGGCAAGCCTGCTCGTGCCGGTCGATGCCTTTGGGGTGGAACCAGCAGCAACAGAAAGCGCACATGTGGTCGCCTTCGACCCGCTCGCGCTGCATGTAGTGCCGCGAGCGGAGCAGCGCGCTCTTGGCGCGCTTGGCGGCCTTGCAGTCGTCGCAGCGATGCCCCTTGTTGTATGCGGCGAGGCCATGCTGGCTGACCATCGTCATGACGGGCGAGTCAGCGACTTGAGCAGCTCGGCCCCGGTCATCTGCGACCACGACTTGCGCGGGAAATGGATGACGCAGTCGGGGAGCGGGATGCGCAGGATGAGAGCGCCGACACCAACGCGAGGCTCGCATTGAAGAGTGCGACAGGAGCAGCCGAAGTTCACCGATGGCTCCAAACCCTCAACCTTTAGTTGAGACTCAAGCCTGCGAGCGAGAGCCTTCTGCTTGCCCTGCCCGCTCACTTCTTGCCCATCAAGGAGGCGATCCAGGCCCGCACGAAGGCGTTGCGGTTCATGCTCGCCTCTTCGGCCGCCTCGTCGACGGCATCGCGCTCCTCAGTAGAGCACTGCACGGTCCACCACACGCTGTTCTTTGGTCGGGTCACTGGCTTCCTTTCGGGTGGGTGCCGGGGCGTGGGGGACGAGTCCACGCCCCGGCAGATCAGAGTGTATTACACATCCAGGCCAGGGTTGTTGCAAGTGGCCCGGTGGAGGCGGCGAGCCCCCGAGTTGTAGCAGTACCCAGCAGTACCCGAGCGCTCGATCATCGCCACCAAGGCGGTCATCGACGACCACGGGGTGGCAATGACGTCCCACTTCGAGCACAGGCCCTCCTGAGAGCAAAGCCAAGCGCCGGGGCGGTAGTGAATCGAGATCAACTGCCCGAAACCAGAGTCGCCCTTGCGGCCCTGACGCGACAACACGCAGCCCGCCCCGTTGCCCGCCATGCGAGCACCGTTGAGGACGTTGGGGCAGAAGCCCGACTCAAAGCGCATGATGTCCTGTAGGGCGATCTGCCATGAGTCGATCTGAGCCTGGTTCCACCCTCGGCAGCGAGCTACCGTTCGGGCGGCGTCCATCGCCGGAGTGGGGTCGCCGTAGTTGTAGGTGAGCGAGTTGATGCGCCCCTTCTCCACGTCGCACGGCGTCGGGGGGGTGACCGAGCCGTTCAGCTCAATGACCGAGCCGTCGCTCAGCTTCATTGGATGATCGTCAAGGGCCAACAACTCCACCTCCCGCTGAGGGGAGAGAATGTCGCCAGTGACGGCTTGGTATGTCTTCAGTTGCTCGGGGGTACAACCCAAGAGCAACACACTCGTAATGACAACCGTCAGAACGCGGGCCAATCGTTTCGTAGTATTCAAGATGACCTCCAGGTCATTAGGGGCCACCCCAGGTGTCACTTCATCGCTTTCCCGGCATCCGAATTGGCACCTGGGTGGCTGATGGTCGACGCTCGGGGTCTAGCCCTCGTAGGCGTCGTCTGTGGGTGATTGAACCCTACTGCGGATTGCCGTCAGCGTCGACACCCGTAGGCATTTGAGGAATCACTGAGGTGTCGGCCCCGCGGTAAGCCGACACGGTCGACGACATCGCCCCATAAGTGCCCGCCACACCCCTTGACGTCGCGGCGAACTGGGTGTTGTTGGGGATGTTCATGGCCGCACCAACCTTTGCCGCGTCGAGGTTCGCTGCGAGGAAGATGAACTCCCACGAGTACTCGGCCTTCTGGTGGGCGATCATCGCGGCGACCTGCCGGTGGGTGTACTCCCTCGACGCGTTCTCTGCACCATCAGTCACAATCACGAACACCACCTTTGCCGGGCGGTTCATGGGCTTCAGCGCTTTCAGTTGGATGCCGGTGGCAACAATCGCAGTGCCGATGGCGTCGTAAAGTGCGGTGTTGCCGGTCGGGTGGAGGGCGTACTTCTCGGCGCTGCCGATGTCAACCAACTCGCGGTAGTAATCCTTCACCCGTTCGTTGAACTCAAAGAGCGCCAGCGTGGCCTTCCCCTCAACAGCTTTCTGCTCGTCGATGAACGAGTTGACGCCACCCTCGGCATCACCCCGAATTGTGGACATCGAACCACTACGGTCGACGACCAAAGTGATGTGGGTGTAGTTCTTGTCAGTCATTGTGTTGCTCCTTGTTGTTTGGGTCTATGGCTGGTGTTGCGTGCCGTGACCAAGCGCCCGGTATAGACGGCTTGGACGGTGACCTCGACCTCGAACAAGAGGATCGTGCCATCCATCGCCATCAGCCCAGGTTGCGCTTGGTCGATGAATAGGTTCACGTCGACGTTTGGGCCGAAGTACTGCAATGCCTTTGACATAGCGTCCTCAATGGCCGCGTCAAGATTACGAACGGTGCAAGAGACTTTGAGGTTCACGACAGTAGCTCGATATGCGGGTAGGTATCGCCACCGCGACGCAGGTCAGCGCGGACATCCCCAACGTTGCGGGGGATGCGACCCGCCCACACTTCGACGTCGTCGAGCGACACGCCAAGGCGCGCAGCTTCATTCGCTACAGCTTCCTGTAGTTCTCTCCAGGTCATTCCCCGCTCCGATCGTGCTCGATCGCTTGGTCGGGTGACATGGTGCGCCAGTCGGGCCATGTGCGCTGCTCATTCACAAACTGCTTTGTCTTGATGGCGTTGATGATCTCCTGCGGCTCCCAGCCCGCCCTCCACGCGCCGTCGAACGCCAGAATGATGACGTCGACCCACTCACCCAGATCGGTGGGGTCGGCCTCAATCTCGCTGAGTTCTTTGCGGATGTGATCGAGTACTCCATTCAGGCGAGCACCAGGGCCGAAGGTTTCGCGAGACCAGGCTCGTTGATGGTCAAGGTGCTCGGCGTCGATGGCCCCCCAGTGGGCGGCCGAAGTGTGGCTCATTTCATCTCCAATGCTCTACTCATCAACTCTTCCGAGAGGATGGGGTGGGTGTCTTTGCACGCGTTCGCATACGCATAGAGAGCAGCGGCGGCGTAGGGGTCGTGGTCCAGGTCGAGCACGAAATAGGCGCAGCCCAAATAGTGCTTTGACTCTGAGTCTTCTTCCGCCCTATCGAGGCGGAAGACGTTGTACCTGCCGTACAGCTTTCCGTCAGCGCTCATGACAGGCCCAAACTGGTCGCCCGCTGATCGCAGTGAATGCAGAAGCGATACTCAGGGATGCCACACTGGTCGTGCTCGATCTCGTGCCCATATTCAGCACAAAGGACGGCAAGGACAGCCCCAGTGATGCGGTCCCAGATTTCGTCATCGGAACCATCCATCGGGTAGTTGTATTTCTCGTCGATCACTTCGTCGGCGACGAAGTCCCTGATGGCTTTCGCCCATTTCGGTCGGTCACCCATGAATCTTTCTCCATTCTTCTTGCGTCAGGACGGTCGCCCCGGCGTCGATTTGCGTCTGCCGCCATTCCTTCATTTCGGGATACTCAATCGCCATCGGCGGCTTGAGAACCCGAGCCTGGTGGTCCCACCATTCACTGGATGATTCAATGCCCCGCCAGCTCATAGGTCGCCGCCAGAACAGGCGGCGCAGCGTTGCCCGGAAAAGCCGCCGCCATAGGACAATTCACGCCCACAGTCGGTGCAGGACAACCGCACAATCTGCTTGACGACGAGAGACGCCATAGGCGGGTCGTTTGTGTCACTCATTTTTTCTTCCTTCCAGCACCAGGAACAGTGCATCACTTTGGGTTGGTCGCCGACGCGCAGCGACGAGGTGAACGAATGCGGCATTGACTTGCGGTGATAGCGGGAACGGGCCAGGCAGGTCATGAACCCCCCATAGCGCGGTGGGCGAGCCCGGCAACTACGGCCACCAAGGCGAGAGCGCCATCGTTGCGACGGTGGGCGACCACGCCTTGGACCGTACCCAAGTCACATTCCCATTGGTAGAGGCACTCGTCGGGAATCAGGTCGACACGATCGCTCTCACCGCGGTTCACGATGTACAACTGATGGACCAGCTCGCCGTTGACCTTGATTTCCACGGTCATGCTCATGGACGCCTCCGCTCGTTCTTCTGGTCGCGCCAGATCACCACGAACACGATCAGTGGGCCAGCGATCAACACCACCGCCAACAGCAGCAGCCCGCCGGTCACGACAGCACCCACTCGATGACGGGACCGGGTAAACCGGCAGCGCGCATGTTGCGCTCGCCGACGTCGTGCTGGCGATTGAACCATGCGGTTGGGACGTACCTGTCCAGCAATGCCGACTTGATGGCCTGCATCTCGGGCATGTCGAGCACGACGTCGGCAACTTCCCGGTCAAAGTGCCCGTTCGCGTCGATGCCTTCACGCGCTGCGAGGTAGATGGCATCACGGAAGGCGGTCATGGTGCCAACTCCAGGGCGACAATCATCAAGAGACCGGCAAAGAACCCAGACCACGGCGTGGGGGCGACCAAACTCATGGCGTACGCAACGCTCAGCGACCGCACCACCCACCTCATGAGAGCCTGCCGGACTTCGTGTCGCGACCTTTGGTCGGGGTGTCGGGGACGAAGGAGACCTTGCTGGAGCGACGGCCCATCGTGGGGCTGCCGATCGGGCGAGTCAGCTTCCCTGCTTCTTCGAGGGCGTAGTACTGCTCTTTGGTGAGGGTTGCTCCGCGGTGTACGTCGGGCATTAGGCCCATTGGGCGCTCCTTTGGCGTTTGGGGGACGAAATAGAGTGTAACACACCCAAATCGGGCTGACAAGAGGCAAAAAGGGCCAAATGTCGACGGAAAGTGGTCAATTTGGGCAATTCGGGGTTACCGGACGGTGGGTGGGGGCCACTTTGTAACACATTCTGTTGACGCAGAGTGGTCAGAAGGTGGTGTTGTGGATGCGCAAATAGACGTCGCGCAGCTCACAGAAGACCCGCTCGTTGTGCTTCTGGTAGAGGTAGTCATCGCCGTTCTGGCTCCTCAGATCACCTAGTTCGTCGTACGCCTGGTCGATCCAGGCTCTCTGGGCGAGAACGAGGGCGAGAAGGGAGCCGACGAAGTAGCACAGGGTGTGCCCGTGGTCTGAGGCAGGCCAGGTTTCGTCGGTGACCCACGGTTGACCGGGCTGGCAGATGACGTTCTTGGCCATCTGGATGAAGGCATCCATGTCGATGGGGCCGGGGGCGGGATCGCTCATCAGGGCCACCCGCAGGAGGAGCAGACGTCCATCTTCTGGCCGCGACTGTCAGAGGCGAGTTGGTCGTACGGGAAGCGCTCGAAGCACACACAGCACATAGTGAGACCATCGGGGCAGGTCGCGCCGAAGTGGCGCTGGAAGCAACACAACCGCATGGGGGCTGAGGGCGGTCGGGCCTGGCTCTTGGACGGTGAGGGAGGGTTGACGGCTGGCTTGCCGCCCTTGGAACGCTTGGTCATTTCTGAGCCTTTCGGATGAGACGCCGGGCCTTGCGAGCGGAGATCGAACGCCAGTAATTGTCAGCCGCCCACCAGTAGTAACCGCAGTCGCAGCGCCAAACGGCCCCGTCCAGGTCTACGGGAACCGGGATGGGGGTTGTCCACGCCCCAGGGCGGCAAGGTGGGCTACAGAGGTGCGGTGGGCTGTAGCGGTGACCGGGGAGAACGATTTGGCCTGAGCCAATGCGAGTTGGCATCAGGCTGTCCACTGGTTCCCGATGTACTCGGTGTAGGCGGGCGGGATTGCCTGAGCCAGTTCGGCGTTGGTCATCCAGTCAATGCCCATCGCGGCGCATCTGAGCGCAAAGTCACCCACGTATTGAGTGTTGCCATGAACGCCGACAACCGGCGACAACCGCCCCGCCTTGCGGTTGGCGTTGTAGAGCGACGGAAATCGTGGCGTCTGCCATCCATGAGCGCACTTCGGCGGTGAGATCGGCATGTTGCTGGCGAACAGACGATGTCGTCGCAGGTCGAGGCCGAACGACGAGCCACAAAGTCGGAACACGTATATGTCGGTAGGCATCGTGGCTGCTCCGACGTTCTCCACCACCCACGGCACAGCCAGGTCGCGGAGTCGGTCGATCGTTGCGTTCAACATCCAGCCGGTTCCGCGTTTACCGGCCGTTGAACGCGAGACAGCCGTGGCATTGGAGTGGTCGTGGCATGGTGGTGATGCGTGGATGAAGTCGAACCCGTCGAGCGGGTACGTCATCGCGTCGGCCTGCACGAACGTGAACGGGTAGCGCGGCTGGGGGTTGATGTCGACGCCGATTATCTCGGCCTCGGGGAACGCTCGGTGGTAGCCCATTGCCGCCCCACCAGCACCACAGAACAGGTCAAGAATTTGCATCAGGGTGTCCAGGGCATGATGACCTCGGCGAGGATGGTTCGTTTGTTGGTCTCGTAGACCTGACCATCGGAAGCGGTGATCTTGCCACCTGAGGCGGGAAGGGGGAACAGGACAACACCGCGCCTCGGGTGAAGCAAGGGGAAAGCGTCAGCAATTGCGCGCCGAGTGTCAGCGCGGACTGTTGCGAGCCAGTGAGCGTCGTGGACCTCACGCTCACCGTGGCCGGTGACTCGGGCGTGATCGTCATAGGTATAGGTGTAGCCGCATTCACCACAGGCCACAGGCAGGGGAGGGACGTAGATGCCGTGGGTGGAGGGCAAAGCCATCCCCACCTCGGCACAGGCCAGAACCCACAAGCAGTCGTTGAAGTGGAAGTACTCAACATGTTCCCCCTGCACTCGCGTCCCGAGGTCTCCCGAACCGCAGTAGTGACAGGTCGAGTCCCCGGTCTCAGAATCAGCAGGCCCCCAAGGGTCCACTTCGAGCAACTCCAGCAACAGGTCCAGATGGAAACCCATCACTTCCACCACCAAACGAAGTAAGCCCCAGCCAAACCACCAGCCAAACCACCGACCAGACCTATCGCCCAACCCACCCAGAAACTGTCCATTCCAACCCTCTTCCCTAGTGCGGTCC
>Ga0105044_10009630_pt1 | contig 13200 bp, 13 predicted proteins | sample MAT01_FD_78092 | JGI IMG/M metagenome (GOLD analysis project Ga0105044, IMG submission 78092) | Freshwater microbial communities from Lake Fryxell liftoff mats and glacier meltwater in Antarctica - MAT-01 | ecosystem: Environmental > Aquatic > Freshwater > Ice > Liftoff microbial mat | place...
AGGAGAATACCTCCAGCCACTAAACCAATAGTTCTGATTGATAGACCACGTTGATCTAGATTTTCCAAGAGACTGTCCCAGGCAGTGGTTGTGGCAATAGGCTCGATGGCGGGAGATACGGTGGGTTGCGGTGTTGATGGCTTGAAGGAAGGTGTGGCGGTAGGCGTAATGCTAGGTGTAATGCTAGGTTCAGCCACTGGGGCTGGGGGAGGCGTGGCTTTGGGCGAGTCATTTCCGTCTCCATCAGGACTTGTGCTGCCTTTGTTTGTGCCACCATAAAGTGGCGCAGAAACGATGGTTTTGGAGGCGGCACTGCAGCTACCACTGCTCGGGTTGGTAGCTAGGCGACATTGGCCGTGGTAACACCGCATATTAACAGCACAATCTTTATTACTGCCACAGGTCTGATTGCAACTTTTTGCTTGTTGTGTGATAGCAGAAACATTGACGGAACAGGTTTGACTCTCAGGATTGAGTGGTGCGCGGCAGCGATTGTAGTAGCAACTAAAGCCAGAGGCACATTCGTGACTATCGGCACAGTATTCGTTGCACTGACGTTGGAGACCTTGATCTGGTAAACCACTACATGTCTCACTCGAAAGATTGGTCACCAAACGGCAGCGATTGGATGAGCAACGCTGGTTAACACCACATTCGGAATTGCTTGAACAGCTCTCGTTGCATTTTTTTGTAGCGTAACCACCTGTGCCACGGCCAAACTGTTTGAAGGCTTGCAACTTGAGGTTTTCAAAATGAATCTCACCAACACCACTCTGACTACTCGTAAAAGAAGAAACGCCAGTTCTATTGTAGATATCGCCTAATTTGGTTCTAAAAAAACTATCGTTTTTTTGCTCAGCCACCGTAGTGGTTCCGGCTGCTTTGATGAAATAAATCCAGTTCCCAGGGTTGGCGCCGTTGTACATGCGCATCTCGTTGCTCCAATACTCATTACCGTCGTGCTTGAAGTAGATAAACAATTTCATCTCCGTGCCGCGTTCTTGCCAGGTTGTTTCAAGAGTAGTGTAGCCATCAGTATCTCCAGATGGTGAATCAGAGTTAAGGATGAAATTTGCTTGAGGAAGATTGAATTTGATGCCATTGGCTATGAGGTAAAAATTTTCTGCGGAGAGTGAAACATCATTGTTTTGCCAGTTAATGCTTGTTTTGGCATCGCTAGAACTATTACCTTGTTGGCGATTATCTTGGCTCTGACAGGCTTGAGTTAGGATGGGATCACCACCGCCAGTGCAGTTGGCGGGGGTTCGTTCCGTAACTGTTCTGGTTTGGCGATTACTGATGCAACTAGACCAATCGCTCAGAGTGTAAGTGCATTGAGATAGCTGTTGGTTTGCGGCAATTGCTAGCCTATAAGGTTCGATAATTTTGAGTTGGTCGTCGAGACTATCGGTCCTAGATAGGAATGACTTTGATTTCTCAACATCAAAATTAAAAAGAACGTCGTTTGGTTGGTAGGGGGTAAATTTTACCTCGACTATAGCTGTAGGCGTTGAAGATCGAAAACCAGCAGTAATGACGGTGGGAACGGCTGCTATTGAAACTAAGTATCCATCTTGGGTTTGCTCAACCTCACTGTGGATAAGATTCAAGCCGGTATTGGGGGCGAGTACTAGCTCTGGTGTACTCATCTTGGTGCCAACTATATTAAACACCCATTGAAAACCAGTGACTTGGTTGCCCTGCGTGTTCACCTTGATAGAGGTAGTGACTTCATCGCCGACTTTGGGAATAGTTGGGTTTGTGGAGAAAGATGTTAAGACAACACCGGTAGCTACTGATGCCTCGGGCCGTATATCTTGAGGTTGATTGAGAGGAGTTTGGAAGAGAATGACACCGATTCCTCCTAATATTACTAAAAGAAGCACCAGAGAGGCGGCAATTAATTTGAAGCCTTTATTGTGCATTTCGTGGATAGAAATAACGTTATTGCGGACAGTTCTCTGCATGCAGTATCTACTATACAGACACTTTTGGTGAATGAACAAGTGGGCAAATATAACTTCCAAACTTGACGCTAGGCAGTTTCATCATATACTTATCTGAGCTAGAGTAGCGGTTCCATCAATTTTGGTACCAGGTCTAGTAAAGGAGCATCTATGACATTAGAGAAACGTGTTCGTAAGGCTATTATTACCGATGCAGGTTTTGCTAGTCGGTACCTTCCTATTACTAAGACAGTGCCCAAAGCTATGTTGCCTCTGGGAAATCGTCCGATTATGCAGTTGGTGGTGGAAGAGTGCGTCCAGGCTGGAATTGAGGAGATAATCATTGTTTCTACCCCAGAAGGTAAACCAATTTACGAAGATTACTTCAACAATAGTGTCAATCGCATTCGCAAGCAGCTGTCTGCTCAAGGCAAGGAAGATCGCTATCAGCCAGTCCAAGATGTGCTAGATTTTCCCAAAATTGTAGTCATTACTCAAGATCCTAGCTTGCCTTACGGTAATGGTTCGCCCGTAGCCTCTGCTCTCAAATATTTGGAGACAGAAGAGGCTTTTTTGGTTATGTACAGCGATGATATTGTTTTTGGAGAGCAAGGTGATGCCAAAACAATGGTTGATTTATACAACCAAAATCCACAAGTCGAGGCAATTATTATGGCACAAGAGGTCAGTGCCGATGTGGTTGATAAATACGGTATTATTTCTTTCAAAACCGGTTCGGGAACCGAATTAGCTAATATTGTAGAAAAGCCAGATAAGGGCACAGAACCATCTAGGTTGGCTTCGTATGGGAGATATTTACTCAAGCCATCGGTGTTCGAGCATCTCAATCCTCTCAATACGGGTAAGGACGGCGAGCTCTGGACAGTTGACGCTATCACCAAGATTGCCGAGACCCACACCGTCTTGGTAGAACATACCAAAGGTGAGTGGATGACTACCGGTGACCCTGAGAATTACTTCCGAGCTCACTTGACCTACGTACTGCGAAAAGAGAAGTATGGTTCCAAAGTAGTTGGCTGGCTAGGGGAAATGAAGTAGTAATCATTGGTGATTCAAGACAAAGTATTGGCAGACAAACCTCTTTGTTTGAGCTATAGTAGTCATAGATTAACAAGAAGTAACTCAACAATCCCACTAGGGAGGGAGCTATGTTTTTCCTCAACACCTCGCACACGGGTGATGGAGAGTTCATGTAGGCCGTGGTCTACGTGACATCCTACCCACTTTACTCTGCGAGGGAAAACGCTCCCTCTCCAGTAGGCTGGTTGAGCGGTTTGTTCTCTTTATAAGTTTCGCTCTATTTCTTTTTTTTTGATTTTGGTATTATTTTTTTAGTATCCTCTCTGCAAGAAGAGCTTTTTTTTGGTATACTTCATGTTCTATTGCACAAATTAAGATGAGGTGAGGTTGTGCGAGTGCCCAGATAGTTCAGTGGCAGAATGCCTTCTTGGTAAGAAGGAGGTCGAGGGTCCGATTCCCTCTCTGGGCTCAGCGCGAGAGCGCACGCCAAGCCAGGTTACCCAAGTGGTCAACGGGGGCAGACTGTAAATCTGCTGACATTACGTCTTCTTAGGTTCGAATCCTAGACCTGGCACCAGCGCCAATGTAGCTCAGTTGGTAGAGCAGCTGTTTTGTAAACAGCAGGTCGTCGGTTCGAGTCCGACCGTTGGCTCCCTTTCCAGTATTGCTGGCGCGCACCACCCGTAAAGTGCGTATGAGCTGAGGTTTGAGAAGCTCGAACATAATCTGGAAATTTTCCACGCACTCGTGTATACTACTGATCTTCTCTGAATCGATCATTCAGTCCAGAATACAAGAACTTTTATTAAAAGATACTAAAAAGTATGCCAAAAAAGAAAAAAGGACCACGACAAGCAGTTGGACTCAAATGTGCAGTTTGTGGTTTTTTCAATTATATTACTGAATTCAATAAGAACAACGAAATCCTCAAGAAACAGCAAGGGGAAGACGCCACATTCCCTCTTCAAAAATACTGCAAGCGTTGTCGAGCTCACACCGAGCATAAGCAAGCCAAGAAGCTTAAGTAATTTTTGTTTTTTCCGCCGCAACTTTTCTGTACGTAGTCAAAATATTTTCCGAACCCTTGAGAAATTGAGAGGGGAGAGCAAAAGCAGCGTTCATAGCTGTCTCGACCCAACTAGTACCGCGAACGCCTTGTGCTTTTGTTAAGGCTGTAAGTTGTTCGATCATATGTTCGGTTTCGAGTTTGCGAGCAATGCCTCTTTCTTCAAAAACCTGGCGCACATTTTCTTCCCAGACGCCCCATTCTTTTAAGGTGAGTAAAAAGCAACCAGCTGCAGCGGCATCATAGGCCATATCTCCTGATGGTTTGGAAATAATGCCATCTGCCCAAGCTAAGCCATACTCAAGAAGGAGTTCATTCGCATCTGTAATTTGAGGGTGGTAAAGAAGTCGGAGGCCAGCGGTAACGTCATTGAAGGCACCGATTTTTACTTGAGCTGCTGTGGCTTTGGCGTGAACCAACTCAGCAATATCTATGTGTGTGCCGGCATAGACTACTACTTTGCAGAGCGGGTTTTTTTTGCGTAATTCTGGGAGTACTTGGTCAAGTATACTGGCAATTTCTTGCTTGTTGGTGCCGAGTCCACCAGTGGTGAGGCATATTTTTAGTGCGCCACGCCTCCAGGCAGCTTTGTGCTTGCGGGCTGCCAAAATGGTGGGGTCAATAGGCGAGCCAGTTACTACCACTCGGTCGGGGTCAACGGGAATGTGCAGGATAGCCGCTTTTTCTAAAAATTCTGTTTTTGTTTTATCATCAAAAACACAAAAGGTGACGCTTGGCTTGTTGGCGTACAGCAAATATTCTTCCCGAACGTGTGGGTCGGTAATTACTTGGACGACATCTCTATTTGCTGCAGCCAATAAATTGCCAACTGCGATGTGTAAACTCAAGATGGGTTGTTGAGCATCTTCAGTGACCCAAAGTAACGGCCCCTCAATGCTTTTGAGAATAGGTAGCTTTGAGCGACCAAAAGTGTCAATGATATCTTTGATGATTTTAAGGAGCGAATGGCGGGCGATAGTTTTACCTACAAACTCAGTGAGTTGAATTCGTTGCCAATCTTTGGCTGTGACATAGTTGGTAGGATCAATCAGCCAGGCTTTTTTGGGATCCATCTCATTTCCCCAAGCTGTTTTTGCCAAGGCTACCGCCATTGAGTAGTGTGCTCGAGAGAAAACGACATCGGGGATGGTTTCATTTTCTTGATAACCGTACCAACCCTTGAGGTCTTCTATAAAAGATGCGGAGACAGTTGCAATCGGAATGGCCGTCTGAGCCAACCGATTTTTGTCGAGTTGTGAGAGGCGTGCGGAAGTCACAGATGCGCTCGATAGTTTGGGCATAGGTGTAGTGTAGTTAGTTTTGGCAGTGAGAGCTAGTAGTAAGGGAATGTATTGAGTATAGTAGTGATTACCACATATGCAGAAAAAATTACGATTATTCAAAGTTGGTAAATATAGGCTGGGAGATATTCTTACCCCAAACCTCAGCAGAACCTTACTTGGTTTGGGTCTCCTGATGATGGTCTTGCCTGGTGTCGTCGTAGTATCACTCAGTAATCAAGATATTCGGCAACAAGCTTCTATAGAGCAAGGTAAGATAATTTTGACCTTATCTCCAGATTCAACTCAAATCGCCGCTGGCGTTGCCTCAAAAATAGAGCTGAAATTAAATACTCAACAACTCTTAATTGACGGGATACAGCTTCGTGTCACTGCTGCGGGAAAGGTGCCGGCTGACTTGGTTTTTACACCCAGTTCGATTGGGGGTTTGAATATTCTTAAGAACACTACTGAGTTAGTCTCTGGTGCTCCGCAACTCACCTTTGCAACTATTACCAGTTCTAATGATAACTTCAAACCGTACACAACAGCGGGAAAAGAGGTTGTGTTGGGGAGCTTTTCTTTTACGAGTCCTGCTGATGGAAAGTTGACGTTTGTTTTTGACCCAACATTTAGTAAGGTAATTCAGAACCAGACTTCAGCCGATGAATTGAAAGTGCCGCAACAGTATGCGTATACCTTTGGCGGTGTGGGTGGGGCAGGAACTCCAACGCCAACGCCAACTCCAACTCCAACTCCAACACCGACTGCTACGCCAGCTCTGACTCCAACCCCTACGGCAACGCCGACTGGTGCGGGTGGATTGGGAGAGGTCATTCGCCCGTCAGCACAACCAACGGTACCAACTCCAATTAAACCTACGGGTGGGGTAACTGCTCCTCAACCAGCTGTCGTAGCAACACCAACAAAATCATCGGGTGCATTTGCACAAATTTCGGGTTTGCTGGCTGGCGATAGAGGCGCTCAACCATCTGGAGTTAAACAAGGAAGTGGGAATGTAACAAATGTTCCAACAGCTGCGACCAAGCAATCTCCTTCAACAGTAAAGCCCAGTGGCTCGGTTAATCTAGAGTTGGTCGGGATGAGTGCCGCTGTTTTGGTAGGTGGCGCATTGGTAGTAGTGGGTGCATTGGGAGTTATGTAGGTGCTGATTGGAGAGAGCACCGGTGCGGAAGCGAAAAACGTAGTTTTGATATCTTTGTTTACCAAGCGATTCCGAGCTCACCTCATTGTATAATCAGTGGTCCTAGGTCTGTAGTTCAGCGGTAGAATAGGGGTCTCCAAAACCCTTGACGAAGGTTCGATTCCTTCCAGACCTGCAAAATAGAAATTATTTAAAGTGCTAAAATAAATCAATGAGCGAAATTTCTAATCCAAAAACCTCTTTTTTAATTGACTCTTCAATGTTGCCAGTTTGCAGGAAAAGATTAAAGACAACCCTAATCTTTTTACTGACCAACCTGAAATAGTTCCTTCTCTTCCTCCTGCAATAGCGACGTCTTCTATGAGTTTGAGCAATCTTGATTGGGATTCGGCTAAATTCTTTAAAGCTATTTTGGAAAACGGGAATGTAACAGGGGTTATGGAAATGGTGCGTCGAGATTTTGATTTATATACGTTAAGTAAAGCGGGAAATTTCTTGTTAGGTGAATTAATCAGGTTAGGCCACATAGAGCTGGTGATTAACCTATTACCTGAAGTTATTTTCTTAGACAAAATCAACATTTTCGGAAGCGGAAGTGACAAACTTTATCTTGGAGGACAAGAATCAGAACCAGGAAAATATTTAGATGTACTCATAAGAAATGGCTTGGGTGAGAGTCTGTTTCTGAGCACGATTGACGATTTGAATTTGGAGACAATAACAGAGAGTTCGGCCAGAATTCTTTCCGCTCTTGATAGAAACGGGTATTCAGAGAAAATTATTGACAGGCTTCCAGAGAAAATTGATGTACTTAGAACTAACAAAAATGAAGATTCATTAACTACCTTAAAACAGGGTTGGGTGAGAGGAGAATTAAGAAAAACAGGTAGTGGTTCCTACGTTTATTCAAATCTGTCGTCTGATCCACCAAAAATTCTTTTTAGAACGACGGGTATTTCTCAGGATGCGCTTAACCAATATCAAGCTGCTCATCGAGTTTTACCGCACTACGTTAGTGGATCGAATTATCCTGAATTAAGTGCTGACCGTGCTGACCCCGTCTTGCGTAAAGGTGGTTATAGAGAGGTATATGCTGGGGTTGCTTTATCAAGCCTAGATTTTTCAATTGTGCCACCAAAAATGATTAAAGAAATAAATAATCAAAAATATATTGATATCAGGTTATCAGTGGAAGGTATTGTTCATGGTCATCCACATGATGATAATTTCAACTTGAGATTTTTTCTAACAGATAGCAAAGGAAATTTGGATATTGAAAGACATTTTATTATGTAAGATGATTAGAGCATGGAAGACACATTGCCACAATATCCTCAAGGACGATTAAGCTCTGAATCACCAATAGACCACTCCAATAATTCTAGGCTATTAAAGTTAAGCATATTTGGATTACTAGTTCTACTACCTGTTGTTGCAGTAAGTGCTTATTTCCTGGGCAAACAAAGTGTTGCTACAGCTCAGATTTTAGTTTCTCCACCAACACTAATTACCTCAACCTCGACTCCAAATCCAACTGCCAAGGAGAAAGAGAGCGAGAAAGAGAGCGAGAAGAAGAGCGTGACAGAGATGACATATACCAATGTTAGTTATGGCTATACCTTTCAGTATCCACAGGGTTGGAAAGTGACCAAAGTGGATTATGAGACACCAGGAAAAGATGACACAAATGTGGTGTATATTTTTAATCCGGATGATAATCCTAAGCAAAGCTTTTATTCTGGAATGATAGTAGAGTATGTAGGCATGACCAATGAATTGCCACGTAAAGAGGGGTTCACCATCATTAATGGTATGGATACCGTCTCAACAGAAACTCCACATGGCCTCATATATTATGTCTTGATTCCTGGCACAGACCAGTTTTTAAAAATTTCTGGAGCTAGTGGAAACACTGCTAATGAAGAAACAAACCAAGGATTGAGAGATATATTCAATTCATTTCGTTTTAAAAATTATTAGGTAAGTACCTAGAAACATAAATAGCTTCCCACATTCTCTGAGCAGCCAAGCAAGGTAATAGTATTTGAAGTCTTGAACTACCCAGTGTGTGTCTAACACTCGCTAAGTAGATGTAACTCACCTAGTAGATACTCTGTGGCTACTACCCGGAGTGTGATTCCTTCCAGACCTGCAAAATTATCTGATGTTCTTTGATATAATATAGTATATGGGTAAGATTTCTTCAGAACAATTTCAAGCACTTACAAGATCGAAGCTAGTAACACTCCAAACACCCATAGAGTCTGTGTACGGCTACACAGTTTCATTATTGTGTTACATCATTCCTACTGATTCGCCGCGCAAGTGGGTCTTAGTCACAGCAGTTGCAAGCCAAATTTCTATTGGTTTTGTTGAGGGCAAATTTTCAGGAGAATTTGAAGCCCAGACCATAGACTAGATACTACATTCTGATATAGTATGATACTTACTATGACCTCACCAGCAGAAAGAAACAACGAAAAGAGTGAAGTGAAAAATGTCACTCCCGATGATGTAGGGCAACAGACACGTACATCACTGGAATTAACATTAGAAGCAGAAATTATAGGTAATTTTCCTAATTTTGGAATCACATCTCTTAAGCGTTTCTACAAGAAAAGAGGTAAAGATTCAGAAACTGAAGATTTAGTTCAAGTCCATCACCCCTTAATCTTTATCGTGGCTGAGACCCTCAGGGAAATGAGGAAACAAGTTTCTGTTCTAGAAAATGCTGGGGCAGATAATGCTGTTGTAGAAGATGCCGGTATTCTTCAAGCGACTCTCCTGAAGCAAATGGGACAACTCAGCGAACAATTAGCCACATTAATGTGGACTACAGATCGGGAAATTAAAGAAGTAAAGAAATTAATACTAGCCTGGCGATTAAGTAACGGAAATAGAACTCCATTATTGAGTTTGCCAGGTATTAAAGATTCGTATCTTGATGAGAATTTTCCCGATGATTTAAATCGTCTTTTGCGAGCAGGTTCACTTCGAGAAGTTCTCGAAGTAAGTGCTATCAATGAGTGGGGGAAAATAATTCCAACAGAGTTTGCAAGTCTCCTAGCTGGGGTAAAAAAAGTAAAAATATTTGGTATTGCATCTAGTGGTTTGATGCTCAGCGCCCACACCGCTCAGAAATTAAGAATTTTGGGACTCACTGTTGAGCTAATAGCTGTGAGTCCTGAATTTCCTCAATTATCCTTGGAAGGTTTCCAAGCTAGGGCAGGAGACTTGGTACTAATTCTCGATGATGCAACAGCATCTGGAAGAACAATGTCAAAAGTAATAAAGCCATTCAATGTAATCTTAAAAGACTATCCAATAATTAGAGGCGACAGAGGTATGATTTATTTTGTTTAACATGTTTAAAGAAATTTCTTACTCATCAAAAAAGGTTACCGCCGACAAACGCATTTTTTATGCGCAGGTGTGATTAAAATAGCAGCGTCCTCTCCACCCTCTACCGTCTCCTCAAAATCATTATTGGCATATTTAAATATATATTTTATAGTGTATCTAAATACACTATGCATACTATAAATGTTTCCCAGCTCAAACCAATCTCTACTTTGCCAAGAAACTATGCAGCTCTAGCTGACCAAGTTCAGAATGGAGAAGAAATTATTTTCTTAAAAAGAAGCACTCCCTATGTGGTGTTGGTTGATTTTGAGAGGTGGCAAACCCTCAGAATTAGAGAGAAAATCTGACGAGATAAAAGCACTCGTAGACTTGAGAAGTAGTGAAGCTGAGTATAAATCTGGAGAGGTGACAGAGCCGACTTCCCTTGGTGATCTTTCATCATCTGTGGCTAGAGCGTATACCATTAAGTTTGCCCCAACTTTTGTAAAAAATTACAAAAAAAATCCTGTTGTTATCCAAAATAAGGCAGAGAAAACTGACCCCCTCTTATCTTACTAGTATAGGAGAGAATTTCTGTTCAGTTTAATGGGGTCGGGTCAAAATGAATTTCTCACAAATTCTGAACCAATTTCTGATTTGATTTTCTGAGGCGTGAAGCTTAAGTAACATTTACCTTACCAACAACCTTACTACTGATTTTCTTTGAGTAAAATCATAGATTTATAAAAATTTCAGCGATTGCTAAGACAAATAGTTTTGTAGTATACTTATTCAATGGAAAATCCCCAGTTATCAATGAGTGAAGAATCAGCTCCTCAATCATCTTTTGAAACTCAACCTCCAGTTTCTCAAAAGGAAACTCTTAAAAAGATCTTCTTCCTCATCAGCGGCGTACTGTTGATGGGCGTAGTTGGAGTTAGTGGTTATTATCTTGGTGCACAGCGGAGTAATAATCCAGCTTCGTCTAAAATAGTTATAGCTTCACCATCTCCAACGTCTCAAGCAGAAACAGCCTGTACTATGGAGGCAAAAATATGCCCTGATGGCAGCTCGGTGGGTAGGAGTGGTCCTAACTGTGAGTTTGCTGAGTGTCCTGTTAAAAATGCTGCTGCAACTGAAAATTGGTTGCCTTATTCATCGGGAAAACTAGCTTTCAAGTATGCCCCAGGTTGGTTTGCTAGTACACCAGTTCTTCAAGATTATGAAGAAGTCAGGGTTCAGAATTATGACCCAGCTACTGCTCCAGGCAGAGGTTATGATCCGCTAGCTGATCGAGGTAAATTTATCTTCGTCATTTTCCGATGGAGCGAACAATACCAGAAACTGAATAAGCTCAGTGAGCTGAAAGCGTATTTAACCTCTCAAGATGAGCAACCATGCTACTACCAGGGAGATGAGAGTGAAAAACGAGTTTCTTTTGACGCAAAAGAACAAGTACTAGGAAAGAATACTGTTTATTCCCGAGCTACACATTGCTCTAAAATGTCAGCTACCTTAGCTACTTATCAGTACTATGTTTTGGATGGAGAGGGGAACATTCTTCTCGTGCAGTTAGGCTCAGACTCAACTGAAGGACGTAGGTACATCCTGGATTTTTTGAGCACGTTTTCTTTTTAAAAAGATGCTGCATCACACTCTGTGAGTGGTGTTTGAAGAAAGGAAATTTAAGTCTGTTTCAGACACCCTACTCTTATCCCTTTTTTTCTTGAGTTTGGTATCATCAAGTCATAATTCTTACTAAAAGCACTCCCTTTACTCAGGCAGAGATTGGTCAGCTCCAAGAGCAATTTGAAGTTTACATAAAGACAGTTATAGATATTGAAAAAAGTTTGTTCTGCGGGTACGGATAGACATTTTGAAGGTGAGCAAATATTGTTACACCAGAATTCTTTGCAATCGCACATTTGGGGAGGGGAATAGATTTGGAAACTCTAGATATAGATTTTAACTCTTTGGCTGCGATGAGGTTCAATCAAGAAGCTCAGAGGTGGTCAAAACAGTTGCAAGAAGAAAGTGTTGCTGGGTACATTCGCACTTTAGCTGCAGATATTTCCAGTCGAAAAGTAGATGACATTTCTTTAATTTCAGTAGAAAAATACCTCATGTATGGAGTTCTACTTCAGAACCACGCCCTACATAATAAGTAGCGATTCTCCCTACAACTCTTCGTTTGATTGTCCGGCCAGTATTGCAACTAGTTTTACAATTCCCCAAGCAACTACGGCGTACACCAGCATCGCAATGAGTGTGGCTGGCTCAAAGACAGATCTCACCTCAACACCTGTGCTGGTAGCAGCGGAGAAAATACTGGTAAAGGGAAGTGTTAGAAATTGAGTAAAGCCGTAGATGAGTGAAACAAAGATACTACCTGGATTAGCTCCGGAAACCTTGAGTAAGAAACGAAACAACAAAGTGACTTCAATGACACCGGAAATGAAATAAATGACATTGACAATAGTTTGTGTTTGGGTATCCTGAGCGCTCGTGGCTGAGATGGTGGACGCTCCGCCAGGTGTTTGTTGGGTTACTGTTTCTTTGACAATGTTTTGCATAAGTTGTAGCCACTTCTTTGGTTGGGTGTATGTATCCAATCTTGACTTCACTATACTCGCACGTCCTCACATAGATATGGGGAGTATCTGTAGGTTTTTTAAACGCCCTCGATTTCCAGAGCTGCTTAATGCTATTTTCTAGTTTAGAATAAAAATATGTTGCAAAAAATTCAGGCACTGGGTGGTCTTTTCCTTCAAAAGTATTTCTATCTCTTTTTCTTCTCGTTATTCTTACTGAGCAGGGTGTTTGTTCTTTCCAATCCACCAGCTTTCTATTCTGACGTCACGCACTATCACGAAAAATATGCCAATGCTTGGTACTATGGTTTGACTCCTTATTTAGAGTATTCATTTGAGTATGGTCCTGCTGCAGCTGGCCTTATCTATGCTCCATTGCTTTTGGACCAAAATGGAATAGGTGAGTATTATCTTGATTATCGCTTCATCATGTTTTCATTTGACGCGTTACTTTTTTTTGTATTGCTCAAATCTCACCGAAAGTTACAAAGTACTTCTACGGTTGGTATATTTTTGTACCTACTCATCACAACTTTGGGGAAGGATTGGCTGTACGAAGGCATTGATATGGCCTTTGTCTCGGTGGCCATGCTGTGCGTCTTCACCTACCTATCTCATTCAAAATTACAAAGAGCAAGTTCGTGGCTGACGTATTGGCTTTCAACAGCAATCAAGTTTCTTACTCTGCCCTTGGTGGTGCCTATTTACTTGTTGAATCGACAAAAATTTACCATATCTATTCTGATCGCTGCGGTTGGTTTTTTGGTGG
>Ga0105044_10009631_pt1 | contig 13199 bp, 10 predicted proteins | sample MAT01_FD_78092 | JGI IMG/M metagenome (GOLD analysis project Ga0105044, IMG submission 78092) | Freshwater microbial communities from Lake Fryxell liftoff mats and glacier meltwater in Antarctica - MAT-01 | ecosystem: Environmental > Aquatic > Freshwater > Ice > Liftoff microbial mat | place...
CGCTCTACGGACTTTTGTCTTCTTTCGTCACTTTTGTGTTTCAAAAAAAACCCTCTACGGACTTTTGTCTTCTTTTGTCACTTTTGTGTTTCAAAAAAAACCCGCTCTACGGACTTTTGTCTTCTTTTGTTACTTTTGTGTTTCAAAAAAATACGCCAAGGGTCTTCTATGATGTACACGACATCGTCGGGCGTGGGCGACCCGACGTACGTTATGCTCTATGGTCTTTTGTGTTCTTTTGTCACTTTTGTGTTTCAAAAAAAACCCGCTCTACGGACTTTTGTCTTCTTTTGTTTCTTTTGTGTTTCAAAAAAATACACCACGGGGCTTCTGTGCTGTCTTCCGCTACATTGTCGGGCGTGGACCACCCGACGTACAGTGCGTTTATCTGAAGTCTGAAGTCTGAAGTCTTGTGTCTGATGTCTGATGTCTTGTGTCTGATGTCTGATGTCTGAAGTCTTGTGTCTGAAGTCTAAAGTCTTGTGTCTGAAGTCTTGTGTCTGAAGTCTTGTGTCTGAAGTCTTGTGTCTGAAGTCTGAAGTCTGAAGTCTTGTGTCTGAAGTCTTGTGTCTGAAGTCTGAAGTCTGAAGTCTCCTGCCTCACCTCGTCAGCACAATATAATCGCGGAGCAGGGTTTTTAAGAACTCTACGCGGTCGGCGGGGCGGGTTTTAATCTGCAAAATGGGCATTAAATGCGTCACTAAATCTTCTACCACTTCATTATGTGCCTGATTGTTGTATGCCTTTCGGCGGTCTAACACGGTTTTGATAAAAATCATGTCCTGTTCACTCAGGCTGCGCACCTGAGAAAATACCGGTTCATAATTGTCAGAGGAAGATATTTTTAGGATGTCTGCCAATTGAAAATTGTATTTCAAGTTGTACAATTTAATCACCGTGGTATTGGCGGCCATGTCGCCTAATCGTTGGTGTCTGCTCGTGGTTTTAATCAGCAAAGCCCCAATCACGCCCATACAAAAAATGGAATCTGCTAAATGCAACAAGGTACGCAGCAGCACGTCACTCCATTCCGGTTCTTTGCCATCCAGACGAACAACCCGGATACCCATGGCTTTTTTGCCTGGAGTTTGTCCCTGCCGTGCAATTTCAAACAAAACATTATAGGTAAAAAACGAAATAAATGGAAAAGTAGCCACTATCTGTGTCCAGCCCATACTACCCAGCCATTCGCTCACTACGGTGGCGGAGATCACACTAATCAGCATGATATACACGACTAATAAAATGAGTATATCTAAACAATACCCCATTGCCCGCTCACGCAGGGTGGCTAATTCGTACTCAATGGTAACGTTTTGAGCGGTGCAAATTTCGATAGATTGGGCCAAAGAGCGTTGAAAAAAGGAAATAGAGCGGGTAAGAGATTCCTTACAATCTCAATATTTATTTGTTTTATTGTTTCGGGGTGCAAGTTACGGATGTTAAATAACATTTCCAAAACCTTTTTCTCAATACTCAAAAAAATCACCTCGCCACCACCAATTTCCCCGCCCAAGCCGGCACCCCGCCCCCGCGCTGCACCCTTACAAAATATAACCCCGGCAGCCAGCCCCCATGGACATTTCCGGTAAAAGCATAACTTTAGGAACGCGTAAATAACAACTTAATCATAAGATGTGCCCCTTTTAGTACCATAATACCCATCTTTTTGCTTAAAGAGGGCTACTATTAGCGCAAAAAGATGGTTGTCTGACTCAAAAATGATCTACCTGAAATGAAAGGTATTTTTTACTCGTTCCTTACCTCCCCAATCCTGCCGATTTGCCACCCCGACAGGCCCTTTCCTGACAAAAATACCGCTGCTTTCTGCCACAAAACTGACAATCCGTCAGCCAAATTTGTATGGCATACCAATTGCTTATACTGTTCGGAACGACGGCTAGTATTTTCCAAACCACGCCGCTTCAATTGATCTTTATTAGAACTGTTTTTCACCACGAAAGCATTTTGTTTATCACCAAAATGAATACCCCGCTGGGCAACAAAATCTTTCGTGTTGAGATATTTTTTTCCTAAACACAAAACCGCAAACCGGATATATTTAGAAAAACTATGGGTAAAATTATAGGCATTGACCTCGGCACTACCAACTCCTGTGTCTCCGTAATGATTGGCGGAGAACCTACCGTAATACCAAATGATGAAGGCGCACGCACAACGCCTTCCATCGTTGGTTTTTTAGACAATGGTGAACGCAAAATTGGCGCTCCTGCCAAGCGGCAATCCATTACCAATCCCGTCCGTACCGTATCGTCTATCAAACGTTTTATGGGTATGCGTTTCAGCGAATCATCCGCTGAAATAACCCGTATGCCGTATAAAGTAGTACGCGGCGACAACGACACCTGCCGCGTGGACATTGACGGACGGCTCTATACCCCGCAGGAAATCTCGGCGATTGTCCTGCAAAAAATGAAAAAGATTGCCGAAGATTACCTCGGCGAAACCGTTACCGAAGCCGTTATTACGGTTCCGGCCTATTTCAACGACTCCCAGCGTCAGGCGACCAAAGAAGCCGGAGCTGTAGCCGGGTTGGATGTGAAACGCATCGTGAACGAGCCAACCGCCGCAGCCCTCGCTTACGGCCTTGATAAGCAATCTAAAGACTTAAAAATTGCCGTTTATGACCTCGGCGGCGGCACTTTCGACATTTCTATCCTTGAATTGGGTGGTGGTGTATTTGAAGTAAAATCCACTAATGGCGATACCCACCTCGGCGGCGACGATTTTGACCACACCATTATTGACTGGATGGCCGGGGAATTTCAGCGCCAGGAAAAAATGGACCTGCGCAAAGACCCGATGGCGTTACAACGCTTGAAAGAAGCGGCGGAAAAAGCAAAAATAGAACTTTCCAGTGGTGCTGAAACCGAAATTAACCTGCCTTATGTCACCGCCATAGACGGTGTGCCTAAGCACTTAGTACTCAAACTCAGCCGTTCAAAATTTGAACAAATGACGGATTCGCTGGTACAGCGCACTTTGGAGCCTTGCCGCAAGGCGCTTCAGGATGCTGGCCTGCGCACCACCGATATTGATGAAGTGATCCTCGTGGGTGGTTCTACCCGTATCCCCCGTATTCAGGAGGAAGTAGAGCGCTTTTTTGGCAAAAAACCCAATCGCAGCGTAAACCCCGATGAAGTGGTAGCCATTGGTGCCGCCGTGCAGGGCGGTGTATTGAGCGGCGATGTCAATGACGTGTTGTTGCTCGACGTAACGCCTTTATCGCTGGGTATTGAGACGATGGGTGGCATTTACGACGTGGTGATTGAATCCAACTCGACTATCCCGACGAAAAAATTAAAAACGTATTCCACGGCCAGCGACAACCAGCCAAGCGTGGAAATACATATCCTGCAAGGCGAACGCCCGATGGCCCGCGATAACCGTTCAGTTGGCCGGTTCACGCTCGATCAGCTGCCACCTTCCCCCCGTGGTGTACCACAGATTGAAGTAGCATTTGATATTGACGCAAATGGTATTCTTTCCGTATCTGCCGTGGACAAAGGCACTGGTCGTCAGCAAAACATTCGGATAGAAGCCAGCACCGGCCTATCAAAAGAGGAGATTGCCCGGATGAAAGCAGAGGCGCAAGCCAACGCCGAAACGGACCGCCAAACCCGCGAAAAAGCGGAAAAACTCAACGCCGCTGATTCCCTGCTTTTCCAAACGGAAAAACAACTGCGCGAATACGGTGACAAAATTTCGGCTAATTTTAAAGAAAATATTGAAAAAGCGCTGGGCGACCTGCGCGACGCACATAAAGCACAAGACTTGGCCCGTATTGATACCACCAGTGAAGCCCTCACGGCTGCCTGGAATGCAGCCAGTCAGGAAATTTATCAGGCGCAACAGTCGGCACAACCCGGTGGCGATGCCGGAAATCCATATAACGGAGCAACCGGCGGCCCAACCGGCGGAGCCGGAACGGAAACCACGCAGGATGTAGAATTTGAAGAAGTGAAAAACTAAGGTTAATTTGATTTGAAGATAAAAAAAAGGCCAGATCGCTGAAAACAGCGGTCTGGCTTTTTTTTTATCCACTATTTGTTTTTCAATAAAACTTCCTGTAACTTTGTCGCGGATAAACAACACCGCTTGGGAAGATGATTTCTATCAAGAAAATTTTGGGAAAGTCTCCGCAAAGTGCTGGATAATCCACCGTAACTATAGCACACAAAATCAATCTCATAGCCATTTAGAATGCGTATTGCCATTGCCCAACTCAACTACCATATTGGGAATTTTGAAGGAAACCTGCAAAAAATGCTGGCCTCCGTCGAATCTGCCCGTCAGCAACAAGCCGACCTGATCTGTTTTGGCGAATTGGCGGTCTGCGGCTACCCGCCGCGCGATTTTTTAGAGTTTGACGACTTCATCCGTAAAAGTTATGCCTCCATTGACGCGCTCCGCGCAGTTAGTCACGGCATCGGCATCGTGGTGGGGTCTCCCACCCGAAATCCCGTAGCCGCCGGTAAAGACCTCTACAATACGGCTTATTTCCTGTACGATGGTGCCATTTTGGGTACTCAACACAAAGCCCTGCTGCCCACCTACGATATTTTTGACGAATATCGCTACTTCGAGCCGGCTACCGAATTTCACACCATTGAATTTAAGGGAAAAAGAATCGCCTTGTCGGTCTGCGAAGATATTTGGAATGTGGGCAATGAAAATCCCTTATATACCGTGTGTCCATTGGATGAAATGATGCACGAAAAACCGGAGTTGATCCTCAATATTTCCGCCTCCCCCTTCGATTACGCCCACGCCGCCGACCGAATTCGGGTGGTTAGGGCCAACGTGCAGCGCTATGGTATACCCCTGTTTTACGCCAATCAAAATGGTGCCCAAACGGACATCATCTTCGACGGCGGCAGCCTCGTGATGTCGCCCGACGGGATGGTATTTGATGAAATGCCCTATTTCGAGGAATGCCTCCGGGTGTATGAGTTGGATGCAGTGCTGCACGGCGGACGGTCGCAGGAGCAGCCAAAAGAAAAAACTGCACTCATCCACGACGCGCTCATCACGGGTATTCACGATTATTTTGCAAAATTGGGCTTCAAAAAAGCCATTTTGGGGCTTTCCGGAGGCATTGACTCGGCGGTGACGGCGGTGTTAGCCGCCAAAGCACTGGGGGCCTCCAACGTCCGGGTACTGCTCATGCCCAGCCAATTTAGCAGTGATCACTCCGTGAATGATGCTCGCCAATTGGCCCAAAATTTGGGTATTCAATACGACCTGATCCCCATACAACCCATCTACGAAGCGTTTGAAGGGGCCTTAAAAAACCAATTTTGGGGGCAATCCTTTAATGTCACCGAAGAAAACATTCAGGCGCGGGTGCGCGGCACCCTGCTCATGGCGATGAGCAACAAATACGGACACATCCTCCTCAATACCACCAATAAAAGCGAAATGGCCGTGGGTTACGGCACCCTCTACGGCGATATGTGCGGCGGCATTTCCGTTTTGGGCGATCTGTATAAAACGGAAGTCTATGAACTGGCGCGTTACCTCAATGAAACCACGCCTTCCATCGTGGGGTCAGGCGGGGCGATACCGCTGAGTTCCATCGAAAAACCACCCAGCGCCGAGCTGCGACCCGACCAAAAAGACAGCGACAGCTTGCCACCCTACGATATTTTGGACAAATTGCTATTTCAATACATCGAGCGCCGACAGGGGCCACGCGAATTGGTGGCAATGGGATTTGAAGAGGCTTTGGTCAAACGCGTGCTGCGCATGGTCAATATCAATGAATTCAAACGCGAACAGGCGGCCCCGGTGCTGCGGGTGAGCAGCAAAAGTTTTGGCATGGGCAGAAGGATGCCCATTGTGGGGAAGTACTTGTCGTAGAGGCACGCTGGAGAGAGGAGACCACTAACTAATTACATGAATAAAGAGAAAAAACATATCAACCTTTCCAATGTGGCGAATGTGAAAACGGCCTTGAATATCAATAGTATTGCCAAAAGCCCATATCTGGAGGCATGGGAAAACGCTCTTGGTACTATTGCGCCAGCCCATCAGGTTGTTTTGGATCAAACCCTAGAACAACTCCGACTCAAATTCAATACCTGGAACGAAGAAGAACTAAAAACGCCAATCAATACCCTATTTATGGAGCATGGCTACAAGGTGATATTTGGCGTTTTTCTATTCTAAACGGCAGTGACTATTGTATTAGCCGGTCTTATGTAGCCTCCGAAGTCGATAAATTGCAAAAAATTGTATATATGATTCGGTTCTTAAAAACTGTCATTTTGAAGCAACTAAGGAACCAGTAAATAATAAATTGGTCATTTCAGGTAGATCATTCCTAAGGGACGAGTAAATAATAACTTGATACGTTTAGATAGGTTATTTTTTGTTCAAACAACTATCTTTTTGGGCTAATGGTGGTTCTATTTAAACAAAAAGATGGGCAGTTTGGGCGGAAAGGAATCACAGCCTATGGTTAAGTTATTAGTTACCCGTTCCTAAGTTATCGTTTACTCGTTCCTAAAGCAGGCTTGAACAGCAAAAGGTTTTGGCATGGGAGAAGAATCCCCGTTGTGGCAATTTGACTACTTTATTCTGACACCGTTCCTATTACCCAAAAATACGGTGTCTCCTCCATTATTTTTCCTTTATCAAGCATACTCCGCGTAAAATTCAATTCAGGATCGGATAAAAGATTAGGTGCTTTTGGGTAAAAATTTGACGCTTTCGCGTACTTTTTTTCCACAAAAATAACCGGATGACGGGCCTCCAGGTCACGAATAAGTAAGTGCTCAAACCCGCCAATTTCTCGTTTGACCACCCAATCTAAAGGCAGCGGCGGAAAGGTTTTTGTCAGAAAATTGCTGTACGGAAATGCGGGCAGTGTGGTAAAATTCGGGCCGTAACGGGCCGACAAATCTTTCATATCCCTGTACAAAGCCGCCGTTTCAGCGTCGGAGTAAATGCCCCCTAATTGCGGAAAAACAGCCCCCGTAGAAACCGTCATTTCGCTCCTGCGCCCGTCTCGGTAAATAAATTCAGCGGCACAGCGAAAAGTGAGTAACAGGAGGCCAAACAACAACCATTTCCCTAAAAGATTGAGCGAATGATCCGAACGCCTTGAAATTTCGGGGAAATTACCGGAAATCACCAGCACCGCATACGCAAAGGGCGTAGAAAAAAAAATGGGTAAATTGTACCCCCAACTGACCGAGGCACACCAGCTGATGAGCAGTAAACTCGCCAATATCCTGTTGGGTTGATCCAAAACAGGCCACCCGCTCTGATAATTTTGCCAGATTTGTCCACCCAAAACCCCCGCTGAAAGCCAAAACAAGAGCCGTATTTGTGCAAATGGCACCGTCGTTTCCTGCCCCTCGTACATACTCCAGCCATAACTGACCATCAACCAGCCAATCCACCCCCAAAAAGCGATGGCCAACCACCTCGGAGAAAGGGCCGTCCCCCCTGTTTTTGAGGTACCATTTTGAAGCCACCACCTGCCGGCCCAGGCTGCCAGCACCGCAGTCGGTAGCAGCAAGGGCAATCGGATGCGGAAATAATCTACAACACCGTGCTGCAGCGCCTGCCCGCCGTTCGCGGCACCATTGGTCATCGCCGCAAAATTATCAACAATATGGTGATTAAACAACCAGTAGGCAAACGCTGATCCCGCCAAGAGAAAACCCGCTATACTACCCATCCGATGAGCCAAAGTAGCCGCCGGAAGCAACGCCAACAAAATAACCAAGGGATAAAATGACTGTTTGCACAACAGCGCCGCAGCAAGCGCCACACCTGAACACACAGAAAATAGCGTACTCCCTTTGAATGAACCGCCTTGCACCGCACAAAAAACCGACACTACTGCCCAAAAGATACCATCCACGGTGTGCCACGCGGCAGCGGGATAGGCGTGCACAGAAAGCACAAATCCGAAGGCTGCTATCCAAAATGGGCGGGCATAACGCTGCGATACCGTACCCTGAAATAGCTGGTTTTTGCTCAATACTATCGCTGCCAATCCCGAATATAGCCCAACCTTAAAATAAAATATCCAGCGCTCCCCCAACACACTCCAATATTCTGGGAGCAACTTCAATTCCAACACCCGCATCCACACGGATACTGGAGGCCGCACATAAATAATGTCCTGGTACAGCGTTTTGCCGCTCAATACCTGCCACGCCAAACCCGTTAGGAAACCGCCGTCTGTTTCATTAATGCCATAAGGAGCATACACGAGGGCATACAGGACAACTAACAGGGCGTAACAGGAAAAATAGCGCGCAGAGGAAGGTACCCGTCGAGTTAGCATGGATACGGCGAATCTACCCAAAAACCCTGGCCGTAGCGCAGGTAGGGCTGGCGGTTGGTGGTGCGCAAGTCGTGTGACGTACCAGCAGGCGTATCCGTGGCTAAGGCACCTTCCGCAATCATCCGAACAAACTGTATTTGTCCGTCTTCGGCAGTGGCCCGTCCGCCACGTACCGCCGTTCGGTAGGCGGTACAAGACCGCAGGGCCTGGTCATTTAATGGCGAAAATATGCCCAAGTTGATTTTTGTCTGCACAACCCGTGCCTCGGTCGGGCCATTCCAGGCAAACGGCACCATTTCTATACCTTCCAAATGCCCGCATCCGGTATAGCGCTCTCCCCCAAGACCAGTATCAGCTAATACCTGCAGCGCACATTGGTACTGTTCATACAAGTCACTTTGCTCAAATACCGCCTCCGTTTCTTGTAAAAAATAAAAATGAACCCGCAAATCGGGTGTCAGGGGTACCTTTTTTCGGTCGAAAAGCCGCGAATTATCGGCAATTTGCAACATAGTGCGGAAAAATAACCGCTCATCCTGCTCCTCACTGTGTATTTTTATTTTTGGTACCGTGTCTTTTCGGAAAAATTGCAGGCTTTTGGCTGCCGATATTTCGGAGCCGGTGAGCTCGCTGCGGTGCATCAAAAACCGCTTTTGCAACAGCACATACTGCGCCGCATCCGTGGCATCCTGCAAATAGTGGGGGGTCACCCCGGCCTCCCATGCTTTTTGCGAAATGAACTGCACACCGGCGTAGCGGCTGCTTTTATCGGGCAACAGCGTAGACCAATGCGCTGGTGCAGGCAGAAAAAAACGCCTGCGTCCACCATTGGCTAAACAGTAAAATGCGGAAGAAATGCGAATTTGCTCCAGTTTGAACGCTATCACCAAATCGGGAACCGACTCCGGGAAGATGTCAGCAAAGACGTTGACAATCGCCGAAAAAAGGGTGTCAGCGTGCGGATGGTCATCCGTATCCTGCAAGGCCATGTTCACATCGGGCGATACCCGACCAAAGTGGAACTGGCTGCCAGGCCGCAATTTTAGCAAAACAGCCTGTATCATTGCACTAATGCGGACAGATTAGCGGAAAAGGTTTTCACGGCTGCCGCCCATTGATCGGCGGCTATGGTTTTATACTTTTTGCCTTCAATCATTTTCACCTGCATGACGGGTGCAACAAAGGACACCTTACCGTAGCCCCTCGACCCCTGCCCCCCGATATAATCATCCTGAAGCAACTGGAGGGCTAAATACAAGGCATCCAAATGGTCGGACAGCTTTTGCGGGATTTTTTCGGTGTCTTCCATCAGGTTATAGATCAGCTCATACTCGAAACGGCAGCCTTCCGGCACCCGCTCCATTTGGCGGGGATCGCGGGCCGTACCTTTGCTGCGGTCTATCTGGGTTTCCCATTTCACATCCGAATATTCAAACTCCGTACGGCGTTTTTCCTCCGGGTAACGCGCTTCATAATCATTTATATCCAAAAAAGCATCGCGCACCAGCAACCGCGTGATCTGGCTTTTCTCTTTATCGTTGGTGTCCACGTGGCCAAATATTTCGCGGATGTACAGGTCATCGTATTTAATATCGGTGCGTCCTTCTTTTTTGGCCAACATAGAACGCAACTTGCCTTTCAACGAACTGCCGGGAATGTACGGTTGCCCATTGGCGGTTTTTACCACGTTGAGGTCCACGCCGCCAATCTCATAAGAAGATTTGGAGCCGCCAATGTGCAGCCCTGTTTTGGTCTCAATGAGACCCGTCAGGATGATTTTTCCGATTAATTTACTCATAAAGTAATGATTGATTTATTTGTTTTTATCGCCAAAATGAAATTTATGAAACGCTACGATGCTTTCAAAAAAATGTTGCACATTTCGGACTTCCATTTGCGCATTTTTATGATCTTCCGCTTTGGCATCTGCTGCCGGCGTACGCACTTTCTCCAATATCTCATTGAATAATTTAATGGCCGCCTGTGATTTTTCATCTTGCCGCCCGGCAGTATACGTCAGGAAATTGCGGGCTATCTGCAATTTTCCCGGCGTATCGGCGCGTTTGATGCGTCCGAAAATGTTTCGGATTTGATGCGTTCTAAGCTCGCCACATTGATGTAACACAAAACGGCTAACTTCCGTAATGATTTTCCCGGCTTTCGGGCTTTGCTCCAACCAGAGTATCTCCTGGAGGTTGTTCCGGAGATACTCCAAGCCGACAGGTTCTCTTTTTTCTGATGATTCTGGCATAAGTGAGTATTGAGTTTTGAGACAAGACATAAGACGGGACACCATGAATCATGTTGTTGTACCTGACTGTCTGCCTGTTTTGACTGTTTGACTGTGGACTTTCTGATTATTTTGACTATCGCCTTGGGAACAAAATAAAGTCTTCAATTTTTACCGAAATAAAAAACGGGTACGCGTTTTTATCTGTAAATGAATTAGTTGATAGTACTTGCAAAAAAATTTATGCGAGTACTATCAACTAATTCATCCCCGTGTCGCTATCTCCCCCTACACCGCAATTCCGCCCAGCGGGCCGCCACCGGAAAAACCATGGGATTGAGGGTTTTCCCCTTCACTCCGGCGGTGAGCAGCGCCATTTGGCAATCCTGCAAAATATCGTTGATAGTTTTTTTTGAACTCAGATCTTCATTTTTTCGCTCGCGATATGATTCCCCCCGCAATTTGCCGAGGTAAAAAGCCATCCGACTGACAGCGGTAAAGTGCAACGTGCCTTCTTTCACAACGCGGCGCTGGAGCTGGTCATAACCGTAGGCTAAGTTTTTCAGGCGATTGATGAGGTTGCGCGAACGCCCTTCTGCTTTGATCAGGTGTTCTAACTGATCGGCATAACGCGCTGCTTTTTCATATTCCTCCCAGGTAAGGGTCTCCCCCAATACATTGATTCTGTTTTTGGTCGGTAATGATTCTCCCGGTTCGCAATGGGTTTTGGCCTCCTGAATGGCATCTTCCACCAATTCGGCCATGCGCACCACCGGAAATTTATCGTGTACCGCTATCAAACCCGCAGAAAACGTTAACGCAGGCAATTGCTTTTCTTTCAGGTAGGCGGCAAAAGCCTTGCGCAAGTGCAATGCCCATTCAAAAATGGCATCCCAGCCGCCGATAAAAAAACAATCGTCGCCCCCGGCAAATACCGTGTAGACGTGTGGCGCATAAGGTTCAATCTGGGTCGGTTGCCCCCGACGCGACCGCATGGGCAGGTACTGAAAGGTGTCTTTCTGGAGTAACTCGGCCATGTAGGGGCCAAAAAAATGTTTCAGGTGCGCAGAAAGCGCTTTTTTTTCGGCAAGTTTGCCCGGTTGCTCAAACAATTTCCCCAAATCATCGAGGTCAATTTTCAAAACCCCCAATTTATCCGACCCGCTGCGTTGTTTGGCAAAAGCCGCCATGTAATGGAAAGAAATGAGGTTGCCCGAAGCGGGGCGGTCGTCTTTTTCGGAGATTTCCACGCGCTTTTTCACCACTGCTTCGTAGGCTTGCAGCAGTGCGGTGGTGTAGCGCGGCATGGCATACAGCAACGCCTGTTGCTCCCTGCCTTTTTCCGAAGAGCGCAAAGTGAGGCATTGCGCTAAAATACGGAGGGTATTTCTTTCTATTTTTATTTCGCGCCCCGCCGCCGGCTGCCATTGCGTATCGGCGGCAGCCACAATATGATTGGTCAAACCCGCCCATTCGGGCTGCGAAATATTTTTTTTCCGATTAAACGGCGAAAACCCACCGATATCGCCCTGAAAATGCTGCAAACGGTCGCGGGCAGCCGCCTCATGGAGGCTTTTCCACAAGGGTCCGTAATTCTCCTCCTCCGCCGCCGCTTCGAGAGGAAGTACCGACAAAGTGAGGTGCAGGTCTTCCGTGCGAAATGCCTGTTGGATGTCCGATTGAAGCGTTTCTAAAAAATCGGGAGCCGTGCTGGCTGCGATCAGGTAAAAATTACCGCCGCCTTCAAATATTTCTTCGGTGTGTAACACGCCGGGAAGGGCCTGAATGCGGCGCACCGCCGCCGCAGCCAATGCAGCCACAAAAAAAGACCTCGCCTTGAGGGTCTTGGCGGCCCGCTCCGACTTGATGTTGAATACAAAGGATTGTATGCCGGAGATATCACCTTTGACGAAATAACGATTGCTCTTCAATGCTTCCCGGAAGTTAGGTTGGTACAGTGGCACGAGAATGAATTAGTTCATGGTACCCGCATAATTTTTTTGCAAAAAAACTCATTCGGATACCATCAACTAATTCATTTACGGATAAAAACGCGTAATAAATTTTTATTATGACACATATTCTTCGATGATCTGGATGATCTGAAGAGGGTGCACCCATTACGGTGCAGTCTGCTACGGATTTTTTTGCTGCGGCAAAGATAGTGTTTTTTTGAATTTTTGTATCTCCGCAAGATATTTTTTTTCGTTGATCGGGCCATCCACGCCCGACCAACATCTACAAAGTCTGTCGCAATCCTGCCTTAAAATGGATAGCACTCCTACATGATCCATAAATTTCTATTTTATGTTCGTGAAAATTGTCGCAATCCTGCCTTAAAATGGATAGCACTCCTACCGGCGAGTTGATATTCAACCAGATTTTCCAGTTGTCGCAATCCTGCCTTAAAATGGATAGCACTCCTACTTATGAAAAAAATTTTTGAGTGTATGGGTCTTGTTGTCGCAATCCTGCCTTAAAATGGATAGCACTCCTACGCGGCGACAAGAATTAGTAAATGTATTGAATACTATAGTCGCAATCCTGCCTTAAAATGGATAGCACTCCTACTCCACAGGGAATGTGTTTTACAACCAGGCAACAAACGTCGCAATCCTGCCTTAAAATGGATAGCACTCCTAC
>Ga0105044_10009632_pt1 | contig 13199 bp, 15 predicted proteins | sample MAT01_FD_78092 | JGI IMG/M metagenome (GOLD analysis project Ga0105044, IMG submission 78092) | Freshwater microbial communities from Lake Fryxell liftoff mats and glacier meltwater in Antarctica - MAT-01 | ecosystem: Environmental > Aquatic > Freshwater > Ice > Liftoff microbial mat | place...
CGTTGATAGCACAAATAACAGGTTTCTGAAGTCCTGAAATGCTTCTGATCAAAGGGTTATACCTTTGTTCAAGAGCTTCCTTGAATGTTAATTTCTTTCCATTAAAATCCTTAAGATCCTGTCCGGAACAAAATGCCTTCCCGGCTCCTGTCAATACAACGCACCTTACATTCGAATTATCAGCAGCTTTTTTAAAAGCGTCCTGTAATTCCATAAGCATCTCTTCATTAAAGGCGTTGTAAACGTCAGCACGATTAAGTGTGATCGTCAGTACACTGTCTTTCTCTGTGTATAAGATTGTTTTATACATTAAAAAGTTTAATTTTCTAAAAAAATAACTATTTTGAATTTAATAATAAGTAGAAAACAAATTGTAAATAAAAAATGGTAAGTGTGTATAAGTTGGTGAAAAAATTAATTTCAGAAAACTCTATTTATTAAATTACCTTTTGATAATACTTATCGTGATGAAATCAGATCCCATTCAATGAACACAAATCATTTTTGTTCTCTGAATACATTGAGTTTTAAGTTTACAGAAATTATTTTTAAAAGAGCAAATTATGAATTTATCCGGTGTATATTATTTCAATTAGTGATTTTAAAAAATTGACAAATAAGAGATTAAAAGAAGCAGAGCTTATGTTTCAAAACAACAGATATGATTGTGCAGTCTATTTGTCAGGTTATTCCATTGAGTTAATGCTTAAACTAAATGTTTGTAAATTATTTAAACTCTCTCAGGGCTATCCTGAAAATCGATTAGAGCTTGATACTTATCCAGATGGTCTTAAAGAGAATTTCTTAATTGGTTTACGTCAGATTAATTTGAAAACGTTTAGGACACATAATTTAAATGATCTTTTATTAATATCGGGGAAGGAGTTTAAAATTAAAAATGTACTTTTAATTGAGTGGACTGAAATATTGTATTGGGACCCTGAATTGCGATACCGGATTGTAAATATAAACAAATTAAAACTTCAAAATTTATTAAATCTGTAAATAAAATTGTCAAAGCTCTGAAATAAACTATGAAAAAAAATAATCAACATGTTATCCCTCTGGGAACCGGTTGGGCTGTAAAGAAAGAAGGGAGCAAAAAATTTACTATTATTACAGACAAAAAAGCCGATGCTTTGAAAGTAGGAAGGCAAATTGCAAGAAATCAAAATTCTGAGTTATTTATTCACGGCAGTGATGGGAAAATTCAGGATAAGGACAGTTATGGAAAAGATCCACATCCCCCAAAGGATAAAAGGTATTAAATAAATTGTTCTGTCATAATTATTCGTAACATTTCCTTCTCACAAAAAACCCCCGCTCTCTCTATTTCGCAAAGCAGCGGCTGTTGTTAACGCCATGCTTCTTTATCATCTCTTCTTAGTATTTCTTATTCGTCAGTGCTTTGTATTCACCCGAAGTCTGACCATAGACGCGCGAAAACGGAATTTCTATTCACCACCGTTTTAAATATTTTACATTAAACCAAAACTAATTCAATGTCTCCCACAAAAATCCTGATGTGCAGCCCTGATTACTTCGATGTGAATTATGAAGGAAACGAGTTCATGAAGTCACAGATAAACAATGTTGATCATTCGCTTGCAATGCAACAGTGGAATGACCTGAAAAAGGTCTATGAAAAACTCGGATTTACTGTTGAATTGATACCCCCTGTAAATGGTCTTGTCGATATGGTCTTCACTGCAAATCAATCACTCCCTTTTACCAATGCTTCAGGCAGAAAATGCGTGATCTTAAGCAGGATGAAAAATGTACAGCGTAAAGGTGAGGTCAGACACTTTAACGAGTTTTATAAGCAGAATGGATACGAGACCATTGAGCTGCCTCCGGAGGTTGAATATTTTGAGTCAATGGGGGATTGCGTGATAGATTTCGAGAGGAACATTCTCTTTGGCGGCTATGGATACAGGACGCAGGAAATAACTTACGATGTTATCGCTAACTATGTTAACTTTAAAATAGTTAAGCTCAAGCTTATAAACTCTGTCCTATATCATTTAGATACATGTTTTTCGATTATAAATAAAGACCTTCTTGTGATTGACAAGTCAGCTTTTGGAGATGAAGATCTGGAGATTCTAACGGCTAATTTTAAGCAAATTATCTACGCAGATGTAGAGGAAAATTTAAAATACTTTGTTTGTAACTGTCATTGCCCGGACGGAAAGAATGTTATAGTTCAGAAGGGGAGTACTAAGTTTAAAAAAGATATAAAAGAAACCGGTCTCAACTTGATAGAAGTTGAGACCGGTGAGTTTATGAAATCAGGTGGAAGTGTTTTTTGCATGAAGCTGATGATCTATTAATTAAAACGGCAGGTCATCATCACTTTTCACATCCGAAGAAGTTTCTACTCCGTTACTGTTCGCGCCGACAGGTGCAGTAGCGTTTCCGCCGCCTTTTGAATCAAGCATTAGCATTTCACTGATGACGACTTTGGTAAAGTAGCTTTTCTTTCCGTCCTTTTCGTATGAATCAGTCTGGATCTTTCCTTCAAGATATACCCTGCTTCCTTTTTTGAGATATTGAGCGCATAATTCGCCAAGTTTTCTCCAGGCAGTAATATTATGCCATTCTGTTTTTGGCACAATGTTTCCATCGTCACCTTTATAGGATTCATCTGTTGCAATTGTAAACTTACATACCGCCGTACCATTTGGTGTGTAAGACAGCTCCGGATCTTTTCCAAGGTGTCCTATCAACATTACTTTATTTAGACCTCGCATGATAATTTTCTCCTTTTAGTTTAGTTAATTATTTTCTACCCACAAACTTAACGCATTTTTTCCTAAGAGTAAATACTTTTCTCCGTTCAAAACATATATGTCTCTGATTTTTTTACGCGTAAAACTTACCGGAAATATCTTCTTTTCAATTATGGAATTCTTGTCAAGATCATATTTGATTATTTCTTTTCCGTTGAACAGATACATTCTGCTGCCTTTGATAGCAAAGTTCTCAAGATCCTTTATTTCAATTCTGCTTATGTAATTTCCAAGATTATCAAATCTGATTATCGCTTTCTGTTCTTTGTCTAAAACATATACAAAGTTCTTATCATCCTTTAATATCTTAACAGGTCTTTCAAGCTGCCCTTTTCCGGACCTATAATCACCGAATATTTCTGTAGGAGTTCTGCCGTCTTTATAAACAATGATCCTGTTGTTATCGCCGTCTATGACGTATAGCTCTTTTGAATTCAGTACAAGAGTCGCAACGGGCGTATTGAACTGAAGGTCGGCAGGGAAGTCAATCAGATTTGTCTTAAGTGAAGTAACAGGATTCAGCTCAAGGTCAAGACGCTGCACGCGTCTGTTCTTACCGTCAGTAATAAAGATATCAAGCCCCGACGAACCGTCGATGGAAGTAGGTGAATCAAATTGTCCTTCAGCCCATCCCTGCTTGCCGTTCCTCTTTTTATAATCGAGATAATTTCCATACTTGATCACCTGATTGGAACCGGCATCGAGCACGTATATATTTTCCTTTGCATCTGTTGTAATTGATACCGCGCTCTGAAAGTCGGTTACCTCTTTGTCCATTACAAGCACACTGTCACTTGCGCCCATAAAGAAGAAATTTAATATTAATAAGAAGATCATGATTGTTTTTTAAAATTCAATTCTGCCGCCGATGCCGTTATAATTCAAATAGCTGCCGTAATATTGTCCCCTGTAATCCTGCCCGTCATAAAAAGTATAGTACAAACTTATTGACCTTGAGTTAAGCTTGCCGAGAGTAATGCCTGATTCGAAATTTTCATTAAGATTAGACTTTGAATTCACGGATGCCAGAACAAGATCATTTGAAACATATAAGCTCAGTATATCCGTTAAAAAATATCTTGCTTCCAGACCGAGCTGTCCGGACAATTTTGAAATGCTTCCCGGTATTGAATGAAAGATATAATCGATACCAAGCATGCTTTTGAGATGAAGCTCGTTATTTACGCTGTACTCATTCACAATTGCAAGATTAATAAACTCCTTGCTGAAAACAAAGGGTTTAAATATGGTATCAGAACGCTCGTAAATATGTCCGTCTTGAAGGTGAGAAGAAATGTGAGACAATCTGAATCTCAGAGCTAAATTATTTTTTAATGAAATATGTTTTTTATAATTTAAATTAATGCCGAAAAGATAATCAATGGCATCAACAGGGAATTTAAAATTTTGTTCACTCCTTAAATTTGAAAAAGTAAAAAAGTCCACACCGACTGAAAACCTTTCAATGCCTGAATTAAGACCGATCACATCAAATGAAACTCCTATGTCAAGCTTAAGATTTTTCTTATCAGTAAATTTTGTTACTCCTGTCCTTGATTCGAATATGCCGGCTTTTGTCGGAACAAACAAAACATCAGATGTAAAAAAATATAGACTGTCGCTTTTGGAATAGATGCTGCTATTGAGAAGTGCAATGAGTAATAAAAGTGGAAGTTTAATTTTCAAAGCTAAGGAAGGTATTTAATTAAACTTGTTTCTGTTTTTAAGATAATCAACAAATATATGCTGACCGAGATTGTCAAGACTTGAATAATATGCTTTACCGTTGTTCGCCTTTGTAAATTCCTGAATGAAATTAATGAGGTAATGATCCTGTGCGATCATGAAAGTAGTGATCTTTATCTTATCTTTTCTGCAGGCGACAGCTTCATCGAGAGTTTTATTCACTATGCGTGGATCCAGCCCGAACGAATTTTTGTAGATCCTCCCGTCATCAGTGAATAATGCTGACGGCTTACCGTCAGTTATCATGAAGATCTGCTTGTTAACATTTCCTTTCTTCTTAAGTATCTGCCGTGATAATCGCAAACCCGCTTTTGTATTGGTATGAAAAGGTCCTACATTAAGATAAGGAAGATCACGAACCGTTATTTCCTTCGCATCATCGCCGAAGACAACTATGTTAAGCTTATCTTTGGGAAACTTTGTGAGTATAAGCTCCGACAATCCCAGTGCAACTTCTTTTGCAGGAGTGATCCTGTCCTCACCATACAATATCATGCTGTGTGAAATGTCGATCATCAGTACCGTGGAGCAGCTTGTCAGATGTTCAGTTTCATAAATTTCAATGTCATCTTCACGCAGCCGGTAATCATCTATGTTTGAATTAACGAACGCGTTCTTAATTGTTGACGTAAGATCAATGTTATTTACATTGTCACCGAATTCATATTTCTTTATTTCACTAAGCTTCTCAAGTCCTCTTCCGCTTTTATTCGTTTCATGATATCCTGAAGTATCGGGCTTCATTCCGGAAAATATTTTCTTCAGTGATTCGCTGCGGATCCTTTGTGAACCTTTGGAAGTAATGATCTTCATTCCATCTTTCTCTGCAATGTAACCCTTCTTCTTGAGTTCATCTACAAAATCACCAAATGAAAGATCCTTGTCGAACAGATCATATTCCGCATCAAGCTGTTCGATCCAGTCCAGAGCTTCCTGTATGCCGCCGCTGGTTTGTATCAGGAGATAGCTGAAAATTGAAATAAGCTCTTCAAGCCGTTTCTCATCGGTCATTGAATCAGGACGCCATTTGGAATAAAGTATTTCCATTACTCGGTTACAAATTTAAATAATTTAAAAAATATTGATGGGTCAATTCCCAGAAGAATTGTTCCCACAACTGCAAGGAATGAAGCAGCAGCTCCGGTGTTTGCAAATGAAATCTTTTCCGTCATTATACTCTCATCCGCGTCACTGAACCACATATAAACTATGACTTTAATATAATAGTAAACTCCGATCAAACTCAGCAATATGCCAACTACAGCAAGCCAGATCATATTTGCCTGTATTGCGGAATAGAACAGATAATATTTCCCCCAGAAGCCCGCAAACGGAGGTATACCCGCCAATGAGAATAAGAACAATGTCATGTATAATGCTATTACAGGATTTCTTTTTCCTAATCCTTTATAATATTCAAGATCAATATTCTTATAATCACGCGAACCGTCATCCTTCTTTTCAATTATTGATACAACTATGAACGCTCCGAGCTGCATGAAAGTATAAGCTATGAGATAATAGGCGATACCCTTGACAGCGAATTCACTCATCGATGCAATGCCGACGAATATGTATCCCGCGCTTGCGATGGATGAGTAAGCCAGAAGGCGTTTGATATTTGTCTGCGCCAGTGCAATCACATTTCCGTAAAGCATTGTAGCTACGGCGGCGACAGCGAATATTAATTTGAAATTAGCGATCTTTAAATTAAAAACCATAGGAAGTAAAGTACCGACTGCTGCTATCTTACCGGCGGTTGAAAGCATTCCCGAAATAACCGTTGGAGCACCGTCATATACATCAGGGATCCACATCTGAAAAGGAAATACTCCGATCTTGAACATAAATCCTATTACAACGAGACTGGTACCTATTACAAATACATAATTGGAAGTTACATTCGGCATTGCGTAGATCGCGACAAGATTAGTTGATCCGGTTGAACCGTAGATCAGGGCTATTCCGTAAAGAATAAATCCTGTCATGAACGCGCCGAGAAGAAAATATTTCAATGCGCTTTCATTTGACTTTTGTCTCAGTCTTAAAAATCCTGCAAGAACATAAAAGCATATGGACATTAACTCGAGCCCTATGAAAATTATGAGTATGTCATTGGCGAATACCATCAGCATCATTCCAAGCAGTGAGAATAAAACGAGCGAATAATATTCGCCGAAGTTTATGTTCTCTTTTTCAATATAGCTCTTTGACGCTATCACAGTGATGAGCACGCCGACGAGCATTATGACGCTGAATGCAATTGCAGTGTTTGAAAGCTTGAGAAACTGATTAAAGATGATCATCTCCGTATTGATGCGCATGAAGGATGTTCCGATAGCTCCCAGAACAGCAAGTATGCTGAATACATATATAACGGGCTCGCTTTTCTTTATGAATACTTCAAGCATCAGAATGAACGTTGCTGAGAAAGCTATTATCAGCATCGGTAAGATGTCGTAGATTTCTTTGTATTGTATCATTAATTAATAGACAGTTTGTAATTTAATTTTCGGAGTTGTGATGAGTTTTATTTTTTTACTTCCGTCATAAAGTGTTACTCGTAACTGTATTTCCTTTGGATTGTTGTCGCTGTTTGTCAAATAGCTTTCTCCCGGTACCTGATTTATTTTAAACTTTGCTTCGTTCTGCTTTGTTGAAATATTTTCCGCTGCAAATTTTTTGCCTGTAACTGTACCGTTGTCAAATAAAATTACGAGGTCTTTAAACTCATATCTGCTGTCCGCACTTCCCTTTATATCAACATCAAATGTAAATCCCAATATGTTTGACTGCTCTCCCACTACCGGCATCAGGTTCAGCCATGCCTCCGTTCCGGAAATGTTTGTCACAGGGGAGTTGGAGGAATTGTTTGAAGATGAACAGCTCATGGATGCACAGATTACAAGTAATAAAGGTAAGATTGTTTTTCTTTTGTAAATATATTTGAACATAAAATATAAAGTTAATGCACCGAGTGCGTCAGCAACCCAGTCCGAGAATTCACAGCTCCTGTTAGGAACGAAGTACTGATGGATCTCATCCGTCATTCCATATATTACCGTAAACAGTAAAGCAAACTCCAAGGGATACTTTTGCAATTTAACATTTTTACTCTGATTTTTTAATGAATAAAAAAATAAAACAAAAAGTACCGCGTAAATGATAAAGTGCACAAGCTTATCGGCAAACTCAAATCCTACCGACGGAAAACTGTCACTTGGAAATGAAGACTGTATAAAGATCGCCGCACAATATGAAATAAGCGCGGCATGATAAATTTTCGGATTAATCTTCAAATTGTTTTCATTACTTACTTTGACGCTGAATGTCAAAAGATTTACCACGAAGTCACAAAGACACAAAGAAAAGAAATTTACATCATAGCTTCTTTAAATCTTTGCCTCTTTTTCATGTCTTCGAGTCTCGTATGTTAATGCCTTCGTAGTTTTATCTTGATCTGTGTTCAGAAAGCTTCTTCGTAGTATCAAAATATTTTTTCACTTCCGGAAGTAGATCAATAAGATCCCCGGCAATTGTAGAGTTGCCTTTGGTTTTGTATAATTGATCCCCGCACATCCCGTGCAGATAGACTCCCGCGTAAGCACTTCCTGTTCTGTCTTTGGTTTGTGAATACAAACTTGCTATGATCCCCGAAAGGACATCACCGGTTCCTGCCGTCGCCAAGTTCTCCCTGCCTGTTGAATTAATATAGAAGCTTTGTTCACTGACTATTATTGTGGGTGCATTCTTTAAGACAAGTGTCACTTCGTATTTATCTGAAAAGTCTTTTGCATATTGATAAAAATTACTCTTTATTTCATTCGTGGTTTTTCCAATCAGATTCCCGAACTCACCAATGTGAGGAGTAAGGATGATCTTCCTGTTTCTCAGCAGCTCCGGGTCCTCTTTAAATGCTGAAATTGCATCTGCATCAATCACAAAATGTGAATCACACTCTTTAATAATCCTTCGTACAAGTTCAAGGGTTTCCTTATTCTTTGAAATGCCGGGACCGATAAGCGTTACATCACTCCATTTTATCTTTTCGGAAATTTTGTCAAAGTCTTTGAGAGATAAAGTAGCTTCTGACGTTTCGCTCAGTGCAAGAGTCATTACTTCGGTAAGCTTGACAGCCATTATCGGGCTTAAAGATTCCGGAATTCCTGCTACCACCGCGCCGCTGCCTGTTCTCAATGCAGCCATCGAACAAAGGTAAGCCGCACCCGTCAGACCTCTTGAACCGGCAAGCACAAACACTTTACCGTTGGAATATTTATTTGAATCAGTTTTTCTCTGCGGTATTATTTTTTTTACATCGTCGGATTCAATTTCAAAGATCTTTCGCTCGTTATACTTTTTAAATTCATTTTCATCAACACCTATATTCAGTACTTCAACTTTACCCGAGCTTTCCTTTCCTGCATAAAATAATTCCGCAAATTTTTTCGTACCCATTGTCAAAGTAAGATCCGCATTTATGCAAATTGTTTTCTGATCATGATCGTAAAGACCGGAAGGCACGTCGACTGAAACCACTTTTTTGTTTTTCATATCGTTAACAAATTCAATAATGCTCTTCATCCTTTCATCCGGCTCACCTTTAAAACCGACACCAAAGACTGCGTCGATAATTATCTTCTCATCAACATTAATTTCTCTTTTCAGATCATCAGCATCATTGCAGTAAACAATCTTCAGCTTCTCAGCTTTGAGCTTTTTCAGCTTTTCAAAATTAATAAGCGCGTCGCCTTTGAGTTCGTCTTCCTTATATAAGGAAAGAACTGTAACTTCAAAACCCGCTGAAGCGAGATATCTTGCAATGACAAATCCGTCACCGGCGTTATTGCCTTTGCCGGTTAAAATATAAACAGGATGGAAATAATGAATGAGAACATGATCGATTATGTATGAAGCAGAATTGGAACCGGCGTGTTCCATCAGATCGCCGGAAGATACTTTTAATGAGAGGATTATTTTTTTCTCAGCATCAAGAACTTCATGATTGAAAAAAACATTTTTCATTTAACTGTCAGTATGTAATAAATCGTAGTTGTGCATTTGAAAATTAGTTTTAAAGCGGATGCTGTGTTAAAAAATTTTCTTTATCAAATAATAAGTGATCTCATTTTCTTAATGACTTCACTCCGGTGTTTAGCACCGAAGACGGAGGCGCCGCAAACGATCATATCAGCTCCGGCATCGGAGATCTCTTTAATGTTGGCAAGTCCCACTCCGCCGTCGATCTCAATTTCACATTTATAATTTCCGTCGGTCACTTTTTTTCTAAGGATCCTTAGCTTATTCATAATGTTAGGAATGAATTTCTGACCGCCGAAGCCGGGATTTACGCTCATTAAAAGTATGTAATCCGCGTATTCGATTATCTCGTCAAGCATGAATACCGGAGTGGCAGGGTTTATCACAACTCCCGCTTTAACGCCGAGACTTTTAATGTGGCTGACGGTTCTGTTGAGGTGAAAATTATTTTCATAGTGGACTGAAATGTAATCAGCTCCTGCTTTGTAAAATGCATCGATGAAATTATCGGGATTGTTGATCATCAGATGAACATCAAGAGGAATATCTGTTATCTTATTTACATCCGAAACTATCTTCGCGCCAAAACTAATATTGGGGACAAAGCTTCCATCCATTATATCACAATGAATAATATCCGCACCGGCGGCTTCGACCTCCTTTATCTCTTCCTTCAACTTTGCAAAATCCGCTGAAAGTATTGATGGGCAAATTTTTTTCATTTAATTCTTTTCCTCTTTCTTTACATCGGGCTTAACTTCCTCTTTTTTAATAACCGGTGGTTTATCTTTTTTCTTTTCGGCGGGCTTGTCAGTTTTTTCATCCTTGTCAGTCTTGCCATTTGTATTTGTTGGCGGCATAGCATCATCTTTAAGAGGGTCAGGCTTCTTCGTTCCATCATCTTTATTTTCATCTGTCACGGTTCCGGATTCTTCATCACTTTCGCGCTGCACGACGACTTTCTTTCTTGCAACGAAGAGATCAATCGCAGTATTCTCGTTAGCGGATTTATCCACCTTTGGATACTGATCGATTATCTGTCCGGGCGGAAGTTCGTTATTGGTCTGATATGTAATCTTGCCAACTTTAAGCTTGGTGTCCGTAATAAGTTTCTTCGCCTCCTCAAGACTTTTTCCTATAACATTTGGGACTTTTAGATCACCGACGACAGGTCCGTCACTTAATATAAGATCAAGCGAACTGTTTCTTTTAACTTTGCTGCCGGGCTGAATTATCTGAGAAATAACAAAGTCTTCAGGAAACTCATTTGTAGTCTTGCGGACTGTTTCGCCAAGCTTCAGACCTCTTTGTTCAAGCGCGAACTTAGCATCACGCAATGATCTTCCGCGAAGGTTAGGAACTTCGGATAATTGTTCACCCCCGCAAATCGTTACATAAACTCTCCTGCCGTATTTTACCATTTCATCCAGTGGTGGATTCTGATCAAGTATCTGTCCTATTGGAATGTTCTCATCGTATTTTACATCACCCTGCTTTATCTCAAGACCGGCTTCTTCAAGAAATTTTTTGGCTTCAATGTAATTCATTCCTGTGACCCTCGGTACTTTTACTGTATCAGAATGCTTTACATACCATGGCATAATCACATTGTTAATGAAAAAGAACAATGCAATGAATGTTCCTGTAAATATTAAACTCTTTTTTAGCATGTACAAAATTAATTATAATGAGTGTGAAATGAAATGAATTTGATTGTCAGATTTTTAAATCAATAAGATTTATAAGATCATTTACTTCTGAAAGATAATGTTTTTCTAAATGATCATGCTTTTTTCCTGAAAGATCATGGTTTTTTCCTGAAAGATCATTGTCTACACCTGAAAGACCATTGTCTACAACCGAAAGATAATTGTCTAAACCTGAAAGATAATTGTCTACACCTGAAAGATCATTGTCTAAACCTGAAAGATCATTGTCCACTTCATTAGTTACAAAAGATTTATAAAATTCCGAGGATTATAAGATCCATCTCAAATTATTAAGCTAAATTCTCAACTATTTCTCTAAACGCCGATAGAGATTTTCTTTAATTATTAAATTAATTTCCCACTTTTTGTAAATGAGAGGCGCATTTACGGAAGAATAATTTCTAAAATATGAATTATTTCTCTTTGGTAAATCTGTTTCAACTTATTAATTTTGTACATCAAGGCGAAACAAGGTGCTACTAAATTTAGATCAAAATTTTTTAAACCCCCTTTCAACTTCTTTCTGCACCAGCATCTTCAATCGCCTTGAACTTGCCAATAAAGAAGCATTGGGGGTTTATAATTTAAAACAGATTGAAACTAAAAATGAATTTAACTAAATTAATTAAAAACAAAGGAGAGAAAATGAAATCAATTTATTTTGTAATAACTGCATTATTGCTATTTATTGCGGCAGGATGTGGTAGCAATTCTACCGGAGGCGGAATTATCGGACCTGGCGGCGGCGGAAATGTTTCTTTTACAATATCCGGAACCCCAAATGGACAAAACTATGATTTTGGCTTTAAGCCAAACGTAGATGTTAAAGTTACAACCTTAATCGTCGGATTACCTGCACAGCCGTTTTTTGATACAATTCAAAATGGTAATCCGGCATACGTGTTCAGCAAAGACACAGTTTATAATTTCGGTCCATATACCGGAGTTCAGTCGCAACAAGCGTGGACCTTCCAGTTCGCTGGAACTGAAAACTCCAACGGAACCGCTTATAGTACAACAGCAAACTTCGTAATTCCATAAATAAAAATGAAAATTTATTTACTAATTAACTCAAATAAAAAATGAAAAAACTATTAACACTTGCTCTATTCATCTCAGCTTTTTTAATTTCAACAAATGTTTATTCGCAATCCCTTGGTCTTGGTATTGAAGCAGGTATTAACATTGCAAATACGAATAATACACCTAGTATAAATTCATCCACCAGAACCGGATTTTTAGTTGGTGGAGTAGTTGATATTGGCTTTACACCTACTATTGGAATTACCACAGGAATGAGATATATCATGAAAGGAAACAAATTTCCAGCAACAACAAATACGGGAGTTACAGGTGAAGCAACAGGTAAATTAAGCTATTTGGAGTTCCCTGTTTTACTGAAAGTTAGGTTTCCTTTGACTGAAGTTAAACCATATTTAATCGGAGGACCTACTCTTGGATTAAAGTTAGCCTCTGAAATTGAGTTTGTTGGAGGTGGTACTACATTTACACAGGATGTAAGTGCATCAACAGAATCTATAGATTTTGGTTTGTTTTTTGGTGGTGGTATTGATTTCAAGATTGCACCGAAAGTTGATCTTTTTATTCAGGCAGGTTATGGTCTGGGACTAAGCAATATTGAAAAAACAGTTAACCAGGCTACTACTCCTTCAACTACAAAAACTACTGGTATCCAGATTACCGGTGGTGCAAAGTTCAGATTATAAAGATTCACTTTTTCCACGTTCACAGCCGGTAAGATTCTTCTTACCGGCTTTTTTTATTTCTGATATCTCCTTTAGTCTCCCATCCCATTTACACATCCGTCCGAAATAAAGAAAAAGCTTGCCACGAATTTCACTAATGATCACGAATTAAAAATATTATCACTAATTTTAATTGTTCAATTTAA
>Ga0105044_10009633_pt1 | contig 13198 bp, 9 predicted proteins | sample MAT01_FD_78092 | JGI IMG/M metagenome (GOLD analysis project Ga0105044, IMG submission 78092) | Freshwater microbial communities from Lake Fryxell liftoff mats and glacier meltwater in Antarctica - MAT-01 | ecosystem: Environmental > Aquatic > Freshwater > Ice > Liftoff microbial mat | place...
AACGAGATAGATTTAAACGTGGGTGTTGGGAGTCACTCTACGGTATGGACGCGGCCCAGGTGATCAATCGTGACAAGGGTCATCTTCGCGTCAGCAGCAAATCTCGCCGGGGAAAGATACTTATCCTCGACCCCGCGATTGACTGAAGCCCATTTTAACTCGTAGTTGACCATTTCTTGATCAGTTTCCAATTGAATGGAAACTGGAAGCCAAACACCCAATTCATTAGAAAGTTGGAGTTCACATCGGCTTTGCAGTTTAACCTTGCGTGGAGCGTCATAAGTTACATATTCGTGATAAATGGGCCAAAAATCTCGAGAGCCGTCGAATTGGTATTTCAAGTTACCGAAGTTACAATCAATGATCCCTGATTCCGTCGAAAGCCTTGGAGACGGCCACTTGCATAAACCCGCCAGAATCTCATCATGACTTCGTTTTGAGTCCAAATCCCCAAAAACACCGAGCCCAAAGGCGAGCGGATCCATCTTTTTCGGATCCAAACGCTTCTCCACTAAGCGAGGAGGCTCTGGCACAATTTGCTTCATCAATCCTTCGGGTGTATCCAATAAACGTTCAACCTTTCCCTCCATCCTATTATTAATTGAGGGATCTATTCCGGCTCGCATTTTTTTGGAATCTAACGTTTTCTCGGACCGTTCAAGGAAAAAAATTTTGAGATCCCGATCCACGATCATCCGACAAGACTCAAGGGTCATAAAAGCAGATTTCTTGATCTGTGTGATTCTGGATATCTCGACATCGAATGACTGGATCTTATCCCTGCAACTTTTGATCTTTTCTGCTAACTGTCCAAAGTCATCCACCTGAGCGTTGCACTCGATTTGAATAAAGCAAGTGATCGCTATTTGAATCACAAAAAGACGAATGAAAACTAACATGTAAAACACTCCAATTTGCATGTGGACAACGGTAACCCAAAAGTAATGACGACTGCGTTATTACTTCGAGGCAATTCACCCAACTCAGTCTTGAACGAAACCTGATTAGATTCTTGAGCAAGGGCAGAGGTTGTAACCGTCATCAATGACAAGAAAAGCCACTCGATCAACGCAGAAGCGTTAGGTCGAGAACGAATTGCATTGGGATTCCGACCTCTAAAAACCTCTACTGTCAGCTCTTGCTCCGCTGTCCAGATTGTAGTGTTTTTTTCTGCTAAGCCATGATCAAAATTTTTAATTTTGAAAAGTAATCCAGAACTGCTAGCCCTGTTTTAAACGTACGCATCGCGTCAGATTGTAGCATTCGGCGCAGAAACACATGGAAACCGATGAGTTTACGAAAGCTACGCACTTCCACCGATCAACGAGCTTAGCGACATTTCCAACGTGATATTGAAATGGCATGCCTTGTACGGTCCGCATGTCTCGATCACTTCGCGTCGATACGCCTTGAAAGCATTGGTCGTGTCGTTAAAGGGGGTCCAGAACATCCATTGTATAGCCTTGTTCACGATCCGATTTACCAAAAGCTTACCCCGTGGATAGCGTTGGACCTGCGCGCCAGGAATGAACCGTGAACCAAAGACACAATCGTACCCCTCCCGAATCTTCTGGTAGTAGAGCAATGCATCCTCGGGGTGATCCGAACGGTCCGTCATATAGACGATAACGACCTCGCCACGCGCAAAGTCCAAACCCGTCCGAAGCGCACGCCCGAACCCTCCCGGCGGTTTGCGTCGAATCAAACGAACCGTGGGCCAGCGTTCCATTCGCTTCAATACTTCGGCTTCGGTACCGTCTCTACTATTGTCGTTCACGACGATAATCTCGGTTCGTATCCCATGCGTGTCGATGAGAAACTCCGCCAACTCGTCGATGAACGCGCCGACATTCGACTCCTCGTTGTAGGCTGGCATCACGACCGATATCTCAGGCTGAAACGGGTTGGTCACCTGGAAGCAGTTCCTTGGAATGTTCCTTCGAGTTTCTCCATAATCTTGAACCGACAGATTATCGACCCCCTTTGAGTCTAGGTTTACTGCCGATCAATCGTGCCCAACCTGCCGGACTGACCTTCGTTCTTTCCAAATACAAAGTCTCTAACTGCGAAAGAGAAAGCAATACACCGATGGAAGCATCGCTGATATTGCAATCGTTTAGCCACAATATCTTCAATGATTTATGGTCTCGCAGCGCTGCAAGCCCCACATCCGAGATTTGGCATTTGGACAAATCCAACTCGACAAGCCCTCTGTTCGCTGCAAGCGATGCCAACGATCGGTCTGTGATGCGAGTGGATTCCAGATTCCAACGCGTCACGTTCCAGGCGGGTTCGACCAGCTGGTCTCCCTCTACAAACAGTTGATCATCCACCATGGTAAAGGACAGATCGAGCCAAGAGGCGCTGCGATACTCCGTTGGCCAGTCCAGCAGCTGTTGCGATTTTACTTCACTGCGCGACAGCACCGCCTCCCGTCGCGACGGAAAAAAAGGTCGCAATGCTCTCGTTCCGACGCTCGATCGCAAGTATCCATCATAGGCTTCGCGGAGTTTTGTATCATCGTCCAGTGGTCCGAGAAGACTCGGATCCTCCGTGCCGGAATACACGCTGTCAATGTAATGCAGGAACGCTCGGCGCTGTTCCTTCGAACCGTCCAACCAAAAATGGGACAATCCAGCCGCTTGGCTATACCATGCTCGAATCTCCGGGTCGCGCCGAAACTCTTTACCAGCCCTAGAATGCAACTCATCCCACGGGATCCAATACTGATCGTGCAACCGGCGATACCGTCCTGCCTGTAGTCGCCCGCTATCCCACCCCCCAACGTCTGCGAGAAATCCACCTCCACATGCCCTCAACGATAACGACTCCATGTAAAGCGCAACTCCCTCGACCACCCAAAATCCCGACCCTCGGTCTGTATCCAATGCCACAGGCTTCGAACTGGCTTCGTAAAAGAACTGATGCGTCAGCTCGTGCACGACCGTATTGGCGGTCTTAGCCCCGTCCCAGTAAAAAAACGCAACCTGTCGATTCGGGTCATAGTAGCCGGTCGATACCGCGATATTCGTCTCCATCGATTTAAGATCGCGAATGTAGGCGTCGCGATTGCGGTAAAGCACGACAGTGAACCGGTCCTGTTTGGGCTGTATGTACTCCGGCGCAACACTTTGCTCGTTAGACCAAACGAAAAAAAAGATTTGCTTCCAAATGGCGAAAGTCTGTTCGCACAACTCGGCCAACTCGAGCGTGGTCCGATCATTGGTTTGCGACGCGATATCGAAATGAGGGGTCGCGGTCACATAGTAGGAACCCGCCGCCCAAGGAATCTTGGGGTGGTTCACAAACGCTTTTCGAGTTTCGTAAGGACCGGTCAGAGCCATCGTGTGAGACCATTCGGATTGCTTGGTCGCTCGGCGATCTGCCTGGCCAATCGCTATCGCTTGCAACCCCCTCGCTCGCCAACGCAATCGATACCCAAGCTCCCAATCGCGACCTATCTCTGCTTGGTTGGCGGACTGATCGATGCTCTCGACAACCTCGTCGACCGCTTTTCGAAAATCCCCCAGCAACGCAGCACTACCGAAAAGCTTTTGGATGCGAGCGGCAGTGAGCTTGGCTCCGCTCCCCTGGCGAGGCAATAGAAAACGATGTCGCTGTTCAGGCTCGAATTCCAATATCAACCGCAATGCATCCAGCGTCTCGCGATCGTTCGGATCCAAGGGTTCGGAGCGTTGGTTAACGATGCTGTCGAGCTGCGACGAAGCACGCGACCGCGCGAGCTCGAGAGTCGCCCCGAGATCGTCCTCGGCGAAAGCCGGGACAGGAAGCCATCCTAGGAGCACAGCAAAGATTTGCCATGAAAACACAGGCTTCCATGAAAACACAGGCGTGCATGAAAACCCAGGCTTGCATGAAAACCCAGGCTTGCATGAAAACACCGTAGCTAATCGAGTCTTCGCTAGGTGACTGGCGTCGGAAAACTGCATGCTTCCGCCTGGGATATTCAAGGAGCGCGTGGTTTAGGAACTTCGAGCGACCAACAGTTCACTTCGTTGTCGACAGCGATCACGATCTGCAAATCATTGCCGCGAGGAAACAAACCGGCGCCCACGATTCGCTTTCCCAACGACATCGAATCGGCGACATAGCCATTGACCGTTTGCAGGTGCAAGACTCGGTTAGGAGCCGTCGCAAGCCAGTAGAAAGAACCGTTTTCGATCGTGGTTGACGCCAGCAATCGGCACTGTTCCGGTCGTACCGAAAGTGGGTGACGGAGCATGGGTTCAAACAACTGCGATTGCAAAATCGAACCCGCTTCGCCACTGGGCAATCGCGCCATTCCCAGCAGCACACCACTATCGCGGCCGTTTGGGTCGCGATTGCGTCCCCACGTCCACGCCCCAGGCTCAGGTAGGAAAGGTAACTTGACAATTCTAGGATCGTTGACCCCCTCAGTACGAGTCGTCAATTCCGTGATTGCTCCATCCAACCCGATCAGGTTCCAGGCCATAAACTCCCCTTTGCTATTGAGCGTGGGCGCAATGGCCGCGACGGGTTCCGTTTTGGCCCCTACGATCTCTTGCGTTTGTGGATTGAGGACTCGCAGTCTGTCTTTGTTAGATGCAATCATCAGTCGAGGACTATCACCCAGCGACGTCCACGCGCATGCTACCGACGACTCTCCCTCGTCCAAATCAAATTGTGTTGCGTTGACAGCTTCGCTTTCTGGATCGCTCGGGACATCGATCAACCAGTAGCGTGGCAACCCCTCCGGAACAATGGCGACCCAGCGATGGAACCACGGGTCAGGCAAGACATGCAATCGCTTAGGATTCTCTGCTTGATCAATCGGAATACTGCCAACCCAATTGCGAGTCCCCTTATTATCCACGGAATGGACGTGCCCTAGCTCATCCAAGACGGTCATGACCCGCTGTCGCTTGGAGTCACCAGAGAAGAGATTGATCGACAGATCTTCTGCACCCGTTCGCGGAAAGAATGGTTCACCGCTGGCCGCGACAATACGATCCTCAAAGGCTACGTTCCACGCCGCCTTGGTTTCGTGGTAGGTGAAAATATATGGACTCAGTGGTGGAAGCTGATCCACCTGCTCCTTTTCGATGACCGCTCGATGCAGCCTTGAGGCGAAACGGGCTTCGTCGTCCAAGGCCACCTGCAAGACGTGGGCAGCAAAATCCTTGCCTCGTTGGAGTTCTTCGACAATGTCAGGCACCATCCGAACGTCGCCACTCAAATCAACAAATTGGACCCGCGTGAGTTTATCCAAAACCATCACGGCTGGAGCTTGTGGAATCTGAAAGAGTTTCTGTGTCAAGTTATCGCCATCCACTGCCAACGGGATTTTGCAGTTCCATCGCTGCATTGCACTCTTCATCTCGGAAGGACTCGATTTTGAAATCAAAATGATTTCGGCTGAGGTTATCGATCGACGATCCATTTCCTGTTGGAGGGTCTCCAAATTGGCGACAAACACCTTACTCACTTCGTCCTCCGAAACCCAGCACAGGATCGAGATTTTCTTGCTTCGTTGGGCCGAGTCGAGAATGGCCCTGCCTTCGGCATCGCGCAAGTCAAACTGAGGCAAAGTCTTGTGCAACAAGTCGGGCTGGTTTCTCGGAGGTGCATCAATGAACCGGCGCACGAGGATATCGTCTTTTTTTCGTGGAACCTGCCAGCTCGCCCAATTTACGCTGGCATTAGTTTTGATATCCAAAAGCTCTACCGACCACTCAATCTTCGTTCGATCGATGTCGGCTGCCAAACCGAGTCGTTCGATCGGCAAATCGTATTTCCGAAGCATTTTGCTATTTGGGTCGATCCAAAAGACCCAAGTCTGATCGCCCGTGATCACTTGAACTCGTTCGCAAGAAATGGCATCGAATAACGCGGGCGATAGCATCGACAACTTCGCCGTTGGGCCAAGAATGTGCGCCAGTGGATCTTCGTCGAATAGCATTTGCAATGGCATCGGCGCGTCGGTCTCTGTCCGATTCAAAGCGTAACCCAAGTTATCGACGATGAGCCAGGTCAGATCGATACTCTCGGGCAGCGGACGAACCAGGCGTTGCGAACCGTACGGGCTGATCTCCTCATCTCGAACGATCGCTTCCCAGGTGGTGTCCGAACCGATCGCTTGCAACGCTCCGACTTGAATCGCTAAACGATTGGGCGATTCAAAAGCCATGCGCATGGGTTCGGACCGTTCGATCATCTTCGTGTCGGCGGAGAAGCGAACGCGAAGGGTTCCTCGATCTTCATAGCTCTGGAGTTTTTTGTAGCTCGCAATGCACGACCCGAGCAGCGCTTTGGCAGCTCCCTCTGTTGACGCATTCGGCTCAGAAGCACCAAGGGGCTTGCTTCGGTCGCCGGTTTCGGTCGAGGGCTTGGAAGAGTTAGCATTGGTGCCGGCTAGACTCTTCGGGTCCTCTTTTACGATGGTTCTGTCGCATCCTATCGACATCAACAGCAATAGGATGAGGAAGTGCACGGCAGTTCGCAGCATTCGTTGCATTCGCAGCATGAGTTTGTGAGCTTGCATTTATCCTTTTAGCTTGCCCAGTCGCAACTGAGCTCTTTCCAAAATGGGTAGCATTTCTTTGTTACCGTCGTACAGCGTCACGATTCCGTCCCAAATCTGCTTGGCGCCGATTGCGTCGCCGCTAGCATACATTTTGTCGGCCTCGTCTAGTTTTTCCATCAGGAATTTTCGAAGCTCTTCGCTGCTGGGTGGACTGGATTCGATCTCAGCAATTTGACGAAGAGCGAGTTTGACGAATGGACGCTCTTTCTCTTCCCCTTTGAGCAAGTTGACGATACCTCGATATTTTTCTAAAGCGGTAACGCGGTCTCCAAATTGTTCGAAGCGATTGGCTTCGTTGTATTTGCGTTCGCCTTCGCTGGAGGGCTCGCGTCCAAAACGCCTGTTGCTTTGGATTCGGGCCTCGGCGTTTTCCATCTCGATAAATTCTAGTTGCTCCTCCGCCCAACGAGCACTTTCGCCGTCAGGAAATCGCTCGATCAGTGTGAACAAGTAACGGTCGCGAGCGTCGTTTAGTGAACTGAGGTCTTTCTTGGCGATCAGCTGTTCCGCTTTAAAGCGTATAGCTTTTTCGCCGAGCGGCCAGACTAAGAAAGTAATGAGACCGACAACTCCCAAAAGCAAACCGAGCAATACGAGCGGCCTTTCCAAAGGACTAGGTCTATCTTGCGGCTCGTCGTCATCCAGTCGTCGCTTCTTTTTTTTCTTTTGGCCCAGGGCTTTGGCCGCTTCGTCGCGATTCGTGTTGAGTTGCAGCGGGCTGAAGCCAGAGAGTGCATGCTCGGCCACACCCATCCCATCGGTTGCTCGCTTTTGCGCTTCACGCAACGCCATAGCCGTGGACGCGGCCGAGTACGGCCGCTTCAACGGGTCTTTCAGGAGCAGTTGTTCGACAATGGCGCTGAGCCAAACCGGGCAGTCAAACACGATCGTCGCGACCGCTGGGACGACCTCCGTTGCGATTGCCTGCTTCACTTCGCTGGGATTTTTGCCCGTGAAGGGAGGCTGACCGGTGATCGCGTGATAGAGGACAGCGCCGAGGCTATAGAGATCGATGCCTGCATTCACTTTGTTCGGATCGACCAGGGTCTCTGGCGCAGAATAGGCTAGCTGCTGAATGCTGAGCAGCGCTGGCGATCCAGGCCCGCGTCGAAAGTCGTTGAGTTTGATCTTGTTCCCGTCCGGCGAAACAATCAGTTTGTCGAGCCGGATTCGGCCATGGACCCAGCCGGACTCATGGGCTTTTTGAAGCGCTTCGCAGAGCTGCAAACCATAGTCAAGAACCGACTCCCACGGCAACCGCTCGCGACGTTTGAGGAGGGAGTCTAACGATTCGCCTTGAGCCAGCTCATAGACCAAGTACGCATCCTTGGCATCGAAGCCACCGCCATAGCATCGAACGATCCCGGGATGACGAAGCGCTTTGAGGCTCTCCAACTGTTCTGCAAACTCCTGTTTCGCCTCGGGAGTCATGCCCATCGGAACCGAAAAAACCCGCACCACGACCTGAGTGCGTTGCTGAATATGCACCGCCCTAAAAACGTTCGAACCGCGTTCGCCGAGCGGGGACTCCAACGCCAATGGACCGATGCGAGAACGTGTCACGGGATCAGCCGCCCCCCGTGCATTGGCCGGCGAACTTGAGTCCGTTGTAGACGCATTCACGAACCCCATCCGCATCGACAGACGTTACGATTTCCAAATCCCGCCGACCGGTCGCAAAGGGACGTCGATCGACAATGGTCGTGCCCCGCGTCAGTTCTCCAAGCTCTTCGACCTCGACCGAGAATTGTTCCGAGCCGTAGAGCATCGGTTCGGTAAGGTACACGATGCCATGAACCGCTTGCAAGGCAATCGACTCCTGAGCCCGCTGCTGCCTGTACGAGCGGAAGAGATGCGGTAACATCGTGTGCAACAACTCCCCAGCTCGCGTAGTCTTGGGGGGCAGGATGCCCAACAGATTCACGTCGAAGCTCACTTGATTGGTGATCTCCAACGGAATTAAGGCCTTGGTCGTCGGAGAACGAAAAACGTTCGACGCGCTGGATGGATCGAAATGCATATTGAACTCCGCCGACGCGGTCACGTCTCCAATACACTGCGTCGAACCACCTAGCATAATAATCTTGTCGACTGCCTCAATGATGCTCGGGTCTCGTTGAAACGCCCTCGCGATGCCCGTCAACGGACCCAAGCAAAGGATCGTGATGTCCCCAGGCTCGGCTCGCAATCGATCGGCAATCAGCTTTTCGCTGGTCATGATATGCTGACGATTGACCGGCTCCAAACCTAGATTGCCGAGACCATCCTCACCGTGCAAAATCCGGTTGTCAGATACGGGCGCGTCCTCGGGGTCAGTTCCGGACCCCACTCGGGGATACCGAGCCGGATCGAGTTTTTCGAGCAAACCAAGAATGTTCTGAATGCTGCGTTCGGATTCCACAGTTCCCGAACAGGCTGTTACGGCGACCACATCCAACCTTGGGTCGAACAAGGCCATGACGAGGGCAACAGCGTCGTCTATTCCTGGGTCGCAATCGATAATGACTTTACGTGCCATGTTGAACAAATATCTCTCAATTGAGTCGGCTCGCGTGAACTTGCTATGCTAAGTTTTAGGTAACTTAGCCGACGTTCGCTACCCGCGAGTCCATCTTACAGGGTCCACACCTCCGTATGCTTGAAGAATTCTTGCAACTGGCCAAAACCAAGAAGGATCTTTCAATCGATCAGATGCAACAAGCCATCACCTGGATGCTCGCGGGATTGGTGCCCGACGAAGAAATTGGCCAGCTGCTATTGGCCCTGCGGCAAAAAGGAGAGTCGGTTTCGGAGCTTTTGGGGGCGGTCAAGGCGATGCGGATCATGATGACTCCGATTCGCACGACGCGAACTGGACTTTTGGACACTTGCGGCACCGGCGGCGATGGTGCCAAAACGTTCAATATCTCCACCGCAACCGCCATCGTGGCTGCGGCCGCCGGCGCATCCGTCGCCAAGCACGGCAACCGAAAGATCACCAGCGCCACCGGCTCGGCCGATGTCCTTGACGAACTCGGGGTCAAGATCGTGGCCAGTCGCGAAGTGGTCGAAGGCTGCCTCGATGAACTCGGAATCTGCTTCTGTTTTGCTCCGATCCTGCATCCGGCCATGAAGCATGTGGCTAACGTTCGTCGTACTTTGACCGTGCCCACCCTGTTCAACTATCTAGGACCCCTTTGCAATCCAGCCGGCGCTTCTTTCCAAGTGATCGGGGTCGGTCGCGAAGACTTGCAGACAAAAATGGCGGCGACCCTGATGCAACTCCCTATCGAGGCCGCGATCGTCGTGCGAGGAGCCGATGGAATGGACGAAGTCTCCCTATCTTCGGAAACGCACGTATTGCATATCCAACGCGGAATGCTGACGCAAACCACTTGGACTCCGAAATCCTTTGGATTGGCGGAAATCCGCGTCGAAGATCTCCGCGTCGATAACCCCGCCGAGAGCGCCGCAGCCATCACCGGGGTTCTCAACGGCACCCAAGGCCCGCATCGCGACATCGTTTTGGCCAATACGGCTGCTGCCTTGTGGGTGTGCGGAATCACGCATTCGCTGGTGGACGGAGTCGCGAAAGCAGAAGCCGCGATCGATTCCGGTCGGGCTGCTTCCTTGCTCAAGGGGCTGGGACGACGCTCTTATTCGAGCGTCTGATACTCCCAGTCCTTGACGTCAACGATCGATTGAAAGACACAGTAACCCAGCGGCTTCGACTTAAACACGTCTCCGCGTACAGAAAATTTCTTGTCAGCTCGCTCCACTTGGATGGACTCCACGTCGTCGATCCAAACCGTAACATGCTGCTTGTCGACACGCACACGGAAGTTGTAGAGCTGCTTGTTTTTGAAATTCTTGAAACTGGACGTTTCGTTTTCAGATGCATCGTTGCCATTGATACAACTCAATCCGACCAATCCGCCACCCCAGCCGCCGCAGATAAAAGAACAGAACTCGTCACCAACCGGAAAGGTCACGCCGGCGAAGAAATCGCTGCCTTCAATCCGAGTTGCCTTCCAACGCATTTCGAAATTGTCTTTCGGAAAATCCTTGGTCTTGATGGTAATGCCGGTGAACGGGTCTCCTCTCTCCAAATGCAACGTTCCTTCTGCCATCTCGACCGCTCCTTCGCCACCGAAGTTCGTAATCTCCCAACCATCCAAGGAATCCTGTTTCAACAACGGCTTCCACTTCGAAGGGGCTTCCGCTTTGTCCGACTTGGGCGCCGCAACTGGCGCCTGAGCTACCGCCCCATGCCATATGGAATTCGAAACAATCAACCCGACGGTGATGGCGAGAGAGAAGAATGACTTTTGGAGTGGCATGTTTGCAATTTTCCCATTGGAAGTTGTGTTCGGTCTGGTTCAGCCTGTGGCTGACCCCGGTTCTAGTCTACCTCAGTTTGCCCGCGAAGGAAAATCCCGCGTCTCGGTGGCCAAGCTAAGCTAGAACCAGCTCAGCCATGGCGTCAAAACTCGGTTCGCTAGCGGTCAAGATACGCTCGCAGCCCAGCTCGAGTAGACACGCGGTGATCGAGGGCGAAAGACTCAACCATTGTTGGTCACGACCTAACGCACCGAGCAACTCGACCGTCGCGCTCGCGATATTCTTACTGGTGGCAGTAATGGCATCGATCTCTCCTCGTTCCACGCGTGCGAGAAGCGATCGGGGCAATTCACCGTTGACCAACTGGCGATAGACTTCGAGACCCAGCACGTCGGCGCCAGCCCCTTCCAGCCGCTTCATGGCGATAGTCTCTCCCGCCGGATTTCGAACAAACAAGAAACGTTTGCCACTGCAATCAGGAGCGAGTAGATCCGCGATCGATTCGGCCCCTTGCGTTTGCGGAACCATGTCGCAGTGCATGGAGTGCTTGGCAATCGCAGCGGCAGTCCCAGACCCTACCGCCGCCAGTTTGCATCGGTGCAGACTCCGGCCGTCGAGCCCCAAGGACTTCAGCCTGCCAAAGAAGGAATCGACTCCGTAGAGACTGCTAAAAACGATCCAGTCGTATCGCTCGAGAGCGCGTAACTCGGCGTCGATGGCGCTCCAGTCCGCCGGCGGCGAGATCGTCATCACCGGTTGCTGAATGACCTCAGCCCCAAGCTCGGAAAACCTGCGGCTTAACAACCGTCCCGTTTGCTCAGGGCTCGTTATCCATAGGCGCTTACCAAACCAAGGTCGAGCTGTGAACCAGTCCATCGTCTTGGCCATACGAATCACTTCCCCCACGATGCTGATTATCGGTGGTCGCCGCCTTGGTAAAAATAAGATGGTAGCCGCGATCGTCGAGAGATCGCATCGAATGACCTGCTGGTCCGGCCATGAACAACGCCGCACCATGGCAACCGGAGTCGTCGGCGGCTTGCCTGCCTCGATCAGTTTTTGGCTCCAATGTCCAGCCGTCGTCACTCCCATGTAGAGCACCAAGGTTCCTGGAAAACGAGCCAATCCTTCCCAATCCAGAGACTCTTCGGCATCGGTGTTGCCGTCGGTTGGCTGCAATTGACCCGTTACCAGGGCCACCGCGGATGACCAATCTCGATGTGTCACCGGTATACCCGTGAAAGCGCTGGCAGCCAACGCGGCGGTAATGCCTGGCACGATTTCGTAGGGGATACCTTCTTCCAGCAGCCTGTCGACTTCTTCTGCCGTACGAGCAAAGATGCCTGTGTCGCCTCCCTTGAGTCGAGCCACAGTCCAGCCCATTCTCGCGTAACGCACCACCTCGCTATCGATCTGCTTCTGGCTCCACATGCCGCCGTGCCCATGTTTGCCTACGCAAATTTTTTCCGCCCCGCTGGCAGCGTAATCGAGAAGCGCCTCGTTAGCCAACCCATCGTACAGTACCACCTTAGCACGACCGATCAACTCAGCGCCGCGAACTGTGATCAAGCCTGGATCTCCCGGCCCCGCACCAATGAGGTAAACCATGCCCGGTCGTATTGGATTCATGGATCCGACTTGTGGTTCACGGCGGTCTTGGTTCCCATCACCAGCTCCTTGCGATCCAGCCAAAACTTGACCTCTGGCACCGAAAGGGTCACTTCCCTTACTTGATCGGACGACATAGCGTTGGCGGCTAGGACATGCTCGAGATTATCAAGCTCCTCCAATTCGTCCCAAAAGGACTCCGGAACCTGAGAGTCTTGCAGATCCAATAGATTCAAATTTGGGAATAGTAGCATCGAATCGAGGAACGATTCGGGAATCGCCAGAGATCGCCCCACAATCACGCGAATCGCTGCCCGCCTTTGTTTCGATATCAGACTCAGCGGTCCTTTGGTTCCGTCATTGACGCTCGCCTGATCCAAGGCCAATACGCTAAACCGACTGCACGGCGAAACGTGGAGCGAACCGTTGCGTTCAAATACCGTTACCGTTTCCGTTTGCGACTTCTTGGCTCCCATCAAAACCGCGATGAGGAACAGATAAGCCATCAACATCAACACGAGCGCCAATTGATGCAACTCTTCTGTAACGCCACGACCCTCGGTCGCTGCGACTGCTGCCGACGCTGTCATCGCCAGTAAAGTGGTGAAGATGACTATTCCGATCGCAACCTTGATCGGGGTAATTCTTTGTAGTTTTCGCTTAGCCAAAGGGACTTCTCGCACGGGGACGATCGGGAACGCGATG
>Ga0105044_10009635_pt1 | contig 13196 bp, 11 predicted proteins | sample MAT01_FD_78092 | JGI IMG/M metagenome (GOLD analysis project Ga0105044, IMG submission 78092) | Freshwater microbial communities from Lake Fryxell liftoff mats and glacier meltwater in Antarctica - MAT-01 | ecosystem: Environmental > Aquatic > Freshwater > Ice > Liftoff microbial mat | place...
GATATGCCAGTAACAATGAGGGTCCCGAAGAGTCTGCCCAAAGGACTCGTTGAAGCCCTAAATGGTGCCTATGAAAAGTTGTCGTTTGTCGAAGCGGCCTATGTTGTCGATCTTCGTCCTGTAGATGCACCGGATGACATCAAAATACTGATCATTATTTTGACTCCAGAAATGCATGCCGAGCACGCTGCTCGTGCGATGATCACCGTGGTGCAGGGGCTAGATATTGATTTTCCATACCAAATCGACTTTACCGTTTATGATCCAGGCAGTGATAAAACAAAATCATTGTTGGTATTTGAGCCTGTCTACATGAAACGCTACGAGTAACGTGGGCGGCTAAATAGGATTTATGCGGTCAATTGCGCCCAGAAATAGCTACGTCTCGTTTCACGCTGCACAAAGAGTTCGACGGCTGTTCAATATTGCATAATATTTTCTACGCCAGTTGCACAGAATCCCTACAGGGAGTGCACAGAATTTTTTACGGCCAACAAATTTCGCGGTTTGTTCTATTGTCAGGAAGCATCCAGCACGGGCAGCAGCGAAGCGCTGAGCCCTGATGGGAAAGGGGTTTCAGAGTTTTTGAAGTCTTGCCGTAGCGCCTTACAGGGCTACGTGTGACTTCGCATAATGTATATTATGTCAATACTTCTTGTGGCGTTCATTCAATAGCGCTTTTGGTTGAATGGGCTCGGACAGCGCTTAGCTTACAATGCTCGACCCATTCACGCAGAATTCACAGCATGGACGTAGTGTTTGATCTGCTGCATCGGCTAGATACGCCTTTACACAAGTTTCTGCTGCAAGTTTTGGTCGTTCTAGCAGTCGCGAAACTGGCCGGGCGTTGTATGCGGCTAATCCATCAACCTGCTGTGATCGGTGAAATGATTGCAGGCATATTGCTTGGGCCTTCATTGTTTGGCTGGATGCTGCCCTCGATACATGGCTGGCTGTTTCCTGCCGATGGCTTATCGAGCTTGGGTCACATCAGTCAGCTAGGCGTGTTGATTTTCATGTTCACGGCCGGTGCCGAATGGGACATGTCGCGTTTACGGGAAAGATTCAAATCCACGCTTATTATCAGCCAGAGTGGCATGGTGTTCCCATTCCTTGTTGGCCTTGGTTTGGCGAACTTTCTTTATGCCGACTATGCGCCATTGGGTGTTAGTCAATTTGACTTTAGTCTGTTTATCGGCGTTTCCTTGTGTGTCACGGCATTTCCGGTGCTTCTCAGAATTATTGATGATCGTGGTTACAAAGGTAGCGAAATAGCGCTGGTCGCGATTGCCTGTGCCGCCATTGCCGATGCGAGCGCCTGGGCACTGTTGGGAATTATCATGGCAACGGTGCAATCCCAAAGTATTGCAAGCGCCGTTATTTGTGGGGTCAGCGCCCTCGCCTATGCTTGGCTACTGATTGTTCCTGCACGGCGATTGATCGCGACCAAGGAAATCAACGAACATAACTATTCGCGCTGGCTGGTCTTGTTGGTCATCGCCGTGATTGCCAGCGCAATGTTTACCGAGATGATCGGTCTGCATCTGCTATTTGGCGCTTTCCTTGCCGGTATCGCCGTTTCTTCGAATGCCTCGTTGCGCAGCATCGTAGAAACCAAAATAGAACCTTTCGCGGCTGCATTGCTATTGCCCTTGTTTTTTGCCCAGACCGGCCTGAATACACGCATCGATATGCTGAGCGGTAACGAATGGTTATTGTGTGCCTTCATCACATGTCTGGCAACGATTGGGAAACTCGGTGCCACCACCGTCGCGGCAGGTATGATCGGATTGTCGAAACCCGATAGCTGGCGTCTCGGAGCCTTGATGAACACACGTGGCTTGATGGAATTGATCGTGTTGGCCATCGGGCTGCAATTGGGACTGATTACGCAGAACCTTTACGCCATTCTGGTATTGGTAGCCCTGATAACCACGATGATGACCGGCCCCCTGCTCGGCATTATTGATCGTTTTGCGAAACCTATCCGCTAATTCATTTACCAGAAGAAACGTTTTTCCAGCGTTGGTGTTTGGCGTTCTCGCATACACCCAGCGTTTCAACTTTGCTGGATACCTCGCTTGCCAACGCGATGACGTAATCCGGGCAGTGCCAGCTCTGAATATTGGCTTGTTCGCTTTCAGAAGCCAACACCGGTGATTGATTACGCGATATTTCAAATTTCAAACCAGCACCGTATTGTTTGGCAACACTTTCTTTTAATGTCCAATGCAAGTAAAAGTTTTTTTTCAGTGCTTTGGAGTTACAGGATTCTAGAAAACTAATTTCGGCAGCAGAAAAGACATGGTTAGCAATCGCAATGAAGTCTCGCTGCTTGCTGAAGGTTTCAATATCAATACCAATTGGTGCATCGGAAATAGCAGCGACAATCCAAACGCCGGAATGGCTTATCGAAACAAAAAGTTCTTGCCGCGAATCGTTACTGCATTTCAAACGACGCAGGTTTTTGGCGTCCTGATAGTAAGTCCAGTCATGCGACTTATTCCCGAAAACACGGCTCGCCATTTTACGAAGCAAATAATGACCCGACAGATACTGAATTTTTCTGGGCACCGATGTTATGGCCTGATAGCGAGCAAGCTCGCTATCACTTAACCAATGCAGATCGCCGGAATCAATTTCAGCATCTAGTTCAGCGGTATTGGCGACTTGAACGCGAGCAAACTGATTTAAGACTTGATTATTTGCTGGCCAGTTTGGCATAGCGGCCTTTTAATGCAACACCTGACATAATATTACCGGCATGACATTCAAATTGACTGGCGTTTTTATATTCGACTTTCTTGTAATAACTGACGATGCCTATGACGGCGTTCGCACCGCGCGCTTTTGCACTTTCTTGCAAGGTGAGCAAGGCTGACAACATGACCCATTTACAAGCTTCTTCTTTGCTTTTTCCAAAGGCATTGGTTTTTTTGTTGGTAACGTCTTCTTCCATGGTTTTCAATACTTTGGGCGTGCTTTGCCCGGCAAAATAAAATTTAACCGAACCGTCCAGCTTACCTTCTGAAAAACTAGAATCCAGAACGTCTTTGACGTCGAGGTGCAGCACCTTGTCAGCTGCCATAACGGAAAAACTGGAGGCGGCAAGCAGTACAAACAAGCTATTCGTGACTATACGTTTCATGACGATCTTGATCATTATTTTTCCTTTAGATGAATTTAATTACACGTAACGCTTAAAAATAAGTGAGGTATTAATTCCACCGAAGGCAAAATTATTGCTCATAATATATTCCGCTTCCAAATCACGGCCGCTTCCCGTGATGTAATCCAAGGCGCCGCAACGCGGATCGACTTCGTCAAGATTCACCGTCGGTGCAAACCAGTTTGCTCGCATCATTTCAACACTTGCCCAGGCTTCAAAGGCACCGCAGGCCCCGAGTGTGTGGCCGGTGTAACTTTTCAAGGAACTAATCGGCATGCGTTCACCAAACACCATATGGGTTGCCGTGGTTTCGGCAATATCACCATGGTCGGTCGCGGTACCGTGTGCATTGACGTAGGCAATAGCATCGGCCGGTAGCTTGGCATCAAGCAAAGATAATCGCATGGCTTGTGCCATGGTCTCGGCATTGGGTTGTGTGACATGGCGGCCATCGCTATTAGTGCCAAAGCCTAGTACTTCGGCATAAATTTTTGCGCCACGAGCCAAGGCGTGTTCAAGCTCTTCGAGTACTAATGTACTGGCGCCCTCGCCCACCACCAGACCATCGCGTTTACTGTCGAAGGGTCGCGGCGTAAGCTGTGGATTATCGTTATTGGTGCTGGTGGCAAACAAGGTGTCGAATACGGTGGCACCGGTAACATCGAGTTCTTCAGCGCCACCGGCCAGCATGATGGTTTGGCGGCCAGACTTGATGGTTTCATAAGCATAACCAAGACCTTGGCTACCCGAAGTGCAAGCACTTGATGTAGTGATAATGCGTCCGGTAATGCCAAAGAAAACGCCAATATTGACGGGCGCAGTATGGCTCATCATTTTGATGTAGGTGGTGGCATTTATGTATTGGGTATTTTTTTCGGCCAGGGTTCTGCCGAAATCCCCCATCGACTCCGGTGTGCCGGCAGATGAACCGTATGAAATACCGACACTGCCGGATTTCAAAATGGGATCATTCAACAAGCCCGCATCTTCAAGCGCTAATTCAGTCGCACGTGTTGCCATTAAAGCGACACGACCCATGCTGCGTGTCGATTTACGATTGTAGTGTTCGGGCAATTCAAAAGCGGCAGCAGGCACACCTAAACGTGTATTCAAACCCTTGTATTCCGACCATTCCGGGAATTGACGCACGGCATTGCGTTTTTCTCGTAAGCGCGCATGTACCGTATTCCAGTCGTGTCCCAAAGGGCTTAAATTTCCAGCTCCAGTAATCACTACGCGGCGCATTAAATTAATCCTCCATTGATGGAAATGACTTGTCGCGTAATGTATGACGCTTGATCGGAAATAAGGAACGCTACTAAAGCTGCCACTTCATCGGCACTGCCCATGCGTCGCAATGGAATCATTTTGATGGCTTCATCGGCAAGCTCTTGGCTCACCATATCGGTATCAATCAATCCTGGTGCAACGCAGTTGACGGTAATGTCACGCTTGGCAAGTTCCAGTGCCAACGATTTTGATGCGGCAATAATACCGGCCTTTGCAGCGCTGTAATTGGTTTGACCACGGTTACCGGCAATGCCAGAGACCGACGCCAGGGTTACAATGCGTCCGGGTTTTCGTCTGCGTACCATCGGCATGACCAGAGGCTGCAATACGTTGTAGAAACCATCAAGATTGGTGTGAATAACGCTGTCCCATTCTTCGCCGGTCATGGCCGGGAATGCATTGTCTTTTGCAATACCGGCATTGCAGACCACACCGTAATAAGCGCCGTGGGTTTCAACGTCCTGCAATAATAATCTTGACGATTCGGCACGGTCGGCAATATCAAAACTCAAGGTCCGGGCTTGCACACCGAGCTCGCGAATTTCAACGCAAAGCTGTTCGGCTTCTTCAATCCGGCTACGGCAATGTGCAACGATATTGAAACCATCTCTCGCTAGTCGCAGTGCAATCGCACGGCCAATGCCGCGACTTGCACCGGTCACTAATACGGTCAACTCTTTCATGCTGGATTACTCGTTAAAAATTCTGAAGCATTTGGTGGTTCGTAAACCGATAAACTGGCGGTGGCTATTTCAGTGTCGCCATCCAGTATTTTGCAACTAAACATACCCAGACCATTGTCTGCGAATAACTCACAGTGTGCATGAATAATTAATCGCTGGCCGATATAAAAATACTCGTTCTTGCACTCATACTTTCGGGTGCCCAGTAAAAATCCGATTTTGATCGGCTCGTTGTTGGCTAATGCTCGACAGCCAGCCCAGGTCGCAATGGCTTGTGCCATATATTCAATCCCAGCCCATGCCGGAACGCCTTCATCCACCGCCAGCACATGGCTTTCACGAACCCAGGCTTCTGCGATGACGGTATTTTCATCATGGCTCAATAAACGATCTAGCCAGCGCATGGTGTCGCGATGTGGCAACACCTGATCCAGAGTAATGATTTTTTTAGGCGAAACTTGAGTTAAGTTTGCACGCCCCAAACAAATCGCCGCATTACTACCACCAAAAGCGAAACTCTGGCTCACGATATTTTGCAGCGGGCGTAGCGATTTCTGTCCAGGCTTTACTAATTGTATCGACGGTATGCTGGTGTCACTTTCCCCGTCCCACCAATGGACCGGCAAAAGATTTTCCGGATTTTGCACCAAACTTAACCAGCATAGTCCCGCTTCAATCGCACCAGCTGCACCGAGCGCATGTCCGGTCATCGCCTTGGTAGAACTTGCCGGGGTATGGTCACCAAAAACGCGATTGACTACCCGCGCTTCCATCGCGTCATTTTGCAAGGTCGCAGTGCCATGCAAATTAATATAGTCGATTTGATCCGGTTCTAGATTTGCTCGCTTTAATGTTTGCATCAAGGCACTTATCGCCCCCGCTCCGCTGGGTTCAGGTGCCGACATATGGTGCGCATCGGAGCTCTCGCCCCAGCCTAATAATTGCACAGGCCCAGGTTCACGACTCATGATAAACAAGGCTGCACCTTCACCAATATTGATCCCTTTTCGGTTGACGGAAAACGGATTGCAAGGCTTAAACGAAATAGACTCCAAAGCGCCAAAGCCCGCTAATGTAAACGCGCACAAAGAATCGGCGCCTCCTACAATCACCACGTCAGCCAAACCGGCGTTGATTAAGCGCGCTCCCGATGCCATAGCTTTCGCACTTGATGAGCAGGCCGTTGAAATCACGTGGCTAGGTCCGGTCACACCTAAAATATGACTGAGAAACAAGGCCGGCGTGCCGGCCTCTTGTTGCATGTAATGAAAATCATCTGGCCACTCTGAGGTTTCCAGTTTATGTGCATGCGCCAATTCACTTTCACTGACACCCGATGTACTGGTACCCAATACAACGGCAATTCGATCAGCACCGAAACGCTGGATGAGGGCATCAATTGCACCCTGTATTTGTGCCGATGCTGCCGCGATTAACTGATTATTGCGGCTGCGCCAGCGTTTCTCCAAATGCGAAAGATCGGGTAGCTCAGTATTTACGCTGCCGATAGAAGCACGACGGCCAGCGGAATATTTTTCGCTGACGGTCAAAGTTTCAGGCAACGACGAGCTAAACAAGTGTTTGGCCACCTGGTCTTTATCGGCGCCCATCGAACAGACGATGCCGAGTTCATTTAGAAAAAGATTACTCATACTGGGTGGCGTAATTCATGGTGCCGAACAAAATTCTACCAAGACCCCAAGGCGACGTTTGGTTTCGGCCACATACGGATTTTTTAAATCCCAGGCATAACCCGCCAAAATTGAACAAATCATTTCACGTACTTCCGCAGACTGGTTTTCATGAAAAATTATTTTCTGAAAGCCACCTTCATACCAGGATTCCACAAAGCCACGAAAGGTATCCACGCCGGCCCGCAAGGGCGCGCCATATTCTTTTTGCCAATCGACGGTCTCTCCAGCGAATTGTTTCTTTAAACACGCGGCAGCAAGACTTGCCGATTTAAATGCAATCGTGACACCCGATGAGAACACTGGATCCAGGAATTCACCTGCGTTACCCAGTAGCACGTAGTTTTTACCCCATAAGGAATCAACATTGGCCGAATAGCCAATAATTTGACGCGCTGGTGTGTCCCACTCGGCATTGTTGAGCAATGTGGAAAGCCCTGGGTCTTCGCCAACAATGGCTTGCAGGCGTTCGGTTTCGGTGCCTTTATACTGTGCGAGAAATTCTGTTTTTGCCACGACGCCTAGCGAGCAGCGACCGTTTGAAAATGGAATTGTCCAATACCAGACATCACAATGCTCTGGATGTACGGTGATCAAAATTTTATTTCTATCGAAACTACCCAGCGGCGTATTGTCCTGAATATGGGTAAAGATCGCGCCACGGGTTGGGAAGTTTGAAGGTTTTTCCAGTTTCAATAAACGCGGCAAAATACGGCCGAAGCCACTGGCATCCAGTAAAAATTGCGCTTGCACTTGATAGATTTCGCCATCCGGAGATTTCACAGTAACCGTGGGTTTATCGGCTTCAACATCAATAGCAATCACTTCATGGCGGTAACGGACTTCGGCACCGGCTTTTTCGGCACAGTCGGCCAGCACTTTGTCAAAATCGGCGCGTTGTACTTGGTACGTGGTGCCCCAACCTTCTGAAAACTTTTTACGGAAGTCAAAACTGGTGCGTGAATCGCCACGGGCAAATGCAGCGCCGTTTTTATATTGAAAACCGGCCTCAACAACCGCTTGCAACATACCGGCAGCCTGAATGTATTCCATACTTTGCGGCAATAAACTTTCACCAATCGAAAAACGCGGGAATTGTTCTTTCTCGATAATCAATACCTGGCGGTTTTGCTGGCGTAAAAACCCAGCAGCAACCGAGCCTGCAGGCCCTGCACCAATAATGAGTATTTCTGTTGTTTCAGTGCGCATCAAATATTCTCTCTCTTATGGGTGATGTGGTGTGCCGGGCTCGGCAGACAAACGAAAACAAGGTGACAAAAGCCAGGACAAACCAACGCCAAACAGCATCGACAAGCCGAATGTGTGCAATGCAGGTGTTGCCGATAAAGCCAGCAGTCCAAAAGCAAGTAAAGTACTGGCAGCGCCCAGACACACAGCGAGCCAACTTGAAGGGTCGGTATGATGCTCAAGCAAGAAAATGCCGTAATCAACACCGGTACCTAAGATTAAAAAATGTGCCAGTACCGTAAATAATTGAACCGGTTCGCCCAACCAAGCCGAAACCGACAGACTTAATAATGCCGCTACCATTGTTGGTAATAATGCTCGCCATGCATTTGCTTTGAAGCGCCAAAACAGCGCCAATGCCACCAGCGCATAGCCAATTAAAAGCATGAGTGTCATTTTGCTTCGATAATGCGCTAACAAGCTTGAAATTTCGCTCGAACGATCCACCAATTTCACGCCTGCCATTGAACCGGTAGCATCGGAAAGTTTGGCAAGGGACTCAGATGAATTCAAGCCATTGAGCATCACCACACTACCCCACTTGCCATCTACTTCACCCAAATATTGGGCTTGCAGTGTCTGGGTAAATTTAAGCGGTAACCAGTCTTTGAAACCAAACGCACTCACACTTGAAGCAGGCCGCTCAAGGGTTTCACCCAGCGATACTGAAATGTCGGCGAGTACTTTTTTCTCGAGACCGGAAACCAATGCCTGATTTTCAGACTGCTGCCGTGCCGACGGCACCCAGTCACTGAGCGCGCTGTAGGAGCGGATGACATTTTGTTCAATCAAAGCATCAAGCCGCGGCTTGAGAGTTTCTTCAGTCTGCAATAAATTCTCGGCACTATTGGCGGTCACTAAAAGATATTGCGACGGGCTTGGCATGCCCAGAATTTCGGAAATATGTTTTTGTTGATCGATCAAACTGATTGGTGAACTTTGCAATTGACGCAAACTGTCTTGGGTTTGAAGTTTTGAAAACCCGGACACAATAAACAAGGCCACAAGAACGGCAAGCCATTTATGCGACTTACGTTGCCAGTTCCAGCGCGGCCAGTAGCTTAAGGACTGCGAAATTTTTTCCGATAACCAACTGCGTGACGAAGCCTGCTTGTCCAGAAAAGGAAACCAACAAACAACGGTTAAAAATGCGGCCAGCAACCCGGTGGCAGAAAACACCGCCATTTGTTGAAGACCCGGCAATGGCGCCATACCCAAACTTAGATACGCCAAGGCACTGGTAATGAACGCGAGCCACATGCCGGGCAGCAGGTAGCGCATCATCGGCAAGGGTTTGATCGCGGGGTTACCCTGTCGGCTCGAAAAATAATGGATGCCGTAATCTTCGGCAACGCCCACCAGACTTGCGCCAAATACCAAGGTGAGTAAATGCACTTTTCCGAAAATTAAAGCCGTCACACTAATGCCGGCCGCCACGCCAATCAAAAGCGAAGCCGATACCAGTATGAGCGGGCGAACTTTCATAAATGCAAAAAACACCAGCAGCATAACCGCCGCCAGCGAGCCGTAACCAATGGTATTGATTTCCCAGTTGGCTCTAACCGCCGCCGCTTCTGCATGCAATGGCACACCGGCATTGAGAATTTCGATCTCGGGATGCAAACGCTTGGCGTCTGCGCCTGCCGATTCAAGCAGCTGTTTCAAATGGGCGACGCCGTCTAATTGAAATGCAGACAACTCGCTGTGGTATTGCAAAATTACCCAGCTCTTGTCGCGGCCTTGCGTCACCAGTAGCCCGTCTTCTTGAGTTACACCTTGGCCTAAACGGTCTTGCCACCAATCGGCTGAAAGCGCCAAAGGGTCCGATATCCAGTTGCTTAAACCGCTTGCCGCACCGACACTGTATAAACGCTCCATACTTGATTGCAGCAAATTCTCTGCATCACTTTGTTCGAGTGATTTTTTTTGTTGCGGTGTCAACAAGCGATCACGATAACGGGTATAAAAATCCAGTGCTGCCTGGGTATCGTCTTCCGACATTGTCTGGGCACGCAATAAACCGATAGATTTTTTAATGCGAGCATCAAAAATCAGTGCAGCCGATTTGGCGGTTTCCGAATCGGCACTACCGACCAAAACAAGCACATGGCCAGTCGCCACTTTAGCCATATTGTCATTAGCACGCGTTTCCAAAACGTCATGATGGGTATTTGGCAACAAGGCCATTACGTCACTGTCGAGATTATTGGAACGCCAGAACTGCAGCTGATGCAAGCACAAAGCCAGCACAAGCACCGACCACACAATGGCCATCACCCGCTCAATGCGATACCTTGGCTGCGTCATTCGAAATATTTCTTTTCTTCAGGCGTCAAAGTATTGGGCACTTCGCTTAAAGCAGAAAAATGCAGCTCGGTTTGGTCACCGCTTTTTTCTTGCATCAATACCTGCTGGATGTATCGATCACCTTTAATTTCAATATGGGCAAACACTCTGGCCATGCCAGCTTTGGGTTGCAACTGAAGGGTCCAGATGCCATTACTTTCAGTACGTTCGATCTTGAAATACTTTGCCATCTCGGCCTGATTCCCCGACAACATAGCGAGCATGATTTTATTCATTCCAGCGTTGGGCTTCGGATTAGTAATTTTTTGACCGGCTTTTTGAGTAGTATTTATTTTGCTTAAATTGACAATTTTCCCGCTGTTGCTAATCCTTATTTGAGACGGAAACGGTTTAAGGTTTTGCCAGATAACACCATTGGATTTGGACACCAGAAAACGGCCTTCCGATTTCAATGGATTACGAAAACCCTTCAAAGTACGAATCTGTTGAAATTCGCCACGCAAAATAGTGACTTCGGGAATCAATGGCGTTTTGCTGCTCTGCCCTTTCGCAGAATCGCTGAATAGGCTCAGCACGGCCAGCATAAGCATCACAGCGAGTGGCATAAAACGATTAGCACTCATGATGTAAGCCCGAGTTTTTGCATTAATATTTTTGGCGATGCAAAACACATTTCCTGGGTTTTCATATTAACGGCGACTTGAATGGAATAAGCCCGCGTCAATACTTTGCCCGACTCTATGTCGGTCACTAGGTATTCAATCTTCAAACGGTTTTCCCATTCGGCAATTTTAGCCGTGACTTTCACTTTTTGTTCGTAGCGTAGAGGTGCAACATACTTGGTACGAAAATCTACCACTGGCCAGGCGAAACCGGAGTCCCGCATTTGCGGATAGTCGTAATCGATTTTTTGCAAAAGCGCACATCGAGCAAGCTCGAAATATTTCAAATAATGCCCGTGCCAAACTACCGCCATGGGATCTAGATCATGAAATGCCGGTGACAACTCGATGTCGGCAGACCAATCAGGCTTCATAAAGGCTCCACGAATCCGAACGGATTTCGTCCAGTAGGGCTCTAAGTTCTTTATCGAGCGCACGGTCTTCGACAATAAAAGGAATCGAGGTCTGTAAACGCGCATGCATATCGGCCAGCGTGGCACTTAACTTAACATCCGCATCGAGCCCCATCCGCAGCTCAACTGCCTGGCTAACGGTAATTAATAAAGCGGCGGCGACTTGTTCAGTCAGTTCGATAATGCGCAAACAATCGCGTGCTGCAATTGTGCCCATGCTGACTTTGTCCTGATTGTGGCATTCAGTGGAACGTGAAAATACCGATGCCGGCATGGTCAATTTCAGAGCTTCGGCAGTCCAGGCTGAAGCGCTGATTTGCAATGCCTTGAGTCCATGATTGAGTGCTTTTCGTTCACCTTTGGCCCCGCTCAAGTTTGCCGGCAAGCCATGGTTGTAGCGCTCATCGACCAGCAAGGCCATTTGTCGGTCCATTAAATCGGCAAGATTGGCGACCGTGTTTTTCATTGAGTCCATAACAAAGGCAATATGGCCGCCGTAAAAATGGCCGCCATGCAAAACCATTTCCTGTTCGGCATCAATAATCGGATTATCGTTTGCACTATTAAGTTCGTTTTCAATGGTCTGCTTGAACCATGGCAAAGCATCTTCAAGCACACCAATGACATGCGGAGCACAACGCAGCGAATAACGATCTTGCAAACGCTTTTCATTACGAGGCGGTCGATCGGAAGCCAGATCCGCGCGCAAGCGCGCAGCGATTCGTTGTTGACCGGCATGCGGTTTCACTGAAAAAAGTGTTTCATCGAAATGATGGGCGTTACCGGCACTACCTATGACTGCATAGGCAGTAATGCGAGTGCTTAACCGGGAAAGATAATCGGCACGTTTCCACGCTAGGCAAGCCAATGCCGTCATGACGGCGGTGCCATTCATGATGGCGAGGCCTTCTTTGGGTCTCAATTGAATAGGCGCCATTCCCGCGGCATCGAGTGCTTCTGCAGCCGAATGGATTTGCCCATTCACCATGACTTCGCGTTCACCGCAAAGCACCGCTGCAACATAAGACAAAGGCGTTAAATCGCCACTGGCGCCAACGGAACCTTCGGCAGGAATTCGCGGCAAGATATCGTGCTTTACCAAACCAGTAATTTGCTCAAGCAGACCATAACTCACACCAGAAACACCTTTGGCCAACGATACAAGCCGTGCCACCAGAATCGCGCGGGTTTCAACTTCATCAAAAAAGCGGCCCAGGCCACAACCATGATAAGTATAAAGATGCTGAGGCAATTCAGAGATCATGGAAGGCGGAATAGTGACTGTACACGAATCGCCATAACCGGTGCTAACACCATAGACGACACCGTCTTCGGCAATCAGGCGATCAACAAATTCTGCACCACGACTAATTCGCGTGCGAAAGCTTTCACGATCCGAAAGTATTAAGGCGCTCGTGCGTTGTGCAATAGCGATAAGCTGTTCAATCGAGATATCTGCGCCCTCAATAAGCACAGAATTGTTTTTTACTTCATTATTGTTCATCACGCGCTGCCTGATCCCAAAACGGGAAAAAATTAAACCAATCAAAGGGTGATTCTGCCACCCGCTGCTCCAACCACAATGCATATTTTGTTGCTTGTGCGGCAATCAATTCATCACGTTTTTTGCGTGGTGTAATCATCGCACCAGTTATTTTTTCCACTTTGACTTTGTAAGCATGTTCACCACTGCGGGTACATGCCATCGCAAATACCGGACAGGTTAATAAAGA
>Ga0105044_10009636_pt1 | contig 13195 bp, 8 predicted proteins | sample MAT01_FD_78092 | JGI IMG/M metagenome (GOLD analysis project Ga0105044, IMG submission 78092) | Freshwater microbial communities from Lake Fryxell liftoff mats and glacier meltwater in Antarctica - MAT-01 | ecosystem: Environmental > Aquatic > Freshwater > Ice > Liftoff microbial mat | place...
ACATCCTCATCGCGCGCCAACCCTACGATGCCAGGGTGACGATCCGAGCGGTGTTCTTCGACTGCGGGGGCGTGGTCCTGTCCAGTCCGTTTGAAGCCTTCAACGGATACGAGTCCGCGCACGAGCTGCCGATCGACTTCATCCGCACCGTGAACGCCACGAACCCAGACGTCAACGCGTGGGCTCGCTTCGAGCGGAGCGAGGTGCCCTTCGCCGAGTTCTGTGACCTGTTCGAGGCCGAGTGCCGAGCCGCCGGGCACGACGTCGCCGCGCGTGACGTCATGCCGTTGCTGGCCGGCGAGATCCGTCCGGCCATGGTCGAGGCCGTCCGCAGGTGTCGTGCCCACCTCATCACCGCCTGCCTGACCAACAACTGGGTGGGGTTCGGCGACCTCCCGTCAGGGAGCGTCGCGTCCGGGCACGACGAGGTGCTGGGGCTGTTCCACCATGTGGTCGAGTCGAGCAAGGTCGGTGTGCGCAAGCCCGACCCACGCTTCTACGAGCTGGCCTGCGAGATGAGCGGTGCGGCGGCCTCAGAGGCCGTCTTCCTCGACGACCTCGGCGTCAACCTCAAGCCCGCGGCCGCCATGGGCATGACCACGATCAAGGTCGTCGACCCCACCGACGCCCTCCGTCAGCTCGAACAAGTGGTCGGCTTCCCCGTGGGCTGATCCCCCCGCTCGAACCGCCCGAGAACGGCTCAGGTGGTTCCGAGGGCGGCGGCGAGCAGCTGGGTCTGCTCCTGGGCGTGGACGGCGTGGGAGCCGGTAGCGGGGCTCCCTGACTCGTAGCGCGACACGCGATGGATCGAGTGGCTGGCGTCGAAGCGCTCGTAGAGCCGACCCTTCACGAAGTTCCAGGCGCCCATGTTCTCGGGCTCCTCCTGGAGCCACACGATCTCCTTGGCGCCGGGGTAGCGGGACACGATCTCGTCGAGCTGCTCATAGGGCCAGGGATAGAGCTGCTCGACGCGCACGACCGCGACGGGTGCCATGGCGGGTGCCGCGGCGGCATCGCGGGCCGCGATCGCCTCTTGGCCCACCTTGCCGGTGGCGAGCACGACGCGCCGCACGGCTGCGGCGTCGGCGACCCCCGCATCGTCGAGCGTTTCGCGGAACGAGCCGGTGAGGAGATCCTCGACCGGGGAGCGCATGGCCTTGGCCCGGAGGAACGACTTGGGCGTGAACAAGACGAGGGGCTTTCGGATCGTGCGCTGAACCTGGCGCCGGAGCAGGTGGAACAGCTGCGAGGCCTGCGTGACGTTGGCCACCTGGATGTTGTCCTCGGCGCACAGCGTGAGGAACCGCTCGACCCGCGCCGAGGAGTGCTCCGGCCCTTGGCCCTCGTAGCCGTGGGGCAGGTACATCACGAGGCCGGCCGTCTGGTTCCACTTGTCCTCGGCCGCCACGAGGAACTGGTCGACGATCGTGGAGGCCCCGTTCCAGAAGTCCCCGAACTGCGCCTCCCAGATCACGAGCGACTCCTTGGCCACCACCGAGTAGCCGTACTCGAAGCCAAGGGCGGCGTATTCGGAGAGCAGCGAGTCGTAGATCCAGAACTTGCCCTGCTCCGGTCCGAGGTGGGCGAGGGGCGCGTATTCGTCGCCGTTGGTGTGGTCGACCACCACCGCGTGGCGGTGGCTGAAGGTGCCGCGCCGCGTGTCCTGGCCGGCGATGCGCAGATCGGTGCCCTCGATCAGGAGGGAGCCGTAGGCCATGGCCTCCGCGAGGGCCCAGTCGACCGCCCCCTCCCCGAACATCGTGTCGCGCGCGTTGAGCTGCTTGAGCAGCTTCGGGTGCACCTGGAACGGCTCGGGGAAGGTGGAGAGCGCGTCGTAGATCCGGTGCACGACGTCCCGGGCCACGCCGGTGTCCACATGGGGTAGTACGCCGACAGGAGGAATCGGGGCCTTGGCGATGACCTCGACGGCGGGAGCCGCTTGCCGCGTCTCCTCGAGGGCGGACTGCAGGCGCTTCTGAAAGTCGTCGAGGGCGACCTCCGCCTCCTCGAGCGAGAGCTGGCCACGCTTCACGAGCGATTCGGTGAACAGCTTCCGCACCGAACGTCGAGCGTCGATCTTGGCGTACATGATCGGTTGCGTGTAGCTGGGATCGTCGCCTTCGTTGTGCCCGTGGCGGCGATAGCAGACCATGTCGATCACCACGTCCTTGCGGAACCGCTGGCGGTAGGCGAACGCGAGCCGCGCCACGCGCACGCACGCCTCAGGGTCGTCGCCGTTCACGTGAAAGATCGGCGCTTGGATGATCTTGGCGACGTCGGTTGAGTAGAACCCTGAGCGAGCGGACTCCGGCGTGGTGGTGAAGCCGATCTGGTTGTTCACGACCACGTGCACGGTGCCGCCGACGCGGTAGCCCTTGATGTCGCTCATGTTGAGCGTCTCCGCCACCACCCCTTGCCCCGCGAACGCCGCGTCGCCGTGCATGAGGATCGGCAACACCGAGAAGGCCTCGGGCTCGTTGATGGCATCCTGCTTCGCCCGGACCATGCCCACCACCACTGGGTCCACCGCCTCGAGGTGGCTCGGGTTGGCGGCCAGCTCTACCGTGATGTCCTTGCCCGAGCGGGCCACGAACTTGCCCACCTGGCCGAGGTGGTACTTGACGTCGCCGGACCCTTGCATCGAGTCGGGGTCGACCTGGCCCTCGAACTCCTTGAAGAGCTGGTCGTAGCTCTTGCCGACGATGTTGGTGAGCACGTTCAGACGCCCTCGGTGGGGCATCCCGATCACCGAGCCCACCAGACCAGCGTCGGCGGCTGCCTCGAGGATGGCGTCGAGGATGGGGATGGCGGACTCCGCCCCCTCCAGCCCGAAGCGCTTCTGACCGACGTACTTCGTGGCGAGGAACTTCTCGAAGGCCTCCGCCGCGTTGAGGCGCTCGAGGATGTAGCGCTGGTCGTCGAGGTCGAGCTCGGGCTCCACACCTTCCACCTGATCCTGGATCCACTGCTGCTCCACCGGATCCTGGATGTGCATGTACTCGATGCCGATCGTGCGGCAGTAGGCATCGCGCAGCACGTGGAGGATGTCACCCAGCGCGAAGCGTTCGCGACCGGCGAGCCCGCCGGTGAGGAACTCGCGATCGAGGTCCCAGATCGTGAGGCCGTAGGTAGCGGGGTCGAGCTCGACCGGCATCTCCGGCTCCTTCCACCGGAGCGGGTCGAGGTCGGCGATGAGATGGCCGCGCACGCGGTGGATGCGGATGAGGTTGGCTACCGCCATCTGCTTCTCGAGCATGGCCTGCTCGCGGTCGATCGGGTTGACGTCGCGCCGCCACTGCACCGCTTCGTAGGGCACGCCGAGGGCACGGAAGACGTCGTCGTAGAAGCCATCGGTGCCGAGAAGGAGCTCCTCCACCCGCTTGAGGAACAGGCCCGACTCCGCGCCCTGGATGATGCGGTGGTCGTAGGTGGAGCTGATCGTGATGGTCTTCGAGATGCCGAGGTCGGCCAACGTGACGGGGTCGGCGGCCTTCCACTCGGCGGAGTAGTCGAGGCTGCCCACGCCGACGATGAGACCTTGACCCGGCATCAGGCGAGGAACCGACTGCTGCGTGCCGATCGTGCCCGGGTTGGTGAGCGTGACCGTGGTGCCAGCGAAGTCGTCGGGGCTGAGCTTGTTGGAACGGACCTTGTGGATCAGCTCCTCGTAGGCCCCCCAGAACCCCCGGAAGTCGAGCGCGTCGGCATCGCGAACAACGGGCACCAGGAGCGTGCGACTGCCGTCGGACTTCTGCATGTCGACCGCGATGCCGAGGCTCACGTGGTCATGCCGCACCACCCGGGGCTTGCCCTCAGCGTCCTCCACGTACGCCGCGTTCATGACCGGCATGGTGTCGTGGATCGCCCGCACGACCGCGTAGCCGATGAGGTGGGTGAAGGACACCTTGCCGCCTCGAGTGCGGCCGAGGTAGCCGTTGATGATCCGCCGGTTGACCTCGAGGAGCTTGGCCGGGACGCTTCGGAAGCTGGTAGCCGTGGGGACGCTGAGGCTGGCCTCCATGTTCACCACGATGCGGGCGGCCGCTCCGCGGATCGGCTCGCCGGGTGGCGTCTGGGCCGCCGAGAGCGTGGCCGGCACCGCCGGCGCGGCGGGCGCTGTGGCGGGCGCGGCCTCCACGATCGACATCGCGGGGGTGGCCGTCACCGCCTGTGGCTCGGCGTCGCGCCGATAGTCAGCGAAGAAGTCACGCCAGCTCTCGCTCACTGATGCGGGATCGCTGAGGTACTGCTCGTGCATCTCGTCGACGAGCCAGGCATTCGGGCCGAGGGCGTTCGGCAGCGAGTCGTCACGGGGGGAAAGATCGTCAGCCACGGGACGATCGTAGCGGCGCCGCGATCAGGCCTCGGGTTGGTCGGCGAGGGCGACCCGCATGGCGTCGACCACTCGATCAGCGAGCTCTGGGCGACAGATGAGGAGGTCGGGCGACCACGGGTCGGGCTTGTTCCACTGGAGGGGCCGACCGTCGATCCCCGACACGTGCAGCCCCGCCGCGGCGGCGACCGCGGCCGGCGCCGCGGAGTCCCACTCGTACTGGCCACCGGCGTGGGCGTAGACGTCGGCGGCGCCCCGCACCACGGCCATGGCCTTGGCCCCTGCGGACCCCATCGGCACCAGCACGGCTCCGAGGTCCTTCGCGGCTGCCACCGTGGCGGGGTGGGCACGGGTGCGGCTCACCAGCATCCGGATCGGCCCGTCGTGGTGTGGAGGCGGCGCCGCCAACGGGGCCGTGGACAACGTGAGCGACGCCGCAGGGAGGGCGACCGCCCCGACCGCCAGGCGCCCGCCGATCACCAGGGCCACGTGCACGGCCCAGTCCTCACGCGGCGGCTCGCCGAACTCGCGCGTGCCGTCGAGGGGGTCGATGATCCAGATCCGATCGGCCGCCAGCCGCGCCGGATCATCGACGGCCTCTTCCGAGAGCACGGCATCAGCCGGACGAGCGCGGCTGAGCGCGTCGGCCAGAAAGCGCTGGCTGCGGGCGTCGCCCTCGGCCTTGAGCGCGGCGGGATCGCCGGGCTCGGAGCCGTGCTGCCCGCGCAGCTCGAGCAGAACGACACCTGCCTCGGTGGCCAGCCAGGCCGCCAGCTCGTGGTCATCCGCGTCGGGAGGCATCGGAGTGCTGGGCTCGGTCATCACCCGCCATGGTGACGCAAACCAACCGGCGCCCGCACCTTCACGACACGGCGGCCCGCAGCATCCACCACCGTGCCGTTCGCGGGGTCTAGACCGATCCGAACCCAGCCATCGGCCCCGGGAGGCGACGCATGGAAGCGGCGGCAGCACTGGAGAGCGGCGGGCAGGTCTCACTGCACGATCTCCGCACGCTGATCGGAGCGGAGGTGGCGGCGCACACCACCACGGGCGAGATCGCGGGCACGTTGCTGTCGTGCACCACGCGCTCCGCGTGGATCGTGGTGGACGACGTCGACCACGTGGTCGCGCTGCCCCACCTGCACAGCATCCACCGGCGCTAGCCCAGCGCCGGGTTCGGAGGCGGCTGCGGACGGCCGGTACCCTCGTCCGCCATGAGCAACGCCGCCCAGTTCATCTTCACCATGCGAAAGGTGAGCCGCTACCACCCGCCGGACAAGGACGTGCTCAAGGACGTCAGCCTGTCCTTCTACCCCGGCGCCAAGATCGGCGTGATCGGGTCCAACGGCTCCGGCAAGTCGTCGTTGCTCCGGATCATGGCCGGCCTGGACGACGGCTTCACCGGCGAGGCCCGTCTCTCCCCCGGCTTCACCGTCGGCCTGCTCGAACAGGAGCCCAAGCTCGACGAGACGAAGGACGTCCGGGGCAACGTCATGGACGGCGTGGCCGAGGTGGCCGGCCTGCTCGAGCGCTACGACGCGGTGCTGGCCAAGTACGCCGACCCTGATGCCGACTACGACAAGATCGGCACCGAGCAGGCCGAGCTCGAAGCCAAGATCCAGGCCGCCGGAGCCGACGACCTCGACCGCCAGATCGAGATCGCCATGGACGCGCTGCGACTCCCGCCCGCTGACGCCGAGGTAGGCCCGCTCTCCGGCGGCGAGAAGCGCCGGGTCGCCCTGTGCCGCCTGCTGCTGTCGAAGCCCGACCTCCTCCTGCTCGACGAGCCCACCAACCACCTCGACGCTGAGTCCGTCGCCTGGCTGGAGCACACCCTCAAGACCTACCCCGGCACCGTCGTGGCCATCACGCACGATCGCTACTTCCTCGACAACGTCGCCCAGTGGATCCTGGAGCTCGAGTTCGGCCGGGGCCACCCCTTCGAGGGGAACTACACGGGTTGGCTGGAGCAGAAGCAGGCCCGACTCCAGGCCGAGGAGAAGAGCGACTCCAACCGCCGGCGCACGTTGGAGCGAGAGCTCGAGTGGGTGCGCATGGCGCCCAAGGCCCGCCAGGCCAAGGGCAAGGCTCGCCTCGCGGCGTACGACAAGCTGCGCGCCGAGGCCGAGGAGGCCGAGGGTCGCCTGGACAAGCTGCAGATCCAGCTACCCGCCGGCCGCCGCCTGGGCGGGATCGTGATCGAGGCCAACAACGTCGACAAGGGCTACGGCGACCGGCTCCTCGTCGAGGACCTCACCTTCACGCTCCCCCCGGCGGGCATCGTCGGCGTGATCGGCCCCAACGGTGCCGGCAAGACCACGCTGTTCCGGATGATCACGGGTCAGGAGCAGCCCGACGCCGGCACGTTCACCGTCGGCGACACGGTCGACCTCGCCTACGTCGACCAGAGCCGCGACAGCCTCAGCCCCGATGCCACGGTCTACGAGGAGATCACCGGCAGCACCACCGACTTCATGAAGGTGGGAGACCAGGAGGTCAACGGGCGCGCGTACGTGAGCAAGTTCAACTTCAAGGGCTCCGACCAGCAGAAGCCCGTCGGCGTTCTCTCCGGTGGCGAGCGCAACCGCGTGCTCCTGGCCAAGATGCTCAAGCAGGGCGCGAACGTGCTCCTCCTCGACGAGCCGACCAACGACCTCGACGTCGACACCCTCCGCGCCCTCGAGGACGCCCTCGAGGCCTTCGCCGGCTGCGCGGTGGTCATCAGCCACGACCGTTGGTTCCTCGACCGCATCGCCACCCACATCCTCGCCTTCGAGGGTGACAGCCAGGTGCGGTGGTTCGAGGGCAACTACAGCGACTACGAGGCGTGGCGGAAGAAGGAGCTTGGCCACGACGCCGACCAGCCCCACCGCATCAAGTACAAGCCCCTCGCCCGCTAGGGCTACGCCAGCAGACCGAGCACGAGGGCGGCCATGGTCGCGGGGTCGCCCGCGGCCGGCGTGAGGACCAGGTCCGGCGACCCCGGGGCTTCGTAGGGATCGTCGATGCCGGTGAACCCGGTGATCTCACCGGCTCGTGCCTTGGCGTAGAGCCCCTTCGGGTCGCGCTGCTCGCACAGCTCGATGGGGGTGTCGACGAACACCTCGAAGAACGGCAGGCCGGCCGCCTCGTGGATCATCCGCACGAGATCACGATCAGCCCGGTAGGGGCTGATGAGCGGAACAAGCACGACGATGCCCGCGTCGGCCATCAACCGAGCGACGTGACCCACCCGGCGCACGTTCTCCGCGCGGTCGGACGCCGAGAAGCCGAGGTCGCCGTTGATGCCCTGTCGAACGTTGTCCCCGTCGAGCACGTAGGCGGGGCGGTCGAAGGCCACCAAGCGTTCCTCGCAGGCCGCCGCCACGGTGGACTTACCCGAACCCGACAGACCCGTGAGCCAGATGGTGGCACCGGCGAAGGGCCGGTCCTCCCGGCCGACATGGCCAGCGTGCCAGGTGACGTTCTCGCTGGACACCACTACTCGCTGGCGGGGGCGAGGATCATGCCGGCGCCCACGGTGGTGTTCGTGGTCTCGTCCACGAGGATGAAGCTTCCCGTGGTGCGATTGCGGCGGTACTCGTCGTAGAAGAGCGGCAGCGTGGTGCGCAGCGTCACCCGCCCGATCTCGTTCAGAGCGAGCCCCACCGCGTCCTCGTGCCGGTGCAGGGTGTTGATGTCGAGCTGGTACTGCAGGTCCTTCACGAGGGCCCGCGCCCAGCGCGTGGTGTGCTTGATGGCGAGCTTCGCGCCTTCCCGGAGCCAGCTGACCTCGGACATCCAGCACACCATCGCCTCGATGTCCTGACCCACATGGGGCTGGTTCTTGCGCCGAGCGATCATGTCGCCCCGGCTGATGTCGATCTCGTCGGCGAGCCGCAGCGTGACGGACATCGGTGAGAACGCCTCGCCGATCGCACCATCGGCCGTATCGATCGACGCGATGGTCGACGTGAAGCCCGACGGCAGCACCACCACCTCATCGCCCGTTCGGAACACCCCACCGGCCACCTGCCCGGCGTAGCCGCGATAGTCGTGCGTGGTGCGATCCGTCTGGTTCTGCGGACGGATCACGTACTGCACCGGGAAGCGAGCATCGATCAGGTTGCGATCGGAGGCGATGTGCACCTCCTCGAGGTGGTGCAGGAGGGCACTGCCCTCGTACCACGGCATGTTCGTGGACCGGTCCACGATGTTGTCGCCGAGGAGGGCCGATACCGGGATGAAGGTGAGGTCGTGCACGTCCAGCTTCATGGCGAAGGACCGGAACTCGTGCTTGATCTCCTCGAAGCGCTCCTCGCTCCAGTCGACGAGGTCCATCTTGTTGACGCAGAGCACGAGGTGCGGGATCCCGAGCAGGGACGCGAGAAAGGCATGACGCCGGGACTGCTCGAGCACGCCCTTGCGAGCGTCGATGAGGATCAGCGCCACGTCGGCCGTCGACGCGCCCGTCACCATGTTGCGCGTGTACTGGGTGTGGCCCGGGGTGTCCGCGATGATGAACTTCCGCTTGGGCGTGGCGAAGTATCGATAGGCGACGTCGATCGTGATTCCCTGCTCGCGCTCCGCACGGAGACCATCGGTCAGGAGAGCAAGGTTCGTGTACTCGTCGCCCCGCTCGCGTGAAGTGCGCTCCACCGCCTCGAGCTGGTCATCGAAGATGGCCTTCGAGTCGTAGAGCAGGCGCCCGATGAGCGTCGACTTTCCGTCGTCGACGGACCCGGCCGTGGCCAAGCGGAGCATCTCCATCAGAAGTAGCCCTCTCGCTTGCGATCTTCCATGCCCGCTTCGCTGATGCGGTCGTCCGCTCGGGTGGCGCCGCGCTCGGTGAGCCGAGTGGCCGCCACCTCCGCGATGACCTCCGCGAGGTTGGCGGCGGGCGAGTCGACCGCTCCAGTGCAGGTGACGTCGCCGACGGTGCGGAACCGGACGACGCGCTCCTCCACCTCCTCGCCGGGCAACCGAGGGATGAGCTCCGAGTCGTCCATCCACATGCCATCGCGCCGGAACACCTTGCGCGTGTGGGCGAAGTAGATCGCGGGAAGCTCGATGCCTTCATCGGAGATGTACTGCCAGATGTCGAGCTCGGTCCAGTTCGACAACGGGAACACGCGAATGTGCTCGCCCTGCTTGTGGCGGCCGTTGTAGAGGCTCCAGAGCTCGGGGCGCTGGTTCTTGGGATCCCACTGCCCGAAGTCATCGCGAAAGCTGAAGACCCGCTCCTTGGCCCGGGCCTTCTCCTCATCGCGCCGCGCGCCGCCGAACACGGCGTCGTAGCGCTGCTCCTCGATGCCACGGAGCAGGGTGATGGTCTGCAGGCGATTTCGGCTGGCCCGAGGACCTTCGTCATCCGCGACGCGACCAGCGGCAAGGTCGTCCTCCACACTCGCCACCACCAGGCGAACGCCCACCTGGGCGACCATGAGATCGCGGAACGCAATGACCTCCGCGAAGTTGTGGCCCGTGTCGACGTGCATCACCGGGAAGGGCACGCGAGCCGGGGCGAATGCCTTCGCTGCGAGGTGCAGCATGACGATCGAGTCCTTGCCTCCGGAGAAGAGCAGCGCCGGACGCTCGAACTCTGCGGCGACCTCGCGGATGATGTGGATCGCCTCGGCCTCGAGAGCCCGGAGGTGGGAGAGCTCGTAGGGAGCGGCCATGAGCGGATCAGGGTAAATCCCGACCTGGCTGGTAAGCAATCTGCGTGTCCGGGTCGCCCACCGCCGCGGACCATGCGTTGGCAGTCCGGGCGGCTGATGAGGCAAGTCGGCTCCTCCTCCGCCTTCGCGCCGACCTGATGGAGGCGGGCCTCCACCCGATGTACATCGGGGATGAGGGAGACCGCCAGGCCCACGATCTGCTCGTCGGGCTCCTCGGCCGGGAGGCTCCGGCAGGGGACGCCATCCTCTCCGAGGAAGGGCGCGATGACCTGCGGCGCCTCACGAACGACCGGGTGTGGATCATCGACCCGGTGGACGGCACCCGCGAGTTCAGCGAGCGCGGACGCGCCGACTGGGCCGTGCACGTGGCGCTGGCGATCGGTGGCACTGTGGTCGCTGGCGCGGTGGCGTTGCCGGCTCGCGGCATCACCCTCGGCACCAGCCCGGTCCCGCCGACAGCCGCGCTCCACGCGGGGCCTCCACGCATCCTTGTCTCGCGTTCGCGTCCCTCCCACCACGCCCACCTGATCCACGACGCGGTCGGCGGCACGCTCCTGCCGCTTGGATCCGCTGGCGCCAAGGCCATGGCGGTGGTGCTGGGCGAGGCGGACATCTATGCGCACGCCGGCGGGCAGTACGAGTGGGACAACGCGGCACCCGCAGCAGTAGCCCTGGCAGCGGGTCTGCACGCCAGCCGACTCGACGGAAGTCCGCTCCGCTACAACCGGCGAGACCCGTGGCTTCCCGACCTGCTGATCTGCCGAGCCGACCTGGCGGATGTCTCCCTGCGCGCCGTGAACGCCTAGCGGGCTCTGTCGCGGGCTCTGTCGCCTAGCGGGCTCTGTCGCAGGCTCTGTCGCCTAGCGGGCTCTGTCGCAGGCTCTGTCGCGGGCTACTGCGCTCGGCGCTGCTCGGCTTCGGGCAACGGCCGCAGGGCCCGCACGCCGCCAAGGTCGAACCGCGGCTCCACCTGCGGGTGGCCGAAGAGGAAGCCCTGGCCGCCGTCGCAGCCGAGCGCGCGGAGTCGCTCCATCTGGGCCGCCGTCTCCACCCCCTCGCCCACCGATCGCAAGCCGAGGCTCCGCGCGAGCTGAACGACCGAGCGCACGAGCACCTCGTCCTCCACCGGGCCCCCCAGTCGTTCCACAAAGGACCGATCTATCTTCACCACGTCCACCGGGAGGCGCGTCAGATAGCTGAGGGAGGAGTACCCCGTGCCGAAGTCGTCGATGGCCAACCGCACACCCAGCGCCCGCAGCTGGTGCAGTCGATGGCCGATCTCGTCGGCGTCCAGGAGGACCGACTCCGTGATCTCCAACAGCAGCCGCGCTGGATCGAGATCGGTGCGGGCCAGGATCGCCGCCACCGTCGTCACCGCCGCGGGGTCGAGCAGCTGGCCCGCCGCCAGGTTCACCCCGATCGTGCCCATGCGATCGGGCCACGCGGCAGCCTGCTCGCAGGCTCGCTCCATCACCCACCAGCCCATCGGCACGATGGCCCCGGTCTCCTCAGCCAGCCCAATGAACGAAGCCGGCTGGAGGAGCCCCCGTTGCGGGTGCTGCCAGCGCAGCAGCGCCTCATGTCCATCGACCTTCAGCGTGCGGAGGTCTACTATCGGCTGGAGGTGCACCTCCAGCTGGCCTGCCTCCGCCGCCTTTCGGATGTCTCCCACCAGCTCGAGGCGATCGATCGCGCTGGTCCGCATCCTAGGTTCGAACACCGCGACACCGGCCTTGCCGTTGGCCTTGGCGGCGTACATCGCGAGGTCGGCGTCTTGTAGAGCGCTCTCGCCGGACAGGTACTGACCCGTGGCGAGACCCAGGCTGGCCCCAACCCGCAGGTCACGGCCGGCCACGGCGAAGGGGACGTCGAGCGCGGCCAGCACACGCTGCGCGAGCACCGGTCCGTCCACCTCCGCCCGATCGCCCTCGACCAGGATTGCGAACTCATCTCCTCCCAGTCGTGCCACGGTGTCGCCGGGCCGCACGCACGCGCGCAGCCGTTCGCCCACCGATACGAGAAGTCGGTCACCCGCGTCGTGACCGAGGCTGTCGTTGACGTTCTTGAAGTCATCCAGGTCGACGAAGAGCACGGAGATGGGGGCCTCCCTCCGCTGCTCGAGGGCGTGCTCGAGTCGATCACGGAAGAGGGCACGGTTGGCGAGCGCCGTCAGAGGGTCGTGAAACGCCTGGAACTGAAGCTCTTCCTCGCGCTCCTCGAGGTCCGAAACCGAGCGCTCGAGCTCGGACGTCAGCGCCCGGTTCTCCGAGAGGGCAAGCACTTGACGGGCGGCAAAGAGCAGCACCAGCGCGCTGCCCGTGATCCCGAGGAAGGGCCCGAACGGCTGGCTGCCGAACGACCGCGCCGCGAAGACGGCCACCGCCGGCACGACGGGGAGATACGCCAAGGCCATCGCCGCTCCGGACCCTGCCCGCCGAGTCGTCTCCACACCGGAGGTCTCCGGCAGCCGCGCCGCGTACGCGATCAGCGCGAACCCGAGCGGCCAACCGAGGTCGGTCACCGGATCCGCTCCGTAGGCTCCCGTCGCGGTCAGGTAGGCGAAGGCGCTGTCAGCGACGGCCAGCGCGACCAGTCCCGCGGCAACGATCGGGAGCGGACCGTCGAGTCGCTGCGACCGGCGGGCGAGGACCGCCAGCACCACTGACACCGTCACGATGTCCGCAACGGGGTAGGTGACCGCAATGGTGCGCTCGACGAACCGGCCCTCACTCGTCGAGTACACCGTCTCCAGGAAGGTGCCGTAGCTCGCGAAGAGCAAGGCGTTCGTGATGATCAGCCCGTCGACGACCGCCCGCGCCCGCCCCGCGGTCCGTAGCGATGGCGACGGAAACATCAGCACTCCCGCCAGCAGCAACGGGATGCACCCGAGATAGCCAACGTCAGCGAGTCCCGGGTAGGGCACGGTCTCCTTGAGCACCACCTCGAACCAAGTCCACACCACCTGGCCGAGGCCCCACATCGCGCAAGCAGCCGCCAGGAGCCACCAGGATGTGCGGAGCCGCCCGGTTGAACGGCGAGCCGCGAAGGCCGCCGCTGGTGCTGCGATCAGGAGCGGTACGACGGCCTGGCCCACGTCGTTGACGGCCGTCACGGAGGCCGGCGATCCCGGGGCGAAGACGAGGTACGCGAAGTACCCCGCCGTGCCGAACGCCAGGGCGAGGGGTACAACCTGCCCGCCAGC
>Ga0105044_10009637_pt1 | contig 13194 bp, 9 predicted proteins | sample MAT01_FD_78092 | JGI IMG/M metagenome (GOLD analysis project Ga0105044, IMG submission 78092) | Freshwater microbial communities from Lake Fryxell liftoff mats and glacier meltwater in Antarctica - MAT-01 | ecosystem: Environmental > Aquatic > Freshwater > Ice > Liftoff microbial mat | place...
AGCCAGCGGCACTCGGCGAAGCGCTTGGCCGAGCGGGCCTTGACCTCGGCGAGGATCTCCGAGAAGCCGCAGACGTAGGCGGAACCGCGCGGCGCGAGCACGCGGCGGACCTCGGCGAGCCAGGTGTCGCACCACGCGACGTAGGCCTCTTCCGAGGCGAACACGTCCCAGGCCGCCTTGCCGATCGAATAGGGGGGGTCGGTGACGACCAGCGCGACCGAGGCCGACGGCACTGCCCCCAAGAGCTCATGCACGTCGGCGCGCCACAACTCGCCCCGGGCGTCGGCGAGCGCGCGCGTCGGACCCTTGCCGCGCAGGTCGGCGGGCACCGGCAGCTCGCGGGTGACCCGCGGCGGACGCTTCGGCATGTCCACAACCTAACCGAGCGCGTGGGGAAGATTCATCGTAGGCGCCGCGCAACTCCGCGCAATCGGACGGCGCGTCGCCTGGCACGTGGCTCGCAATGTCCCCCGATGATGAGATCTTGCATCGCGATGTGTCTGTTCGGGGTGGCCTTGGCTGGGTGTGGCGGCGACGACGATGTGGACCCGGGCGCCGACGCCGCCATCGACGCCATGGTCGACGGCGCGTCCAGCACGCTGGTCGGTTCGTGGATGATGGCGCCGCCCACCGATCCCGCCATCGATGTCGAGACGATGATCTTCCGCGCCGACGGCACCTACGACTTCTCGACGTCGAGGGGACCCGAGACCGGCCGCTACAGCCTGTCCGGGACTCGGCTCACGCTGGATTCCGACGCGGTCGGCGAGGGATTGTCGACGATCGAGGCCGAGTTCTTGCTCGACTCCGGTGGCCAACATCTCCTGATGCCGGCGTTCTTACCGCAGGGCCCCGTCGCCGGCAACGTTGGCACCTGGCGCACCGCGACCGTCGCGGATGGCCTCGCGTCGTCGACAGAGATCGTGACCGCTGCTGACCACAGCGCGACCTTCTTGATGACCACCGCGAAAGGCACGGAGGGCCTCTCCGGCACCTGGAGCGAGTCACCGACCGGCTTCATCTTCGTCGTTCCGGACGGCCCGACCTTCCACTTCAAGCCGCTCGAGGGCGCGATCAGCTACTCGCTACTCAACCGGGTGCCCTGACGATTTCACGCTGCGCGCCGGCGGTCGGCGTCGGCTCCGCTTGGTCCCATGAGCTGGTACATCATCGGCATGCAGCTCATGCGAACCGCCATCGCGGCGATGCTCCTCGGTGGATGCGGCAGTGCGGCGAAGGTCGCGCCGACCGGGCCTGACGTCGAGCCGACGCCCACCGAGTCGTCCCCGGCACCGCCCCGCGACGCTGCGCTCGAGGCGCGGACCGCGTTCGAGAACCCGGGCGGCATGTGGTTGCCGCGCCAGCTCGCGCTGCCGGTCCACGCCGAGCAGCTGCGCGCGATGGGCATGGCGCTCGATCCCGCGGCGCTCAGCGATCCGCTGGCCGATCCGCTGGGCGCCGTCGTCGAGCTGTCGGGCTGCACCGGGTCCTTCGTCTCGCGCGACGGGCTCATCATCACCAACCATCACTGCGCCCAAGGCGCCCTCGAGCTGAACGCGACGCCCGCGGCCAACCTCGTCGAAAACGGCTTCCTCGCCAAGGACCGCGCCGACGAGCGCAGCGCCGGCCCGACCGAGCACGTCTACGTCGCGCAGGCGTTTCGCGACGTCACCCGCGAGGTGGTCGACGGGCTAGCCGCGATCACCGACCCGACCGCGCGCTACGCCGAGCTCGAGAAGCGCTTCAAGGCGCTGGTCGCCGCGTGCGAGCAGGATCGCCCCGGCATCAAGTGCCGCGTCACCGACTACTACCGCGGCGCGGAGTACCAGCTCATCGAGACCCTCGAGCTGCGTGACCTGCGGCTGGTCGAGGCACCCCACCGTGCCATCGGCAACTACGGCGGCGAGATCGACAACTGGGCCTGGCCCCGTCACACCGGCGACTGGTCGTTCTTCCGCGCCTACGTCGGCAAGGACGGCAAGCCGGCCGACTACTCGCCCGACAACGTGCCGTACCAGCCCAAGCACTGGCTGAAGATCGCCAAGACGCCGCTGGCCGAGCATGACGTCGTGATGGTCGTCGGCTATCCCGGCTCGACGTCGCGGCTCGACACCTACGCCGAGACCAAGTTCGACCTCGAGTTCAGCTACCCGTTCGCGATCGAGCGCTACCAGGCCAGCTACGAGCTCGCGACCGAGCTGATGAAGCGCGGCGGCGCCACCGCCATCAAGGCCGGCGTCTACAAGCAGGGCATCCAGAACGGCCTCGAGAACACCCAGGGCACGCTGGCCGGCCTCATCAAAGGCGACGCGCTCGCCGCCAAGCAGCGCCAAGCCGAGGCGCTCGCGGTGTACCTGGCGCAGCCCGGCCACGAGGACGACCGGCTCGCGGTCGCGCGCCTCGAGGAGATGTCGGCGGCCAAGCGCAAGACCGCGAAGCTCGACAGCCTGCGCGGGCGTGCCGAGAATGGCGCGGCTCTTCTGCGCATCGCCCACGAGCTGGTGCGCAACGCCGAGGAGCGGCCCAAGCCCGACGCCGCGCGCGCGCCCGGCTACCAGGATCGCGATCGCGCCGATCAGCTGGCCGAGGCCAAGGGCTTCGCCGCCGACTACGACCCGGTGATCGACCGCGCTTTCTGGCGGCTGTCGCTGGTGCGCGCGCTGCAACTGCCCCCGGCCGAGCGTCCGTGGTTGGCGACGATCGTCGGCGCCAAGCCGGGCCAGGTCGTCGACGAGCCGCTGATCGACCGCGCCCTCGACCGGCTCTACCAGAGCAAGCTCACCGACGAGAAGCTGCGGGTGAAGCTGCTGACCAGCGCGACCCGCAAGCAGCTCGGCGCCAACGCCGATCCGTTCCTCAAGCTCGCGGTCGCGCTCGCGCCCGAGCTACGCGCGCGCGAGGTGCAGGACAAGCGGGACGCCGCGGAGCTCGCGCTGCTGGCGCCGCACCTGGGCGCGGCGCTGCGGGACTCGGCGGGCGGCGCGCTGGCGCCTGACGCCAACTCGACCCTGCGCATCACCTACGGCACGGTCCGGCGCTTCGACGGTGGCGGCCAGCCGTTCACCAAGGCGTCGGAGATCCTGGCCAAGAACACCGGCACCGAGCCCTTCGACGCACCGCCCGCGCTGCTCGAGGCGATCGAGGCCAAGGCCTGGGGCCACTGGGCCGACCCGGTGCTCGGCGAGGTGCCGGTCGACTTCATCAGCGACCTCGACACCACCGGCGGCAACTCGGGTTCGCCCACGCTCGACGCGCGCGGCGAGCTGGTCGGCCTGCTCTTTGACGGCAACCTCGAGAGCGTCGCGTCCGACGTGGTGTGGAACCACGCGCTGACTCGCTCGATCCACCTCGACGTGCGCTACCTGGCGTGGGTGCTGACCCACGTCGATCACGCCGACGCGCTGGCCGCCGAGCTGGGGCTCGCGCCGTGAGCGACGAGGTCGAGCTGACCGAGGCGCCGCTCATCCACCCGACCGCGGTCGTCGAGCGAGGCGCCCAGATCGGGCCGGGCACCAAGATCTGGCACTTCGCGCACGTGAGGGCGGGCGCGCGCATCGGCGCCGACTGCGTCGTCGGGCACGCCTGTTACGTCGGCGACGTCACCATCGGTGATCGCTGCCGAATTCAAAACCACGTCTCGGTCTTCGACGGCGTGACCCTCGAGGACGAGGTGCTGCTGGGCCCGTCGTGCGTGTTCACCAACGTGAAGCATCCGCGCGCCCACGTGTCGCGCAAGGAGGAGCTGTCGCCGACCCGGGTCGGGCGCGGCGCGACCATCGGTGCCAACGCGACGGTGGTGTGCGGCGTGACGATCGGCGCCTACGCGTTCGTCGGCGCGGGCGCGGCGGTGGCGGCCGACGTGCAGCCCCACGCGCTGGTGGTCGGGGTGCCGGCGCGGTGGATCGGCTGGGCCTGCCGCTGCGGCGAGCGGCTGCCCGGCTTCGGCGGCCCCGGTTACGCGACCTGCGGGCGGTGCGGCGATCGCTACCGCAGCGTCGGCGCGGGCATCGAGCTCGCGGCGTGAGCGAGCGGCGCTAGCGGCGCGGCGGGCGCGGCGCGTAGTAGGCGCGGATGGTCATCCACAGCGCGATCGGATCGAAGCCGAGCAGCGAGAACGGATGCGCGCCCGACTCGCGCATGGCGGTGCGCGCGCGACCGGCGAGGCCGGCCGCTGCATCGCGGGCACCCTGCGGCATCAGGCGCGCGAAGGCCGCGACGCCGCGCTGCGCGACCGCGGCGACGGTGGCCCCGCCGAGGAGCCCGAGGAGCCAGGCCGGCGCCGGGTCGATGATCAGCCGGCGCGCGGTGAGCTCGCGGCCGAGGGTGTCAGGAGGGCCGACGACGAGCTTGTCGAGGGTGGCGCGCTCGAGGAAGACCGCGATCGCCGGCTTCGCGAAGCGCTCGCCGATCGCCTTGGTGACCCGCTTGTGGGCGGTCGTCCAGTCGCGCGCGAGCGCGGGCTCCGACACCAGCTCGGCGATCGCGGCGTGGGTCGTCAGCTCGGCGAGATCGCCCTGGCGCTTCACCGCGATGATCGACGCGACGATCGAGCGGCGATCATCGGCGATGATGTAGACCGCCAGCGCGCTGTCGTCGGGCACCAGCAGGTCGAACGTGCGCTGGACCGCGTCGTAGCCGGGAGCCGGCAAGAGCTCGAGGAGCGGCGGCTCGCTCCACACGCCCTTGCCGCTGCGAGCCTTGAGCGCGCGCAGCAGGACGAGGCCGGCTGCGGCCAGATCGTCGTCGAGCGAGAGCTGGCGCTCGACCTCGCCAGCCAGCGCGCGCAGCACCGCGGCGTCGATCACGACCACGGCGCCGACGTCGAGCGCGGCCGCGGCGGCCTTGAGGTTGGCCGGGGTGGGCGGCCACGCGATGGCGTCGCTGGCGACCACGCCGCGCGCCGCGTGACCGGCGATGATCACCCGCACGAACCGTGTGCCGTCGACGATCCCCAAGGCCCAGCGCGGCTGGTCGCGCAGCGGCGGCGGGATCAACAGCTCGATCCACGCCCGCCAGTGGCGGGGATCGATCGCGGTCATCGTCAGGTCGCGCGCGAGCACGCGGGCAGCCTACCTGAGGATCCCTGCGCCGCGAGCACCCGACGTGTGGGTGTGGACAGCCCCGCGCTGGGCGGTTTCGGAGGCTCGCTGTGATGGCGGTGGCGCGCTTGAAAGTGCGCGGCGGGCGAGTACGCTCGCGACCATGAAGAAGAACCTGGCAATGGCAGCGACCTTCGGCCTCCTCATCCTCGGCGCTGGCACCGCGTCGGCGGGCGGCTCCAAGAGCTCGCTCGGCGTCGGCGGCGAGTATCAGCTCTCGGGCCTGGGCGGCGTCTCGGCCAACTACGACCTCGGCGACTTTCACCTCGGCGGCTTCCTCGGCTTCTCCGATGGTGGCGGCGAAGACGACACCGACATCGATATCGGGGCGCGGTTCTACTATCACATTCACTCGACCGCGATGGCCGACTTCGGCGTCGGCGGCGGCTTCGGCGTCGGCCTGCGCGGCGACCGCGCGCCCGGCGTCGACAACAACACAACGATCGTGTTCATCGAGCCCGGCTTCCAGATCCGCGCCTTCGTCGCCTCGAACGTCGCGCTCAGCTTCACCGGCGGCCTCACCCTCGGCGTCGCCGACGCGGACGGCGTGGCCATCGGCGCCCAGCCGACCGGCTCGGCCGGCGTCCACTATTACTTCTTCTGAAATCCGCGCCGTCGCGAGGTCTGAAGGCTCGCGCCGTCACCAGCTGACGGCGAGCCAACGTACCGAGTGGGCAGGAAGGTCGAGCGCGTCGGCGCGAACCGGCTGATCGTCGAGCGCGTCGCGCAACGAGGCGCCGGCTCCGACGGTGAGCGTGGCGCGCACCGGCTTGCCGGTCGGGTTGGTCACGAACAGCGCGCGCACCTTGCCAGCGTCGTCCTCGAAGAGGTCGACCAGGCAGCGCCCGGCGGTCCACTCGTCGCGAGGCGCCAGCGCGGCCAGGTCGGCGGCCAGGCCGCGCACGTCGTCGAGGGAGCCCGGTCGCATGGTGCCGGCGCGCCGGGGCGGCGCCAGGTCGTCGGCCAGCGGCCCGCCCAGCTCGTCGAGGGTCGGCGCGTCGGGGCCGTAGACGATCACGCGACGATCGCCGGCCAGCTGGTGGAGCTGGCACCACAGCGCGCGGTCGACGCGGGCCAGGGTCGGCACCACGAACGCGCGGGCCTCGAGCGTGATCAGCTCGCGGCGCTCGTCGACGAGCGCCCACGCGACCTGCGCGAGATCGAGCGCGCGCGCGACCGCGTCGAACCAGCGGTGGGCGAGCCCGGCGCCGGCGTCCTCGGCGAGCGCGGCCCCACCGGCGGGCCCCAGGCCGAGCAGCTCGAGGGCGGCCGGCGGCACCGGATCGACCAGCGACGAGGCGACGCCATGGCGACTGTCGGCCCGTGACACCACCAGCCCGACGTCGGCGCGTCGGCGCAGGCGCGGCAACTTGTCGGCCGCGGTGATGAGCGAGGCGGCGCGGTGGGCCTCGGCGGTGGGCGCGCCCTCGGCGGTGACCAGCCCGCCGATCCAGCGATCACGCGCGACGCCCATCGACCACGTGAGCCCCCGGGCGCCGGTGGCGAGCGCGGTCAGCTCGAGGGCGCGGCGCTCGGGCTCGGTGGTCGGTGCGAACCAGGTCGAGTGGCCGGCGGCGACGCGCGCGTGGCGATGCACCGCGCGCCGCCGGGCGACGAGCGGGCTGGTGGTGCCGCTGGCCAGATCGGCGGCGCGCGGCCAGGTCGTCGCGACCTCGTCGAGGTGGGGATCGATCGGCGGTGCGGTGCCGTAGCGGGCCAGCCCGTCGAGGCCGACCGCGTCGAGCGCGGTGTCGAGGGCGGCGAGCGCGCGCTCGGCCTGCGCGCCCTTCCAGCGCACCCACGCGGCGGCCTGCGGCGAGGTCGAGGTCCGCGGCGGATCCTCGTGATGGGTCGCGTGCCAGGCCGCGATCGCGTCGGGGTGATAGTCGAGATCGAACGCGCCGCTGCGCGTGAGCGCGGCGAGCCCGAGCCCGAGGCCGATCGCGACCACCGGCCCACCGGCAGCCGCGCGCGGCACGATCACCGCCGCGACCGCCGCATACCAGCGCGCGATCTCGGCCTGAAACTTCGTCGACGACCACGACGGCAGCGGCCAAGCCTGGGTCGGCTGTGGCACCCACGCCGGGCCACCGTGCGCGGTGCGCGCCCACAGCTCCTCGTCGCGGACGATGCGCTCGGGCAAGCCGCCGAAGCGCTGCTCGCCGTCGGTCATCGGCGACAGCTCGAGCGCGACGTGGAGCCCGGCCGCCGCGGCCTCGTCGAGGAACCCGCCGAGATCGAGCGGGCCGGCGAAGTCGTGGGCGCCGCTTCGCGGCTCGTGGGCGCCCCACGGCACCGGCGCCTCGACGATCGTGATGCCGATGCGGCGCAGCTCGGTGAGCGCGCGCTTCCAGCTCGCCCGCGGCGTGTGCGCGTAGTAGACCGTCGCGGCCCACCACCGCACCGCCCGCCCGTCGACGATCAGGGCGTGGTCGTCGAAGTAGGTGCGGCGACGTTCTTCCACGTTCGATCCTCCAGCACGAAGCGGCTCGGCCCGCGAGCCAGCGGGTGATCGGCTGGCATCGGCGCGCTGTCGCCGGTGCCCGCGGTCGTGTACTCGGGGTCCCAGGGCAAGAGCAGGGCGAATCCGCCCGGCGTCGGCGTCAGGCGCGGCATGATCGGATGTGGGGTCGCGGCGCCAGCGGCGGCGCGCGCGAAGACCTCGTCGATCGACGCCAGGGCGGCCAGCGCGGCGAGCGAGTGAACCTGCGGGGGTGGCAGCGACAGCTCGCGAGCTCGAGCCAGCGCGTCGGCGGGCGCGAGCCAGATCTCATCGACGGTCTCCTGATCGTCGAAGCTGGGGGCCTGACCGTCGGGGAGCCGCGCGACGAAGAACCGGGCCGAGAACCGCTTGAGCTCGGCGCTCGGCGTGATCCAGTGTGCAAAGTACGCGAGCGCCGCGGGGTCGAGCCTGAGGCCAGCCTCGGCGAGCAGCGGCCCCAGCTTGGCGCCCTCGAGCAGCCGGTGGCGTAGCGCGGCGGCCTGCTCGGCCGCGACCGGCGTCGACGCCAGCAGCACGCCCGCCTCCTCGAATAGCTCGCGGGCCGCGGTGACGTGCAGATCGTCGTCGTCGGCATCGGCGACGCCGCCCGGGAACACGAAGGCGCCACCCATGAACGACGCGGTCTTGCGGCGGCGCAGCAGGAAGACCTCGAAGCCGAGTCCGGCCGGGCGGAGCAAGATCACGGTGGCGGCGTCGCGCGGTGGGGAGCCCACGCCTCGCTCGTAGCATCGAGCCCGGCTCCGGCGCAATGCTCGTCGTGGTATCGCACGGCGTGCGCCGCGCTGCTGTCGTCGTCCTCGTCGGATTCGTGGCCGTACCGCTCGGCGGGCTCGCCGGCTGCAAAGATCGCAAGGCGGCGCCGCCGCCGCCGTCGCAGCCGGCCGGTCCGGTGGGCGCGGCCACGCCGCCGTCGCGCGACCTCGCCTTCGTGCGCGGTGAGGTGCTGGTGTCGTCGGAGGCCACGCCGCTGCCGCAGCGCCTCGACCCGACCACCGGCACCTGGAGCGCGATCGGCAGCGGCGACGTCCGCCTGTATCCGACCGGCTTGCGCCTGCGCGGCGGCCACTTGTGCATCGCGACCCGCGGGGTCACCGAGGAAGATCACGTCGAGCAGCTGGCCATCGTGCGCGGACCCGCGGTCGAGCCGCTGGGGCCGACTGCGCCCAAGATCCGCAATCCCAGCGTCACCCCCGACGGCGCGCGCGTAGTGTTCGAGAGCGATCGCCTGAGCTATCGCGACCTGTACGCGCTCGGGCTCGACGGCTCGATCGTGCGGCTCACCGACAACGCCGAGGGCAACTTCGAGCCGGCGCTGGCGCCCGACGGCGCGACCTTGGCGTTTGCGTCGTCGCGCGACGGCAACGCCGAGCTGTACAGCCAGCCGTTGGCCGGCGGTGCCCCGACCCGGCTCTCGACGACGCCGCGCGACGAGTGGGGCGCCGCCTGGTCGCCCGACGGCACGACGCTGGCCTTCCTGTCCGATCGCGACGGCTCGGCGCGGGCGTACCGCACGGCGCCCACCGGCGGCCCGGCGACTCGGCTCACCGCCGAGGCCGAGCCCGAGGCCGCCGAGGATCGCCTGCGCTGGTCGCCCGACGGCAAGACGCTCGCCCTGGTGCGCAGCGAGGGCACTGCCCACGCGGTGGTGCTGGTCGACGTCGCCAGCGGCGTGGTCCGCTCGATCACGCCGGCCCAAGGCGCCGATCTCGACTTCGCGTGGAGCCCCGACGGCGCGCACCTCGCGACGATCCGCACCGCCGACCGCCAGCCCCACGCCAAGACCGTCGTCACGTTCGTCCGGGTGTCGGACGGTGCGGTGGTGGGCGCGGTCGAGGCCGCCGCCGCCGAGCTGCGCTGGGTCGCGGACTGACGGTCAGGCCACGCGTCGGGCATCGGCGGAGCGCCCAGCGGCCACATCACCGCCGGGGATCGCACCTCGCGGCCGACCCTGACGTTCACCGTCACAACCGCTCCCAGCCGACTCCAACAGAGCCAGCCATGACGAACCAGTTCGACCCCGATGCGCTCAGCGCCGCCTTCGCCGATGACTTCGCCGCCGAGCGGTATCGCGCCGCCACCGACCGCGCGCAGAGCCTCGATCTCGACGGGCTCCCCGACGACAGCTGGGAGAAGCTGATCGCCACCGTGCTGCGGTGTCGGGTCTTCGCCGGCGCAGCGATCGACCAGGTCGTGATCACCGCCCGCGCCGCGCTGACCCGCGCCAAGGGCGCCGAAGCCATCGCGTCGCTTCACGGCGAGATCGCCTACGCCCTCGAGCGCAAGCGGGTCGCCAAGCTGGCCAACGCGGCCGCCGAGGCCGCGGTCGCGGCCTGGCCCGAATCGAGCCTGGGCGCCGCGGCGCTGGGCTACCTCGCGCTCCGCTTCGACGACCGCGACCGCGCGGTCGAGCACTACACCCGCGCGACGACGCTGCTCGATCCCCGCCGCGGCTGGTTCGGCCTCGCCCAGGCTCGCTACGTGCTCGGCGACTTCGCCGGCAGCGCCGCCGCCCTCGATCAGCTCGAGGTGCATCCGCGCAACCACGTCGCCGCGCTGCGCATGCGCACCAACCTGGCTCGCGTGCAGAGCGACTGGCCGACCGTGCTGACCCACCTCGACGCCATCCTCGCTGCCACGCCCGACGGTGACTTCCATCGACGCGACCGGCTATCGCGAGCCAGCGCGCTGGTCGCGATGGGCGAGCGCGCCGCCGGCATCGAGCTGTACCGCGCGGTGTGGCGCGACGCCGAGCAGGACCGCGAGGGCGCCATGGCGCGCGCGGTGCTCGATCACGTCGAGCGCGGCGGGACCGGCCGGCGCATCACCTTGCCGGCGTTCCCGACGGTGACGCAGAAGCGCAACTACTGCGGCCCGGCCAGCCTCGAGCTGGTGTTGCGCGCCCACGGCATCATCGTCGATCAGGACGCGATCGCGCCCGAGGTGAAGGGCGACTCGGGCTCCGCGATCGTCGCCATGACGCGCTACCTGGAGAGCCACGGCCTGGCCACGCGCCGCTTCGAGGCCGACGCCACGCGCTTCGCGGCCTGCCTCGAGCTCGGCCTGCCGGTGATCGTGCAGGAGGAGTACTCGACGACGAGCCACGTCGCGGTGGTGATCGGCATCGACCTCGGCCTGGGCCTGCTCGCGGTGCAGGACCCGATGACCCACGTCCCGTCGGAGCGCCTGGTGCAGACCCAGACCTCGCTCGGGGCGCTGTACCGCGGTGCCGCGATCGTCGCGTATCCGCGCACCGACACCGCGCTGGCCAGCGCGCTCGACGCTGCCGACGTGATCGATCAACGCCACCTGCGCCTGGTCGACGAGTGTGGCGACGAGGCGGTGCGCAGCTCGCTCCTCGACGTCATCGCGCGCTGCGACGAGGCCCTCGGTCTGGTCGAGGATTTTCCGCTGGCCTGGTACCAGCGCACCGGCGCGATGTGGCGGCAGTTCACGCGCGTGCGCACCAAGGTCGATCGCGCGCGCTTCGTCACGGCGCTCTACCGGGCGCGGGTGCGCTACCCGGAGCTGGAGTGGCCGCATCTCCTGCACGCCGAGTTCCTCATGGACGAGAACCGCTGGGACGAGGCGCTCATCGAGCTGGCCGAGGCGATGCGACGCGATCCCGGCGACAGCAACACCGCCCAGAACATCGCCGAGTGCCACCAGCAGGCCGCACGCGACGACGAGGCGACCGCGGGGTTCTGGAATACCCTCGCCGTCGACGCGTCCCACGTGCGCGCGACCGAGAACTTCGCGCGCCACCAGCTCGAGCGCGGCGAGCTCGACAACGCCGAGCACCTCGCCGCGTGCGCGCTCGAGCTGGCGCCTGACAACCCGTTCAACCACGTCACCGCGTCGCTGGTGGCCGACAAGCGCGGCGATCGTGCGGGCGCCATCGTTCACGCTCGGCGCGCCGTCGAGCTCTCGCCCGACTACAGCCACGGCGTGCTGCGCCTCGCGGCGCTGTTGTGCGAGGTCGACGCCAGCGACGACGAACGCGCCGAGGCGGTCGCGCTGTATCTCGGCACGGCCAACAAGTGGACCGGGTGGTTCGAGCCGCGCTGGCGAGCCGCCCGCCAGCTCGAGCGCCAGGGCGACGTCGAACCGGCGGTCACGCTGCTCCTCGAGGGCCTCGAGCTCGCGACCGACGAGCCCGAGTCGCTGCTGTCGAACCTGACCGAGATCCTCCTCGAGGATGGCCAGGACGATCGCGCGGCCACGGTCGTGCAACAGCACGCCGCGCGCAGCAAGAGCCCCGACATGCAGTCGCAGCTGTGGCAGACCCTCGATGAGGCCGGTCAGGGCGCCGCGACGCTCGCGGCCACCGGTGGGTTCCTGAAGAACCACCCGACCTCGCCGTTCGCGCAGGCTTCGCACGGCGCGCGGCTGGCCAGCCTCGGCGTCGAGCGGGCGGCCGAGGCCGAGGCCTTGTTCCGCTCGGCCATCGAAGGCTCGCCGACCTACGACTGGTCGCGCGGCGAGCTCGCCAACCTGATCTTCGGGGCGCGTCCCGACGAGGCGCTCGCGGTGCTCGATTCGTCGCCCAACGCGGGCGTCGAGTGGCTCGCGCTGCGCAAGACCCACTTGCTGTCGTCGATCGAGCGCTGGGACCAGGCGGCGGCCGCGCTGCCGGCGAGCTGGAACCTGGCGTCGTGGACCGCGCAGGAGGCCTACAACCGGGTCGCGCTGCGGGACGACTCGCCCGAGGTCGCCTTGGCACGCACGGTCGGCGACGACCTGCCGGCCCGGCGCGCCCGGCTGGCCTTCGCGATCGCGGCCGGCGACCACGACGCGGCGGCGGCGCTCTTCGCGCTGGTGCCCGCGGAGGACGTGATCTCGCAGTACATGGCGAACGCGGCGGCGAGCCAGGACGAGCAGTTCCGGCCCGAGCTGGCCCGCCGCCTGGCGGCGCGCCGTCCCGCGGCGCGGGCGTCCCTGGCCGGCCTGGCCTATCTCGACGCGGTGGGCGCCGGCAACGCGGCCGCCGAGGGCAATACTGCCGAATTCGATCGCTGGCTGGTCGAGAAGCGCAACGTCCGCCAGCTGGCGCACCTGGCGCCCGCGCTTGGCACCCGGCGTCAGCGCGACCTGCTGATCCGCATCCGCGCGCGCATGGCCGAGTTCCCGCACCACCCGACTGGCGCCAACGCGGCGACCCAGGCCGCGGCCCTGCGCGGCGACCTCGACCTGGCCGTCAAGACTGCCGAAATCAATCTGAGCCGGTTCCCGGGCGAGCAGTCGATGTTCGGCCCGCTCGTCGATCAGCAGGTCGCGGCCGGACAGCTCGCCGCGGCCGAGGTGCCCGCGGCCCGTCTGCGCGGCGCGGCCGATCCCTGGGCTGGTGAGCTCGAGAGCCTCGCGTTGCTCGCGATCTTCGCCGATCGGCGCGACGAGGCGGTCACGACCGCGCGCCGCAGCCGCCAGCGCGGCTTCGCGTCGGGCTACGGCCGCTCGGTGTACTGGGGCACCCGCGCTGCCGAGGCCGTCCTCGCCGGCGACCTGGCCGGCCTCGCGACCGTCGAGGCCGACTCCGACTACCCCGGCATCGCGCTGTGGTCGCAGCTGCGAGCCCGCATCGGCTGATACCCTCCG
>Ga0105044_10009638_pt1 | contig 13194 bp, 11 predicted proteins | sample MAT01_FD_78092 | JGI IMG/M metagenome (GOLD analysis project Ga0105044, IMG submission 78092) | Freshwater microbial communities from Lake Fryxell liftoff mats and glacier meltwater in Antarctica - MAT-01 | ecosystem: Environmental > Aquatic > Freshwater > Ice > Liftoff microbial mat | place...
ATGCCGTCCCAATTGGCGGGTTCCGCTAGCGTTCGCAGGTTGGCTTCGAGTTCGCTGCGTTTGGCGGTGCCGGTGATCGTGCTCGGGATACGGCTTTCCGCGAAGCAGAATTGCATCCCGAGTGCGGCAATGTCCCACCCGCGACTGCGGCATTTCGCGGCCGCATTCTGGCACGCCAAGCGAATCTCGCCGTTCGCCGGGTGCCAATCGGGCGGCCCGTGTTCGGTGAGTAACCCCATCGATAGCGGGCTGGCGTTCAGCACCCCGACGCCGTGGCGTTCGGCAACCGGCATCAGTTCGGTCATCAGCCGCGTGTTATGCAAACTGAAGTGGCAATACGAGATGACGACATCGAGTTGGCACCGCTCGATGGCCCGCGCCAACAATCCGAGCGGATACGCCGACATGCCGACGAAACGGCACTTGCCCTCCGCCTTGAATTTGTGCAAAACCTCCGCCGTTTCGGTAAAAACCCGTTCGTAGTCGTCGGCGTATTCGACGTCGTGCGCCAGCAGAATTTCCACGCGATCCGTGCGCAACCGTCGCAATGACGCTTCGAGCGACGACCGCATTCCGGCCGCCGAGAAGTCGAAGCGGTCGCGGGTGATTCGCCCCGCCTTCGTGCAAATCATCACTTTGTCGCGCCATCCGCCCGCCAGGACTTCGCCGAGGATTTCCTCCGATTTCCCCTCGCCGTAAAACGCCGAGGTATCGATGAAGTTGATCCCGGCATCGATCCCCGCATGGATCGTCGCTGCCGCATCCGCCACCGAAACAGGGCCGTATTGCTGGCCGATCGCCGCGCCGCCCATCGACATCGCCGATACCGAAAGACCCGTTTTGCCGAGCCATCGCATTTCCATCGGAATCGTCCTTCCTTTCGCCGCGCGCACGTCATCGGATTTCCTGCGACGCCCGTTGCAAGCCTATGATACACTCATGAGACTCTCGTTGGGCGCTCGCGGCCCGTCGAGCACTCTTCCCATTTCGGAGGGCGTCACATGACGATGACACGGATGTGTTCGCGATGGTTGTTGGGCATCAGCGGTACCATGCTTGCGGTAAGTACGGCGTGCGAGTCTCGACCGCGCGATCCGGTGGCCGTTGCCAGCAAGCGCGACCCCAACTCGCCGTTACCGGGTTTGCCGCAAGACCCGAAATCGACGGTGCCACGACCCGACCCAGCGATGATCGATTTTAACCACGAAACGAACACGCTCACGCTCTACGATCTGCCCGATCGCGATGCAACCTGGATGCTGGTAACGGGTTGGAATGCGAAGGGCGAGCCGATCGGGATGACGCACTGGTTCATGGACGAAGTCGACGAAGACGCGACATCCCTGTTTTACACGACGAAAAGTGGAACCGCGTCGCCGCGAATTACGTTACGCGATGTCCGCAACGCGCGGCGTGACGACCTGGTCAACCGTTAGTCTCGGCGGCGACTTTCTTCGCGCCGTTCGCGGTTACGTCGGCTGATGCCCGGCGTATAGTTCGTTTGCAATGCCGCAGATGGTGGCCTGCTCAACCCGACGGCGGTCTTCATCCGGTCGACGATCAATTCCAGCAAGTTTTTCTGCGGGTTGTCCAACCCCGCGGGTAGGGGCGTCGACAGCGGCGCAACGAGGTTTTTCATGCTAATGACTTCGCCGGGCGGTCGCGTCGTCGAGACCGGTTTGCCGTCCGGCCCCAGGTAACTGACCGGCGTACCCGCACTGGGGGCAGCCGGAGCAAAGCCGTTGCCCACCGGTTGAAATGACGCCCGCCCCACCGGCGTCCCACCCGCTAACGGAGCTTGCGCCGAAGCCGAAACCGCGAGCGACAACATCCCAAGAACCGCAAACAACCGGTTGCGTAACATCGGCAACTCCCCTAGAACAAAAGGCCCATCCGCGCCTTATGCCAACACAGCCGCAAAATGTCAAACAGAATATCCCATTATCCCGACGCACCAGTTTTGAAGTTGCGCTGTTTACGCGGTCGAATTCAGATGGCACGACGCATCAATTCTCAAACGTCGCGTCAACGAGAAAATCTGACTGGGGCGTTAGTAATTCGGACTTACGTCGATTTCTAACCGCCGAAACTCGGCGGCGGACAGGTCTTTCAGTTCGTTTTGGGTTGCTCGAAGCCGACGGTTTGAATCGGGTTCGGCTTGGGGGGCGCGTCGAATGCGGCGAGCCATTCGACGGCGGGCGCGAAGTTCGGGTCGGCTTTCGCGGCGAGTTGCAGTTGCTGCCGGGCGGCGTCGGGCTTCTCCGAATCGGCGAGCAGTTTGGCCATCGTGAAGCGGGCTTCGGCCTCTGGCATGACGCTCAGCATCGCGTCGAATCCGCCTTCGAAGTTCCCGGATTGCGCCATGCAGATACCGAGCGTCCGCTTGTACCGGCGGTTCTCCGGGTCGCCGGTGATCGCATGCTGACACGCCGCGGTTGCGCCGTTCCAGTCATCGAATCGAGCGAGTGCCAAGGCGAATTCGTACGCAGCTTTGTGGTCTTGCGGGTAGTTTTGCATCAGTTCGCGGTAACTGCTTACGGCGCGTTCGCGATCCCCTACCCGCGTGTAAAGCCGTGCTAAGCCACGCATCGCCTGGGCATTCTTGGGGTCCGCTTTCAGTGCGGCCTGATACTTCTGACGGGCTTCATCGAGGATGCGGTCGCGGTCGGCACTCGTCGTTTCTTCTCCGACGAATGCGCTATCGACGGCCCCGTCGGCAAGTTCGGAGGCGATATGTGCGACCGACTCGGGTTTCAGAGGGTTTTTGCGGGCCGCGTTGACGATGGCCGCATCGACCGGCTTTTGCAGATGCGGGCCGGGTGGCTTCGGCTGAAACATCCGCGAGAAGGTCGTACCACCATCCGGTGCGGCGGGGGGCATTCCGCTCGTTTGGTTGACGGTCGAGCTTCGACAACCCACCGTGGCCGCCAAAAGTCCCGCAACAATCCACAGGTTACGACGACGGCCATCCATGGCGCTACCCTTTCGGTTCGATCTTCCGATCGTGCGCAAAACGCACATTCTGACGCTTGTATCGGCTGTTTGGTCGCGTTACTTCCATCAAATCACACCGGATATGCCGATTTTGCAGACTTCGCCTAATTCCACACTTGCCTCGCGATGCGATTCTGTCATAATCGGACGACATGCTCCCCACCTAACGAGATTGCGATGTCACACGTTCGACGCCTCTTTGCTGCGGCCCTTACGGTTACGATGTTCGGTTCGGCTCAAGGGGCCGACTGGTCGCGGTTTCGCGGCCCTAATGGCGATGGCACTTCGAGCGAAACCATCCCCCTGAAGTGGTCGAAGACCGAAAACGTCGCGTGGGTGAAGCCGATACCCGGCAAGGGCAACTCGTCGCCGATTATCGTGAAGGGGCACCTGTTCGTGCAATCGGCATCGGCGGATGGCTCCAAGCGGTTCCTCGTTTGCATGGATGCCGCCACCGGCGATACGAAATGGACGAAATCGCTCGGCGGGCAGCCGTCGAAGACGCACCAGAAGAGTTCGCTCGCCTCGTCGACGCCGACCTGCGATGGCCAACAGGTGTACGCGATGTTCTGGGACGGCAAGGCGGTGGCGATTCATGCCTACGACATGGAAGGCACCGAGAAATGGCACGCATCGCTGGGTAGTTACGAAAGCCAGCACGGCGCGGGGATGTCGCCCGTCGTTCATGCGGGCAAGGTGTTCGTGAACTTCGACCAGGACGATGCCGCCGAGATCGTGGCATTCGATGCCAAGACCGGCGCGAAGGTCTGGTCGAAGGAGCGCAAGGCGTACCGCGCCTGTTACTCGACGCCGCTCGTTCGCGAACTGCCGGGTGGCAAGTCCGAAGTCGTGGTGTTCAGCACCGCCGGGGCCGCCGGTTACGACCCCGAAAATGGCACGCTCAACTGGAACTGGGCGATCCCCTGGCAAGCGGGCGAGATGGCGCTGCGTTCGGTTGCGTCGCCATTGCTGGCGAACGGTCTGCTCGTCTGCCTTACGGGTGATGGTTCGGGCACGCGCTACGCCGCCGCGATCAAACCGGGTGCCACGCCGAGTGTGGTATGGGAGAACCGCAAGGGCAAGGGCGTGCCGTACGTGCCGTGCCCCGTGGTGAAGGGCGAACATATCTACTGGGTGACCGATCAGGGCGTGGCCGAGTGCGTCGAACTGAAAACGGGCAAGATCGTCTGGTCCGAACGCGCCGTGAACCGGGCCGTGTCGGCATCGCCGATCCTCGTTGGCGACAAACTCATCATCATCGATGAAGGCGGCAAGTGCGTCATTCTGAAAGCCACCCCGAAAGGTTACGATAAGCTCGGCGATGGCGACATTAACGAAGCCACCTTCGCATCTCCCGCCATCGCCGACGGCAACCTATACATCCGCAGCACGACGAATCTGTATTGCATTCGCGCGAAGTGATGACTTAGACTTCCACACGAACTTCCCTGCCGCACGGATGCGACGATATGCCCGATTCGGTTCCGCCTCGTTTCTTATCGGATCGTGCGTTACGGAGGGCATTTCTGTTCGGCATCGCGTTCCTGTGCCTGTTCACCGCCATCAAGTATTACGCGAAAGCGGAGAAACCGAGTCGGCTCGGCGACCAGACGCGCACCGCGTTCCTGCGCTGGCGACCGCAGGTTCTCACGCTCGATGACGGACGAAATATCTACGACGAATTCCGCTACCCGAACCCGCCGATCATGGCGCTGATCTTGCGGCCGTTCATGGAACTGCCGCCGCTCGTCGGCGCGATGGCGTGGTTCTTCGCGAAGGTCGGCATGGCGATCGCGATGGTCGTCTGGACGTTTCGCTTGCTCGCGGTGCCGGTGTCAGACTGGGTGAAGGGACTCGCGATCGTGCTGAGTCTGCACCCGATTCTCGGCGATTTGGCGCACGGGAACGTCAATTTGTTCATCTCGTTTGTCGTCGTCGGCGCGCTCGAATGCTTCCGTCGCCGCTGGGATTTCACCGCAGGTGTGGCCATCGGTTTAGCGATTGCCTGCAAAGTCACGCCCGCGCTGTTCGTGCCGTATTTCCTCTGGAAGCGCGAGTGGCGCGCGCTCGCCGGGGTGATCGCCGGTTCGATGTTGTGGCTCGCGATCGTGCCGGGTGGCGTGCTCGGCTGGGAGTATAACCGCACGCTGCTGACGAGCTGGTTCGAGCATATGGTGAAGCCGTTCGCGATCGACGGCAAAGTCACGACCGAACACCCGAACCAGTCGATTCCCGGCGTCGTGTTTCGCTTGCTCACCGCCGAGCCATCGTTCCTCGAATACGACCCCGAAGACGGCCAACCGGTATCCGCCGGGTTCCATAATCTCACCGATGTCGGCCCGGTGAACGCGAAGCGGATCGTGCAACTGGCGATGTTGCTGTTCGCGATCGTCGTGGTGGCGTTGTGCCGTTGGCCGACGCACCGCGCGAACGTGCCGCGAGCGGGGCCGCTACTCGTTGCCGAGTACGGCCTGATTCTCATCGGCATGTTGTTGTTCAGCGAGCGAACGTGGAAGCATCACGCGGTGGCGCTGATCGTGCCGTTCAGCGTCATCTGCTGGGCGATTGGCAGTACGCATTTCCAGAAGCGCACGCGAATCGGCATCGGCACAATCTTCACCGTCGCCGTGGCGCTAATGTGGTTGCCAAGTTTCATGGGTCCGGAAACGCAAGATCTCGCACTCGTCTACGGCACGCACACGATGGCATTCGTGCTGACCGTCGCGGCGCTGGTGTGGCTCTTAATTTCGTTTCGGCGAAGCGAACGCAATCGTGGATAACTCGCCACTCGCCACTCGCCGCTCGCCACACTGCTCTCGGCTGGCCCCGTCGCCGACGGGTGCGCAGCACGTGGGTAATGCGCGAACGTACCTGGTGGCGTGGCTGACGGCGCGGTCGCAATCGGGCAGGCTGGCATTGCGCATCGAAGATATCGACTCGCCGCGCACGAAAGCGGGTGCGGTCGAACAAGCGCTAGCCGACTTGCGCTGGCTCGGTTTGGATTGGGACGGCGAGCCGATCGTGCAAACGGCGCGGGTGGCGTTGTACGAAGAAGCCCTTCGCGAGTTGATGCAAAACGAACTCGTTTACCCCTGCACGTGTAGCCGAACCGACATCGCGAATGCGGCGAGCGCGCCCCATGCGGAGCACGAAGGGCCGACGTACCCCGGCACCTGTGCGGGGCGTTCGGCACGCGATGCGGAGACGCTGGACGTGCCGTACGCCTGGCGGTTCCGCGTCGCGGAGTCGCCCGTTTTCGAGGATCGCATCGTTGGCCGTACGTCGCTGGATTTGCAAAGTCTGGGCGGGGATTTCGTCGTCTGGAAGAACGCGGGAACGCCGGCGTATCAACTTGCGGTCGTCGTAGACGATGCGAAAATGGGGATTACCGAAGTCGTTCGCGGCGACGATCTGTTACCCTCGACGCCCCGGCAACTGCTGCTTTACCAGGCGCTGAAACAGGTACCGCCGCAGTTCGCGCACGTGCCGCTGGTGGTCGGCGAAGACGGCCGACGACTCGCGAAACGCCACGGCGACACGCGACTGTCCGCACTGCGCGAATCGGGCGTTCGCCCCGAAGCGCTCCTCGGGTTGCTCGCCTGGTCGTGCGGCTGGCTCGATCGCGCAGAACCGGTGACGGCACGCGAGTTACTGCCAAAATTCTCCTTCGACGCAATCCCGCGCACGCCGTTCGTACTGACCGCAAACCACCTGAGCGCGATCGGGTATCGCTGATTATTTCACGACTCGTACGCTGATGCGGCTCGTGGTGGCGTCGCCGGTTTGCCAGATGCGGTGCGTCTGCTTCTGGAAGTCGGATTCCTTCGCTTTGTAAATGTCGCAAAAGGTTTGCGGGTTGCGGTCGACGAGCGGGAACCAACTGCTCTGCACGTGGACCATCAGGCGGTGACCGGTGCGGAAGGTGTGGCAGATGTCCGGCATCGTAAATTTCACCGAGGTCTTCTTGTTCGGCTCGAATGCTTCGGGCGTCTCGAAGCTGTTGCGGAACTTGCCGCGGAACGGCTCGCCGCGAACGAGCAACTGGTAGTTACCCATTCGCACGCCCGCCGGGTTCGGGTCGGCATCGGGGGCATCGGCGGGGTACACATCAATGACCTTCACCACCCAGTCCGCATCGGTGCCGGTTGTGCTCACTTGTAACTGCACATCGATCGGCCCGCTCAGCGTCAGATCGTCCTTCAAAACCGGCGTCTGATAGACGAGCACATCCGGACGTCGCGAGGCATGGCGCTGGTCGGCGACCATGTATTCGTAATCCATTTTCACCGTCGTTCGTTCGAGGAACGGCACGGGTTTCGCGGGGTCCGAAACGAACTCGTCGCTCGTCGGCGATCCGGTCTCGAACGCCGTCTCGAGGCGTCCGCCTGGGTTCAGGTGATACTCGGTTTTCTGCGTCGTTTTCGGCGGCCAGGCATCGTACTTCCGCCACACATTCGTGCCCGATTCGAACACCCACGCCTCCGGTGCCACGAACTCGCCTTCGCCCTTTAGCATCTTTTTGAAGAATGGCAGTTCGATCTTCTCGCGATAGAACTCGGCCGTCTTCGATCCGAACCGGATGTTCCCCAGCGACGACCCATCGCCGCGGCTCCAGCCGCCATGATCCCACGGCCCCATTACGAGGAAATTGTTCGCATTATCCGGGCTGCCTCGCTCGGTGTTCTTGTAGCATTCGAGCGAGCCGAACAGGTTCTCGGCATCGTACCAGCCGCCGACGGTCATCGTGGCGGGGCGGATGTTCTTGAGGTGCTGGCGAATGTTCTTCGACTTCCAGAATTCGTCGTACGTGCCGTGTGCCATCATCTCGTTCCAGAATGCGATCTCGCCCTTGAAGTACTTCTTATCCGCGTTGGCGAGCGGCCCCATTTGCAGGAAGAAATCGTAGCCATCGGGCGTGTCGTGATCGAACGGCAGCCGGCCGAACTTCGCCGACGGTTCCGGGCGAATCTTGCCGAACGCGGCCATGAAGTTGAAGCCGTGCGGCAGGAACAGGCAGCCGTTGTGGTGGAAGTCGTCGCCGATGAACCAGTCCGTCACGGGGGCTTGCGGCGAGCAGGCTTTGAGCGCCGGGTGCGCGTCGATCATCCCCGCAGCAGTGTAGAAGCCGGGGTACGAAATCCCCGACTGCCCGACCTTGCCGTTGTGGTTCGGCACCTTCTTCAGCAGCCATTCGATCGTGTCGTACGTGTCGGTACTTTCGTCGAAATCCTTCGGCCCCTTCTTCGGGTTGTGCGGTCGTACGTTCGTGAACTCGCCTTCGGACATCCAGCGACCGCGCACATCCTGATAAACGAAAATAAACCCGTCGAACGCGAACAGCTTCGACGGCCCGAGCGAAGCGCGATAGTTGTCGACGCCGTACGGTGCGACGCTGTACGGCGTGCGGTTCAGCATCATCGGGTATTTCTTCGTATCGTCTTTCGGAACGTACACCGCCGTGAACAGCTTGACGCCGTCCCGCATAGGGATGCGATACTCGTACTTCGTGTAGTTCGCGAGAATATGTTCGCGCAGTAACTTGGCTTCATCGACGACCGGCACCTGCGCAAACGCAGTGGAAGCGACGGAAAAAAGCAGAATCGCAGTCAGGCATTTCATCGTGTCGGTATCCCGTATCGGAATGGAGTCCGACACCGAGGATACCCGAGATGCCACGCAAGAGCGAACGGGAAGTATCCTTACGCCACTTTCTTCAGCATCGAGATCCGCCCGCCGTTGACCCATTCGACGAGCATGATGTTGCCATCTTTGTCGAACGCGGCATCGTGCGGGTGGACGAACTTGCCGTTCGCCCACTCCTTCGGTTTCGCGCGAACTCCCTTCGTCAGCACTTCGGTGCGCCACGCGGCATCGTCGCCGAGGTTCACGAGCAGTTTGCCGTCTTTGCCGAACAGCCCGATGCGTGCGTGCAGGTCGGTCACCATCAGTACGTCGCCCTGAATATCGATGTTGGCGGGGAACAACACGACGCCTTTTTCGGTCATGGACAGGAACTTCCCATCGAGCGAAAAGGTTTGCAACCGGGCATTCGCGCGATCGCAGACGACGATCGTCGGCTTGTCTTTGTTGCGCAAATCGACCCACTGGCCGTGTGGGGTCTGGAACTTGCCATCGGTTTTGCCGGACCCACCGAAGGTGGACGTGAGCTTCGCGTCCTTGTCGTAGATCATCATGAAATTCGAGCCGTAACCGTCGCCGACGATGAAGCCGCCATCGGGCGTGAATGCCACGTTCGTCGGGTTGTACGCAGTCTTCGGGTTCTCGTATTCCTTGATTTCCGGCCGGCCTTTCTGCCAAACCGTCTCGCCCTTCAAGTTCGTTTTGACGATCTTCAGCGCGGGCGTCCAGGTGTTCGTGAGGTAAATAAATTCCTCGCTGCCCTCTTTGCGAATCTCGATCCCGTGGCCGCCGCCGTGCCACTCCTTGCCGAACGACCGCACGTATTTCCCCTTAGAATCGAGCACGATCACGCAATCGAGTCCCTTCATTCCCGCGTGGCCCTGGTGCGTGATGTAAACCGAGCCTTCGGAATCGATGGCGACGTTGTGCGTCGTTTGCCATTCGAGTTCGCCGGGGAGCGTGCCCCAATTATGATGGCACTCGTACTGAAACGCGCCTTCGCCGACGATCGGGTGCGCGGGATCGACTCGCTTCTCCGCACCGAGGATTATCGGCCCCGATGCCGAGGTGGCCGCGATGGCAACGGCGGAGGTTTTTACGAACTGGCGACGATTCATGGTGGCACCTATTGCAGGAGAGCCGTTACTTCACGGCGGGTGGCTTGAGCTTCGTCAGGAAGTCCAGCACGGCTTCGGCGGGTTTGCCGCCCATTCGGGCGTGCATGAGCAGCGGGATGCCGTGCGGGCCTTTCGCGTCGATCGACGATGGGTGCGATGCGAGTAGCGATTTGACGACGTCGAGGTGGCCGAGCATCGTTGCGGCGAACAAATCGATGCGTGCCCCTTTGGAAATCAGATACTCGGCAATCTCGCGATTGCCGAGGTGACTCGCGCCACCGAGGCCGGTTTCCCAGTCGCCGCCGCCCCAGTCGATCGTCGCGTTCAGAAGTGCCGGTTCTTTCTCGAGTAGCTTTTTGACCATGTCGAATTCGGAGTGCGCGAAGATAACGAAGTCTTGCACCAGCAGCCGATTCAGTTGCGGTTTCTTCCATGCGGGCAGAAACTTCGGCGCGGGATAATCGCGCACGAACGGTGCTTCAGTCGGCTCGGTGGACTTCGGTTTTTCGTCGGCAGACATCGCAACTCCCGTTGTTCCCGTCACGGCCGCAGCGATGGCAACCCGGTGAAATTCGCGGCGACTTCGCATGATCTTACCCCATGATTTCCCGGATGACGTGCCCATCGGGAACGAGCATCTGCGGGCGACCGGTTCGGTCGGTTAGCGTCGTGTTCAGGTCGTAACCCAACAGATGATAGACCGTCGCCAGCACGTCTTTCGGGGAAATCGGCGAATCGACGACGGTGCCACCGATGCTGTCGGTCTTGCCGACGGTCTTGCCGCGGGCCACGCCACCACCGGCAAAGAATGCCGAATACGCCTGCGACCAGTGATCGCGTCCGCCGCCCTTGGCGCTCGAAATCTTCGGCGTGCGCCCGTGTTCGCTGAGCACGATCACGAGCGTATCGTCGAGCATTCCGCGATCGTGCAAATCCTGAATCAGCCCGGCATAGCCTTTGTCGAAGCCCGGCATCAGTTCGTTCTTCATTCGCGGGTAATGTTCCCAGTGCGTATCCCAGCCCGAACCGGCGAGGCCGAATTCGTCCCAGAACACGGTGGCGAACCGCGAACCGGCTTCGACGAGCCGCCGGGCTGCGAGGCACGATTGGCCGAACAATGTGTGGCCGTACGAATCGCGGATCGCCGGCGATTCTTTGCGAACATCGAGCGCCTGACGGACTTTCTGGTTCCCGATCATCGAATAGGCGGTGTCGCGGAACGGGTCCGGGGCGTTGAAACGGTCGCGGGCACGCTGCGAATCGTCGAACTGCTCGAGCAGCGTTTTGCGGCCGTTCAGGCGATCGACGGTGATGTCTGCGGGGAGTTGCGTCGCATCGCCGAGCGTGAAGTGCGCATCGGTCGCGATGCCCACATACGGCTCGTCGAACATAACCGTGTCTTCGCGCAAAGTCTTGGCAATCTGGCGGTTCGCCTTGCCGTTGAACTGCGTGAAGTGCGGGTTGTGCCCGTTCCCCAGAAACGCGGCATACGGTCCGGCGCGATGGACTTCGCCCGTGCGCTGACTGCTGAACGGCCAGGGTAGCGCGATGTTATCCGGTACTTGCTTACGCGGCTTGTTGCCGCGTTTTTGTTCTTCGAGGTACGACACGACCGAACCGATGAACGGCCAGTGTTTCGGGTCGTGCGGGCTGAGTTCCATCTGCGTGTCGATGTCGATAACCGACGATGTCGCATACGCCACGCCGTGGATCGGGTGCTTGTGCGTCAGCGAACGCACCACGGTGACTTTGTCCATCACTTTGGCGACGTTCGGCAGCAATTCGCACACCGCGAGGCCAGGGACCGACGACGAAATCGACCCGAGTTCGCCGCGAATCTCGACGGGGGCGTTCGGCTTCTGATCGGCGAGTTCGATCTGGCTCGGCGAGCCGTACAGGAACAGCAAAATGCAAGATTTCGCTTTACCGAACGTCGCATCTTTCGAGGGCGTGCGGTTCTGTTCGGCACGAAGCTGATCGGCCAGCGACAACCCGAACAAACTGAGGCCACCGGCGCACAACATGTCGCGACGAGTGTAGCCATTGCAAAGGCGTTTCGGCGAGCCGAGAACCCGGAGCATAACTGCTCTCCGGAAAGTATGGGGGAACAAAAACGACCAGCGGCGGGAGAGTACCTCCGTTCATCATGCCGTAAAGAGGCGTGCGATGCAACGGAAAAGTCGCCGCAAATCAAAATTCTGTCCCGCCGCGGGCCGACTCACAAAACCGCCGTGCCATCGCGTCGGCGAAACCGACCGCCCTCGACACGAATCCGCTGCAAAATGTTACCATTTGGCATGACTTGCGACCGAATACCCGATAGCATCAGCGTAGTGGTTCTGAAAATGATCGTGTCCCCAAGTGAGGTCGTTGCAATGGGTAAGGGTAATAATTCGCAGGGTAAGGAAAAGAAGAAGCCAAAGAAGGACGCGAAGCCCGCGCCGATCAAGGCCGCCCCACCGCCGAAGAAGTGATATCAGCGATTCGCCCTGGGTCGCGACTGCGAACCCAGGGAGGCTGAGACAAAACACCAAGTCGAGAAGGTGTAGGCGACCGATGATTACCAGCGCAAAGTTCCAGAATTTCAAAGCCCTTCGAGATGTGAAAATCGATTTCCAGTCTCGAATGACGGTGTTGGTCGGCCCCAACGGCTGCGGCAAAACGAGCATCTTCCAGGCCATTCAACTACTGACGACGCTCGGGACTTTGGAGCGCGAAGCCCGATCGTATGTACACACAGTCACCAAGATTGCGAATCAGGACAAAGAAATCAAGCTGAGCGATTGGTATGGACGTAAATGCCTCAATCATTCGCCCGCTAAATTTTCATTATCTATTATTGGCGGTTCCAACGATTATAGCTCGTCAATCGAATTTGATGTCGCAGCAAATACGCAAACTCAGAACGCAAAATTAAAACTTGATACTCAAAAGGATAAATGGTCGGGTTATCTCTACAAAATAGATGGAACTTGGCAGGGAAGAGATTCAGATGAACGTGAAGACCAAGACGGGTATTCCGTGCATGAAACCAAGCATTTCGACCGTGCCATGTTCATTCGCTTCGTCTCATCGCGAATGGTTGCCCCGCAACTCGTGGAGCAGTATCCGCCGCACTTGCAGGAAGACGGCTCGGGGCTGGCGAACGTGCTCATGCACTTGTATTCCAAATATCCGAGTCGTTTCGAGCAGTTGCAATCGGCGTTTTGCCGCGTGATTCGCAACGCAAAGGCGATCCGCTTCGACAAGAGCGCAGTGGAAGGAACAAAGTTTTTCGGCGATGTGCTACTGATCGACTACGACCACATTCAAGGCGTAGCAGCCAAACATCTCAGTAGTGGCACACTATATGGTTTGGGTATCCTGACTGCGATCTTCAACCCCGAGTCGCCTTCCGTGATTCTGCTCGACGATCTCGACAATGGCCTCCACCCGAAGGCGC
>Ga0105044_10009640_pt1 | contig 13194 bp, 10 predicted proteins | sample MAT01_FD_78092 | JGI IMG/M metagenome (GOLD analysis project Ga0105044, IMG submission 78092) | Freshwater microbial communities from Lake Fryxell liftoff mats and glacier meltwater in Antarctica - MAT-01 | ecosystem: Environmental > Aquatic > Freshwater > Ice > Liftoff microbial mat | place...
GCCCGAAGCGCTTGCTGATGGCGTGCAGGCGCAGCGCGGGGTGCTCGCTGCCGGACCCCGTCGCTGCAGCGCCTGGAAGGATGGTGGTCGCCGTGTTCAAGCGTGAGCTTGTTCGGCCGACTGTTGGGCCAGTTGCTGAGCCAGTTGCTGGGCCAGTTGCTCGAAGCTTTGCGCCACGGTGTCGAACTCACCGTCTTGCCAAGGCGCCATGCTGCCACCTGGCCCCCGCTCCAGGGGCCGGGGCACCAAAGCGGTGGCCAGCCCGGCCCTTTTGGCGCCACGCAGATCACTGGGGTGCGCAGCCACCATCAGCACTTCATGATGTTGCAGGCCCAACAGGCGCGCTGCACCTTGATAGACCTCGGGGTCGGGCTTGTAGTGGTTGAAAAGCTCGGCCGACAACACCGTGTCCCAAGGCAGCCCGGCCCGCTTGGCCATGTTCAGCAGCAAAGCCACATGCCCGTTGGACAAGGTGGTGATGGTGTAGCGCGCCTTGAGTTGGAGCAGGCCGCTGACGGCGTCGGGCCACGGCTTGAGGCGGTGCCAGACCTGGTTGAGGTGCTGCGCCTGCTCTTCGTCCAGCCGGATGCTCAGCTCGGCCAACAAGCGGTCCAGGATGCGCCTGTGCAGCCCGTCCACGTTGGTCCAGGGCAGGCGCCCGTCGCGTACTTCCTGCAAAGCCGGTTGGTAGCCGGCGCGCCAGGCCAGCGCCAATGCCCCGGCTTCCACCGGCAAGCCCATCGCCAGCACTTCTTCGCTGATGCTGCCGTACCAGTCCACCACCGTGCCGAAAACGTCAAAACACAAGGCGCGGACAGGCTTGAGGGCAGCAGCGCCGCGAAGTTGGTTTTCAGTCATCACACACTCCAGAACCGGGGCTGGCGGCGGCAGTGCTTGCACCACCGCGTGCCGCGATCAATGTCGGGATGGCTTGCTGCGATCCCCTGCGCGATCCCCTGCGGCATTGACCTGCGGCAATCACCAGCGGCGATCATTTGCCACTTTTTGGCTGGTTGTCGTTGATCTTGACCGTGAAGGTGCCAGTCAGGATCTCGGTCTGGCGCTTCTTCACCAAAGCCATCGTGGCGGCCGGCACTTTGCCCTCGAAGGTGCCCAGCGGGCTGAGCTCGCTGCCTTTGTACTTCATCATCGAGAACTTGCCGTAATCCTCTGCCTTGAACTGGCCGGCCTTGACTGCCTTGAGCGCCATGCCGATGGTGGGCTCCATGTTCCACAGGGCGCTGGCCACCACGGTGTCGGGGTACTGGGCCTGGGTGTCGATGACGTTGCCGATGGCCAGCACCTTGCGCTCTTTGGCGGCGTCAGAGACGCCAAAACGCTCGGCATACATCACGTCGGCGCCTTTGTCGATCATGGCGAATGCCGCCTCTTTGGCCTTGGGCGGGTCAAACCAGCTGTTGATGAAGGTCACCGTGAAGCTGGCTTTGGGGTTGGTCTCGCGGGCGCCGGCCATGAAGGCGTGCATGAGCCGGTTGACTTCGGGGATCGGGAAGCCACCCACCAAGCCGATCTTGCCGCTCTTGCTCATCGCGCCGGCAATCAGGCCCGACAGGTAGGCCGGCTCCTGGATGTAGTTGTCAAAGACACTGAAGTTGGGAGCCTGCGGCTTGCCGCTGCTGCCCATCAAGAAGCTCACCTTGGGGTAGTCCTTGGCCACCTTGCGGGCAGCGGCCTCGACGGCAAAACTCTCGCCGACGATGAAGCTGTTTCCGCCTTCGGCGTATTGGCGCATCACCCGCTCGTAGTCGGCATTGGCGACGTTTTCGCTGAAGACGTACTCGATCTCACCCCGCGCCTGCGCCGCCTTCAGCGCCTTGTCGATGCGGCTGACCCATTGCTGCTCCACGGGCACGGTATAGATCGCGGCCACCTTGATCTTGGTTTGCGCGGCCACCGGCCCGCCCCAGGCGAGGGTGGCTGCTGCCACCACGAGGCCAAGGCTCAAACGGCGGGTGATCGGGCTGGAAAGGGGCGTACGGTCAGTCATGGGTGGCTCCTGGGGCGCTGGGAAGTTGAGTGGAGAATTTGAAAGGCGTGCTTGGGGAAGGAAATTGGGTCGGGCAGGCACGCAGTTATAGCAAGCCTGATGCCAAGTGCGGCGCCCCGACGGTGCAGGCTGGCACTCACCCCACCTGATGCCGCCTGTGGGGTCAGGCCTGCAGAGCGCCCATGGCACCCCCTCAGAGCAGGGACCGAACCGCAGGCCCGCGGCGCCAAAGCAGCACGCGGACGGCGTTGCCACGGCTTAGACTTGCAGTGTCCTATTTGACGGTTGTGTTGCCACTTTCCATGAGTCTGCCTTCGCCTGCTGCCCCGCCCAACTTGTCAAGCCTGTCTGCCCTGTCTGCCCTGTCGCCGTTGGATGGCCGTTACGCCGGCAAAGTGGCGGCGCTGCGACCGTTGCTGTCTGAGTTCGGATTGATGCACCGCCGCGTGCAGGTCGAGGTGGCCTGGTTCAGCGCTCTGTCAGACGCCGGCCTGGCCGAGTTCAAGCCGCTGTCGGCCGCTGCGCGCGAGTTGCTGCAGCAGCGCGTGGCCCAGTTCTCTGCCGCAGAGGCGCAAGCGATCAAGGACATCGAGCGCACCACCAACCACGACGTCAAAGCCGTCGAGATGTGGTTGAAGGCGCAGTTCGAAGGCCAGCCCGAGCTGCAGGCCGCCGCCGAGTTTGTGCACTTTGCCTGCACCAGCGAAGACATCAACAACACCAGCCATGCCTTGATGCTGCAGGCCGCGCGCCAGCAGGTGCTGCTGCCGGCGCTGGACCGGCTGCAGCGGCAGCTGACCGTGCTGGCCCACGCCACGGCGGCCTTGCCGATGCTCAGCCGCACCCACGGTCAGACCGCCAGCCCCACCACGCTGGGGAAGGAAGTGGCCAATGTGGCGGCGCGGCTGGCGCGTGGCCGCGCCGGCATTGCCGCCGTGCCGCTGCTGGCCAAGATGAACGGCGCGGTGGGCAACTACAACGCCCACCTGGCGGCCTACCCGGAGGTCGACTGGGAAGCCTTCAGCCGCCAGGTCGTCGAGCAACACCTGGGCCTGCAGTTCAACCCCTACACGATCCAGATCGAGCCCCATGACTGCATGGCCGAGCTGTTTGACGCTGTGGCACGCACCAACACCGTGCTGATCGACTGGTCGCGAGATGTCTGGGGTTACATCTCGCTGGGCTACTTCAAGCAGCGCGTCAAGGCCGGTGAGGTGGGCTCGAGCACGATGCCGCACAAGGTCAACCCGATCGACTTCGAAAACGCCGAGGGCAACTTCGGCCTGGCCAACGCACTGCTGGCGCACATGAGCCAGAAGCTGCCGATCAGCCGCTGGCAGCGCGACTTGAGCGACAGCACGGTGTTGCGCAACATGGGTGTGGCGCTGGGTTACGCCGTGCTGGCGCTGGACAGCTTGTCGCGCGGCATCGACAAGCTGCAGGTCAATGAAGCTGCGATCAGCGCGGACCTGGATGCGGCCTGGGAGGTGCTGGCCGAGCCGGTGCAAACGGTGATGCGCCGCCACGGCCTGCCTGATCCGTACCAGCAGCTGAAGGTCTTCACGCGGGGTCAGCCGATCACACGCGAGCTGATGCAGGGTTTCATCGCCGATCTGGCGCTGCCGCAGACGGAGAAAGACCGCCTGCTGGCGCTCAGTCCGGCCAGCTACACCGGCCTGGCCAGCACGCTGGCGCAGCGTTGGCAGGCGCCTGATGTTGAGGAGCCTGATGTTGAAAAGCGGGGTACCGATAAGCGGGGTGCCGACATGCCCGATGCCGAGAACCCGGCTTGAAGGAGCAGGCTTGAACTTCAGGCAACAACTCGCGCAGACCGAGACCGCGCACAGCTCGATGCTGTGCGTGGGGCTGGACCCCGAGCCGGCGCGTTTTCCGCTGGCTTGGCGCGACGACCCGGCGCGCATGTTTGACTTCTGCGCTGCCATCGTTGACGCCACGCGCGATCTGGTGATTGCCTTCAAGCCGCAAATCGCCTACTTTGCAGCGCAGGGTGCAGAAACCCAGCTCGAGCGCTTGATCCAGCACATCCACCGGGTGGCGCCTGCTGTGCCGGTGATCCTGGACGCCAAACGTGGCGACATCGGCGCCACTGCCGAGCAATATGCGCGTGAAGTCTTTGTGCGCTACCAGGCCGACGCCGTCACGCTGTCGCCTTTCATGGGGCTGGATTCGCTGGAGCCTTATATGCGCTACGACGGCAAGGGCCTGATCGTGCTGTGCCGCACCTCCAACCCTGGCGGTGACGATCTGCAGGCGCAGGCTTTGGCGGCTGCGCCTGCAGCCAATGACGGCGCTGGCAACAGCGGTGACCTGCTGTACGAACACATTGCCCGCCTGGTGGCAGGGCCCTGGAACACAGGGGGTCAGCTCGGCCTGGTGGTGGGCGCCACTTACCCACGCGAGGTGGCCCGCGTGCGCGAGCTTGCGCCTGCGCTGCCTTTGCTGATTCCTGGCATAGGCGCGCAGGGCGGTGATCTGCAAGCCACCGTGCGGGCGGGTTGGCGCGCTGGCGCACCGATCATCGTCAGTTCTTCGCGTGCGGTGTTGTATGCCGATGCGCAGGCGCCCACCATCGAAGCAGCGGCAGCGGCGGCGCGCCGCGTAGCGCTCGACACCCGCGCCGCACTGCAGGCGGCGCGACAACGGGGTGGGGAGGGCTGATGCTGATGCGGGCCCGGGGCGCGCGCGCCAGAACCCAGCGCTTGGGGAGGCTTGACTTGCCCCCTTTCTTTGACGCTTCAAGATGGCGACTCTTCCCCTGACCGCGACACGGCGAGCCGCAGCCACCAGCCGCTTCTTTGTGCGGCAGCGCGCTGGTTTGCGGCCGGAAAACCGGCTGCTGCCGACCATGGTGCGGGCATTCCTGATCATCGCTGCACTGGCCTGCGCGAGTGCGGCGCTGCTGTTCTTCAGCGCCGCCAGCGAAAGCCGGCCGATGCTGTTTTCCGGCCTGGCTTTCAGTTCATTGGCCTTGGGCCTGGCATTGTGTTGGTGGGCGCCGCCGACCAAGTTGCGCGTCATCAGCACGGCTCTGCTGATATTGACGGTTGGCGCGATTGCCGGCAGTTCGGTGAGCCTGGGTTGGGGGCTGGCTGCGCCGGGCTTGCCGGTCCTGGGCTTGATGGTTTGCGCCTACTGTGCAGCCGCTGGCTGGCGCTCAGGCGCGCTGCTGGCAGCGGTGTCAGCGCTGGCTGTGCTGGCGGTCGCCTGGGTCTGTGCGTCCAGCGGCATCTGGGGTGTGACGCAGCACCCTGCCGGGCTGCCGTCCCAACCCTTGTTGCTGGGCACCCACCTGATCACGATCGCTGCCGGCCTGGCCTGCGGCTGGATGCTGTCCACCGTGGTGGCCCGCTACACCCAGGCAGCGCGCGAGCGCGAGCGCCGTTTCAGCAGCCTGCTGGGCTTGGCTGCAGACGCGCACTGGGAGCTGGACGAGCGCTACCGCCTGGTGGCCGCCAGTGGCCCCAACGCAGACCCGCGCCAATTGATGCCTGAAGGCGGGCTGGGCAAAAAGCCGTGGGAACTGAGTCGTTTCCTGTGTGAGCCTGAAGTGCTGGACGAATTGCGCGCCGACCTGGACACCCGTTTGCCGTTCAGCGAGCGGCCCGTGGGCTGGGTCGGCCGCGACGGCCGTGAGCGCCTCTATCTGATCAGCGGCGAGCCGCGATTTGATCAACGGGGCATCTTCACAGGCTACTGGGGTGTGGCGCGCGACATCACCGAAGCGCAATCGGCGCGCGCTGAATTGCTGGCCAGTGAGACCCGCTACCAGGAGCTGTTCTCGCGCACGCCGACCCCTTTGGTGGTGCACCGAGAACATGCCGTGCTGGACGCCAATCCGGCGGCGGTGCAGATGTTCGGGTACAGCGATCTGGCCAGCATGCAGGGCACCCATCTGCTCGAGGCCTTTGAAAGTGGTGATTCGCGCGAAAGAGCGCGTCGCCGCTGCGAGCAACTGCTGAGTCAGCCCGAAGGTTCGGCGCTGCCGGTGGCCGACTTCAGGCTACGCATCAAAGGCCTGCAGATGGCCGTGCGAGCTACCGGTGTCCGGGTCCATCTGCAGGGGCAGGCAGCCGTGCTGACGATCTTTGTGGACGACACCGACAAGCTGGACGCAGAAGAAGCCGTGCGCCGATCTGAGTCGATGCTGTCGCATCTGGTGGCCACCAGCCCGGACCTGATCACCTTGACCGATCGCCGCACCGGGCGCTACGTGATGGTCAACCAGAGCTTCGAGCGCTTGATGGGTTGGCCCGTCCAGGAAGCCTTGGGGCAAACCAGTCTGCAGCTCAAGGTCTGGCGCAACGAAGCCCAACGCACTGCGTTCGTGGAGCAACTGGGGACGCAGGGCCGCATCAGCGATCTGCCGGTGGAGTTTGTCGACCGTCAGGGCGGCATCATCCCGATGCTGGTATCAGCTGCGCTGTTCGTGATGGACCGGCGTGAATACGTCGTCATCAACGCCCGAGACATCAGCGAGCGGGAGCGGCTGCGGCTGGAGCGTGAAGCGATTCTGGCCAATGTCGCGATTGGCATTGCGTTGACGCGCGAGCGCAAGTTTCTGCTTGCCAATGCCCACTTTGAGCGCATCTTCGGCTGGCCGGCCGGCGGCCTGATCGGCCAGCCTGGGCGCGTGGTGTGGCCCAGCGATGAGGAATACCAGCGCACCGGCAAAGAATTTGCTGCACGGCTGGCCGACGGGCTGGCACTGGACATCGACACCATCGCCCAGCGCCTGGACGGCAGCACCTTCGTGGCCCACGTGCGGGCGATGGCCATCGACCCCGACAGGCCCGCCGATGGCGGCACGGTGTGGATCGTCGAAGACGTCACCGACAAGCGCGAGGCCGAAAAGGCGCTGGCGCAGGCGCGTGACGCTGCAGAAGCCGCCAACCTGGCCAAAAGCGCATTTCTGGCCAATACCAGCCACGAGCTGCGCACGCCCCTCAACGCCTTGATCGGCTTGGCACGACTGGCCCGTGATCCTGAAACTTCAGAGCTGCAGCGGCGGGATTTTCTGGAGCAGATTGGCTACAGCGCGCGCTCATTGTCCGAGGTCATCAGTGACATCCTGGATGTCTCGAAGATCGAAGCCGGCAAGCTGCTGCTCGACCCTGTGGTGTTTGATCTCGGCGAACTGCTGCAGTCTGCGCACACCAGCTTCTGGGCCACCGCACAGGGCAGGGGCCTGGCGTTGAGGCTCGACACCGGCCCCGACACCATGGGGGCAGTGCTGGGAGACCCGATGCGGGTGCGCCAGGTGCTGAGCAACTTCCTCAGCAATGCCATCAAGTTCACCGACGAAGGTGAGGTCTCGTTGACGGTGCGCCGCAGCAGCGAACAGGTGCGTTTCGAGGTGCGGGACAACGGCCCCGGCATCGACGAGCGGGCCTTGGCTTCATTGTTCAAGCCCTTCACGCAAGCCGATCAGAGCACCACCCGACGCTATGGCGGCACGGGCCTGGGCCTGTCGATCAGCCGCGAACTGGCACATCTGATGGGCGGCGAGGTGGGGGTGCAAAGCAGTGTTGGCCACGGCAGCCTGTTCTGGGCCGAGTTGCCGCTGCCGCCGCGCGAGCAGCTCAACCCCTTGCCCAGCGCAGATGCGCACGAGGGCTTGCGCGGTCTGCATGTGCTGATGGTCGAAGACAACCCGGTCAACATGATGATCGCAGTGGCGATGCTGGAGCGTTGGGGTGTGAAGACCGAGCAGGCGCTGGATGGCCGTCAGGCGGTGCAAGCGGTGGCGGCAGCTCAAGCCCAGGCTGAACCCTTTGACGCCGTGCTGATGGACGTGCAGATGCCGGTGATGAGCGGCCACGAAGCGACCTCGATGCTGCGCTTGAGCGAGAGCGGCGCCACCCTGCCCATCATCGCGCTGACTGCGGCGGCCCTGGTGAGCGAGCGCGAAGCTGCCCTGCGCGCTGGCATGAATGACTTCCTCACCAAACCGATCGACGCCGAGCGCCTGTACGACACCTTGCTGCATTGGTGCAGGCGGCCGATAAAAGAAGCCCCCAAAGAAAAAAGCAGCGAGGCTTGAGGTGCTGCTGCGGCAGCCTGAAACCTGGTCCTCCGCTGCGCCAAACAGATGAACCGAAATCTCACCGACGCAACGGTGGACTAGAGCACCGCCGGCTGCATGAAGCGCAAGGTGCCGGCGTCGGCGTCGATCTCGGCCTGCAGCCCCACTGGCAGCGTGAACTTGCGTTTGATGTGGCCGATCAGCGCGCCTCTGTACACCGGCACGCCCAAGGGCTTGAAGTAGTCGTCGAACACTTCGTCCAGCGTCAGCGTGCCAAAGCCATTGCCCGGCTCGCAGTTGATGAAAGCACCCAGCACCACCCCAGCCAGGCCGTCCAGCGCACCGCTCAGCTTGAGCGTGCTGAGCATGCGGTCGACACGGTAGATGTACTCGTTGACGTCTTCCAAAAACAGAATCGCGCCGTCAAAAGAGGGAAAGTAAGGCGAGCCGGCCAAAGAGCTCAGCACCGCCAGATTGCCGCCAAGCAACCGGCCCTGCGCGCGGCCACCGCGCAGGGTGGTGATGCGGTTGGATTTGCTGACCAGCAGATCTTCTTTGTCCTGTGGGTTGCGCAGCGTCAGCGCTTGGGCCTCGACCACCGCGCCGCGCCAGTGCTCGACACTGAAGCTGTTCCATTCCGAGGCGGCCATCGGGCCGTGAAAACAGACCAGGCCGGTTTGTGTGTGGACTGCGCTCAGCAGCGCGGTGATGTCGGAGAAGCCACCCAAAAACTTGGGGTTGCGCTGGATCTGCGCGTAATCCAGCAGCGGCAGGATGCGGTTGGCGCCCGAGCCGCCAGTGACGGCCAGGATGCCCTGCACTTGCGGGTCGGCAAAGGCGGCGTTGAGGTCGCTGGCGCGCTGTGCGTCGGTGCCGGCGAAGTGGCCGTAGCGAGCGCGCAGGTGGGGCGCCTCAACGACTTTGAAGCCCAGTGCCTGCAACGATTCGCTGGCGATGGCGTACGGCGCACGCTCGTAGATCGCGCCGGATGGGTTGACCAGCGTCAAGGTGTCGCCTGCTTGCAGCCGACGCGGCCGCAGCGGCGTAGTGAAGGGCTGGGGTCTGGCAAAGGCCGATCTGGGTGGGTGGGAAGAGACCATGGTGGGTGCGCCGGCAGCATCGGCCGCAGGTGGGGTGGAAAGGCTGGGTAGATTCGTTTCCGCTGATGCCGCAGTGACTGGCTGCGCGGCTGACGCTGCGTTGGCCGACAGAGCCGCTGCACCGGTCAGACCGGTCAAAGCACCAGCAGCCTGGGCGCTGCGGGTCAGGAACTGCCGTCGCGGCAGAGGCTCTTGCGCTGGTCCTGGGACGGGGTGAGGGTCGGCTTCGGCTTCGGTCATTGCAACTGCGGTTCGGTCGGCCATCGGTCTTCACTCGACCCTGGGCAAGGAGGCGCGCACTTGCTGACGGTTGCCGTGGTCAAAGTGCCACCATTCGGTGCCGATGCCGGCAAACCCGCCTTGCAGCATCGCATCGCGCAACAGGTCGCGGTGCGCGACATGGACTGGGCTGAGCAGGCCGCTGGCCAGCAGTTGCGCGTGCAATTCAGGGTGCGAGCTGTCGTCCATCTGGTCAAAAGCGCTGCCCATGTCGACCTCTTGATGATCGGCGGTGAGCAGCGTCACGTCCGCCGCCATGCCGTAGCTGTGGATCGAGCCGCGCGCCGGGTCGGCCACGTAGTCCTGCTTGTCGGTGCCCAGCACCGCCTGCCACATCAGCTGCTGCACACGCTGCGGGCGCAGGGCGTCCAGCACCAGGAGCCGCCAGCCCGGGCGCCGCTGCTGCAGCCAACATGCAGCGCTTTCCAACCCGCCGGCGGCTTCGTGCCGCAGCCAGGCGCAGTCTTCTGCGCCATACAGGCTCTTGCCCATGAAGTTGTGCACACTGGCATAACGCAAATCGTGCAACACGCCTTGCAGGCTGCTCAGGTGACGAAAGTCGGCGTGCAGCTGCAGTTCTTCGGAACGCAAGGTGGCGGGACGCTGAGCAGGACGCTCAGTGGACAGCTTGGCGAACACGATGGCCGACGGGTTCAGTGCCCTCATTGCCGCCACACGCCTTCGAAGTCGACACTGCCATTGGGCGACATCACAAAACCCAGCACATCCTTGCGCAGCGGGATGTAGACGCTGGAATGCGCCATCGTGATCCAGGGTCGCTCGCGCTTGAAGATGAGCTGCGCTTGCTCAAACAACAGCAAACGTTTGCCCTCGTCGACCTCGGCACGCGCCTGCTCCAGCAGGGCATCGAACTCGGCGTTGCAGAACTTGATGCCATCCCGGCTGGCTGCACATGTCAGGTTGGGGGTCAGAAAATCGTCGGCCGAAGCCAGGTCACTGCTCCAGCCGCTCATGTAGACATGGTGTTCGCCGTTGTTGGCGCGTTTGAGGTACTCGCCCCATTCGTAGGTCAGGATGCGTGCCTTGACACCGATCCTGGCCCAGTCGGCCTGGATCATCTGCGCCATCAACTGGCCATTGGGGTTGGTGGGGCGGCTGATCGGCAGGGCCCACAGGTCGATCTCCATGCCCCCGGCGAAGCCCGCAGCAGCCAGCAGCTGGCGCGCCCGCTCGGGGTTGTGTTCGTTGGTCAGCGTCTTGTTGTAGCCGGGCACGCTGGGCGGAAAGGCGCTCACGGCCTGCAGCGCGTCGCCGCGCGCAAACAGCACCTTGAACAATGCGTCGCGGTCCACCGCGATGTCCAGCGCCACGCGCACATCACGCTGGTTGACCGGTGCGCGTTTCAAATTGAAAGCCAGATAGGAGATATTCAGGGCCTGGATCTTGTCGATCTTGACCTGCGGGTGGCCACTCAGGGTGCCGATGTCCACATCCCGTATCGGAGCTGCGACATGGCATTCGCCTCGCGCCACCTTCTGCACCCGCACATTGGGCTCGCGGCTGATCGCAAAGACCAGCCGCTCGGTGCGCTGCACACCGCGCCAGTAATCAGGGTGGGCGGTGAAACGCAACACATCGTCCTTGCGGTAGCTCTTGTAGCGGTAGGGCCCGGTGCCCACCGGCTGGTTGTTGATGGCGCTGGCGCGGCCCTGGGCCAGCAACTGTGCGGCGTATTCGGCCGAGTGAATGGCAGCGAAAGAGCCGCCAAAGTAGCCCAGAAAGTTGACGTTGGGCTGGTGCAGCCTGAAACGCACCTCGTGAGGCCCGAGCTTGTCGATGCCGGCGATCATGTCCTTCAAGCCCAGGCTTTGCGGATACACAAACGTGGCCGGGAAAGCGAGGTTGAAAGGCAACTGAGGGTCGATCAGCCTCTGCCAGCTGAACAGCACATCGTCGGCATCAAAGTCACGGCTGGGCGTGAAGTAGGCCGTGCTGTGGAACTTCACCCCCTGACGCAACTGGAAAGTGAAGGTCCTGGCGTCGGGCGAGACCTGCCAAGAGGTCGCCAGATCGGGCACCTTCTCGCCGCTGCCGCGCTTGAAGCTCAGCAACCCCTGGAACATCGCAGAGGTGGCATTGCTGGTGCTGCTGCTGTCCCACAACGCAGGGTCGAAACCTTCCGGGCTGGCATCGGCGCAATAGACCAGCGGCTTGACGCCGGCCGTGGCCCGCTGGCTGCAGCCGCTGATCAAGATCAGCGTGGGCACGAGCGCCAACAACGCCAGAGTGCGCCCAGACAGGTGATCGCGCACCCGTTCAGCCTGCCGGTGGCGGCTCGAAGCGCTGCGGCGGCCGCGGCGCACGCGAATACAGCGGCTGCACTTTGGGCAACTTGTCGGAGATGTCCTTGATGCGCGACTCGCCGGACGGGTGCGAGGACAGCCACTTGGGCGGCGAGCCCTTGCTGGCGCCCAGCATCTTTTGCCACAGCGTGACGCCTGCGGCAGGGTTGTAGCCAGCACGCGCAGCCAGGTCCATGCCCACGATGTCGGCTTCGCTTTCATCTTCGCGGCCGAACTTCAGGCTCAGCAACTGGCTGCCCATGCCGGCTGCCAGGCGGCCCAGGTCACCCAGGCCAAACAACGCCGCGCCAATCTCCAGTGCGCCCCGAGTGGCCATCGACTTGCCGATGCGCTCTCGCGCATGTTCGCGCAGCGCATGCGCCACCTCGTGGCCCATGATGCTCGCCACCTCGTCGTCGTTGAGCTGCAGCTTTTGCAGAATGCCGTAATAAAAAGCGATCTTGCCGCCAGGCATGCAGAAGGCGTTGAGTTCTTTGCTGGCCAGCAGGTTGACCTCCCACTGCCACTGCCTGGCGCGCTCGTTCCAGGGCAGGGCGAAGGGCACGATGCGCGAGGCGATGCTGCGCAAGCGCAGCACTTGCGGGTGCTTGGCCTCGACCAAGGCGCGCTGGCCGGCCGCCTCGCGTTTCATCTGCAAATACTGCTGCGCTGCTGCTCCTTCGATCTGTTCTGCAGACACAAGCTGGGTGAAGCGTGAATTGCGCCCCACGTCGCCCCGCACACCTTGATCGGGGTCGGGTTCGGCGCGCTGCGCCAACGCGCCGCCGCTGAGCACAGTGGCGCCGGCACCCAGCAGCAAGCCGCTGAACATGCGGCGTGATCGCAGAGCACACAGCGCACACCCCACCAGCGCCGAATGTCCGGGCGTGGCCGGATCAAGGCCAATTGCGGCTGCAGGAGCTGTGCTGTCGGTCGGAATCGTCATGGCCCCTTATTTTAGGCGACCGGACGTTTCTTCAAGGCGCGTTCGAGGGGGCCGTGCCGGCAGCTTGCGATATTCCGAACAGTCGCTCTTGCGCGACAGCAGCTGTTGGTTGATCAACTCACGGCGCAGCGTCACATGGTCACCCGAGGTATGCAGCGCGCTCAGGATGCTGTTGACCTCTCTTTCGGTGTACACACGCTTGGCGTCAATCATTGGAGAAACCTACTCCGCAGTGGACTCGGCGCGGGTCGGCTCCAGCGCTTGAACGCTGGCGCGCAGCCACCACAGCATCACCAGCGCCGGCAACGCAAGAAAGGTGCTGATGATGAAAAAGGTCGGCCAGCCGATGGTCTGCGCCAGGACGCCGGCCAATGGCCCGACCCAGACGCGGCCCACGCTGGCAAAGGCACTCAGCAGTGCAAACTGGGTGGCACTGAAGCGCTGGTTGCACAAGCTCATCAAGAAGGCCACAAAAGCCGCCGTGCCCATGCCGCCGGAGATGTTCTCGAAAGCCA
>Ga0105044_10009643_pt1 | contig 13191 bp, 14 predicted proteins | sample MAT01_FD_78092 | JGI IMG/M metagenome (GOLD analysis project Ga0105044, IMG submission 78092) | Freshwater microbial communities from Lake Fryxell liftoff mats and glacier meltwater in Antarctica - MAT-01 | ecosystem: Environmental > Aquatic > Freshwater > Ice > Liftoff microbial mat | place...
GTCAGGTCATTGGGGCCGTCAAGCGGGATGCCATCCGCCTCGGTCACCAGTATCTCGACCTTGCCGTTCGCATGGGTTTTCTGGATCGAGGATGGGCGCTGTACCGGTGCCATCCAGCCGCCGATCCGGGCATGCTGGGTGGAATAGACCGCGCCATCGCTGCCCAGCATGCAGGCATTCGGCCCGCCGCCGACAAAGGCATAGGTGCCTTGTTTGTTGGTCGCCGGGTCCCAGACGCCGATCTCGCTGGCATAGGAATTGGCATAGATGACGCGGCCGTCATCCAGTTCATAAGGTCCCTCGGGATGCCCCAGGCCCGTGGCACGGACGATCATCGGCCTTTTCATCGTGTTTCCTTTCATCGGGTTACCAGGTGATGCTTCCGCCAGTGTAATTGATCGCCTGGCCGGTCATGTAGCCGGACTCATCGGACAGCAGAAACCAGATCAGGCCGGCGCATTCCCTGGCCGACGCGCTCCGACCCAGCGGCACAGTGGCATTGCGCGCGGCGCTAAATGCCGGTGGTGTCGTGCCACGCATCGGCGCGACGATTTCGAGCACGGCCTCTTGCATCGGCGTATCGACGATCCCGGGCAGAATGGCGTTGACCCGGACCGGTCGCGACGCCAGCGCATAGGCGAACGAGCGGGTAATCGACAGGATCGTGGTCTTGGACGCGGCATAGGCCGCCACTTCGACGGTCGTGGCAAGCTTGGCCGAACTTGACGACAGATTGACAATTGCCCCGCCCGGTTGCAGCCGTGGCCCGATCTGCTGGCACAGAAAGAAGATCGACTCGGCGTTGATGGTCTGCACCCGGCGCCAGTCGTCAAGCGTCACTTCAAAGATCGGGCGGATCATCACGATGCCATGCGCGTTGACCAGATAGTCGGCATCTTCGGCCATATCGGCCAGCCTGGACCGCGCCATGGGGTCGGACAGATCGGCGGCAAATGTCGTGCAATGGTCGCCTGCAAGCGACGCCAGCGCCTCGGCTGCGATATCGACAGCAACCACCTCCAGCCCTTCGCGCAGCATGCGATCCACGGTGGCCCGCCCGATGCCGCTGGCGGCTCCGGTCACAATTCCCCGGCGCTGATGTGCTGACCCCACCCTGATTCCCTTTCGGCCATCCGACGGCCGCTCGTTCGCTCTGTCACGAACCATATTGAAACGTTATCGTTGTTGGCAAGTGCAATATGATCGCTTTCAGGCCAGCGGCCCCCGGCTCCCCAACCTTCGATAGTTTCTGGTCTTTTCTGCAAAGCGCCATCTGTTTTCCAACCTTCGCCGCACCGCGCAAAGCCCCCAAGGCTGACCAGAACCGCAGTCGTGCGCCCCTTGCGCTGTCGGGTGGTGCCGGATAACATTTGAAACGTTATCGGAAATTGCTCCCCCTGTTTGATCGGCGAGGAACTGCAGCATGACCAAGGCAACCATCGCTGTTATCGAAGGTGACGGAATCGGCAAGGAGGTCGTTCCGCAGGGGGTCGCCGTGATCGAAACGGCGGCGCGGCTCTTTGGTCTGGATATCGCCTGGGACCGCCGCGACTGGGGCTGCGACCATCATATGCGTTTTGGCCGGATGATGCCTGAAGACGGGCTTGCGCAGATCGCGGGGCACAGCGCGATCTTTCTGGGGGCCGTCGGCTGGCCGACTGTTTCGGATGTCTTGTCGCTGTGGACCCTGCTGATGCCGATCCGCCGCAACTTTCAGCAATATGTGAATCTTCGCCCGGTGCGCCAGTTCAAGGGCGTGCCTTCGCCGTTGGCCAACCCGGGTGAGATCGACTTTCTGATCGTCCGCGAGAACAACGAGGGAGAGTATTCCGAAGTTGGCGGCCGGATGTTCCCGGACACTGATCAGGAGATGGTCGTGCAGGACACGATCCTGACCCGCCACGGCTGCGACCGGGTGATGCGCTTTGCCTTCGATCTGGCCCGCGGCCGCAAGAAAAGGCTGACCTCGGCGACAAAATCGAACGGGCTGATCCACACCATGCCGTTCTGGGACGAGCGTTTTCGCGCCGTAGCCAAGGATTTCCCCGATGTGGCAACCGAGCAGTACCATATCGACATCCTGACCGCGCATTTCGTCCGGCGACCGTCCAGTTTTGACGTGGTGGTGGCCAGCAACCTGTTCGGCGACATCCTGTCCGATCTGGGCCCTGCCGTGACCGGAACCATCGGCATCGCGCCGTCGGGCAACCTCAATCCCGAACGGCGGTTTCCCTCGATGTTCGAGCCTGTGCATGGATCCGCCCCCGATATCGCCGGCAAGAACATCGCCAACCCGATCGGCCAGATCTGGTCCGGGGCGATGATGCTGGAGCATCTGGGCGCGCACGAGGCCGCCGCCGCCATCGTGACCGCGATCGAGCGGGTTCTGGCCTCGGGCGAGAACCTGACGCCCGATATGGGCGGAACCGGCTCGACAACCGCGCTGGGTCAGGCGATTGCCTCTGCCGTTTCTGTTCACCGATCATAGGCAAAGCCATGGCCGAACGCGCCTTTGTCGAAACCCACTTTCACCTGCACGACCTCAAGCACCCGGATTTGCGCTATGGCTGGCTGGACCGTGATGCGGTTCACGGATTCATTCCCGATACCGACCCGCTCAAGTCGCAGCGCTATCGCATCAAGGATTTTCTGGCCGAGATCCGTTTCGCCAATGTCCCCAAGGCGGTACATGTGCAGGCCGCTGTCAACACCCCGGACCCGGTGGTCGAAACGGCCTGGCTTCAGGCCTTTGCCGACCAGACCGGCTATCCGCAGGGCATCGTTGCCGAATGCCATCTGGCGCGGCCGGACGCGGGCCATGTGCTGGACCGGCATATGGCTTACAGAAACCTGCGCGGCATCCGCAATTTCGGTGAGGGCAATTATCTGGTCGATCCCGCCTGGCGGCGCGGCTTTGGCGAGCTTGCCCCGCGCGGCCTCGTTGCCTGCATCGACACCCGGATCGAGCGCGCCGCCGACATCCTTGATCTTGCCCGCGCCTTTCCCGACACGCACCTGTGCATCGACCATTGCGCCATACCGATGGAGCGCAACGCAGCCTATTTCAACCGCTGGCGCGCGGCGATGGCAGTCATGGCCACGGCACCCAATGTCACGATGAAGATCTCGGGCCTTGGCATGTACGATCCCTTGTGGACCGTCGACTCGATCCGCCCCTATGTTCTGGGCAGCATCGAGGCCTTTGGGGCAAACCGCGTTGTCTTCGGCACCAACTGGCCGGTTGACCGGATGTACAGTTCCTACCCCGATGTGATCAATGCCTATGCCCGGATCATCGCGGGCTTTTCCACCGAAGATCAGGTCAGCATGTTTTCGGCCAATGCAGAAAGGTTGTTCCGGATATGATTGAATCAGTTCACCATATCGGCCTGACGGTGGTCAGTCTTGATGCGGCGCTGGCGTTCTGGCAAGGCTTTACCGGGCGACCGCCGCGCTGGGTAACGGTGCTGGACCGGCCCTACCTTGGCAAGGTGGTCGGTTACCCGGGCGTGGCGATCAAGGGGGCCTTTGTCGACCTTTCGGGCGGCGGCGTGATCGAGTTGCTTGAGTATCAACTGGCCGGGCGGATCGCGAATGCCGAGGCCACGGCCAATCCGGGCAACGTCCACTTCTGCCTGAAAGTGACAGATATCGCATCGACCTGGCAGCAGGCGGTGGCTTGCGGGGCGCGGCCCCTGTCGCCCGACGGCCCGGTAGACATTGATGGCGGCCCCAATCTTGGGGCAAGGGCGGCTTATCTGCGCATCCATGACGGCATCACGATGGAACTGTTCCAGCCGCCCCCGGCGCCGACGAAAGAACCAGATGCCCTTCGCCCTTGACGCCGGACTGGCCGGCAGGCGCGTTTTGGTCGATGGTCGATGGTCGATGGTCGATGGTCGATGGTCGATGGTCGATGGTCGCACTGGCGGCACTGGCCGCGAGGTCAGACCAGCCTTTGCAGGAGCAGGATCTCGCGTGGCTGTCGTCGATCCGGATCAGGCGCAGGTCGATGCCGTTGTCGGCAGGATGGCGGGTCAATCGCTTGTGCCGCCGGCAAGGGGGGCGTGGTCTCGATGACACGGGGACTTGCGCGCCCGCTGGTACGGCACACGATCACCGTCAATTCGGGGTTCCCCGGCGCGGCCGATACCGCCATGCTGCGCCTCGACGATGCCGCGATGGCGGGGCTTGTCGCCCGGATTGCTTTGGGCAATCTCGTGGCCCCCTCGGAACTGGCCGGAAGCGTGTTATTCCTGGCCTCGGACCATTCCGGCTATGTCACCGGCGCGAGGATCAATGTCGGCGACGGCTGGCCGATGCACTGAAAAAGGGGGCCGACCGATGGAACAGGACATGCAAGGCAGGGTGGCCGTCGTCACCGGCGCGGCGCGCGGTATCGGCGATGCAATTGCCGAACGCTTTCTGGCACGTGGCGCACAGGTGTTTTCGCTTGATCTGATGGCACCCGAAGCGCCGCGACCGGGCGTGACCTACCTGTCGGCCGACATCACCGATCCGGCCAGCGTCGCGGCTGCATTTGACGCGGTCGATGCCGCCGCCGGGCAGATCGATGCGCTGGTGAACAATGCCGGCGTGCAGCGCGTGGCGCTGGCCGAGAACATGACGCCGCAGGATTGGCATCTGGTCGTCGAAACCCACCTCACCGGCATGTTCCTGTGCTGCGCCCAGGCCATCGGGCGCATGCGCAAGCGCGGGGCCGGTGGTGCCATCGTCAACATCGCCTCGACCGCCGGATTTGTCGGCATCCCCGGGCGCGGGCCCTATAGCGCCGCCAAGGCCGGGATCATGGGGCTGACCCGGGTCTATGCGACCGAGACTGCCGCCGCCGGCATTCGCGTCAACGCCGTGGCCCCTGGCTCGACCCGTACCAAGCTGATCGAAGAAGGTCTGCGCAACGGCAGCATTCGGGGGGAATGGCAGATCGAACGCATCCCGATGGGCCGTCTGGCCGAGCCGCACGAGATCGCCGATCCGGTGGTCTATCTGTGCAGCGACGGGGCCACCTACATCACCGGCCAGACGCTTGTCGTCGATGGCGGCTGGACTGTGCAGGGCATGGTCCATTATGCCGACTGGCTGCAGCCGTCCACCGGTTGACGCGGATGAGTCAGCGCAACCCGAATCCGGCCCACCTGAATCCGGCCCACCTGAATCTGGCCCAATTCTGCCTGCAAAGGCAGGCACAGGCGACGCCCGACAAAGTGGCGCTGATCGTGGTCACCGATGTTGCGGCCCAGGCCGAGCGCTGGACCTATGCGCAGATCGAGCGCGCCGTGCGCAGCGTCGGTGCGGGCCTGCTGGCACTGGGGTTGCAGCCGCGGGACCGGATCATTTTACGGCTGCCCGACAGTTCGGACTATGCGCTGCTGTTTTTCGGCGCGATTGCAGCCGGTCTGGTGCCGGTCCCGGTATCGGCGCAACTGACCGGGGCAGAAGCAGCGTTCCTTGCAACCGATACCGAAGCGGCACTGATTGTCGGGGCGACGGTGCCGGGAGCCAATGGAATGTCGCTCGGCACCGACGAGGTCGCGCGCCTCAGGCAGGCCGCGCCGATGCCGTTCTATGCCGATACGGCGGCCGAGGATCCGGCCTATATGATCTATACCTCGGGCACCGGCAGCCGTCCCAAAGGCGTTGTCCATGCTCATCGGGTGGTGCTGGGGCGGGCACCGATGCGGCGCGACTGGCAGGCAATCGGGCCTGACGACGTGATGCTGCATGCCGGGGCGTTCAACTGGAGCTATACGCTGGGGGTCGGCCTGCTGGACCCCTGGGCTGCCGGGGCAACGGCCGTGCTTTATGCCGGCCCAAGGGATGTGACGATCTGGCCCGCAGTGATCCGCGCGACCGGCGCAACCTTGTTTGCCGCCGTGCCGTCCCTTTACCGGCAGATCCTGAAATATGGCACCCTTGAGCGCGCCGATTTCGCCCAACTGCGTCACTGCCTGGCGGCGGGCGAGGCGCTGTCGCCCGCGATCCGCGATGGCTGGGTGGCCGCCACCGGCTGCCCGCTTTTCGAGGCGCTGGGGATGAGCGAATGTTCGACGTTTGTTTCAGGCGGCCCCGGCGTGCCGGTGCGCCCGGGCAGCGCGGGCAAGCCCCAGACCGGACGGCTAGTGGCCGTGTTGCCGGTTGATGGCGGCACTGATCCACTGCCTGCCGGGCAGACCGGGCTTCTGGCCATTCATCGGCACGAGCCGGGGTTGATGCTGGGCTACTGGCGGCGCCCCGACGAAGATGCGGCGACGCGCCGGGGCGACTGGTTCATCGGCGGCGATCTGGCCGAGTTCGACGCCGATGGCTATCTGTGGCATCGCGGCCGGGCCGACGATGTGATGACGCCCGGCGGCTACCGGGTGTCTCCGGCCGAAGTCGAGGCGGCCTTTGCCGATTGCCCCGGCGTTGCTGAACTGGCGGTGAAGGAGGTTCAGGTGCGCCCCGATGTCTCGCTCATCGCCGCTTACGCGGTCCGTGCGGCAGGCAGCACGATCAGCGAAGCCGAAATCCTGCACCACGGCGAACAGCGCCTGGCCGCCTACAAGCGGCCCAAACAAGTGCATTTCGTCGACGCCTTGCCCCGCAGCGCCAACGGCAAACTTCTGCGCCGCGTGTTGGGCTGACTGCCGTCTGTCCTGCCCACGGAACCAGCCGGGCAGCCAGCAACAGCCGCCGGATGTCGATGCTGTCGGCCACGGCGGCGTTCAGGGCGGCGTTCAGGGCGGCGCTCAAGGTTCAGGTTGGCCATCTTGGCGCACAGCCCGCCGCCATGGCCGCGGGCGTGCAGGTTCCCGACGCACCGGCAAATCGCGGCATCCGCCCCGGTCTGAAACAAGGCCCTGACGCGCGGCACCGATACCGCCGTCGGTCAGAACCCCTCAGACTTCAAGCACGATCGTGGGGGCACCGGTTCGCAGATCGTCGCCCGGTTTGACCAGCACTTCGCGGACCGTGCCGCCAAAGGGTGCAGGGACATCGACCAGGGCCTTGTCGGTCTCGACCGAAAACAGGGTCTGGCCCTCGGTTACCACCGCGCCGACGGCAACCGCCACTGCGGCAACGACAACCTCGTCCACGGCATCGCCAACCTTCGGCATCTTCAAAGTGGTGCGCATGTCGCAATCTCCGTTGTCATTTGCAGCAATGGTCAGCCCGGGGCAAGCGACGCGCCGCCTGATCCGATTCATGTCGATCCGGCGTGTCGATCCGGGGTGAAAGGTTTCGTTTCACCAGCGTTACCCTTTGGGCCCGGTCAGAATCAACTGCCCGGCCCCAACCTGCGAAATGCCCGGGGTAGCTTCACGCAAGTCTTTGACGACTATAAGCAGAACTGCCATCGGGGCTTTCCAGTATTGACGCGGTGGGCAGCAGGCGATACGACTTGCTTCTAGGATAAAAACGTTTCCAAACGCAAGCCCCCGTCTGCACTCCATGGGATGCGGGCCGGTGGTGGGGGGGATTTTCGTGGCCAAGATCTGGATCAGGCAAGCGGTGTTGCACGCGCTGGATGATGCGATGGCCGACGATCCGACCGTCATCATCATGGGTGAGGATGTGGCGGCGGCGGGTGGGCCGTTCAAGACCAGCGAGGGCCTGCTGGCCAACTATGGGCCGGAGCGGGTGATCGACACGCCGATCTCGGAAATGGCGTTTCTGGGGGCCGGGGTGGGGGCGGCGGTCTGCGGGCTGAAGCCGGTGATCGAGATGATGTTCATCGAATTCATCGGCGTCGCACTGGACCAGTTGACGACACAGGCCGCAACCATGCGCTATCTGTCGCGTGGCAAGCTGACGGTGCCGATGGTCGTGCGCGCTTCGGTGGGGGCGGGGCAGGGTTTCGGGTGTCAGCACAGCCAGATGCTTGACCATTGGTTTCGCGGCACGCCGGGGCTCAAGGTTCTGGTGACCAGCAGCGCGCGCACAAGCTATGGCTTGCTGCGCTCGGCCATCGAGGATCCCGATCCGGTGATCGTGCTGGAACCGCGCCTGCTTTATGGCGAGCGTGAGGAGTACGACCATGATCGCACCTATCGCATCCCGATCGGCACAGCCGAGATCGCACGGCCGGGCACCGACGCAACGGTGGTGACCTGCGGGGCGATGGTGCGCGTGGCGCAGCAGGCGGCAGAGCAGAGCAACGCGAGCATCGAGGTCATCGATCTTTTGACCCTTTGGCCCTGGGATCGGCAGACGGTGCTGGAGTCGGTGGGGCGGACCGGGCGTCTGGTGACGGTCGAAGAAGCGCCTGCCGGCAGCGGTTGGGGCAGCGGCGTGGTCGCCACGGTTGTCCGGGAACTGTTCGGCAAGCTCAAGGCACCGCCGCACCGCATAACCTTGCCCGACGCGCCGGTGCCCTATGCCGGGCCGCTTGAAGCGCGGTTTCTGCCCAGTGCCGATTACGTTGCCGAACAGGTCGATGCGCTGGTGCGCACCAACAGATCACCGGCACCCTGGTGGAGCAACGCAGCATGACGATTTCCAATTCCAACCCATTGATCGCACGACGCGCGGCGCTGTCCGACCGCCTTGAGCAACTGGTCCGCATGATCGAGATCCGGTTGGTCGAGGAGCGGGTTCAGAAGCTGTTTGGCGAAGGCCATATCCGCGGCAGCACGCATCTGGCCAACGGGCAGGAAGCGGTCGCGGTCGGGATTGCGCGTTCGGTTGATCCCGATGACGTGGTGACCTGCACCTATCGCGGCCACGGCCATGCCCTTGCCCTCGGGGTGACGCCGACCGGTGTGCTCGGCGAGATCTGCGGCCGCGTCATCGGCTGTGCCGGCGGGCTGGGCGGCTCGATGCATCTGCTGGAGCCCAGCGTCGGGCTCCTGCCGACCTCTGCCATCGTCGGTGCCGGATTGCCGGTGGCCTGCGGGGCAGCGATGGCCGCCCGCTTGCGGGGCACGGACCGGGTCGCGGTGTCGATCTTCGGTGACGGTTCGGCCAATATCGGAGCGTTCCACGAATCGCTGAACTTCGCGGCGATCCGCAAGCTGCCGGTGATCTTTGTCTGCGAGAACAACCTTTATGGCGAGTATAGCCGTATCAACCTCACAACCCCGGTCGAGGATATCGCGATCCGCGCCACCAGCTACGCCATGCCGGGCGTAATCGTGGATGGCCAGGACGTGGATGCGGTGGCTGCCGCAATGGCCATCGCGGTGGCGCGGGCGCGGGCTGGCGACGGGCCAAGTTTGCTGGAAATGAAGACCTATCGCTATTCGGGGCATTCGCGTTCGGATCCGGCAGTCTATCGCCTGCCCGGCGAACTCGACGTCTGGCTGAAGCGCGATCCGATCAATCTCTTTGCGGAACGACTGGAAAGTGAAAAGGTGATTGCGTCGGGACGCCTTGCCGCGTTGACCGATGACGTGCGCACCACGGTCGATGCGGCAACTGCCGAGGTGCTTGCCTCTCCCGTTCCGCATCTTGACGAAATCCTCGCACATGTAACCGGCGGGTCGCCCGGAGGGGACCAAAGATGGAATTTCTGGTCGACATCGAACTGATCTGGCCGCCTGGCGGCGATCCGGATCTCTGGGTCAGGCTGGTCGCGGCAGAAACCGAAGCGGCGCGCGACCTGGCGGCACGGGGGATCCTGAAGAAGCTGTGGCGGATCCCGGGGACGATGAAGAATGTCGGTATCTGGCAGGCGGCGAACGGGACCGTCCTGCATGAGGCGCTGAGTTCGTTGCCGTTCTTTCCCTGGCTGACGATCACCGTGCGGCCGCTTGCAGCTCATCCCAGAGATCCGCAAGCCGGGAAACCGGCCTGAGGCTGACTGGTGCCCGCCACCGATCCCTCCGGATCGTGCCGGTTGGGTCGGACAAGATGCTGCGCTAATCCGCGGGTTTTCGTTCGGGCGGGATAGGGCTCACCTTTTCAGACGCCGTGACGCCCCACCGGCTCCGATGCGCAAGTCGCGGCATGGGGCAACTGTGCATTTTCCCGCAGGGATCTGGCGCGCGCGCCGCCGGATTACCCGACAGGGGCGACGTGATCGGTTTCTGTAGACCTGGGCCACCACCACAAGCCCGGCCGACAGGCCGCTTGGGTCCGAAAGACTCTGTGTCAGCCACCGGGTTCTGCCGTACCGGCTTCGAAATGACCCCGATCCGAGCGGCGGTCAGGCGGTCGCTTCGGGTTTGCGGGTTGCGGCCAGTCGCCTTTCCACCTTAACCGGTGGCGTCCTGCGGCTTGATGCCAGCAACCCGACCTGCCGGGAAACCGCCGGTGAACCTCTCGCCGGAACCCGTACCACGCCACGGGAACTGGCAGGCGACGTCTCCTCAGCCTTGATTCGGGTTCAATCCTTGGAGCGTGCAAATTGGGCGTTGTCGGGCATCATCGGGGCAGCAAGGCAGGTTGCGGGCGATGCGGCCAAGATGGCATTGAATTGTCCGGCCTTACAGCGTCAGCTTGGGGCGGATCAGGGACGCACAATTGACCGAGCAGCGGCCCTATTGTGACATCGTGCGGGATTGGCTCGATCATCATATCGCCGCGGCCGTGCTGCCGCCCGGCATGGGCCCGACCGGACCGGCCGTCGCGGACCGGCTGTCGGTCCGCCGATCGCCGGTCAAGCGGGCACTTTATCTTCTTGCACAGGAGGGGCGACTGTCGCGCGACGCCCGGCAGGGCTATGTCGTGGCCGGAGCCGACCGGGGCGAGATCGAAATTTCCACCCTGCATCTTTTGGAACTCGACCCGCCAGAGGGCATGGATGCAAGCCCGGTGCGGCCAAGCTGGCAACGGGTACCGGAGGGGCTGACGGTGGCGGTAATGGATTGCATCCGCTTTGGCGCACGTCAGGTCATGCAGACAACAGCATCCTTCTTGATCCGAACTTTTGGATACGCCCAGTGTGTGGCCGCTTCACGCCCGTCCAGCAATCCTGACTGGGCCAGAACCAGACTGCCCGAACAGACCGATGCGACAAGCGCCCCTTCCCCATGCAGCCTGCGCAACCAGGCCGAAACCTCGGGATAGGCCCCGGTCGGGGGCTGGTTGATCGAGGAATACATATCGCAGATCACCACCGCATCGACGTGGCCCACCTCATCAATCGACGCATGCGGTTCAATGTAGATGCTGCTCAACAGCTTGAACGGGCGACCGTCCGCGGTAACGATGCGAACATCCAGCGATCCCGGGCCAGGGACGCCGATCGTCAAATCATCGAACACGGCCCCAACCGAATAAAGGACATCATTCAGGCCGTACAAAACCGACGGCGACGTCGTGTCGGCCGCAAACAGAACCACCGTTAACTTGTTCCACTTTCCATGATGGGCCACCGATCGGTTCATCCGACGCAAAGGCATAGTGTCTGATTTACCCCGGTTCTGTCAATTCCGCCTCTCATTCATGATCCGGCGATCTGCTATCAGCGACGGATCAGATTAAACGCCCACTTTTTTCAGTGTTTAAACCGTAGGTTGCGCGATATCGGCACGATTCTGTCCGCCGTAAAAACCTGGCAATGCACGGGAGAATACGATATGGTCACGATGCCCAGAAGAGAATTCATCTTTTCAAGCGCTGCCACATTGGCGGCCTTTTCGGCCAACTTCGCGCAGGCGTCTCCATCCCGGTCCGGCGAAACCCTGATCCCCTGGCTCGATCAGCCGCCACCCGGTGCCGATCCGTGCTGTACGACGCCGATGCTTTGGGAGAATTTCGACCAGTGGATCACACCCAACGAAAAGATCTTTACCGTTCACCATTTCGATTGGCCGGTGATCGACGCGGCTGGCTGGAAGCTCGAAATTGACGGGTTGGTCAACAACCCGATGACGCTCACCCTTGATGATATCAAGGCGCGACCGTCGCAAGACGTCATGTTCACGCTTGAATGCTCGGGCAACCATGGATTTCCCGATTTCACCACGGCAATCGGGAACGCCGAATGGGTCGGGACCTCGCTGGCGAGTATTCTCGAGGAGGCAGGTGTAAAGGGCGACGGAATCGAGGTGGCGTTCTGGGGAAACGACGTGGGCGACATCACGTTGAAGGACGCGATTCGCGATGTGGCGATGCACCAGAACTTTGCCCGGTCCATGTCGCTGGCCGACGCGATGAGCCCGCACAACATCCTGTGCCACACCATGAACGACCAGCCTCTCAGCCCTGCACACGGCTTTCCGGTGCGGCTGATCGCCCCGGGCTGGTATGGTATTGCCAATGTCAAATGGCTGAAACGGATCGAAATCCGCGACACCCGGTTTCAAAGCCTGCTGATGGCACGCGATTATGTCACGATCCGCGAAGAACGGCACAATGGCGAAACCGTCCGGGCCGAAACTTCGGTCGGGCGCACAAGACTGAAATCTGCGCCAGGCCGCGTCACAAATCATGCCGATGGTCTGCGCATTTCCGGTGCCGCCTGGGGTCAGCCGATAGACCATGTCGAGGTCCAGATCGACGACGGCCCCTGGGTCAAAGCGTTCATCGACTGGGACGAACTGGCCGGCAAATCCGTCGATTACGCGTGGGTATTCTGGCAGTTGGACTGGCCCGATGCCACGCCCGGCGAACACCGCATCACCTCCCGCGCGTTCGACAAGACAGGCAACATGCAACCCGCGATGGACGATCCGCTCATCACCGGGAAACACACCTACTGGGAAAGCAACGGCCAGATCACCCGTATTGTGGTTATCGCGTGACCGACCCCAAGCCTTGGTCCATATTCCACACAAGCTGAGGGGTTCTTTGGAGAAGATCGGGCGCTTGGCGGGCTTGCGGCGGCAGCAGGTGACGGGGATCAGGTTCGGCGGTTGCTGGCGCTGGCGCTGATACATGACGGCAAAAGCCCTGTGGAAGCCGGGCGCCCGGTCGGGGTGGATCGTCAGATTTTGTGCGGCCGGGTGCATTGTTTCAACACTGGTGGCCCCGACGCTGGTGGCCCCGACGCTGGTGGAACCGGCGGCCTTGCCAGCCGCACAGCACCCGGGGCGGCCTGTCGGTTGACGGCCGGGCAGGAGGCAGCGTTTATGGCGCTGGTCGAGGCGGGGCCTGCGGAGGTTGATCTGGGCGGCGGCTGATCTGGGCGGCGGCTGATCTGGCGGCGGCTGATCTGGCGGCGGCTGATCTGGCGGCGGCTGATCTGGAAGGTCTTGCGCGCTGGCGCAGCGTTGATCTTGCGGCGCAGATCAAGGCGCAGATCGA
>Ga0105044_10009651_pt1 | contig 13186 bp, 14 predicted proteins | sample MAT01_FD_78092 | JGI IMG/M metagenome (GOLD analysis project Ga0105044, IMG submission 78092) | Freshwater microbial communities from Lake Fryxell liftoff mats and glacier meltwater in Antarctica - MAT-01 | ecosystem: Environmental > Aquatic > Freshwater > Ice > Liftoff microbial mat | place...
CGCATTGCGACCATATCTCGACGATTCAGATCGGAGGTCAGTTGACCTTGAGGGCGGCGCTGAAGATCTTCTTCGACTTCAGCTCGGTGGCGATGCGGGTGGCGATGGCCTGGAACGCCTGAGCGACTTCGCTCTCGGGGTGAGCGACCGTGATGGGGTTGCCGGTGTCGCCACCCTCACGCAGCTCGGGCAACAGTGGAAGCTGACCCAGCAGCGGCACGCCCAGATCGTCGGCCAGGGTCTGGCCGCCGCCGCTGCCGAAGATTTCGTAGCGCTTGCCATCGTCGCCGGTGAACCAGCTCATGTTCTCGATGATGCCCTTCACGGGCAGGTTGACCTTCGCGGCCATCGCCGCTGACAACGCGGCGACCTTCTGCGCTGCCGGCTGCGGGGTGGTGACCACGTAGACCTCGGCGCGGGGCAGGTACTGGCTGAGGCTGAGCGCGATGTCGCCGGTGCCGGGCGGCATGTCGATGAGCAGGAAGTCGGGCTCGTCCCAGAACACGTCGGCGAGGAACTGCTCGAGCGCCTTGTGCAGCATCGGGCCGCGCCAGATGATGGCCTGGCCCTCCGGCACGAAGTAGCCGATGGAGATGCAACGCACGCCGTGGTTCTCCGGCGGGATCAGCATGTCGTCGATGACCACCGGGTCGCGGTCTGTGCCCAGCATGCGTGGCACCGAGTAGCCGTAGATGTCGGCGTCGACGATGCCCACGCTGTAACCCTGGCTGGCCAGCGCGACCGCCAGGTTGACCGTGACGCTGCTCTTGCCGACTCCGCCCTTGCCGCTGGAGATGAGCAGCGGTCGCGTCTTGTTGCCCGGCTGATTGAACGGCACGGCCTTGCCCTCGGCGTGACCATGGCCGCCCTGCGCGACCGGCGCACCATGGCTGTGGCCGCCGCCCAACTTCTCGCGTACGGCCTCGCGTTCCTGGTCGGTCATGACGGTGAAGTCAAGATTGAAACCGGTGACACCGGGGACCTGCGTGACCGCGCCGCCCACTCGATTCTGGATCTCGTTGCGCAGCGGACAGCCAGCGACCGTGAGCGCGATCAGCACACCGACGACACCGGTGTCGCTGATCGTGACCTCGCGCACCATGCCGAGGTCGACGATGCTGCGGCGCAGCTCGGGGTCTTCCACCGGCCGCAGTGCGTCGATGACTTGATCGTGCGTGGGCGTGGACATGTCGGCGACTCCGAGGGAGGGGTTTCTGCGCGTCCGAATTACTGCTACGCGCATAGGTAGAATATCGGCGTGTCCGCGAACTCGCCGTCCTTCACCAGCACCGTGTCGGCAATCACCGACGCGTTCGGTGATCCCACACGTCGAGGCATCTACCTTTTCGCCCGGGAAGAGTCGGCTGGCGTCACCGCGACGCGGGTCGCGGAACGGTTCGGCGTGCACCCCAATGTGGCTCGTCATCACCTCGACAAGCTTGCCGCCGGCGGGTATCTAGAAGTCTCGGTTGAACGTGCGCTCGGCGCGGGCGCCGGTCGCCCCAGCAAGCATTACCGAGTGTCTGCGGACGCGAAGGTCGACCTGACTGGCGACGTTCCGGTGCACAGCGACGACCTTGTGTTGTCGCTGCTCGGCCGCGCGCTTGCACTGCTGCCGCACGACAAGGCCGAGGCGATGGCCGAGGAAGTGGGCCAGGAGTACGGCCTGGCGATGGCGCAGGGCCTCACAGGAGCGGATCTTGCGGTGGGGCAACGCAGCCTGCGGTCGGCGATGCAGGCCGTTGCCGATGCGCTCACCGCACACGGCTTCGCGGCGCACGCCGACCAGCGCAACAACCAGCTGCGCATTGTCAACAACCACTGCCCGTTCGGCTCGGTAGCGATCGAGAACCCGGTCATCTGCGCCGTCGATCGCGGCATGGTCAAGGGCATGCTGACCGCCCTCTACGGCGTTGCCGACGTGGCCACCATGCAGTCGTTGCCACAAGGCGACACCTTCTGCGCCACCTCGGTCTGAGCCGCAGCAATGCGTCAGCTGTGACGGCGTTCTTCGGCGTGGAGTCGGGTTGAGTACTCGACTGATTCTCTGAGGAGCGCTGCAATGACTTCGTCGACTGTCGAGGTTGATGGCAGTTCCCGTGCCGCAACCGGCTCGACCTCTGTGGTCGATTGGCCCGCGCGCGAGCCGAGCTTCTGAGCGAGTTCCTCGATGCTGTTCGCGAGGACGTATGCGTCTACGCCGCCATCCAGCAGGCGCTTCACGGGGCCAGGCACGCTGACGTCGAACTCCCAGTCATCGAGTTCCACCACGATGACCCTTGCGCCGTCGTACTTTCGCTTGAGGGCGCCGATGAGCTGTGGGCTGCAGGACGGGGTGAGGACGAGGTCGACACGATCGACTGGCTCGCGGATGTCCACGACCCGAGCGTCGAGCAGCGCGGCCAGGCGATCACGCGCAGGCGGTTTGAGAGGGAGCGCGGTGACGACGGTGGGCCGCTGCCGCAACACTTCGACGTCGAGCCCCTCGGGCTGCTCCACGCTCACGAACTGGACTCCATGCGCTACGACCCTATGCGACAGTGGCGATTCGTTGTGCGCGACTTCTGTCCGAGGCCGGCGGCCTAGTACACCTAGAGGTAGTAGCCAACCACATCGATGATGACGTGGGTGTCGCCCTCACACCAGATGATGAGGCCTGGCTCTTTGGTGTCGTCGAGGTTGCAGAGTGTGGTGTTGGCCACGCTGGAACCCGTCGCTGCCCAGTTGAGGCACGACGCCTTGTAGGTCGGCGCTCCAACTCGGGTGGCGGCAAGAAAGCCACCGCCGGCGGTGCCCGCTGCCGTGATGGCGAACGTGAGCGCACGCGCTCCCTTCCGAACGAGACCGGCCACTTCAATCGCGCCGGTTGACAGGTTGCGTCCGGCGCCGACCGGGACGGTGCGCGAACCTGTGGTGAAACGCTGGTTGCCTGGCCAGCGACTGTCGTACACGCGAGTTGGGTCGACCACGTGGAGGCTGCCTGCGGACGCTGCGCCGGCGAGCTTTCGCCAACTTCCCGGCGTGCCGGGGGTCGACGCTCACACAGATGTCGCCTGCGACGTCCTTCAACAGGTGCCCTGCACTATGGCAGTCGGTACGGGTGGGTGGCGGCGGACCGCCACCCAGAAGGTCGAGGTCGCACAACTTCCCCCGGCACCGACGCCCTCACCGTCGGTGGACTCGCCGAGGACTCCGCTGAGATCACACATTCCTGAGCCCCCGTGAAGTTTCCGTTCCACCTGCGTTGTTTACGGCGCCGAAGTACATCTGGCCGGCCAGCATCTTGGTGACCATACCGTGTCGGCTCAGCGGGGCATCGGCGGCGACTGCTTCATCGGTTGGCCTGAGAGATTCATTGGCGTGAGAGATTCAGCTGGGTTGGTCATGCTGGCCACCGTAAGGAAAGGGCGTTGCGAGGAATCGGGGGAACCCCTATTCGCCTTCGCCGAGGACAGCGATACCCTCGAATTTGGGCGTACGAGTACTCTGTCACGCCCCTTGAGTACTGTTGTTCGTATGGACTTGGCGGCGTTGCGACCTTTGATTTCGGGCACTGTGCTGTCCGATATCGAGGTGTGTCGAGCCGAGTTGGTCGCGATCGGAGTGGCGCGTGGTTTGCTCGATGCGCGTGAGGTGCAGGTGGTTCGGCGGCTCGACGAGTTGGCTGCATCCGACACTTCTCTGTTTCCGCAGGATGTGGTCGCAAAGTCCACGAAGACGTCGTTGACGCATGCGGAACGGTTACGTGAACGCGCCAGCACCTGTTCGTCGATCCCTGAGCTGGGTGCGGCATTGTCTGATGGGGCTACCACTGGTGACCGGGTCGACATCGTCGTGCGCGCCACTGCGGGTTTGTCGGCGTCGGAACGTGCAGTGGTTGCGCGGCACGGGCGAAAGCTGGCGTTGGCTGCCGGCGAGCAAACCGCGTCCGGCTTCCGCAAGACCGTCGAGCAGGTTGTCGCCCAGGCCCGAACAGACGACGGGTTGGCACGCTTGGAACGTCAACGCCGCCAGTCACGGTTGCGGTGGTGGTTGGACGCGGACGGGATGTGGAACCTTGCTGGGCGGTTCGACCCTGCCACAGGGGCACGCATGGAAGGCCGGCTGCGCAACCGGGTCGACCGCATCCGCGCCGGCGGGCTACCCGACACCGCTCCCACCGACCCGGTTGATCTACAACAACACCTCGCCGCGCTCGCCCTCGCAGACCTGTTGGGCGTCCGCGACGACGACACCTACCACGACACTGATGAGGCTGTCGGTGACTGCGGTCCACGACCCACCGGTGGTGGCTCGGGTGGTGGTGTGGTACCGGACGTGACGGTCATCATCGATGAACGCACACTGCGCGAGGGCCGCACTCGTTCGGGCAGTGTCGTTGATATCGGGCTCGGTGAGTTCGGGCTACCTGTTGAGACGATCCGCCGCTGGGCGTGCATCGGCACCATCACACCCGTCGTTGTCAGTGCGGACGGTGTGCGACTGCTACTGGGTCGTGAAACACGACTGGCGAACGCTGCCCAACGACGTGCGCTGCGAGTTCTCTACCGGTCCTGCGCGTTGTGTGAAACACCGTTCGATCTGTGCCAGATCCATCACGTCGACTGGTACACACTCGGCGGGCTCACCGACATCGGCAACTTGTTGCCCCTGTGCTCACGACATCACCATCTGGTCCACGAAGGCGGCTGGATACTGCACCTCGCACCCGACCGCACACTCACCATCACCCAACCCGGCCACAACATCTCGGTCCACCCACCACCCACCACACGAGCCGCCTGACGGCGGGGGTCCATGATTCTGTGGCGTCGGGCGACTACTGGCGAAGCTGGGCGTATTCGATGACTCGTGTCATGACCGCGTTGCCGCCGTCGGCGGCGGCGTTGGTGTTGGCGACGCTGCCGCAGCTGAAGGGCGGCTGCGGGTCATACTCGATCATCAGCTGCGCGGCTTCGGCAGCGGTGCGGTCGACCAGCAGCTCCACCAGGCGCAGCGCCATGTCGATGCCGCTGGAGACACCGGCGGCGGTGATGATCCGCTGATCGAGATGCTCGACCACACGTTGGGGCGTCGCAATCGCGCCCTGTGCCTCGAGCTCGGGATAGCAGGCCCAATGTGTGGTGGCGGTCAGGCCGTTCAACAGGCCGGCGGCGCCCAACACGATCGAGCCGGTGCAGACCGACGTGGTGAACATGGTGGTGGCGTGGGCGGTGCGCACCCACTCGGTCACCTGTTCGTCGCGGGCCAGTGGTCGAGTGCCGACGCCACCGGGGAAGACGATGATGTCGGGCTGCGGATAGTCCTCGAAGGTGCCGTCGGCGGTGACGCCGAGGAACCCGTTCTCGCTGCGAATCTCGCCGCGCTGGTGGCCGATGAAGGTGACATCGATGGATGGGATGCGCTGCAGCACCTCATACGGGCCGATGCCATCGAGGGCGGTGAACTGTGGGAAGAGTGGAATGACGACTTGCAGATTGCTCATGGTGCTGTTCTTTCTGGAGGAGAAGGGAAGGTGAAACGGAGCCACTACACGGCGAGGCGGAAGCGGCGGCGGTAGGCATCGGGGGCAACGCCGAGGCGGCGTTGGAAGGCGCGCCGGAGTGTCTCGGCGCTGCCGAAGCCACAGCGAGCAGCGACGACGTCCAGCGTGTCGGCGCTGGTCTCGAGCTCGTGCCGAGCGGCCTCGAGCCGAACGCGCTCGACGTAGCGACCGGGTGTGTCGCCAACTTCGTCGGTGAAGACACGACTGAAGTGCCGCACACTCATCGCAGCGGTCGCGGCCAACACAGCCAGCCGATGGTCGCCGCCGGGCGCCGCTTCCACCAGCGCTTGTGTGGCGCGCACCGCAGATCGTTCCGCCCGTGGCGCCCACACTGGAGCAGCGAATTGCGTCTGGCCGCCGGGACGATGGAGGAACATGACCAGCCAACGAGCGACGGTCTGCGCAACGTCGGTGCCATGGTCCTGCTCGACCAACGCCAGCGACAGGTCGATGCCGGCCGTCACGCCGGCGCTGGTCCAGACATTGCCGTCGCGCACGTAGATCGGGTCGGAATCGACGACCACCGAAGGGAACTCCGCCGCCAGGCGTACCGCCCGCGCCCAATGCGTGGTCACCGTCCGGCCGTCCAGAAGGCCGGCCTGCGCGGCGAGGAAGGCGCCGGTGCACACGGTGGCAACCCGTCGACAGCGTGGTGCAGTGGCGGCAATCCACGCCATCAAAAGTGCGTCGTGGCGAGCTTCGAAGACCCCGGTCCCGCCCGCCAGGATCAGCGTGTCGATCCCCGGCGCGCGACCATCCGTGGCTGGCAGCGGCGAAGTGACCAGCCCGATGCCGGACTCGCTGGTCACGGTGCCGCCGAGTACGGACACCACCGAGACGTCGTAGCCGTGTGCCATCGGACGCGAGTGCTGCACGATCTGGGTGGCAGACGCAAACACCTCGAACGGCCCGACGACGTCCAGCGACTGAATGCCAGGGAACGCCACGATCACGATGCGATGTGTCGTAGTCGCGGTGTTGGTCGCGATGGTGGTGGCGGCAGGCACGGTGCCAGCATGCCCCCTCATGCGGAATGGCGTCAATGACACGTATCCCACGTATTCGGCCACCAGCAAGCCGACGACCTCGCCGCGACCTCGCCACGGCTTCGACCGCCGTTCATGGATACGCTGGTTGGCCAGTGAACCCGTCACTGAACCCGTCAGTGAACTCCTCGCTGAACGGCACGCTGAACGACACGCGTTGTCAGCGCCCGAAAGGACCGTCGTGGACGTACGCATCAGCGTCACTCAAACTGCCCGTGAGATCAGCCTCGAGCTTGCCGACGATCTTGATCGGGCTGCCATCAAGTCGAAGATCGAAGCTGCGCTCACCGGAGCCGTCGATGTGCTGTGGCTCACCGACAAGAAGGGCCGCGACGTCGGCATTGCTGCCGCCAAGATCGCCTTCGTCGAACTGGGCGCAGCCGAGGGTGAGCGACGCATCGGCTTCGGCGGCTGAGCGCGGCCCGGGCCGGAGACGCAGATGAAGGGCAACCGTTCGATGGAGGGCACGGTTCGATGAAGGGCATCATTCTCGCTGGAGGCACAGGCAGTCGCCTATGGCCGATCACGCGCGGCGTCAGCAAGCAGTTGCTGCCCGTGTACGACAAGCCGATGATCTACTACCCGCTCAGCGCGCTCATGCTGGCTGGTATCCGCGAGGTGCTCATCATCACCACGCCCCACGAACAGCAGGGGTTCAAGACCCTTCTGGGCGACGGCAGCCAGTGGGGGCTCAACCTGCAGTACGCCGTGCAGGAGACCCCCAACGGGTTGGCGCAGGCGTTCGTGATCGGCGCAGACTTCGTTGCCGGCCAGCGCAGCGCACTCGTCCTGGGCGACAACATCTTCTTCGGTCACGGCCTGGTCGAGCTGATGCAATCTGCCCGCGATCGTGAAGTCGGTGCCACCGTCTTTGGCTATCGCGTGCACGACCCCGAGCGCTACGGGGTCGCGGAAGTCGACGCAACGGGCAAGGTGCTCAGCATCGAAGAAAAGCCGGCGGTACCGCGCAGCAACTATGCGGTGACCGGGCTGTACTTCTATGACGAGCAGGTCGTTGACATTGCTGCCGATCTGGCGCCGTCGCCGCGTGGCGAGTACGAGATCACCGACATCAACGCCGAGTACCTTCGCCGCGGTCAGCTGCACATGGAGCTGCTCGGTCGAGGCTATGCATGGCTGGACACGGGTACCTACGAGTCGCTGCTGGAGGCATCGCATTTCGTAGCCACCCTCGAAAAGCGGCAGGGCTTACAGGTGGCATCACCCGACGAAATCAGCTTCGCTGCCGGGTGGATCGACATTGCACAGTTGCGGGCAAACGCTGAGCCGATGAGCAAGAACCCGTATGGCCGGTACCTTCTGAGAATCGCCGGCGAGGGCCTTCACGCGTGACATGACTGTGCTTCTGTGATGACCGAGCTGCTCGACCGCCAGCTGCTGTTCGTCAGCGGCAAGGGCGGCACCGGCAAGACCAGCGTGGCGGCCGCGCTGGCCGAACTGGCCGTGCGCGACGGAAAGCGAACGCTGGTATGCGAGATGGACGCGAAGGGCGCACTCGCTGCAGCGTTCGAAGTGCGCGAACTGACCTTCCAACCCACCGAGGTTCGCCCGAACCTGTGGGCGATGGTGATGAATACGGAAGACTCGCTGAAGGAGTACTTGCGGCTGTTCGTCCGCATTCCACTGGTCGGTCGGATCGGGCCGTTGGCACGCACCTTTGACTTCGTCGCCGATGCGGCGCCAGGCGTCAAGGAGATCCTGGCCATCGGCAAGCTGTGCCATGAGGTGCGGGAACGCCACTACGACCTCGTCATCGTCGACGCCGAGGCCAGTGGCCACATCGTGGCCCAGATCGACGCGCCGCGGGCGATCCGTGAACTGGTGCAAGTAGGTATGGTTCGCGACCAGACCGAGTGGATGCTGGAGATTCTCGGCGACGCGACTCGCACCGGGCTGGTGGTGGTGACCACACCCGAGGAGATGCCGGTCACCGAGACCATCGAGCTGGTCGACAAAGTGCAGTCCACCACCGGCGTGAATGTTGCTGCGATCGTGGCGAATCGTGTGCTGCCGCAGTGGTTCTCAGCGATCGACAGCCGGGTGTTCGCAGCTCTGATGGAACCGGCGCCGCAGGCAACCCTCGCGGCGGCCGCTGGGCCGAAGGTGGCGACGGTGTTCCAAGCAGCGGCGTTGGCGCAAGCACGTCGTGACGGCGCTGTCGGCTATCTCGACAGGCTGCGTGAGGCCGTGTCGTCAGACGTACCGTTGCTGCTGGTGCCAGAGCTGTTCACCCGCTCGGGCGGCCGTCGCGTGGTGTCGCTGTTGGCCGACGCGTTGCACGAGGAGCTGGGCTGATGGCCCGCATACGCGACGCTCATCGCGAGCTGGCCGAACTGCTGAGCGCGAAGGAGATGATCGTTGTCTGCGGCAGCGGCGGCACGGGCAAGACCACCATCGCCGCTGCGCTCGGAGCGCAGGCTGCGGCAGTGGTCGGCGGCCGGGTCCTGGTGCTCACTGTCGACCCGGCTCGTCGGCTGGCGACAGCACTCGGACTTGGGTCCACGTCCCTCGGCAATACGGCTGTGAAGGTGCCGGCCGCCGCCTTTGCCGCCGCGGGCCTGGAGTGCCGCGGTGAACTGTGGGTGGCAATGCTGGACACGAAGTCTGGGTGGGACGAACTGATTCGCCGTCACGCGCCTGACGCCAAGCTGCGCGACACAGTTCTGGCGAATCCGCTGTATCGCAACATCACCGGCCGCTTCGTCAACAGTCATGACTATCTGGCGATGGAGCAGCTCTACGACCTGCATGCCTCGGGCCAGTACGACCTGGTCGTCATCGACACACCACCGTCGCGAAATGCACTCGACCTGCTGGATGCTCCCGGCCGCATGCGCGAGTTCTTCGGCAGCAGATTGTTGAAATGGCTCACCGTGCCATATCGATCACGGCTGTTCACGATGGCATCGAAGCCCTTCTATCAAGTCGCCGATCGCATTCTGGGATCGCGTTTCCTACAGGACATCGCCGAGTTTTTCGTGCTGTTCCAGACGATGGAAGCGGGCTTCGTAGCCCGCGCGAAAGAGGTCGAGCGACTGCTCACCGACGAGGGCACGGCCTTCATCGTGGTCAGCACTCTCGAGGCGGCGCCCGCACGCGAGGCGCGGTTCCTCGCCGACGAGCTGCATCAGCGCCGAATGCCACTCGGTGCGCTCGTATTGAACCGCACGCTGCCCGAAGAGGTGCGCCAACCGGCTGCATCGAAGGCGGCAAACGCTCTTGCTGCGGCCGCCGACGAACGGACGTTGCTGACCGACCTGGCGGCTACAACCGGCTGCGATGCAACGGCCGTACAGCACGTGTTGGCCGAGGTTGCCGCTCGCTTCCGTGACATCGCGGTGGTGGCCGGCCGCGAAGCCGAGCGTCGGCGCGAGATGGAGGCCGTGGTCTCGCTCACCGCCGTGGTGCCCACGCTGCCCGGCGATGTTCATGATCTGGCTGGTCTTCTTGCCATCGGACAGCACCTGTTGGGGAACGGAAACCGCTGACGCACGTGCTGGCGTGGCACACTCAATGTTCATGGCCACTCTTGGCGAGCTCGCACGGCAGCACACGGACCTGAACCGAGATGAGATCGATCATCTTCAGCGATTGATCGGTGAGTGGGGCCTGCTCGCGGACCTCAGCTTCGCTGACCTGCTGCTCTACGTACCCGGCTCGGATGGTAAGTGGTACGTGGTGGCCCACGTTCGTCCTGCCACCGGCCAGACGATCTATCACTACGACTACGTCGGCACGGCCGCCGCCGGCCAGGAACTGCCGCTGCTGGCCAAGGCGTACGACGAGGGCGAGATCGTTGAGGGCGAGTTGGTTGTGGAGGGCACGCCCGATCCCGTGCGGATGATGGCGGTGCCGGTGCGATCAGGTGACCACTCGATTGCCGTATTGACCCGCGAATGGTCCAGCCGTTCGAGCCGGCAGCCCGGCGAGCTCGAGCGCACCTACGTGAGTCTCTTCCAGCGGTTCGCATCCATGATCGCCGAAGGCTCGTTTCCCTTCAAGGGGCCAGTCGCCGACAGTAGTGCGGCACCGCGCGTTGGCGACGGCGTAATGGCGCTCGACGAGGAAGCGCGCGTGCGCTACGCGTCGCCCAACGCCGTGTCGGCCCTACATCGAGTGGGCATCGGGGCTAACGCGGTGGGCATGCGCCTGGCCGAGCTGGGGTTCAACGACAGTCCAGTGCGCCTGGCGTACGAGACCAAGCTGCCGGTGATCGAAGAATTCGAGCAAACGTCCGATGTGATCCTGCTAGTGCGATGCATGCCGGTGTTGGCAACGGGGCAGGGTCAGGACAGTGCCGTGACCGGTGGGCTGCTGCTGCTCCGCGACGTGACTGAGGTGCGTAAGCGCGACAAGTTGCTGCTGTCGAAGGACGCGACGATTCGCGAGATTCACCATCGGGTGAAGAACAACCTGCAGACCATCTCGTCGCTGCTCAGGCTGCAGGGTCGTCGTCTGACCTCGGAGGAGGCCAAGGCGGCTATCGCCGAAAGTGTGCGTCGCATCCGCACCATTGCGCTGGTGCACGAGACATTGTCGCGCGAGCCCGGTGACGACGTCGCGTTCCTGGACATCGTTCGCCCGTTGCTGCGGTTGGCAGAGGAAGGTCTGCAGTCACCTGATCGGCCGGTGCGGTTCACGGTGCAGGGCGAAGGCGGACGTCTGCCCAGCACCATTGCAACCCCGCTGTCTGTGGTGCTCACCGAACTGCTGCAGAATGCCGTCGACCACGGCTTCCCCGAAGGCAGCGCCGGCGGGAACGTGGTGGTGATACTCGACAATGCGGACGGCGTGTTGAAGATCCGTGTGATCAACGACGGCCGCAGCCTGGAGGCGGGCTTCGAGCTCAACAAGGCGACCGGCCTTGGCCTGTCGATCGTACGCACGCTGGTGACGACCGAGCTCGATGGCACCATCACGATGCGCTCCGGTCAGTCAGACGACTTCGCAAGCGTCGGCCTCGGCGATCTGCCCAGAGGCACCGGTACCGTCGTCGATCTCACCGTCCCCGTCTGAACACTGAACTCAACGCGTTTACGTACGAGTGCCAGAGATGGAACCGCAGGTCACGGCCCGACAGGGTTTACGTAAAAGTGGATCTGGGAGGCGCTAGAGGTCGACGACGATTCGCTCGCGGCCAGCGAGGCGACGGCGAAGAGTGCGACGTTCTTCTTCGGATGTGCCGCCCCAGATACCGGAGTCTTGGTTGGTCTCGAGTGCGTATTCCAGGCAGTCGTTGTGCACGGGACACTCACCGCACACTTCTTTGGCCCGGTCGATCTGCACCAGCGCGTAGCCCGTGGTGCCGACGGGAAAGAACAAATCGGGGTCGGTGTCACGGCAGATGGCGAGTCGTCGCCACGTGTAGTCAGCATTCGCGAGTGCAAGACTCGAAGCCGGAATTGTCACTTGTTCACTCCAATGATCGCCGGAGGCCGACGATCGGATCGATGTGGATTGTGAGCGTTTTCACGTTCGTGGGAACGGTAGGTAACAATTGTGTGCATGGCAAGGGGACAATGGCCTTCATCCATACTTCGTGGTGATAGGGGGTATCTATGCAACACATGTCTGACGTGCAGGTAACGGTGAGGATGGGTGTGCAGGTGATGGCCCATCGAGGGGCCAGCAAGGCCGAACCGGAGAACACGCTGGCGGCCTTCCGACGCGCCGGCGAGATGGGCAGCGATGCCGTTGAGCTGGACGTTCGTCGAACCATTGATGGTGTCTTGGTCATCCATCACAACCCGCATCTGTCCGACGGTCGACTGGTCGCGGCCATCGCACAGGCCGATCTGCCGGCCTCGGTGCCCACTCTGGGCGAGGCGCTGGATGCCTGCGCAGGCATGTGGGTGAACGTGGAGATCAAGAACGACCCGCAGGAACCCGATTTCGACCCGACCGAGATGATCGCCGATGAAACCCTCGCCCATCTTCTGGCTCGAAACGACGACGAGCGCTGGCTGATCTCGTGTTTCCGCATCGAGACAGTCGACCGCTGTCGCGCCATTGCGCCGCAGATCAAGACGGCCTGGTTGTGTGTCGATGCTCCACAGGGAATCGCCGCCACGCTGGTGAAGAAGGGTCATCACGCGCTGCACCCGTGGGTGAAGATGCTGACCCGTGAGACGCTCGACGCGTGCCACGCGGCCGGCGTGCTGGTCAACACGTGGACCTGTGACGACCCGGATCGGATGGCCGAGCTGATCGAATGGGGCATCGACGGGCTGTGCACCAACGTGCCCGATGTGGCACTTGCGGTCGTCCATGAGGCGTCGAGCCGCTAGCACGTGGTCGCAAAGTGGGCAACGATGGCGTATGAGCACACACGAGTTCGATGTCATCGTCATTGGGTTGGGGCCAGGCGGTGAGGATCTTGCCGGTCAGTTGGCCGCCTCCGGGCTGCAGGTTCTGGGCATCGAAAGCCACCTCGTCGGCGGGGAGTGCCCCTACTACGGCTGCATTCCGTCGAAGATGATCATCAGGGCTGCGGACCTGCTGCAGGAGGGCCGGCGCATCAACACAATGGCCGGTACTGCGGTCATCACGCCCGACTACTCGATCGTTGCCGACC
>Ga0105044_10009652_pt1 | contig 13186 bp, 11 predicted proteins | sample MAT01_FD_78092 | JGI IMG/M metagenome (GOLD analysis project Ga0105044, IMG submission 78092) | Freshwater microbial communities from Lake Fryxell liftoff mats and glacier meltwater in Antarctica - MAT-01 | ecosystem: Environmental > Aquatic > Freshwater > Ice > Liftoff microbial mat | place...
ACGACGAATGCAGCCGACGTGACGGCGTCAGCGTTCGATCCGGCGCTGGTGGGACAGCTCGAGGAAGCGCTCGACGCGGAGTTCGAGAAAACGGGCGCCCCCGGCGTCATCGTCGGGGTCTGGATCCCGGGCCACGGCGAGTGGGTCTCGTCGCGCGGCGTCGCCGACCTCGGCACCCTCGCTCCGATGACGCGGGGGAACCAGCAGAAGATCGGAAGCATCACGAAGACGATCGTCGCGACGGTCGCGTTGCAGGTGATCAGCGACGGCTCCTACGACCTCACCCTCGATTCCACCATCGACCGCTGGTACCCGGGGATCCCCGAAGCGTCGAAGATCACCGTGCGCATGCTGCTGAACATGTCGAGCGGGATCGGCAACTCGCCCCAGGGACAGGTCGACCGGATCTGCGCCGACCCCTACGCCACGCTCACCCCCGACGAGGTGATCGCCGCCAACCTGGCCTACCCGCGGGCCCCGTTCGCCCCCGGCGAGGGGTTCGACTACGCCAATGTGAACCTCTACATCGCCGGACGGATCCTGGAGCAGGTCACCGGCACCGACCTCGAGACCCTCGTGCACGACGGCGTCACCGCTCCGCTCGGGATGACCCGCAGCCGCTTCGCCGGTGACGGTCAGCTCGTTGCCCCGTTCGCTCGGGGGTACACCTGGTTCTGCCCGAACCTCCCCCAACCCGCCGACACCACCGACTGGCCCGGCAACGAGGAATGGGCCGGCGGCGCCATGGTGTCCACCCTCGACGACCTGCGCACGTGGGGCGATGCCCTGGGCACCGGCGAGCTCCTGACACCGACTGCCCGCGCCGCCCAGCTCGACGATGCGACGCCGAGGGGCATCCCGGGCACGTCGTACGGGTTGGGCGTCAACGTCCTCCGTGACCCGGCCACCGGCTGCGTGACGCTGCTGAACCACGCCGGCGCCGAACCGGGCTACCAGTCGGACCTCTACGCCTTCCCTACCACCGGAGCGACGATGGCCCTCCTTGGCAACGGCAACGGCTACGACGGCGACCTCAACGCCATCGTCCGAGCCATCTACCCGCTCCTCGTCGACTCGCTGGTCGTCACCCCGACCGAGTCGTGCGAGTCCCCCACGACTCCACCGGCGCCGCCGACACCGGCGCCAGCGCCGGTCGCGGCCACCCCGGTTGCCGTCGCACCACGGTTCACCGGCTGAGTCGGCCGCTCATCCCGCCGATCGACACGACGTCTGCTCCACCGACCACGACCTCGAGCAGCGCTCCGGCCGGACCACTCCAACTCACCCCCTGTCAGCCGCTCACCGCCAGCCGTCAGCGCTCGACGTCGGTCCGGTTGATCCATCCCGTCAACTCGGAACGCGAGCGCAGGCCGACCTTGCGATAGACCCGGCTGAGGTGGGACTCGACGGTGCGGACGCTGACGAAGAGCCGAGTGGCCACCTCACGGTTCGATGCCCTGGACAACGACGTCTACGAGATCCAGTTCGGCGTGGCGGACACGGCGAATCCCGGTGACACGTTTGCCCACGTGGTGCTAGCGGGTTCGGCCGGCGAACGCGGCGAGGCGCTCGACTGCCGGAGCCGCGTCGGAGATGGGGGTCGGAGCAGCGAAGTTCACGCCGTCGCGGGTCCACGGGTCGAGCACTCGCCGGGCGAAGAGGTCGATCTCGTGGAGGAGAGGTTCGGGCACCTCGATCTCGGTGCCGAGCGTCGTGGCGAGGTCCCAGGCGTGCACGAGGAGGTCGAACGCCACGAAACGCAGGAACGTGCGGCCGGGCATGGTCGCCCACGGCAGGGCGAAGACCCGGTCCATGGCGCCTGGTGCCTGCGTGGCTGCACCGAACCGCTCGACCGCCGCCGCGAACGCCGCCGCGGGGTCGTCGCCCACGACATCGGGCATCCGACCCGAGATGTCGTGGATGGGTCCGCCCTCGAACGCCCCTGCGAACATGAGCGCGCCACCGACGACGTGGTTGAGCAGGTCGCGAGTGGTCCACGACTCGCACGGCGTCGCCAGGTCGAGGTCGGCGACCTCCACCGTGGCGACGAGCGAGCCGAGCAGCGGGACGATGACGCCCAGTTGCTCACCGCCGTCGATCCCGTCGTCCAGATCGAGGACCGCGAGGTACGTCGTCACGACGCCGATCCCGCCAGCTTCGCGCCCATGTGGTCCAGGACGTCGGTGTGCTCGACGGCCGGGCTGAAGAGGATCACCTCGGCGTCGGCGGTCACCCGCACGGAGTGACCAGGAGGCCAGTAGAAGAGGTCGCCGGCGGTGCAGGTCTCCTCCTCGCCATCGCGGTAGGTGACCACGACCGTCCCCGCCATGAGGTAGCCCCAGTGCGGCGAGTGGCAGGCATCGCCGTCCAGCCCTTCGAGCAGCGGCGCGATGTCGGTTCCGGCGCCGAGCGAGAAGTACTCGCCGCTGATCTCGCCGTAGTCGCTGGCGTCGCCGAACCCTCGCAGCTGGCGAGCCTTGGCCCCCGGCACGTCAAGCTTCACCGGCACGTCGTCCTTGGTCACATGCATCGTCGTCTCCGTTCGTCGTCGCCGTCCGTTCTGACGGCTGGTGCCATCATGAGAGGACTCGGTTGCCGCCGATCGGTCAGTTGTCGGTCGGCCGGCTGCCACCGCGCCGCCTTCGGCAAGAATGACGCCATGGAGCTGCGGGCCCTGGGGGCGATCGAGGTGTCCGTGGACGGGCGGTCCCGCCCGCTCAGCCCGACCCTGCGGTTGCTGCTGACGGCCTTGCTCGTCGAACGCCGCCGGGTCGTCTCGGCGGACGCCCTGACTGACGCGCTCTGGGGCGATGACCCCCCGCCCACCGCCCGTGCGACGCTCCAGACCCACCTCTCGAAGCTCCGCCGCTCATTGGGGGATGCCGACGGGACGGTGCTGGTCAACCGACCGCCGGGCTACGCGCTCGACATCGCTCCTGACCGCGTCGACGCCGACCGGTTCGAGGCCGCGGTGGCGGCCGCTCTGCCGCTGGTCGCGGTCGCTCCCGAGGATGCCGTCGCGCGACTCGACGAGGCGCTGGAGCTGTGGAGCGGGCCGGCCTTCGCCGAGTTCGCCGTTCTCGACTGGGCGCGCGGTGAGGCGGTTCGGCTCGACGAGCTTCGCCTCGCGGCGCTCGAGATCCGCAACGACGCTCGCCTCGCCAGCGGCCAGGACGGTGCCGCCATCGTCGAGCTCGAGGGCCTGGTGCAGGAACATCCCCTGCGCGAGCGGTACTGGGAGCAGCTCATGGTGGCGCTGCACCGCTCTGGTCGCCAGGCCGAGGCCCTGCGTGCCGCCCAGACGTTGCGCGTCCACCTGCGCGACGAGCTCGGACTCGAGCCGTCGCCGAGCTTCCGAGCGCTCGAAGGCGCGATCGCCGTCGACGACGAATCGGTGGGACAAGCGGCGCGGCCCGGCGCGTCACCGGCGCCGCCGCGGCCGACCGATGCCCCGGTCGTGCCCACATGGGCACCGGGTCTGGCCACCGAGCTGGTGGGGCGGGCCGGCGACCTCGAGCGCCTCACCAACGCCGTGCTCACCACCCGCTTGTTGACCCTGACCGGGCCGGGCGGGGTCGGGAAGTCGAGCGTCGCCGCCGAGCTGACGCGGCGCCTTGCGGATCGGTTCCCCGACGGCCTGCGCTTCGTCGAACTGGCCACGGTGCAGGACGCCGGGGCGGTGTCGGCGGCGGTGGCGCAGGCCATCGGCGTGGAGCGGCGCTCCGAGCGGTCGCTGGCCGAGTCGATCACCGAGGTGCTCGGCACCCGCCGGATGCTGTTGGTCTTCGACAACTGCGAGCACGTGATCGAACCCGTCGGTGAGCTGATCACGCGCCTGATCCGCTGGTGCCCGGAGGTGCGGCTCCTGGCCACGAGTCGCGAGCCGGTCGGCATCGCCGGGGAGACGATCTGGCCGGTCGCTCCGCTCGTCGTGCCTGCCGAGGTCGATGCTCCGCTCGCCGAGCTGCTGACCAACCCGGCCATGCAGGTGTTCGTCGCCCGCGCCGAAGAGGCGGCACCGTCCTTCGAGATCACCGAGCGCTCCGCGCCCGCCATCGCCCAGCTCTGCATCCAGCTCGATGGTCTCCCGCTCGCCCTCGAGCTGGCGGCGGCGCGGATGACCTCGATGAGCCCTCGCCAACTGGCCGACCGGCTCCATGAGCGGTTCGAGCTGCTCGGCGGCGGAACCGGACGCGTCGGCCGGCACCGAAACCTGCTCGATCTCGTGCAGTGGTCCTACGAGCTGCTGACCGCGAAGGAGCGGATCCTCCTGGCCCGGCTGTCGGTCTTCGCCGGCGGGTTCGACCTCGAGGCCGCCGAACAGGTGTGCGGGGTCGACGAGTTGAACGCCGCGGAGGTCGCCCACCTGCTGGCGGTGCTGGTCGACAAGTCGCTCGTCGTCGCCACCCACGCCGACGACCGCGTGCGGTACCTCCAGCTCGAGACCCTGCGACAGTTCGGCGCCGACCGCCTTCGCGAGCAGGCGGCGCAGACCGAGGTGCGGCGCGCCCACATCAGGACCTTCGTCTCGCTGGCCGAACTTGGTTCCCCGGAGCTCGACGGTGCAGACGAGTCGGCCTGGACGGACCGTCTCGAGGGCGAGCTCGGCAACCTGCGGGTCGCGCTGCACGCCGCGATCGGCACCGACGACGCCGACGCAGCCCTGCGCCTCGTCAACGCCACCAGCGAGTTCGCGTTCCGGCGCATCCGCTACGAGGTCATCGCCTGGGCGGAGGCAGCCGCCTCGATCGAGGGGGCCCGGGACCACGCCCTCCTTCCGACGGTGCTCGCCATCGTCGCCTACGGGAGCTTCGTGCGGGGCGAGCTCGATCAGGCCGTAGCGCTCGCCAAGGACGCGATCACCACCCGAGAGCGCCTCGGCGTGCCGTCCTGCGGACTGCCAGAACGGGTGCTCAGCAACGCCGTCTTCTACCGGGGCGACCACGCCGGCGCGCTGGCGTGGATGGCCCGGATGGTCGCCGCGGCCCGCGCCACGGGGATCGAAGGTCGCCTGGCCCATGCCCTGTACATGCTGTCGGTGGCCCACACCAGCGTCGGCGACCCCGAGCAGGGCCGTCGTCTGGCCGAGGAATCTGGCTCCGTCGCCGAACGTACCGGGAGCCCGACTGCCCGGGCGCAGGCGGCCTACGCCTCCGGTCTCGCCCTGGCGACCGCCGACGTCGCCGCCGCCCTCGACCGCCTCGACCACGCCGCCACCCTCGCCGACTCAGTCGGGAACCGATGGATGCGAGCCTTCGCCATGACCGAGGCCATGTGGCTGCGCGCCGGCCGAGGCGAGACGATCATCGCGCTCCACGGCTACCGACACGTCGTCGACACCTGGTTCCAGGGTGGCGACTGGGCCAACCAGTGGTTGAGCCTCCGCCACCTCGCGGCCATCTTCGCTGACGTGGGACGGGACGAGGAAGCCGCCCTGCTCTTCGGCGCCGTCGAGGCGGCCGGCGCCTCCACCGCCCTGCCGTTCTCGCCCACCGACGCCGAGCAGATCGCCGCCGTGGCCCATGCGTTGGGCGAGCGGCTCGGACCCTCAGCCACCGCCGAGGCCACCCGCCGAGGGGCGAACATGCGCGACGACGCCACCGTCGCAGCGGCGCTTCGCACCATCGGCGAGCTCACCTGACCCGGCGTGACGTGTTCTGCAACATCGGTACGTCCGCTGTACGTCGAACGCGGTGCCTCTCCGATGGACGGTGACCCCGGCGCCACGGCCCCGGTGATCAACGATGCTCGTCAGGGCGCTCGGCCCCGTGCCTACCGAGCGCCGGTTCGTCGACGACGATCTGGTCGGTGGTGGGCTGTTCCTCGACGGAGCCGTTGCGCTGTCTCCCGAAGGTTCAGGTTGCGTCACAGATCGTGACACTGAGAAGCCGTGCTGGTGGGTAGGGCACCCCATCGAGCTGACAGGCAGCGAACTTTCGCCCGTCCCGAGACACGAGGATGTCGTCATGGAAGAGAAGCGGTGACTGTGGGGCACGGTGTGGCGGCGATGCATCGAGATCGCGGCTGGCCGGTGGGTCGGTGACCGGGGCGCAGGCGGGCGCGTCGACCGACGAGATCGCGGGGCCGGCTCGGAGCATCCTCGACACGGTGGTGGCGTCGCTGCCGAGGTTGTGGATCGCCCTGCTGCTGGTGGTCGCGGGGTGGGCGCTGTCGCGACTGGTCCGGTGGCTCCTCCATCGCAGTCTGCGGCGGCGCCAGACGCCGAGCTTCGCCCGGGTGATGAGCCGGCTCGGCGGGTGGCTCGTGCTCTTCCTGCAGGCCGCGCCGAGCTTCCGCGCCGCGGTGCAGGGCGACGCAGCGTTGACCCCCGGCGGCGCGGTGCGCCCCGAGTCCGATCCCGGCCAGGGGTCCGATGCCGTCCATGGGTCCGGTCCCGGCACCGGTGACACCGTCGATGGGCGGCCCGGGTCGTGAGGGTTCGTCTGGGTGCCATGGTCGAGTCGTTCCGGGCGAGCCTGTTCCTCGTGCCCATGCTGGCGGTCGTGGCCGCCATCATCGTCGCATCGGTGGCGATCGGGGTCGACAGCGGGCTGGATCCGACGGGCGAGGACCTCCCGCTCGGCTTCACCTCGACGGTCGACAGCGCCCGAGCGCTCCTGGGAACGATCGCAGGCGCGACGATCACCTTCGCCGGTATCGCCTTCTCGGTCTCGCTGCTGATCATCCAGCAGGCGTCGAGCCAGTACTCGCCCCGGGTGGTCCACACCTTGTTCCGCGACCCGTTCAACCGGCGGGTGATGGGACTCGTCGTCGGCACCTTCACCTACTGCCTGTTGATCCTGCGCTCGGTGCGGTCCTCCCTCGAGGAGGGTGGCGATCCCCTGATCCCCAACCTGTCGGTCGCGATCGCCGTCGTCCTCGGCATCGTCACCATCCTGGCGATCGTCGCCTTCATCGACCACAGCGCCCACGCGATGGACATCAGCAACATCCTCCAGGACGTCGAGGACCAAGCGATCGCCCAGATCCGACACGAGTGGCCCGACTCCGACCCGGAAGACCCACCGCCGTCACCGTCGCAGCCGACCGATCCTGCCCACACGATCCGGTTCGATCGCAGCGGCTGGATCCAACAGCTCGACGTGGACAAGCTCAACGCGGGCGTCCTCGCCGGCACCACCATGTGGGTCGACGCGTACCCGGGGCGCTACGCCGTCGCCGGCACACCGGTGTGTGTCCTGTCCGCGGTGCCGGACGACCCCGAGACCATGGCCCACGACGTGCTGGCGGCGATCGGGACCGGTGACACCCGAACCATGCAGCAGGACGTCTCGTTCGGTCTCCGTCAGCTCGCCGACGTGGCCCTCAAAGCCCTGTCACCGGGCATCAACGACCCGACGACCGCCCAGGACGCCATCTTCCACAGTGTGGCGGTGCTCGCCGAGCTGCTCCGCCGGAACCCACCCGCCCCGCCGGATCCTCCCGACGGCTGCGGTCGCGTGGTGCTCGTCCACCAGCCCGCCCACGAGGATCTGATCCGTCTCGCGTTCGACGAGGTCCGCCGAGCGGCCGCACCCATGCCCTCGGTGTGCATCTACCTGCTCGAGGCCCTCGAGCTCCTCACCGAGGTCGCCAGGGAAGGACCACCGGACCGCCGGGATGCCCTGCGCCGCCAAGCCGAGCTCGTCGTGGCCGGCTGCGTCGCCGCCGACAACCTCCCGGCCGACCTCGGCGACGTCCAACGCGGCTTCCAGACGCGTTTCGGATCCCACTGACGAGATCGTCACCGTTCGTCATGGACTCTCCGGCTGGGCCCCAGCGCTCCTCGTCAGCTGCTAGGACCGGGCGTGGCCCATGGCGTCGCTGCGCGCCGTGGATCGGCGGCGACTTTGCGGATCAGGTCACGCAGCTGGCGCTGCTCGCTGGCGCTGAGCACGTCGAAGGCCGCGGGTGGCTCGTGCAGCACGGCCATCGCCTGGGCCTTGGCCGCGACCCCCGCCTCGGTGAGAGCGATGGCCTTGACCCGTCGGTCGGTCGGGTGTGGGCGGCGCTCGGCGAAGCCCTTGCCCTCGAGACCATCGACGATCGTGGTGACGTAGGACGCGTCGCAACCGCAGTGGTTGGCGAGCTCCCGCATGGGCACCCCTTCGTCCGCTTCGAGGTGGAAGAGGCTCTTCATGAGGCCCGGCGTCAGGTCGATGAGCGCACTGGCCTCGCGGAAGCGCGACTGCATCTCGCCGCTCCAGAACATCTCGGACAGCGATGCCCACGCTTCACGGCCGGCTGAGGTTGGCACATGACCAGTCTAGCCAGGTCATCCGGTCCGACTGACCATCGAGTTCACTCATCACTTGACCCGGAACAGATGTTGCGTTTTCAGAACACTTGACATAGCCCAAGCTTCGCGACGAGCATGGCGCTCATGACCCTCTCCTCTGCCCCCGATGATCCGGTGATCCGGGTCGACGGGCTCGGCAAGCACTTCGGCGACGTGAAGGCCGTCGACGGGGTCGACCTCCAGGTCCCCGCCGGCACGATCCTCGGCCTGCTCGGACCGAACGGAGCAGGCAAGACCACGATCATCCGCATGCTCACGACCATCCTGCGTCCCGACACCGGCACCGCGTCCGTGCTCGGCATCGATGTCGCCCAGGACCCCCAGGGCGTGCGCGAGCGGATCGGTCTCGCCGGTCAGTACGCGGCCGTCGACGAGAACCTCACCGGTCGCGAGAACCTGCGCATGGTGTGCTCGCTCACCCATCTGCACAAGTCGATCATCAAGAGCCGATCCGACGAGTTGCTGGAGCGCTTCAACCTGATGCACGCCGCCGACCGCCCGGTCCGCACGTACTCGGGGGGCATGCGCCGTCGCCTCGATCTTGGTGCGGCGCTGGTGCACAAGCCCCCGGTGCTCTTCCTCGACGAGCCGACGACCGGACTCGACCCGCAGAGCCGCAACGACCTGTGGCAGGTGATCCAGGAGCTGGTCGGGGACGGCACCACCGTGCTGCTCACCACCCAGTACCTCGAGGAGGCCGATCGCCTCGCCGACAACATCTCGGTCATCGATGGTGGCCGCAAGATCGCCGAAGGTACCGCCGCCGAGCTGAAGGCCACGCTGGGCGCCACCATCGTCGAGGTCACGTTCTCCGATCCGCAGATCGCCCTCCAGGGGAAGGTGCTGGGCGAGCGGATCGGGTCCACCGAGGTCGACCCGGACGGTCGCACGGTGCGCGTGAACGTGTCCGACAGCGGCAAGAGCGTGCTGCAACTGGTCCGCCTGCTCGATGCCGAAGGCGTCGTCCCCGACGCCCTCGCGGTGCGCGAACCCACCCTCGACGACGTCTTCCTCTCGCTCACCGGCCACGTCGCCGAGGCCGACAAGGACGCGGTCGACGCCACCGCCGAGAACGAACCCACCGGTCGCGGCAACCGCCGCAGGAAGGGCCCCGCATGACCACCGCCCCCGCATCGGTCGCCCCGGCGCCCGCGCCGCTGCCCTCCGATTCCAAGAGCCGGCTCGGTTGGGCCATCTCCGACACGATGGCCATCGTCAAGCGCAACCTGATCACGCTCAAGCGCGTTCCCCAGTTGCTGATCTTCTCCACCGTGCAGCCGGTCATCTTCGTGCTGCTCTTCGTCTACGTGTTCGGCGGCGCCATCCCGATCCCGGGCGTCACCTACGTGAACTACCTGATGCCGGGGATCTTCCTGCAGACCGTCACCTTCGGAGCGGTCAACACCGGCATCGGGTTGGCGGACGACCTCAACAAGGGCTTCATCGAGCGGTTCCGATCCCTACCGATGGCCCGCTCGGCGGTCCTCGCCGGCCGAACCGTGGCCGACCTCATCCGCAACCTGCTCGTGGTGATGCTGATGCTGGTCGTGGGGTACCTCGTCGGCTTCCGCATCCAGACCGACGTGTTCCAGGCGACCGCCGCCATCGTGCTCCTGTTGGCCTTCGCCTTCTCGTTGGCTTGGGTCTTCGCGTACGTCGGGCTCGGTGCGTCGAACGCCGAGTCCGCCCAGGCCGCGTCGTTCCCGATCGTCGCCGTCCTGGTGTTCGCCTCCCCCGCCTTCGTTCCCGTCGCTTCCATGCCCACCTGGTTGCAGGGGTTCGCCAACCACCAACCGGTCGGCGCCACCGTCAACGCCGTGCGCGCCCTGATGGTCGGAGGACCGTTCGCGACCGAGACCCTGAAGTACGTGGGCCTCTCGCTCGCGTGGAGCATCGCCATCGTCGCGGTCTTTGCGCCGTTGGCCGTCTCGAAGTACCGAAGGGCCGCCTGACCCACTACCCGCCGAGAAGGCGCGCCGGCTCGAGCGCGTCGTGAAGCTCGAGCCTGCCGACGGCGTCCGGCGGCCACCGTGCATCAGCCATGGTGCGGGTCCTGCTGGAGCTCGACGACGTTTCCCGAGGGGTCGACGATCCAGATCTGGACCGTCTGCGCTGCGCTGCGTGCGGGTCACCACGTGAACGTCCAGAAACCGATGGCTCGCACCCTGGTCGAGGCCGACGAGATGATCGCTGCGGCCGACGAGCTCGGCGTGACCTTGCGGGTGATGGAGAACTACCTGTTCTACGAGCCGCTGATTCGCCTCAGGGAGATCGTCCGGTCCGGTGAGCTCGGCGACCCGGTCGGCTACACGATGAAGATGGTCGGGACCGGCGTCGGCGGGTGGGACGTGCCGATGTCAACGTGGCAGTGGCAGATGGATGAAGTGGCCGAAGGGCGCGGCATCCTCGCCTTCGACGACGGGTGGCACAAGTTCTCGGTCGCCCGGTGGCTCTTCGGTCCGATCGCCGAGGTCATGGGCTGGATAGGCGCCACCGATCTCGGCGGTGGCTACGTCATGGACGCGCCCTCCACGGTGATGTGGAACCACACCAACGGCATCCGCGGGGTGTTCGACATGACCTTGGCGCCCGAGATGCGCATGGAATCGGACTACTACTCGAACGACGAACGCTTCGAGGTCACCTGTCGCGAAGGCTTCGTCCGCGTCAACCATTGCACCGCCCACGGACTGCGCCAGCCGGCCCTCGAGGTGTACCGCGACGGCGAGCTGCGCCAGCACCACGTCATCGACGAGGACTGGGCCAGCTCCTTCCGCGACTCGACCCGGCACTTCGTGCGCTACCTCCGTGGCGAGGAAGACGACCCGTTGTGGTCAGCGCGTGACGCACGAGCGGTCCTGCAGTTCGCCATCGCAGCCCACGAATCCTCGGATCAGAACGCGCCGATCGTCCTGAACCCATGACTCGCCGAGGTCGCCTCGGTGAGGCGTTGCCCGCAGCGTCGAACTCGGCCAGGACGTCGATCCAGCGCATCGAGCCCACGTCGGCTCCCTCGGGGTCGGGCCCTCACGGGCCGGTCGGTGTCTCGGCGAACTCGCGGTAGGCCGCGAGCGCGCGTGGCGCCCACACGCTGGCCGGTCCGCCACCCATGAGCAGGGCGACGCCGAGGGCCTCGGCGACCTCGGGCTCCGTCGCGCCCGCAGCCGCCGCTGCCCGCGCGTGGTAGGCGACGCAACCGTCGCAGTGCTCGGTGACGCCGACGACGAGGGCCATGAGCTCCTTGATCCGGGTTGGCAGCGCACCCTCGGCCATGGCCGACGTGTGCATGGCCGCGAAGCCTCCCCAGGTATCCGGGATGGCCTTGCGCAGGTTGCGGGTCGGCTCCCGAAGGTCGTCGGCGACCTGGTGGTGGTGGCCCATGGCGCTGCTCCTTCGAACGGGGCGAGCGAACGCACGCCCCAACGGGTATCGGGTTGCCACTCTGCGCGGCGGATCGGCACGCCACCAGAGGACAAGGTCCTGGCCGTGCTCGGTGCGGAGGTCGACGGCGGGAGCTAGCTCGGCCGCGCGGTGTGGGCGAGGAGGCGGCCAGCCAGGTCCGGGGGCACGACCGCATCGGGGTCGCGCAGCCCACCGAGCTCGGCGCGCACACCGACCAGCGACGCGTACAACGGCGGACAGGTGGGGCAGACCTCGAGGTGTCGTTCGAGCAGCGCTGCGGTCTCGGCGTCGAGGTCGCCGTTGATGTACTCGGACACGTGCTGGCGCGCATCCCAACATCGCATGGGCACCCCCTTCAGGTTCTGCCGGCGCTCCTGACCTTCGGCCAGGGCGGTCACCAACATCATCCGGCCCCGCCGGAGGCGCTGCTTGGCGGCCGGCAGGCCGAGCTCGAGCAGATCGGCGATCTCCGCCACGGTCCAGCCTTCGACATCGTGGAGCATCAACACCGACCGGTAGATGAACGGGAGCCGCGCCAACGCGTCCTCGAGCTCTTCCCTGGTCTGGGCGCGCTCGGCCACGGCCGCGGCGTCGACGCTGTACTCGTCGTCTCGCCACCGTTGCTCCACCACGTCGACCAGGACCTCACGGCCCGAGCGACGGGCGGAATCGATCGCGAGGTTGTGGATGATGCGACGCAGCCACGACGCCAGCGGGGCATCCCCGCGCCATTGAGCAAGCGAGCGAGAGGCCCGCAGCCACGCATCCTGGATCAGGTCCGCGGCCAGGTCCGGGTCCCGGGTGATCGACCGTGCGAACGGGTAGAGGGCGACGAGCGCGGCCGCCAGCTCGTCGTCGTCGGGGGGTCCCGACCGGGCCTCGGCCACGTCTTTCACCGGATCGAGCCTGGCACACGACGCCGCGCTCGATCGTGCTCGCGGGTCGCCCGACCGGCCACGGCCGCCGGCGCTGCGACCGCGGCACCCGTGACCCGCAGCACCGCGGAGCTGGAGCCGGGCGCGGTCATGTCGCGGTCGGCGTCTCGTCCCGGTGGTTGGTGCGCACGTGCAGCACGCTGTAGATCGGGCAGTAGCCGACGAGTCCCGTGACCAGTGGAACGAGCGCCACCACGCCGAGCACCGTGCCGGCGGTGCCTCCCACCACACCGAACCCGACTGCGAGCAGCACGACCCCGGCTACGACCCGAGCGATCCGATCCCACCCTGCTTCGTTCACGAAACCCATGACGATCTCCTTCTGCTCCCGGCTCACCGAGCCGACGAACGACCTGTTCACCTCCAAGACGAACGACATGCCCGGAGGGATACCGTCGGGCTGTCCTTCGCGGCCACGAGCCGCGGCGAGCAGGACTCGCGACCCGCAGACGACCGTGCGGCTGCACGCGACGAAGGACGCGCCGGGCGCCAGGGATACGATCGGCCGGTGCCTCCGACTGCGCCCCGCGACCCGCTGCGGCGCGACGCC
>Ga0105044_10009653_pt1 | contig 13184 bp, 26 predicted proteins | sample MAT01_FD_78092 | JGI IMG/M metagenome (GOLD analysis project Ga0105044, IMG submission 78092) | Freshwater microbial communities from Lake Fryxell liftoff mats and glacier meltwater in Antarctica - MAT-01 | ecosystem: Environmental > Aquatic > Freshwater > Ice > Liftoff microbial mat | place...
ACTATCACAACCGATTCGATCAACACATACAGCGCGCAGGTTACCGACACTGCTATTAGCGCTGGAGGATTTACTTTTTTTGCATGGCAAGGCACGGAAATTAAAACATCCCGCCCGTTCTGTCAGGCGATGGTAGAAAATCACAGGTACTTTCACATCTCAGGCATACCCAATTTACTTAAGGGATTAGACGAAAATGGTGTAAAGCTGAGGTACCAGGATAATTTTACAAAGTCAGAACAGAGTGTTGAATTATACGCCAAAACCGGGTTGCCTTCAGGATTTAAAGAAGGCACCAATGTCGCAAACTTCAGGATATTAAGAGGTGGCTGGTCTTGTGCGCATCAGCCGCGCCCCGTACCCGAAAGAAATGTTAAATCACAGGAACCTGAATTATATAAAAGTATAATCAATTCCGCTCCTTACAAAGCATGGATAAGGGCCAATGGGAAATAATTACTTACCCCTGTATGTCCACTGCCCTTTCCTTACAAGGTAATAGTTAGAGGCTTCACGTTCAGTGATATTGCACTGCTCATGTTTTATATTGCCTTGCAAATCAAAAAATTCAAAGCATTTAGTAGGCTGGTCATCTGACTTTGAACACGATGCAAGCGCAATAATCAGGATGGCGAAGGTTGTAATCTTTTTCATAATTCGAGAAGTTTTTTAATTTCAGAAAAAATAATTTTTTTAATCCTTTCGGCAAAACGGGTTTTTACTCTAAAACTTATTGTCGTAGTCGGCTCCCCTTTTGGACGGCCCGATCCGGGGCGGGTGCCGCCGTGGGTGGGGGTAGTTTTCATGATGCAGTTGATAAATTAAATTTAGTTATTGGAATGAACTGCCGAAAAATGTCTGCGGTTTGCTGCTGGTTGGCTTTGTGTGCCGCTGCATATTCCGATGCTTCTGCGTATGTTGTTGTTTTACATTCTGCCGCTGCGTCTCCTGCTGCTTTTGCTGCGTATGTTGCCGCTGCGTATGTTGTTGCTACGTATGTTGTTGCTGCGTATTCTGCCGCTTCTGATGCGTATTTTGCTCCTGCGTATTCTGTATTTTCTGCTGCATTTGCTGCTGCATTTGCTGCTGTCGCTGCTGCATCTAATTCATCCCTGCCTATTTTTCCTTCACCGAAAGCTATCGCGGCATCTACGGCTTTTAGACTTCTTTCATCCGTCATAAGGTGCCTAACTGTATTTGCCTGATGTCCTTTTACTAAAGTTAATATTTTCAAATCGGCAGGGTTTGTCTTAGCAAACAACCAGCACAACCAGTCACCCCGGTGGCATGTGCTATAAATTTGTTCAAAAGTCTTTTCCTGTGCCCATTTTTGGGCTGATTTCCAATCGCCTAATTGAATTAATTTTTCTTTGGTAGTTGCGTTTGTCATGATTTTCCGTTTTTGATCTATCAAAGATACTACTTTATTTGATACTTGCAAACTTATTTCAAATAAAAAAGCCCCCGGATAGAAATACAGGGGCAACCATCTACAAAAACTACTATTAAAAATACTCAAATCTCAACTACTATTCTGTTTTCAATGCGGGAAATTACTTTATAAGTACAAATACTTAGTTGATCTTGCACTATTCGCGGTAATTGTGCCATTTCCCACAAATCAGCATCAAATTCCACAGCCGGGCGCGCGTGCGGGAGTTCTTTAAAGGGCATGATGTACTTTCTTACAGGCAATTCCAACCGTTTAATATTAGCCATCATTTCATTATCTTCTGCCCTTCCCCAAAAGTCATTATGGTACCCACCAATTTGCTCAAATGTTTTACTGTCAAACATCGTGCTGCCCCCCAAATAATCTACTTTCTGAATAGATGATTTTGCAAGCTGCGTTATACCCTCCATTATTTTAAAGGTAATAGGAATTAAATCAACGTCATTAAAAATTAAATAATCTGCATCACATTCCAGAAATCCAATGTTAAGGAGTTTACCCCGATTGAATGGCTTGCCTTTTGCCTGCTCAACTATCAGCACATTATCTACGCCAACCCATTCCTGCAAATGTTCAGCCCGGTTGCGGTATGGAATTATTATCTTGTAATTTGTCATAGCATCTTTCGCATAACTTTCTTTTTGTTTCCTGCATTCCTAAATTTTCATTACCTAAAGTAAAATGAAAGGTATACATTTTTAAATAAATAGTATCTGCACACAGCACACATTTTGTGCCATCTCCATCGGATTTAATCCAATATTTATGTAAGGTTAGTTCGGTCATCTTGTATAAAATGCATCGCCCCATCCTGTGTTACCGGCCCAGTGTGATTCGGCGCGGTGAAATCCAAAATTTATAAGATAGTCATCAATTTCACCTACCAATGCGCACCCTTTATATAATTCGTTTTTATTTATTTCCAGGTACAAAAACTTTACATCATTAATTAAAGTGCCCATCCCTTTCAAGGCAAGTAATTCAGCTCCCTGTAAATCTATGTTTACAAATGTGTAGTCTTTCAAATCGGGGAAAATAGAATCTACCCTTTGCGTTTTCATCTTTATCTTATCCACAAATTTCACATCTGGATGCACTTTTGCATGAGTGCCAAATTCCAGAAAACTACTTGACTGCCCATCATTGCTAGCGATATTAAATATAACTTCCTGATCGTCTACATCGCTTATGCAGGCGTTGATAGCCTGCGCCTCCGGGTAGGTAGCAATATTTTCCACAAGCCTTTTATATACCTCAGGGATCGCCTCAATCCATACTGATCTATCGATAGTATTTTTATAGTAGTGCGAAATTTCCTGTCCGGTGCTGGCTCCAATGTGAAGGACACCGGAAGATTTTATATTATACTTTTTCCAGAGATATGAAAAGTCTATGAGCATAAAAAATTAATATTTTAATCATTTAAATAAATGTATAATTCTAAAAACTACCACAGCAATTGCGGCAACGGCAATGATTCCGATGTATAGACATAAAAAAAATAAAAGCCCGTCACCTACTTCATCACGAGCATTTACGTAATCATCCCACAATTTGTCTTTATTTTTCATATTATTTTCTTACCCAGGCACCTGCATCAGCGTCCTTATCTTCAGGGATATGGTTAACGGTTAATTTATTGTCGTAAGCAAATTCCAGTACAGCAGCTTTCACTCCGTATGCTTCATTTTCGAAATCATGAAAGGCCATTATGCCGCCGGTTTTTAATTTCTGCCAATATGAATTTATGTCACGCTTCACACCAGAGTAACTATGATCACAATCAACATAAACCAGATCGAGGCTTTCATCTTCAATAGCATGAGCCATGTGGTCGCTTAGTCCGCGAAGTATAATTGCTTTTTCTGCGAATATTGTTACACGTGAAACGGCTTCGTAATAATTACTGTCATGCCATTCCTGTGGGAATCCTCCGTCACCGGATTGGGATAAAGATTGCCATGCATCGACCATGTATAATTTCCCTGCGCCCATTTCAAGTAGGTCGCGTGAAAACAATCCCTGAGCGCAGCCAACTTCCACAGCGTGAAAGTCTTTAGGTAATAATTTATAAAGATTGCGGCGGTATTTTATATTCATGGTAATATTTCATTAGCCCATTCAACGCCTTCGCGGCCATCAAATGAATTGTGAGTAATTAAAAGTGTTACGACTCTTGTATCTTTTTCACTAATAATCCATTTTATATTAGGCTTACAAGAACAACTAATTTGCATTAAAGCACGATTATTATCTTCAAAATAAATCTCACTACTTAGCAAATGTTCACTTAAATCATTTACTGGGTATATATGTGCTTTAATTATTATTGCTTTTGTCAAATCCATTTTATTCTTTTTTACCTTCTTTTTTTGGTGGCTCTTTTTTCTTTACCTGCAATTCGATTTGAGCAATTATAAATTTATTCAAATCAGAAATCAAATTGTGAGGTGCGGAAGATTTATCCAGCGCGTCCAAAATGTTCTGCCAAAATTGAATAGGTGCTTTTACCGTGAAATTTCCTGTGCTGTCCTGAGCATTGGAAGTCGATGCAATAAATAAAAGTGCGATAAATATGTATTTCATTTTGATTTAATTTCAGGCATTGTTATATCAATTAATTGGTACATACTTACCTCGTCTAAGCGGTAAATATCTCCTTCTAAAGACACCAAGTAACCTAGTGTGTTTTTTAAGTAATGAAAAGTACCTACGTATACATCATTTTCAACAACGAACTTTACATAGCAGTTTTCTGATGGCAATTCGTCGCTAACATTTACCCATTTATTTTGCATATTATTTATTTTTAAAGTACTTATTCATGTGTATGTATTTCATAATGCTACCATTTAACCTCTTTGTTTTTATCTAAGGAATCAAATATAATCATTAATACGCCTGTCACCACACAGAACCACGACCCAAACAACCCTATTAAAATTCCATGCATTCGTAAATCAGATGTCCATTTTATCTTTTGTCTTGTAAAGTTTTTTTTAAAAATAAAATAACCCAATACCACGCCAATTGCCCATACAATAAAAATTAGTAGGTAGTTCATTTTGATTTAATTTCAGGCATTGTTATATCAATTAATTGGTACATTGAAACTTGGTTTGGATTAAAAACATCTAAATTCCATGACATGAAGTAATGGCCTTCATCTTTCATGTGATCATAAAAACCTAAAATTACTCTGTCTTCAACAACGAACTTCACATAGCAGTTTTCTTCAGGCAACGCGTCGCTAACTTTTACCCATTCTAGTGTCATTTTATTCTGCTTTTAAAATTAAAGTATGCTGTGTCGTTTGGGCGTTTAAGTTTTCTATATACCAGAATTACAGGGGTACCTCTTATTGAATCGTTGATTAAAACTTCTTCTGTAGCTGGCCCTGAAAACTTCATACTATAAAAAGGAAGTAAGGTGTACCCGATTGTGTCTTGTGCATGTGCGCTACCAAATAGAATTAATATAATTAGTAAGTATTTCATTTGCAATAAGTTTCGTAATATTCTATAATCTTTGATTGTCGCTCGGTAATTTCCATAAATTTTTCAAGATTTACATTAGCATCTTCCCTTAATTTGATTGACTGCTTTAATAGTTCATTGGTTGCACTGATTACACTATCATAGTAGCTATACTTTTGTTCATAATATATAACCCTTTTCATTTGATTAGTCAACAAAAAAAGGCTAACGCATGAAGTTATCAGTGAAATAATAAGCGCGAATTGTAGTGCGTATTTCATAATCTTTCTTTTTGGAACCAATGTTTGCCCAAATTTTTAAAGCCGCTGAATCTTGTCCACCCATTTCCAATGTCGCTTTGATTGTCTTTTTGAATTACCATTCCAGGCAAAAAAACATAGTTATTCATAGCCGGCGCCATTCTTATCGCTGAGTAATCAATACCAATAGTAGTACTCATACCTAATTTTAACTCAGATATAAAGTTACTTATAGAAGCATAGTTGACAATATAGGCATGAGTTGAAAAACTCCCATACGAACGGTACATATTTTGATTATCTGTTGCCTCTGCGTCTCTATTTAACGTACAATGGCATTCAGGCATCTCTGAATGGGATACGGTATGCCACCACGGCTGTGGATAGTGAACTGTGCCCCCTAACCATAAAATATTCCATTCCGTTTTATCTAAAAATTCAGCCGCAATATTAAACCGGTCAAAAAAATCATCGCAAAATAATAAATCATCTTCCATCACAAATGCATGTTTGCCTTGAGCCAGTGCTGCCTCCATTATTTCTACCTGCCCCAACATGCAGCCTATGGCTCCTGGCGTGCGCGCGTACATGCGTTTATAAGGATCACGGTTCCATTCAATCCCCTTTGTTTTTATCCCTTCGTGCCTTATTGCCGCAATCCCTACCCTGTCCAGTTCTGCCTGCATGTGAGTAAGCCGATCGGTTCGATGGCGAAGGTTTAAAAATCCTGAGTAAATGTTTAAAGGTGATAGGTTCATTACTTTACATTTTTATCCACTGGTCAGGAATAATATCTACGGTACTTAATTTCTCCCCCGGCCCAAACCACTTTTCCGGTGTGACAATTATTTTATTAGGATTCTGATTTAAATAAGATGCCCACCATGAAAAAGTTGACGAACTATTTATGTTGTGTTCACAACACGATAACAGTGCAAGGTCTGCAATCTCATCATTATTTTCACTATAAGAAAATTCCAGGGAGCCAACACGCAAAGGATTTAAAGTTTCTTTGCACCACTTAATGTCATCCGAGCAAACTACAAAAGATTTATAACCACAACCAACGAAATAATAAATTGCATTCCTTAGCCATTCGGATGACTGCAAAATATGTTTGTTTGGATATTGCAAATAATCACCCCGGCGAACGTGTATGCCAACGTATCCGTACAGTGGCTGATAAGGCAGGTCAAATGCTTTTATAACTTCATCTTTGCAATGTGCAAAATATTTTTCTGATTGAAAGTATCCTTCTAAAATCACGTTCCATTGCCGGTACTTTTCTTTAAAAGGTAAGGCGTTATAATTGTGAGCCAGTTCACGCAAAACGATTTGCGGTAAAGTTAGATTGTAATCTCTTTTTATTAGCGCGGGAAAGTATAATGGATTCCACTTTTGGTCATTTGTTTTTGATGGCATCGAAAATGTTAGACCATGCAGATTGCAATAGCCGATACATGCAGCCGCTTGAAAAAGAGCATTGCCTAACCGGCCCTGTGGCTTATACGTTATCATCTAATAATGTTTGTTCTACAGATAAAAAAATAGAATATAAATGGTTAATTTCTTTTTTTGCCGTATTTAAAATTATGCATACAGAATTTTTTAAAAGTAATTTTTTTTCAAGTAAGTTTTCATCAGATATTCCTTCATGAAGCTGCTTACTTACATAGTAAGCATGTTGGAAATAATGTTCATCCTTGCCCAATTTATATAATTTACAAAATACTACGTATTGCCAATCGTGATCTAACGTAACTTTATTGCCATCAATATCTATTGTTGTATTAAGGATTTCTATTTCACGAAAAAATAAATCCATCCTAAAATTTCCGCTTTCAAATACGTATTTTCTTTTACTCATATCATCCTCCTTAATTTTTCCATTAGCATTTTATGAAACACTGTTGACCTGTGTTGATTTAATACGTAGTGACTGCCTGCATGAACGCGGTGATAATATTCTAATCCTGGAACTACGTATAATTTATTTCCGGCTATCAATTGTAAGTAATTAACGTAAATACTATCTGCACTTATCGGCTCTGTTTTACTATCCCAATGCAAAATATATTGACCCCTATTCCTAAAGTCATTCATGCAATTAATTAGACAATCGAACTGGCCCAACTTCACAAACCTTGCAATGTTTGACCTGTCAAATGTCATACCCGAAAACATTGTATAATCAAATTTAGGATTTGCCTTCACTGGCAGGTAAGCAGTTTTTTCATCCCAATTCTCAATAGCATAAATCTTATCTAAATAATCTGGAGTAATAATATTATCGCTATCGAAAACTATTACCCATTCATTACTTGCCAGTTCGACGCTTCTTTTTTTGTTACGGTAAACGCCATGATTATGGTCGTTGTAAAATATTTTCACTTTTCCGTTGGTGAAATGAAGACGTTGCAATGCTTGAACAACTGCGGGTGTGCTGTTATCATCTACAATTATAATTTCACTTATTCGATCATCATTCAGCACTTGAATGTATGATTCGAGAAGTAAATCATAGCGGTTAAAAGTGGTAATGCAAAGGCTAATCTTTCTCATCCGGGCTAAAATTATTTAGTTCTTTGCACCTGCGGTAATCCCTGAGCATACGAATGATAGTAGTGCCCATCGACACGCCATTGCATTTCTGCTTAATTTTAAGCCTTACCTGCTCCTTTAAAATAAATTCGTGGATGTCATCCGGGACATTCCTGATGTGTATTTGAGATACCATTGGTATCAAAGGTACGAAAACCACTCCAACACTGCCAAAACTATTTTTATATTTGTTCTATGAGTTTCTTTGATGGCGACTACATACGAATTAAAACCCCTGACACGACCGACGGCGTTAATATTAAAATTGTAAACGATAAGGTCGTTTATAAAGAACAGTATATGCCGTTCAATAAAATGTCTATGAAGGCACTGGAGGAAGAAAATGCGCGTAGGCCCGATCATCTTAAACATAAAATTGAGGTAGTTCACTCATGACAAAGAATTATTGCAAAGGTTGTGGCAGTTCAAAGCCCAAAAAACCAGTAAAAAGATAGTATGGCGAAAAAAATTAGTGAATTTTTAATGGGCCTTGCCCGCAAAGCAGGGGTTGAACTGTCACAGGAACAACAGGATTTTATAAACGGCGGCGAACTAGGCCGCATTGACCTGGATGACAGCATATCAACACCAATTGACAATTCACTTATTTCTTTGAAGGATGCAAAAAATAATCATTCCGAAATCAGAAACTTTTATCACAAGCAAGTATACGACGGCTTTGACGCGTCTTTGACTTCATTAATGGAAGAATTGGAACTGGATGACAACGGAAAAAATGCTATCCTCACAGAACGCAATACCAACAAGCGGTTGCCGCTACTGGTAAAAATGGTAAAGGATTTAGAGCAGAGAAAAGCCAATGCAGACAAGCCGGACAAAGCGGCTATCAATAAGCAGATCGATGATTTAAACGCTGCTATCAGAACAGAAAAAACCAACGGCGAAAATCTGCAAAAAGATTTTGATTTGAAATTAAAGCAATTCAAAATTGACGGGAAAAAACAATCGCTTCTTTCAGGGTACAAAACAATTTATGATGAGCTTGACCCCGAGGTCAAGTACATGACACTTATAAATGTCTTAAATAAAAATCTTCAGGATAACAATGCTGACGTTGTGCTAGGTGATGGTGATTCTGTTTCTCTCCTTAAAAAGGACGGTACAAATTACTTCGGCGACAATAACCAACAAGTCAATCTTCAGCAATTCATTGAAAGTACATTGTCGCGAAACAATCTTTTAGTAACGACTCCAAAGGTGGCCTCTCAGGCTCTGGCGAGTGATAATCCAAACGGCCAAAATCCACAAGGCGGAAACGCTAACGGGAATGGCAATACGTCAAATCACTTGCTGAAAAGTTTAAATAAACAGGCTATTGCAGACTTAGTGCAAAATTCACAAAACCCTGTTTTCGGCGGTGGTGCGACAAGATAATTAAGCACTCACACATTTAAAATTTTACATTATGCCACTAGGTTTTTGTCCGGCATTGCTTGAATCGATAGATAATATCGCAGGCCAAAATGCGCCCGGAAATAAATTACAGATCACTGGATTTTTGGCCGCTCTTTTTTGTTGCCAGAACAGCACAGTAACGCCTTTAAACAACTCTTTCGACAACGGGCATATTCGCCCGATGACTGTGAAATATCGTCAGCGCGCGCTTGCTTCGCAGGTGCAGACCGAAGATGATTGTGATGTGAATAAAATACCTGCATACGCAGAATGGACAGTTCCAGGCGTGTCTCATCTTCAGCATTCACAGTTCCTCGATGACGCAACAATTCAACAGTACTGTATCGACGCAAGCCGTACAATGACTGTAGGCGCACCAGCAACGCCTCTGATGATGGAAGTCTATTCCCTTATCAAAGACAGTGCACAGGCAGTGTTGAAAAAAATGAACCAGACTTTAGTAACGTCTATGGCTACACAGTTCGGGGAGAATACAACCACCGGATCGACTACCGGAAAAGTGATTAACATTTCCAGCAATGGCGACAACGTAAACTTGTCTAACGGAATCGTTGACATTTTACGTGACATGCAGGAGAATGAAATTTGCGGCGATCCGTGTATCGTTGGTGGTGGACTTTTTGCAGCGTACAACATTCAGCAGGTGGCGGCATGTTGCAATCAGGCCGGATTCGATATGAGCAGAATCGGACTACCACGTTTCTTTTTTGATAAAGACACACAGAATCTTTGGGGATCAAATGCAATCGGCGTACTGGCACCAGGTAGCGTGAAGTTGCTTTCAAGAAACAAATATGTAGGCGCGTTTGCTGGTGAAAAAGGAACTTCATTTTTCACAACGTTTGCGCTTCCAATTAATGAATTTGGTTGCAATGCAGACGAATGTTTGCGCGATCTGGTTTTCGATCTTCAGTTGAAATATATCGATTGCCCCACAGTAGTGACGGTGAACGGCGTAAATACAACTGTAAATCGTGGCTGGCAGTTAATCGTATCTAAAGAGTTTGCCCTGTGGGTGCAACCGACCTCTGGATACGCTGTTGGCGATTCATTGGAAGATACAAATGGAACGCTGAAATATTGGATCAGCAATTCTTCTTATAGCGGTTCTTCATACGCTCATTATTAAATTTTAACGGCTACCCCGTAAGGTGGCCGTTATTTTAAATCTACGTATGGACTGCTTTATTGACATAGTGGGAATTAAAAACTGTACAGGCGAAATAATGCCTACGGGCGGATGGATTAATTCATTGCCGGGCATCAGCCTAGAAAGTATTGACCGCATTGCAAATGATGAGCAGATAAGTTTTGCTGGTGTATGGGTAGACATACAGCAAGAGGCAGCGCGCAGATTTGAAAGTGATTTCATGGGATCAGTAAGTGAGTGCTACGAATTAAATGCTTATTGCGACTATGACGAAATGGCGTGTGCAAACATCCCAAAACTTACAAATGCATGGCGGTATCTGTTGGGCAACCAATTGATGCTGGAAAGATTATTTAGCACTCGAATAAATAGATTCACAACCGTTGACAGGGAACAAGCTGTAGAGCTGAGGGATTTTTATCAGATCGAATATGAGAAGGCATTAAAGCAGGCAAGCAAGCTACTGATAATAGATGATTGCTGTTTAATTTGTAACGCAAATCCTCAAACGGTGACATGGTTGCCATAAAATTAAATAGTGCAAAGTTTAGTGCAGAACTAAAAAATAAACTGGATTCGCTTTCTAACCCAGAGTATTTATTTCGTCCTGTACTTTTTGGGTTAGTTGATTTAATGACAAAAAGGATACATAATAACGGCATTGCTGCTGACGGATCAGCAATAGGTAACTATAGCAGTGGGTACTTAAAAAAAAGAGAATCTAAAAAATACAACAGACTTGAAGGCAGTAAGGTTGTGATTTCTCTTACCAGGCAGTTAGAAGGGGATTGGAATATAGCTGAAGAATCTGTTATAAAAACAACTAAAGGCTATGGTATTGCTTTTTTGACAAAAACTAGTTTCGATAAATCGCAATGGGTGGAAGCCACTTACAAAAAAAAGATTTTCGCATTGACAAAAACAGAAAGGGAATACGCAATTGACTATATAACCGAACTGGCAAATGAAGCAATAAAATGAATAGCCAATTCATTGACCATATTAACCAACACTTAAAAAAGCTCTTTGACAATTATAGCGGATCGAAATTACACGGGCTGGCCCAGTCAGTAATAAGAGGATCAGAACTATTGCCATGTACCGTGACAAATGACGGTGAAGGAAAATATATCGGAATAGACAATACATTGCCGGTTCAACTTTATCATAAGGCAGTTAACCTTACCACCCTTGTTTTGAATAATGGTTTTGGAGATGACGCTGGCGAATATCGTAACACCTACACAAATGTTATGGTAGTGTATTTAAATAGAAAAAAAACTAATCTATTGCCGGATGAATTGTTTTTATACATACAGGCGAATTTCCCTGAGTATTTAAAAATTGATCCATACCTGGCAATAATTTTACGTATCACATCGGTTATCCTGAGTACGCAGACCGTGATAAATTCGGAGTACCAAAACAGCAATTTTGTTTTGGGGCCGGAGCACAATCTGTTCGCTGTTAATTATACAATTGAAAGCGTGTTTAACAAACATTGCTTTGAAAAATGTCCGACTTGTTAACAAGAAAAATTAATAAAAATGGCTTATCAAGTATACTACCCGTCGGGTTGCAACACGGCGGTTCCAGATCACTTCTGTAGCGATTGTCCTACGCGGGAGACCGGGCGCGTGAGGGCTGTGGCTTTCATTAAAGACACTTTCGAATTTACCGATCCCGAAGACCCTAACGAATGGGAAGCGGGCATCGCCTCAAAAGATATTATCATTGTCAATAAAACAAATGGGTCGTTTGACGGCGGTTCTGAGGTCGAAGGCCCAGGATATGGCGATCAGTCAACAGAATTGTTGGGATATAATTTTGTTGCCACTTTCAACGATCCCAATTATAAAAACAACGCTGATTTCTACAATGCAATAAAACGCAGTAGCAATTATCGTTTTGCTTATAAAAGTGAAACAATGGTACATCTTACTACGAAGACTGTTTCGGTCGTTCCTAAAAACCCTGTCGCTGATGACATCAATAGCAGCGTTGTTTGGAATGTTACTGTTAAATGGGCTGAGGAAGATTTACCTATCCCTTACACTTCGCCTGCTGGAGTGTTTGTCTGCCTCGACTACACAGGCATTATAAACTAATCAAAGGGGCTTTGCGGCCCCTTTATAATATTTCTTATAATGAGATACCTGTTAACATTATTAATGCTTTGGGGTATTGCCAACGCGCAGCCGTACACGTATCATTTACGATATGATACGGTTAAATTCGTTACCGCAAACAATTCTGAATTTGTCTTAAAATCTTCTACCCGCGATAGTACTAGCGGTGTGTTGGTAAACATTGGTGGGGGCATTACTCAGTTTAAAAAAGTACGGGCAATTTCAGCTACAAAATTTGTGGTGGGAATGGATACCGTCACTATTACAGGTAGCGGCGGTGGTGGTGGCGGATCGGGAACACTTACAAATATTACTGCAACAAATAACACCGGGCAGACGTGGACAATAACTAACCCTAGCACTACGCCTAACTTATCACTTGCATTAACAAGTGCAGCGGTAGGATTAGGTAGTGTGGATAATACAAGTGATGCCAGTAAACCGGTTTCATCGGCGGTGCAAACTGCATTAAATTTAAAGCAGAATATATCATCAGCAGTAACCAGTGTGCAAGGGTTAACAGGCGTGGTAACAATTACCGATGCGAACCTTTCTACTTCGGATATTACTACAAATAATTCTACTTCAGCGAAGCATGGTTTTGCGCCTAAACTTTCAAATATTTCTACTGAATATTTAAATGGGCAAGGGGCATGGGCAACTCCATCTGCATCAATC
>Ga0105044_10009655_pt1 | contig 13184 bp, 10 predicted proteins | sample MAT01_FD_78092 | JGI IMG/M metagenome (GOLD analysis project Ga0105044, IMG submission 78092) | Freshwater microbial communities from Lake Fryxell liftoff mats and glacier meltwater in Antarctica - MAT-01 | ecosystem: Environmental > Aquatic > Freshwater > Ice > Liftoff microbial mat | place...
AAACGGCCTTGGTCGCGGCTGAGATAGCGCCGCTTGGGATTAAAAGACATGATGAGGTCTCCTTGTAGACCATCATCACTATCCTGAGGGCTCCCGTCGACCCGGGTTTACCGGACGGTTACGTCAGACACAGGCCACATCGCGTTCGACATCAGCGAGACGGATTTCGCCGCTGAGTAATTTCGGCAGCAGCGTGTCGCGGAGGGTGGCGAGAGTGCGGGATTGATGGGTGTTAGCCAAGATATTCTGGAATAGTGGGCTGACTGCGGAGTGATAAGCATCGATGAGATCGTGCGGCGGACGTATTATTTTAATGGTTTCGAAGAGGCCTTTGCTGAGATTCGTCAATACCGAACCGCCGCTTCCACTTGAAGCAATCTCCGCTCCGAGACTCGTCATCACCCAATACCAATAATAGGTCTCGTTCTGCACGTGTGGAACGACCGAGTTGATTTGTTGATTCGTCTGTGACTTCTCGGACGTGATGACCACCAGCCCGGGAGTAGCAATACAACTCACGCAAATGCTTCCAGGTGGAACCGTCTTGCCACGAAGTGCCAATCAGGGGCTTGCGGACAAAAAATGCTCTCGTATGAAGCCGGGTCGAGATGCGCTTCCATAGCCGGAATCAGCAAGGTGAGTGAAATGCCAATGAAAGCAACGATCTCTTCGGTTATTCCCAACGACTCCCTAAGTCGGATTATGGATGATTGAAATTTGGTGACGTGCGAGATTCCATCACTGAAGCCGAGTAGCAGCCACTCATTTCTGCGCCTAATCCTCAACAGAATTTCCAAACGACTTTCAACCAGGAGTCCACATGACTTCGCTTAGTTCAATACGTGCATTTATTTTACTTCTCATGGTCAGCGCCCTGACCTGTTGGTCAGCAGAGGTGCCCGGTATCTACAGCGGTGGGATTTATAAATTAACCGCCCAATGTAGCGGACGAGCGCTGACAGTCGAAGGAGGTGGAACTGCGTCCGGAGTTAACATTCATCAGTGGTCTGACTCCGGCTCTTCGTCTCAGCTGTGGAAACTCGAACATGTTTCAGATGGGTACTACAAATTGACTGCCCAGTGCAGTGGAAAGCTTCTCGATGTAAGTGGTGGCTCGCTGCTCGATGGTGGCAATGTCCAGCAATGGGCCGATGCGAACAATAATAATCAGCGATGGAAGATCGTCGATTGCGGAGGCGGATGGTTCAATCTCATCGCAAAAGTCAGTGGCAAATGTCTGGATGTGGCAGGGGCGGCGACCGGAGACGGGATCAACATCCAGCAGATGGCAGATAACGGCAGCACGGGCCAGCGCTGGAAATTGTTGCTGGTGAGCGCCACCGGCCTCAGTGCTGAGGTCGTAAGTCCTGGACTGTATCGCCTAACGGCGAAGCACAGTGGCAAGGCGCTTGATGTCGCCGGGGGAAGTTTGGCAGATGGGGCTCTGGTCCAACAATGGACTGACAATGGTTCCGACGCTCAACGGTGGAACATCGAGCGGGATACCTCGCCATCATTCAGGATTGTGTCGCAGCGAAGTGGAAGGCGACTTGAGATATCTAACGCATCCCAGGCAGATGGTGCGGGCGCTCAGCAGTGGAGTGCGCAAAATGCAGACAACCAGCGGTGGCTCATGACTCACACCGGGAGTGATTGGTTCACCATTGCTGCCAAACACAGCGGAAAAAACCTTGATGTCTCTGGGAATTCGTCTGCTGATGGCGCAAAGGTACACCAGTGGACTAGCACTTCTGGGGACAACCAGAAGTGGCGCCTCACACCCTGCTATAATATCACACTGAACGCTTCGACGGCACCGATCGTGGTGGCCGTCGGTGATATCGTCCGCGTGACAGCCCCTGCTAGCGGCACCGTAACAGCCTATGAGGCCTGCGGAGCCGCAACCACGCCCCCCTTCTCTACCACGCAAGGACTCCCGTTCACCCTTCCCACCACGGGCCCTGGGTTCTTTCGCTATGTTCTTCGCGATTCAGCGGGTGCTGAAGTCGCAGACCTTGAGGCCACCGTCGTACGCATAAATTTGTCGACACTGTCAGTCGCTGATCAATATGGTTACACGCGCCAATTGGTCGCCAAAGTTGAGCCCGCCGGTGCACCAGTAACATTCGCATCTAGTAACTTATCCCGCCTGTCCGTTGGCATTGCCACGGTGAACGGAACGAATGCGACCCTCCAAATCAAATCCATTACCGATGGAGATGCCGCGATATTGGGCTGCATCAAAGGACCCAGTGGTTTGGCCATCATTGGACGAACAACCGTGCGAGGATTCAGCCTCGAGACGAATGCTCAAAAATATATTCTGATCACTGAGATCTTCCCGGACGAAACAGCCAAGGCAGAAGGAAAGCTCAGCTTGAAGCCTCACATTAGTGGCCTTTCTATGAAAATGACGACCTTTGTCAGCGGAGTCACGTTCGAAGATTCGACCACCACGAAGCACTTTACGACGAATGATTTCACCCTTGGTTCGGATGGGTCCACCTACCTCTACTACCTACTCCAATCCTTGACGGGGCACGCGAAACTCTGCCATACCATAACGGCGTATCAGAATGGATTCCAAGTCTCGCGCGGCTGGTAATCGGCGCCCGCAACCACCAATCTAGGAAATGACCATGAAAAGCACTTTCTTTCTGGCCGTCGTTCTTGCCCACCTCTTTTGTGGCATTGGCATGACGTGCCCTGCCGGAGACAATCCCGATCCGTGCTTCATCAAACATTTGACCGTTTACACGGTTCCCGCAGATCGTGAACGCCTACGAGTCGGGGTGTGCGAGGAGGTCAACTTGACAGCACCAGCAGTAGCTAAATGGACCGTCACCGGCGGGGGAACGCTCAGCTTTAGCACTGCTGTTTCCACCACCTTCTATGCACCCAAAGATCCAGGGACCAGCACCATTAAAGCAGTCATCGGAAATCGTAGTTGTACCGTGGTGTTTACCGTCGTAAAGCCCGAGGGGGTGACAATGACGGCCGCTGCACCTTTCTATCATATAAGCGCCATTCCATCCGCTGGTTTTACCGGCACGAATATTGTACTATCACCTGGCGATGTCTCATTTAGGGGAATCCTCGTAAAGGAAAGCGAGGTGTCGACGGGTACAGGGACTGGAGTTTTTCACTCCCTCAACGGAGTGAAGCATCCAGAAGGAACTGCACGGGCAGTTAAAGATGGCAATATAGTCGATAGCCAAGGTGACCAAGTGTTCTCGAAGGGGTCCACGGCAGCGGTGAATGGAGATTATTCGGGGGAGTATTCCCTGAGCATTCCTTGGAAATATAATTGTCACGGAGGAACATTTGTCCTCATGTTCGACGTCTTGCATCACTCGCTGTCGGACAAGGCGGGGAAAACGACGACAGATAAGGCCAATGCCAATGCCGCCTTTAATCGCAATGATCCAAGCCAGGGCTTCTGACATGCCGATCATACGAGTCTTGCTGTCTGCGATTCTCGCAGTTTGCGCGTGGTCAGCAGACGATTCAGAAGCCGCCTTGATTTTGACACAAGGAACAGCGTGGCTCGATGCCCAGCCGCACGAACGATCACTCGCAAATGGGATGATTCTCATCGAGACCTGTATTCTCGAACAGAATAGGCTGGGCGAGAAAGATCCCGAACGGTTCGATGGTGTACTCAACTCGCTTTTAATGGCTGTCGCAACGGACGGCTCATCACTGGAGGAGGCACGATTGGTTAATGTTTGCGACCACCTTATCCTCCGCTACGGCAATGATCTCCGTCGCAGTCGGGCCATCCTGGCCGTGCTATTCAATAATCCAAATGGCAGCGTGTCGTGGACCGATAAACGACGCGCTGAGCATCTTGATCGCAGAGAGCCTATCATCGTTGCCTATTGGAGCCGAATCAATGCTGGCGCAAGTAAGGCGCCCGAAGGGGGACTTCCGTTTTTCAACATTGCTCAACCGAGTGACGATACTCTAAACGCGGAGGAGCGCGCCAAGGCATGGGATCTTTATTACCAAGCACGGGATGTTAATAATGAAAAGGCACGTCAGGCAGTCCTGCAAAGTCATTTCCTGAACGCAAAAGACAGCACCATCGAGCCAATGATCGAGTGGGTGACGCATTGGTATTTGCCCAATGATCTTCCACGCCTGAACGCAATACTGAGCGCGGCTGGTTTCGACGCTTCGGAAATGAAAAAGATCACCATCCCTAAAAAGTAATTGCAAATTAAGGCATCGCTCGCCGCACATAGTCGCACCAGGACACGCGCATCATGAAGACTGGCATTTCGCTTCTGTTGTGCGCGATAGTGATCGTTTCACTTATCGGGTCCTACTTCAGCTTAGGGAAAAGGAGCACCTCTGACGATGCCCAAGTGCCGCTTTTCGTGCCCGTGGCGGATCATGCGTCCTCCGAAAAACTCCTAGGGAACCTTACCCGTTCGTCGGAGACTCTGAGTGTTATTGCATCTCTTGGCGACTCATCGCCAGCGCTGTCGGTCGCAAGCGGAGCAAAGCCCGCTAGGCGGGACAAGCCACTTCCCCCAATTGCCCTAGTGGGGTTCTGGGACTGGAGTGCTGCTCGACGGCTAGAGGTCGTTTCGCTTCTCCAGACGGAACATGAATTACCCAAAGAGATTCTTTCGTTTTTTCGCATGGCAATTCTAGACCGCGATCTTGATGAAACGATACGTAACAATTTAGCGAACGCACTCCTGGTTCAAGATCAGCACGACCCAGAGATCTATAATCTGTTCATCTCCATGATCATGGATCGCCAGGAACCGTACGTGTGGCGCGAATACGCATTACAACACCTCGCCGTTGCGGCGCACTTTAGCTCGGACCGGGCGGCCTGTGAAAGGGTTTTGCGGGATCAGTTTGAGCGTGGCGAATTGGCCATCCCGGGGACGGCGGCTCTGCATCTCCACCGTTTGAATCAAGCCGGATTGGTCAACCTTGATACGCGTTTTTTCGAACGCCTGAGGGCCGTCATTGCAGATCGGCATCAGGATATCCTGACGAGGATGACCGCTGTCGGCATATGCCGCGAGCGACAGGATGTGGGTGCCCGACCCACGCTCAGGGAGGCTACCAAGGATCCGTCTCCCTCGATGCGCCGGGTGGCAATTGCCGCCATGGGAGTCATTGGCGCTCCCGATGACGCAAAACTTTTGCAGGCCGCGCTACACGATCCCGATCCCACAGTGGCGCTCGCTGCACGTGCTGCCAATGCTGTTTTTTTGCGTCCTCATCACATGCCGGCCGCTGAAGATACTTATGCTTTGCCAACTGAGGAGTTAGATAGGGAGACAAATGCCGTTCCACCTCCTGCGATCTCCCCTGCGCCTCCGACGTCCGACGTCGCCTTCTGAGACTGTAGCGCCGGACCCATTCTTTATCTCTGGCGCCGACTCGTTGCCCACCCCAGCCCGGTTCCAGAAACCGGGCATTTTTCTAACTCAAAACAACGACCTGTCTTACGAGTTCGGACCCGATGCCATGTGGGTCCGAGAAATCAGAGAGAGAAGGGCGAAGAGAGAGGAGAAGTGCCGGTCGCCGGCACTTCTCGGGTCCGAGTCAGCCGCAGGCGGCAACGCGAACCATACGCGGAATACCAGGGGAAATGACGCGGCCCACCGGGTTTGCCGATGGGCCGATCATGGGTTTGTAACCCTGCTATGGTGGAGGCGCCGGGAATCGAACCCGGGTCCGGCTTTGTTCGTACGACGCGTCTACGTGTGTAGGCAGTAAATTAGTTCTCATCTACGACCAAGGCCACTGCCAGCCCGAGTCATAGACCAGCCCGATATCTCTCGCCAAGGGTAACCGGACAACTCCCTCAGCCAGCCGATGATTATTAGGGAGACCATCGCCAGCATCGGCAATGGGATGGTCTCGTCTCACTATCTAATTTATTGCTAAATTAGGCAGCGAGAGCGTACTCGACGTGATCGTCGGCACTTAGTTTTTTGCGGGTTATTTACGTGGCCTCCCGCACCACGACACGCGGCAATCGCCGGTGCAAAACCGTCGATACCTGTTCGCCCCCATGTCTTCAGTTGTCAACGAGGGTGAGCATCGGCAGGCGGACGCCGGAGGGAAGTGCGGAACTCCACGACGTGCCGCAGCTTGCCAGAACGGGTGCGCGTCGGCAGGGTGGAGGGCATGGCGGAGTGCAGCCATCCGAATCTGCGTAAATCCGCCGTCGGGTGGATCTGTGCGCGCTGTGGCCAGCCGGTGACGACGGGCGGTGACGTGGTCGCCTCGCCAAGCGCGGCCCTGCCGGCATCGCCTGATGCGTCGCTGCCGCCTGCGCATTGGTTGGATGGCCACGTGCTCGGCGTCACCGTGCGCGGGCTGCTGGTCGGTGCGACGACTCTACCGTTGGCGTGGCTGCTGTGCTGGTTGTTCCCGTTCGGCAATCACATCCTGTGGATTTTCACTACGCTCTGTCACGAGATGGGCCATACCGTCGGGGCGTTGCTGGTCGGGCGTCCGGCATTGCCGGCGTTCGATTTCAGTTTTGGCGGCGGCGTGACCATGACCGGTGAACGACGCTGGTGGTTGTTGGCGGTGTACGTCATCGGCGTAGTAATGCTGTGGCGACAAGTCGGCGAGCAGCGTTGGATCCGTTGGGCGCTGGGCAGTGCGACGGTCGCAGTGACGTTGCTGATTCTGACCGGCCTTGATGAAGCATGGTTCGTGTGGATGGGTTTCGGCGGTGAGTTGATCATCGCCACGGTGTTCCTGCACCGCGCGCTCACCGGAGTGGCGGAGGTCTATCCAGGCGAACGTTGGCTCTATGGCATGGTCGCCTGGGCGCTGCTCGGCCATGCGCTCGGCATGTGTTGGATGCTGCTGTTCGATCCGGCGTTTCAGCACACCTACCTGATGGGAAAACGCGGCATCGACAATGATTTCGTGCGCTTGAGCGAAAGCCTGGGGGTGAGCCTGCGCGGCGCGGCATGGCTCAATCTGTTGGTCGGCGTGCTGGTGCCGGTGGCGGCGGTGTGGGCGGCACGGTGGTGGCCGCGTGACGCGGGCCCACGCGCTCGTGCTGCCGCTCGGCTTTAGCCGTCCGCTATTTTTACCATGAACTCGTAGTGGTGTGGCTCGACGGGCTGCACCGACAGACGCGAGCGGGCGAACAATATCATGCCGGACAACTCGGGGATGCCGCGCAGTTCTTCGAGCGGCAGCAAACGTGTGAAGGTGCTCACGTACTTCACGTCAACCATGTACCAACGTGGCTTTTCTGGCGTGCTACCCGGATCGAAATGATCGGACCTGGAATCCCAACTGGTGTGGTCGGGATACGCGGTTCGCGCGACCACGGCGAGGCCGGCGACACCGCTCGGCTTGGCGTTGGAGTGGTAGAACAACACGCGGTCACCCACCGCCATGTCGCGCATGAAATTGCGCGCCTGGTAATTGCGCACACCGTCCCACGGGGCAACTTTTTTTTGCTTGAGCGTGTCGATGCTGAAGGCGTCCGGTTCGGTTTTCATCAGCCAGTGTTTCATCGCCGATACCTCACGAAGGCTGGGGAGTGCGCCGAGGTCCGGTCGGTGCGTCGAGCGCAGCGATCAACTCAGCAAAATCAGTAACGAACCAGTCGGCACCGGCCTTGACCTTCTCGCGCACGACGATGCCGCCGTAGCCGATAAAACCATCCGCCGGTGGGCGCGCCTCCAGATCGGTGGCGCCATCGCCAACCATGATCAGTGGCGCGTAGCCAAAACGGTTCTTCAAATCGCGGATCGCCGTGCCCTTGCCGCCACTACGGCTGGGAAAAGCGTTCTCATCGAAACCGGCGTAGCTGCCGTCGGGCGCAAAAAGCAGGACGTTGGCGATCACGCGTTCCTGCGGCAGGTTCAGCTGTTTCGCCAGCGGCAGGATCATGTGGGTGAAACCTCCGCTAATCAGATAGACGTGCGTGCCGCGACGTTCCAGTTTGCCGATCAATTCAGCAATGCCGGACGTCAGTCGCGGCGGATGCGCCGTCAAACAATCAGCGAGGAGTTGCTGCGACGGGCGGATGAGATCGAGGCGCGCTTTCAACGCATCCTGAAACAACACCGATCCGCCCATGGCATTGCGCGTGAGTTCAGCAACGCGATCACCAACACCGGCCTGCGCCGCAAGGACGTCGATGCCTTCGTCAGGGCTGACGGTGGAATCGACGTCGAAACACACCGCTTTGGCGGAAGCCCACAGGGCGCGGATGTCAGGGGAAGGCATTCGATCTGTCCGATGTCCGAGGTCCGATGTCCGATGTCGTTGCTGTCCGACATCGGACATCGGACATCGGACGGGTGAGCGCAGCGAACGATCAGACGGAGGTTCACCGCGCCATGAGGTAGCGCAGAATCCGCGCCAGCTCCGCCCTTAAATCCTGGCGCGTGCAGATCTGGTCGAGCTGTCCGTGCTGGAAAAGGAACTCGCTGGTCTGGAAACCCTCCGGCAATTCCTGCTTGATGGTTTCCTTGATCACGCGCGGACCGGTGAAGCCGATGAGCGCTTTCGGTTCGGCGATGATCACATCGCCGAGGCTGGCGTAACTCGCCATCACGCCGGCCATGGTCGGATTGGTCAGCACTGAGATGTAAGGCAACTTGGCTTGCGCGTGGCGACCGAGCGCGGCGCTGGTCTTGGCCATCTGCATCAGCGACAGCGCGCCTTCCTGCATGCGCGCGCCGCCGGAGGTCGACACGATGATCACCGCCTGCTTTGCCGCGGTCGCACGCTCGATCATACGCGTGAGCTTTTCACCGACGACCGAACCCATCGAGCCGCCGTTGAAGCTGAAGTCCATCACGCCGATGCCGACGCCCAGGCCAGCGAGTTTGCCGGTGCCGCAGATGACCGCGTCCTTCAGGCCGGTCTTGGCCATCTGTTGGATGATGCGGTCGAGGTAGGGCTTGCTGTCGACAAACTTGAGCGGATCGCCAGAGGTCATGTTCGCGTCGAACTCGGTCCAGGTGCCGTCGTCGATAAGGTTCTGGATGCGCCGCGAGCCCGGCATCGGAAAGTGGTGGTTGCACTCCGGGCAGGTGTCGAGGCGTTCCTCGACCAAACGTTTGAACACGGTCTTGGCACAGCCGGGGCATTTCACCCACAGACCGTCAGGGATCTTCTTCGCCTCATGACCAGGCGCACCACGACGCAGACGTTCCAGCACCATGCGGTTCTCCGGGGCGGGATGCTAAGGCGCCACCGCAGGGCGCAAACGACCACCCTCCAGTTCCTCACCAGCGACTGCTGGACCGTCCCGGGCGCCGAGTGGAGGAGGGCGGATCCTGTTGTTGGATACCGTGTGCGAAGCACACCCGCCCACGGGTGAAGAGGCGAAGCCGACGAAACCGAGCCGCGACAAAGCCCGTGGAGGCAGGCCCGCAGGGCCGTGGGGGCAAAGCCGGCGAAGCCGCTGAGAAACCAGCAGCATTGCAAATAGAGCGTCGAATCTAGGCTCCGGCGCGGAGACTCTGTCCATGCTCAAAGCCTGCTCCTTGACCCTGCTCGCCCTTTCCTGGCCGTTGATGATCCCTGGCACCGTCCAGGTCATGGCGGCAGACGCACCAACGGAGCAGCCGCAGGCGGTGGCCACCACCATGTCCAAAAAGGGCAACGTGCGCTTCGGGCCGAGCACCCAGGCCAAGGTTGTGGCAACCTTGGAAGTCGGCGTCGCAGTCGACGTCCTCGGCATCGCCCAGGGCCTGCCCGAGTGGTACGTCATCCGTTTCCCGCGCGAAGGCTCGGCGTGGATCCACCAGAAGGTCATCCAGCCGGATGCCTCGGGCAAAAAAGCCACGGTCATCGAAGACCGCGCGCGCGTGCGCGACGATTCACGGCAAGGCGGTAACATCGTCGCCGAACTGGCGCTCGGTGAAGAGGTCGAGATCAAGGAACGTGCGCGCAACGGTGACTGGGTGCCGGTTTATCCGCCGAGCGCGGTGGCTTACGTGCACAAGAGCGTGCTCGTCATCCCGCAGGAAAAAGTTCCCGGGTTGGTTGAGGCCGAGCAACAGGCGAACAAGCTCGACGATGTGAATGCCGAAGCGCAGGCGCGTTACGCCGCCTACAAACAAGCGCTCGATGAAGACATCGAGATCGCCGCCAAGCTCGACTGGGAATATCTCGACATGCAGTTGGCGCAGGTGGTCGACGGCCATCCCAACGAGCGCGTGAAGCTCGCCGCCAAACGTCTGAAGGATCGTATCGCACCAGTGGTCGCGGCCGCGCTCCAAGTGCAGCGCGCGAACAAGATCACGCCGGTGCGCGACGTGCCAGGAAAACCGCCGGTGGTGGCGAAGGTCGATCCGCTGCCCAAACCCGCGGTTGAACCACTCCCAAAGCCAGCGGTTGATCCGCTGCCCAAGCCGGAGAAACCCGCTGATCTCGGCGGACTAAAAGAGGCCGCGACCAAAGCTCCAGCAGTCGTCGGTGGTTTCGCCGCGCAAGGTTTCCTCGAAGAACGCGCCGTCGCCGGCACCGGCACCAACCACGTCATCATCGACAAAAACGGCAAGATCTGCGCGTTCGTGAAGACCAAGCCGGGTGTCGACCTGCAGCTCTCGGAATTCTTCTGGCGCCTAGTCGGGGTGAAGGGCGATGTGCAACCGATTGAAGCAGAGAAACACGGCCAGGGCGGCGGACCGATCCCGCTGGTGCTGGTCGAGGATGTGGCGTTGCTGCAATAAAGACTGTCCGATGTCCGATGTCCGATGTCCGATGTCGGGACGAAGTCACCGCCGCTGTGAGCGTAACCTCGTTTCGCAAACGCTTCATGCGCATCGCATGATCTACGGCGACGTTCGCGCAGTTTCCACGTCGACATCGGACATCGGACATCGGACATCGGACGTTCCCCTTGGCTAAATCCGCCCACGACACCCCAATGATGCGTCAGTACCTGGAAGCCAAGGCGGCACATCCGGATGCGGTGTTGTTGATGCGTATGGGCGATTTCTACGAAGCGTTCATGGGCGATGCCGAGGAGCTCGCGCGCCACGCCGGCGTCGCGTTGACCTGCCGCAACAAGGACGCCGACCATCCCATCGCCATGGCCGGCGTGCCGCACCACAGTCTGTCGACCTACCTGCCGCGCCTGCTCGCTGCCGGCAAACGTGTAGCGATCATGGATCAATTGGAGGATCCGAAGAGTGCAAAGGGTCTGGTCAAACGCGGCCTCACGCGCGTCATCACTGCCGGCACGCTGATCGATGAGAGCGCGCTCGATGCCAGCGCCGCGAATCACTTGGTGGCCTTGACAGCGCTCGACGTTGCGGGCGGCGTGGTCGGAGTTGCCGCACTCGATACCAGCACTGGCGCATTCACCGTCGAGTCCGCCAGTGATGCGCAGCACTTGGCGCTCATCCTTGCACGCCTGGCCCCAGCGGAACTGCTGGTGCCAGAGGAACTGCGCCGACGTGAGGACACCCCCGTGCTGCTCGCCACGTTGTGTGCACCCGTACCTGTGCCGCCCATCGCCGGCTTGGCAGCGTATGCGTGGAAACCCGCAGACGCGCGTCGTTGGCTGACCGAACGCCTGGGCGTGACAACCCTCGACGGTTTCGGCATCACCGCGGGTGATGATCACCTGGCGGCTGCAGCGGCAGCAGCGCTGCGCTACGCCGACAGCGCGGCCAATCCCGGCGGCACCGGCAAGGCCCTTGGCCACGTGCGACGCATCCGTCGTCTGCACCATGACGATCATCTGGTGATCGACGCCACCTGCCGGCGTAACCTGGAATTGTTGCGCAACAGCCGTGACCAGGGACCACAGGGCAGCCTACTCGCCGCGATCAACCGCACCAAAAGTGCGGCCGGAGCTCGTTTGCTGGCGGAGTGGCTGGCCCGACCGCTCACCACGCTGAGCGCGATTAACGGACGGCACGATGCGGTGGCGTTCCTGGTCGCCGATGATCGTCGCCGTGACGAGGTCCGCGCGGCGCTGACGCAGGTCTACGATCTCGAACGTCTGCTGGCGCGCATCGCTACTGGCCGCTGTCATGGGCGCGACCTGGTCCACCTTGCCACCACTGTGCAAGCGGCCGCGACCGTGGCCACGGCACTCGGCAACGATGCCGCAGCACCTGGGTTGCTGCGGCTGGCGCACGAACACTTGCACCCTGCGGTGGATCTGGTGCGCGACATCACCCGCACGCTGGTCGATGATCCGCCGCTGACCATCAGCGACGGCGGTCTGATGCGCGATGGTGTCGACGCCGACCTCGATCGTCTGCGTGGTATCCGCCGCGATGCCGATGCTTGGCTGACACAATACCAAGCACGCGAAGCCGCCGCCTGTGGCCTCAAACAGATCAAGGTCGGCTACAATCGCGTCTTCGGATATTACATCGAACTGTCACGTGCGCGTGGCGATCAGGTTCCACCGCACTTCGTGCGCAAACAGACGCTGGTCGGCGCCGAACGCTACATCACGCCCGAACTGAAAGAGTTTGAAGACCAGGCGCTTGGTGCCGAGGAAAAGATCAATGCGCTGGAACTGGCGCATTTCACCCGCCTGCGTGATCGCGCAGAGCAAGCACTCGACGAGATCCAAGCCTGCGCTCACGCACTCGCGCGCATCGACGTGCTCGCCGGACTGGCCGATGTCGCACGCCGCCTCGGTTGGTGCCGACCGGTGGTTGATGATTCCTCCGTCCTGGAGCTGATTGAGAGCCGTCATCCGGTGGTCGAAGACGTGCTCGGACGCGGACGCTTTGTCGCGAATGATTGTCGGCTGGATGCGTCCGATGTCCGATGTCCGATGTCCGATGTCCCTGATTCGACATCGGACATCGGACATCGGACATCGGACATCACCAGTCGCCTAGCCGTCATCACCGGCCCCAACATGGCGGGAAAATCCACCTACATCCGTCAGGTCGCGTTGGCGGTGATCCTGGCCCAGGCCGGCTCGTTCGTGCCCGCGACCTCAGCGCGCATCGGCGTGGTCGATCGGGTGTTCACCCGCGTCGGTGCCGGTGATGAACTCGCACGCGGGCAATCGACCTTCATGGTCGAGATGGCCGAGACCGCAGCGATCCTCAACCACGCGACGCGGCGTTCACTCGTCGTGCTCGATGAAGTCGGCCGCGGCACCTCGACCTACGACGGTGTCAGCTTGGCCTGGGCGATCACCGAACACCTGCATGATCACATCGGCTGCCGGGCGTTGTTCG
>Ga0105044_10009658_pt1 | contig 13181 bp, 12 predicted proteins | sample MAT01_FD_78092 | JGI IMG/M metagenome (GOLD analysis project Ga0105044, IMG submission 78092) | Freshwater microbial communities from Lake Fryxell liftoff mats and glacier meltwater in Antarctica - MAT-01 | ecosystem: Environmental > Aquatic > Freshwater > Ice > Liftoff microbial mat | place...
GGGGCAGACAATTTCGGTTCAGTGGATTCTTGCATGGAAGACTTAAGCTCGAATTGCTTGCTAAATGCAAGTGAAATTACTTTCAATATGAAAGTATTTGTGTTACGATACCGCCATGGCACGAACCTCAACGAATTCGGATATTTCGGGGAAAGAGTCGCGGAGGTCTCCGTGCCCGGTCGCTTGTACTTTGGATATCATGGGAGACCGCTGGACGATTCTGGTGGTGCGGGACCTGTTTCTGGGACGCTCAAGGTTTAAAGACTTTACGGCTTCTCCGGAGGGAATTCCGACGAATATCCTGAGTGAGCGACTGGACCGACTGCAGCGCCGCGGAATCGTCGAGCAGGTCCCGGTTCCCGGATGCAGCAAACGGCAGGCTTATGCCCTGACCGAGAAAGGTCGCGCGCTTGGGCCGATGCTCATCGCAATGCGGGATTGGGGGTTAACCTGGGAGGAGGGAGCGGTAGCGGCGTTGCAGGAGAAGTCGTGACTTTAGGAGAATGGCAGCGAGCGAGGAGGGGGAGGACTACGTCCGGCTTGTTGTGAAGAGTCTTGCAAAAAACAGAGAGCGAAGGAGTGGCGAAGCACCCTGGTGACAGGGGACCGGATGCGATCGCGAAAGCGCTGGTGGTGGCGCTTTCGAAGTGAGGGGCGATCTGACTCTCATACTTGCTTTTGATTCGTGTTTATTCGTGCCCATTCGTTGACTAAGTTGGCTCATGGGTCCAGTCCTCTCCCTCACTTGCGGAAGAGTTCGGGTCCACGAATCTCCAACCATGCGTCATGTCGCCTGCAAAGAAGAACTCAACCGGGTCCTCGCGTTTAGCGCACCGTATCTTGATTTCCGGTGGACGCTTCGAGCGAGATCTCCGGGAAAGTTGAAGGATCGCCAAGTGGCAAATGCTCAATCGTGTTCTTGAAACCGGACCCACTTCATCTGGTGACCGCGCTTGGTCAAGAAGAAGACAATCCCAGTGGTTGTTAATGCGAGCAATGAGCCGACGAGCGCGCAGAAGGAGTCCTTCTGGGCGTCCCAGATGTCCCCTTGCGAGCCGAGAAAGGCGATCCCTATATCGCCCCCGAGGATGACTGCCGCAGCCCACTCCAGGAGTTCGTATAGGAGGGACGTCGAGAGCGCAAACGCCAGCGGAACCAAATAGCTCCAGAAACTCCAGCGAATTCTTGCAAAGTGAAGGAAGGATTCGCGAAATGGATAGGAGAGGAGAAGGCCATAGGCAAAATGGACGAAGCGGTCAAAGTGGTTCCTCCCGATTGTTGCCGGTTCGAGAGAGAATTTTTCGGCAATAACCCCGACCCATTCTTGATAGGGAACCTCGGAATAGGTGTAATGGGATCCGATAGCGTGAAAAGCCAGGAACAATGTGATTAAAAAATAGGAGAAACGTGAGAAGATATAGTGACGCCACGTAAGGAAGAGAATGAGGAGCCCTCCAGCAACGACGATGTTCTCCAGAGCCCAGTCATTGCGATTGACTGGATTGATTGCCAAGGCTGACCACCAGGCGAAATAGAAAACACCCAGAGTGATGACGAAGCGGCGATGCGACCGCCTGGACGGATCGCTTGCGGTGACTCTGCCTCCGGTGTCCGAATCATTGACCGGCCCTACCTGATTGATTGCTGGCATGGTATTTAACGGCCGTTCGGGACCGAATCAAACTGAGGTTATTCGCCCTACGAATCAGGTCGTTCGACCAGAAGTCTGCACTTGCGGAGAAGATAGCGACTCTGCCGGGAGAGGGCTTCTCACCGATTGTCGGTCTTGTATCCTCGATTGTTCACGGATTCGAACGACCAGTAGTGCACAAGCGGGGCTTGGGGTTCGGGTTTATCCAGGGGCACATCCAGGACAGCAAGAGGCGCGTTGAGTTGCGCAAGCAATGCATGGAGATCTGAGGAAGTTTGTCTATCGTGGAAACATGAGATTAAACAGCAAGTGTTCAGAGGGGATGTTGATCGCAGTTGCATTGAGTGCTTTCGGATCGCTCATCGCACAAGACCCAACGATCAAGGCTGATTTGCCGAAAAAGGAAGTCTTTCGGTTCCGTGGTGGAAACTCAGACGAGGGGCGTCAGGCTTTTTCCGTATTGAACTGTATTCAGTGTCATTCGGTAATGAATGAGGAAATTCCGAATCCGCCTGAGAGTCAGCGGATCGAGGTGGCGCTCGCAGCGGAAGTGCGGTTCGTGAAGAGCTATGAGGACTTGATCATTGCAATTACGAATCCCCGTCACGTTATCAACGAACACTATCGTGCAATTCTCCTCGACACCCAGGTTCAAGGAGAGCTTGAACCATTTATGCCCGACTTGACCGATCAGATGAGCGTCAAGCAACTTATGGATCTGACTGCCTTCCTCCATCAAGCGTACTCCAGGGAACTGCCTGCTTACAGGGCTTCTGAGGGCCAGTAAGTGGGGGCTTTGAGGACCAGTAAGGGGGAACTCTTTTTTTCGTGAGTTCAAGCCCCAGACGGGAGTTGGAGGTTTCATCCTATTCACTCCCTATTTTGGGAAATATTGAGTTTAGGAGTTCTCCTTCTTCGAGTGAGTGGCTACGCGTCGCGCGACATATTCTCTCGCCCCCTTGATCTCGTCCTGGGTCATGTTTGCAAGATTGCCAAGCCAGCTGTCCACCTTCTCTGCGGTGTCCTCAATTTCGTGGGTCGCGAGGAGAACTCCCGCCCCAAGGCTCAGAGCGGCCGATTCAAGTTTCGTGCGGAAGAGTTTTGCATGATCTGCGAACGAAGTCCAAAGATGCTGAACTTCTGACTGGCCACCCTTCGCGAGGGTTTTGAAGTCTTCGTGCACCCCGTCGATGGCTCCCACAATTTTGCTGCGCTGGGAGCTGTATGCGTCGTGAGTCTCCATTCGACCGAGAGCGAGTTGCACCTTGAGATGATCGAGTTTCTCTTTGACCCGCTTGGTAGATTCGACAGCCGGCGAATCGAGTTTCGAGACGTTGGTTTTAACCTCGTCGATAAAGTGCGCGAAGTCTGATCGTTTCTCTTCGAGATAGTCAAGGGCATCCGCCCTGCCGAGGGCGAGCTGAACTTTCATTTCGTCGAGTTCCTGTCTGAATGTTTGTTTCTCAAGGTCTAGTTTTTCGTTCATGGTAGATAGTGTTTTGTTCGAAGAACGGCGAATGATGAACGATTTCTCCAAGTCCTGCTGCGCAGCGATTGTCGAAATGTATTCATGGGTAGGAGGTTGCGTGTTTATTCTCCGGCAAAGATCCGGTCAGAGAAGTCAGTGAGAAGCGTGCGGATCGGGTCGGGGACGAACTGTCCGATGGGTGATTGGCTGTCGGCTTCGATCGCGTCGAGCATCAACTTTAGCTCGGGGATGGGTCGATTTTCCTCGACCGCCTTGAGGAAGGCCTGAGAGCCAACCCGGCAGTTGACACAATCTCCGCATGACTCGCGGACCATGAATTCGGTGAGATGGACGAGCAGATCGCGGAAATCAGCGCTTTCTGGAATCGCGATAAATCCTCCATTTCCGAGCTGAATATCGTGACGGTCCAGCACCTCGTGACAGATTGGATAGTCCCAGTCTTCGGGTTTGAGAATGGAGCCCATCGGACCGCCGACGAGAACGGCGGTGAGCTTCTCACCGTCGCGCCCGCCGCCACCAATGACTTCGATCACTTCGCGAAACGTGATGCCGAACTCGACCTCGACGAGACCCGGATGCTGGAATCCGTGATTGAGACAGATTGCTTTGGTTCCGGAGGTGGCATGGGTTCCGTAGAAAGCGTAGGCCTGGCCTCCTTTCAGGGCGATAAAAGGTATGTTGGAAAGGGTCTCGACGTTGTTGACCACGGTGGGTTTCCCGTGCAATCCCAGTAGGGAAGGGTTGCCAGGGCGGTGTTGTAGCCCGCCCACCAGCCCTTCGAGGGACGCGACGAGCGCGGATTCGTTTCCGCAGAGGTAGCTGCCCTTTCCGATGAAAACGCGGATGTCGAAGGAGAATCCTGACCCGCAGATGTTTTCTCCCAGATATCCTTTTTTCCGCGCTTCGGCGATCGCCGCGTGCATCACTTCGACGGCCTGAGGATACTCGGATCGAATGTAGATGATGCCTTCGCTTGCGCCGATTGCATACCCGCAGAGAATCATTCCTTCGATGATCGTGTGCGGATCCCGCTCCATGAGGATGCGGTCGAGGAACGCGCCGGGCTCCCCTTCGTCGCCGTTGGCGATGACGAATCTCTGATCGGCAGTTGATTCCGCTGCGGTCCGCCACTTTGTTCCGGTCGGAGTTCCGGAGCCATCCCGGCCTCGCTCACCGGATTTTTCCACCTCTTCGATGAGATGGATGGGCGAGAGCTCAAGGGCCCGGATCAACCCCGCGTAAACACCGGCGTTGATCGCATTCTCGATTTCGGGGATTGGGCCGCCCAGGATACGCTTGGTCAAGATCGCCTCCGGGGCCACGTTGCGGATGCTGGTAGGGTTGCCTCCACACGTCCGAGCGCGTGGGATCATCGATATCGGCGAGCGGTCGCAGAATCCAAGGCAATAGACCCTTTGGGATTCGTGTCCGTAGCGATGCAGAATCGTCTCGACGGCTTTTCCGCCACAGAGTCTGCAGGAAGTCCCGTCGCAGACCTGAACGACTGAGTATTCCTTGTTTTCCCGAACGCTGTCGGCGTAAAAGCTTCCGGCCCTCCGCAGGGTCTCTACGGGGAGACCGGTTTCGCGGGCGAGGCGCTCAAGGTCTCCGATGGTCAGGTTCTGGAAGTCGTCTGCCGATGCAGGATCAATCCACCCGACGTCGCTGTTTTCCCCGTTGGCCGGTTCGGAAGGTTCGCCGTTTTCAGCCGGTTTAGGGTGTCTCGTGGGCGATGCGGGCTCGTTCATGTCACGAGTTTCGCAGCGTTCCGCTCCGACGCTCACTCTGAATTGACGAAATATGCTCACGAATTGCCGCTCGCGTCCTTTTGGGAGGGCCTCTACGAGAATCGCTTACGGGCAGACTTCCGTGATGCGTATGGGCGATTCCGAATCGCAACGAATATCGAAAGACGGCAGCCACGGTAGGATTTCCGTAGATCTTGAAGAAAATCCAATCCGTATGAAATCAGAAACAAACACTGCTTCGCAGGAGAATCGAATCTTTGAGAAACTGATCAACGCTCCGCTCTTCGCTACCTACCGCAAGGCCTTCATGGATGCTACCGGGATGGGGCTGCAACTGATTCCGTTCGACGAGGAATCAACCGCGACTGTGCCTGACCACAATAGCCCCTTTTGTGCGCTGCTCAACGACTCCCAAACAGGCTGCCAGTCCTGTCGGCGAGACTGCAGGAGTCTATACCTGTCTGCCGGGAGTTCTGCACAGACAATCTCCTGCTTCGCCAATCTCCGCGAGACCGCGATCCCAGTTCGGGCAGGAGGACAGACCGTGGCGCTCCTGACAACCGGTCAGGTCTTCACGACGAATCCGTCTGCCAAGGCATTTCAGAGTGTCGCGGACCATCTCGAAAAGAACGGTGAATCCGCTGACAGGGTGGAGCAACTCAAGGTGGCTTGGCTTCACTCACGGAGTCTTCCGATCAAACAATACGAGGGAACGATCACGCTTCTCGCCGCTTTTGCGATTCAGTTCTCCGAATATTGCAACAGGCTCCTCTTAGAAGAGCGTCACGCCGAACCCGACGTTGTGATGAAGGCGAAGCAGTTCATCAATGCAAATTTGGAGGACAAGGTTTCGCTTGAAGGCGTCGCCCATTACGTCGGCGTGAGTACCTTTTACTTCTGCAAAGTGTTCAAGCAATCGACCGGCATGACGCTGACCGAGTTTGTCAATCGGCGCCGGATCGAACGGGCCAAGCAAAAGTTGCTCAATCCACAGAACCGAGTCACCGAAGTCGCCTTCGATGTCGGATACCAGTCGCTTTCCCAGTTCAATCGGAGTTTCCTCCGTTACGTCGGAGTCTCTCCCAGCAGATTCCGCGAGCGCCGGGCTGCGGAGCGCAGCATCCAACCTCTCGAAGCCGCATGAAACAAAGCCCCTTGACATTCGTCCGGCTCGATGTGACCACGGAAGACATCGAAGAAATGTATGAACGTTACGACTCGGGGATGGCGGATCATACGACCGCAAATGCCGTCTGCGTGGCGCTGGGAAAGATGCTGCGCTCCGAGTATCACCCGCAGATTGTCTCGTCGTCGAGTCACTTTGGTTGTCGGCTGAATGTGGGAACGGAGCATTTCTCACTACCGATGGATCTATACTGGTGGCTCGACAAGTCGAGCAAAGGATGTGTGCCTGCTCCGACGTCCTTCTTGATCGCTCTTCCGGAGGAGATGTTTGCGGGACAATCGCCGGCAGAGGATGCTGTCGAAGAGGCAATCGCTGCCTAGCGGAAGCCCCCCGGCGAAGTGAATGTTCAGTAGGGCAATATTCACTAAGACAGTCGTAATCGAATCAACAGCAGATCCACCCTGATCGCCAGGAACCGAACTTATAAGAAACTATGAAACGCATTCTGGTCGGAGTCGATTTTTCCGAACCCTCGCGGGATGCTCTCACTAAGGCGGTGGAGTTGGCGGAGGGCAGCCAGCGAAAAATTCTCGCGCTCCATGTTGTCGAGCAGACCTTGATCGATTCCCTTGCTGATGTCTCCCATCTCGACAGCGACCAGATCATCGGCAATCTCAAGCTGCGTCTTTCCGGGTTCGCATCCGAAATTCAGTCCGCGAAATCTTTCATCGAAACGAGGCTGGTTGTCGGTCACCCGGTCAAAGAGTTTGCCAAGGTTGCCGATTCCTTCGAACCGGATCTTGTGATTCTCGGAGCCTGGGGAAGTCATGGGTTCACTCCGGATCGGGCCGGTTTCACCGCGAAGCAGATCGTGCAGGAGTGCCGATGCGATACCCTGTTGACCCGCCGACCCAACCCTGGTGTGGGCGGCATCCTCGCCTGCATTGACTTCTCTCCTTACGACCGGCCGGTGGTGAAAATGGCGGGCCATCTCAGCCGCTTGACTGGCGAGCCACTCGAAGTGCTGCATGTCTTTTTCCCCCCTTGGAAGATGGAGGGTGTTTCGGAGAGTTCCTCAGTTATCGCGGACGAGGATTTTGCCCAGGAATACAAAGCCCTTCTCGACGGACGGATCGAAAGCGTCCTTCTTTCGGAAGGGATATCACTCCTGCGGGCGAAAACGACGGTGCAGGAATCTCTCAAACATTCCGAAGGTATCCTTTCCTATATCCGAGAGTCCAAGCCTCATCTCGTTGTCCTCGGGGCGCGGGGCGGCAGTCGGATTGAGTCCATGATCCTGGGCCGCATTGCGGAACGTATTGTGACCGGCTCAGGGAGCTCTGTTTACATCGTGAAGCGGCCTGAATAGAGGGCGAGGGGAAAACCTCGATCATCGCTTTTCGGCGGGTGACTCGCTTCGATCGAAACGATGGCTTCAAGCGAAGTTCCCATGGACTGCTAACCGGAGTTGCCGATCTTTCTGATGGGCCCATTCAAGGAGTGAGTCGCCGGTAATCCTCGCCGCCGTCTCAGGGTTGATGTCGTCGGTATTCAGCACGAGGTGATAGCTGGTTGGTGTTGCGATCTTGGCTTGTGCGTAGCGCTGGACGAAATTTTTACGGCTCTTGTCGGTCTCTTTGACGAGTTCGGCAGCGCGTTCGGTGGTGATCTCGTGCCTTGCGGCAGTGTGCTGGATTCGCTTCGTGAGTGAGCCAACGAGTCTGACGTGAAATGTGTTGGCCATGTCTGCTGTTACAAAATTCCCGGCACGTCCTACGATGATGGCATTCCCCAGGCGGCACAGGTTGCGAATGGTGTCAGCGGAGTAGTTAAAAAGCGTCCATTCTGAAGGATGCAGATTGAGCAGTTGCTCGAACGCCTCCGTGACGGGAAATTTGGTCTTTTCTGCAAGAAACGGGGCAACCGATTTAGGAAGGTTGTGGTCTTCGATAACCTTCCCGATCATCCCTTGATTGAACAATGCCCATCCGAGATCGGTCGAGTCGTCCACTTCGCTGAGGTAGTCCACAAGTGCCAAGCCGATCAGATCCATTCCCACGCCACATTCGCGGGAGATGGTTAGCGCTGGTCGGAACGGCTTGTCCTTCGTGTAGGAATCCTCGGATAGCCGCGTGCGCAGGAAGTGCTCCATGCGGTCAAGTAGAAAGTCTCTGTTTGGCATAGTTGGAACTCTAGCGAATGCATCTAGATCCGCCCTCGCCGGGGTTGCGATTCACTCCGCATTTCTTGAACCAGTGATGTTTCCTTGACGAAAGATGGGTTTGGAACGAAATCTCGACACTTTTGACGTGGCTCCTGGCTCCGACTTTGCACGCCGTGTTGTCTCCCGCTCATTCCTTGCTCTATTCGTTCTCGGGCCGGATTGCGGTGTTTCTTCGAGGGGAGGCGAGTGGCAGTATCGAAACGGTCGAGAAGCCTGTCGGACTTATCCCGACCGGCTGCGAAAATCGGGGATTCGGCCCGAATTTCCCCTCGTCTTCGTCATTTGTGTTCACACAAATTCCTCAAACTCATGAAAATTCTGACTCGAACCGCAATTCCCTCGCTCAGACGCGCTAAGTCCGACAGGCTCCTAGAAGCGAAGTCCCCCAACCAATGAGTTTCCCAACAAGCATCGAACAACCGCGATGGATACCGCAAGAGGGCTCCTCCTTCCCTCTCGGCGTCTCGCGAGTGGAAGGAGCGGATGCGTTCAATTTCGCGATCTATTCGAAGCACGCACAAACGGTGGAGCTTCTTTTCTTCGCCCCCGGAGATCTGGAGAGACCGGTCCACCAATTCCACTTTGACCCGCTTGCGAACAAATCGGGACCGATCTGGCATTGCCGGATTCCTGAAGACCTAGTCACTGCTGCGGATTACTACGCCTATCGCTTCGCCGGACCAGAACCCGGGCCTGGTTTCAGTAGGCATGCATTTGATCCGGAGAAGCTCCTGCTCGATCCCTACGCGACGTCCATTTTTTTCCCGGAGACCTACGATCGGGAAGCCGCAAGAAGGCCCGGCTCGACTTTGGGCCGTGCTCCTCTGGCCGTTCTCAGGGACATTCGGTCACCGGTAGTAGAGCTTGACCGCGCTCCGCGAAATCGTCGTCATGAGTGGGACCTGATCATCTACGAGATGCATGTGGGAGGCTTCACCCGGCATGAGAGTTCAGGGTTGGCGCCACATCATCGCGGAACATTCTCAGGGGTCGTGGATAAAATCCCATATCTGCTTGAGCTTGGAATCAACGCGGTTGAGTTGATGCCAGTGTTTCAGTTCGATCCCGGCAGCGACGACTACTGGGGCTATATGCCGATCAGCTTTTTCGCCCCTCATCACGGCTATTCCTCCCGCCCTGAATCGTGCTGCCAGCACGATGAGTTTCGGGCGATGGTAAAGTCCCTCCACGGCGCAGGAATTGAGGTCATTCTCGATGTCGTTTACAATCACACGGCCGAGGGCGACGAGAACGGCCCGCTCTACAGTCTGAAGGGAATCGACAACTCTACCTACTATATGCTTTCGGGAGATCAGGACCGGCCGTATGCCAACTTCTCCGGTACCGGAAATACCATCCACACCCGCAACCGGGCCGTCCGGCAGTTGATCATCGACAGCATTCGCCACTGGACTGTCGATTCCGGGGTTGATGGGTTCCGCTTCGATCTTGCCTCGGTCTTCTCAAGAAATCCCGATGGGTCGGTCAGTCCCTTCGAAGCACCCATCTTTGGCGAACTTGCCTCCCATCCTGATCTGGCTGATCTTCGGCTTATCGCCGAGCCGTGGGATGCTGCGGGATTCTCCCAGCTCGGGAATCGCTTCCCCGGCACGTTATGGCGACAATGGAACTCGGGATACAGGGAAACGATTCAGCGTTTCGTGCGCGGAGACTGCGGGCTTGTCGGCGATCTCATGACAAGAATTTACGGCAGCAGCGACTACTTTTCGGACGAGCTAGAGCATTCGTTTCACCCCTACCAAAGCATCAATTACTTTTCCTCACACGATGGCCTGACCCTCTACGATCTCACGGCATACAACGATCGGAACAACTGGGCGAATGGTCACGGGAATCGTGACGGGCCGAATGAGGCGAGCTGGAACTGCGGATGGGAGGGAGATCACGAGGCTCCGGTCGAAGTTCTCGCGCTGCGACGGAAGCAGGCGAAGAATTTTTTTTGCCTGCTCATGTTGTCCAACGGCACCCCGATGTTGCGGATGGGGGACGAGTTCCTTAATTCGCAGAACGGCAACAGCAATCCTTACAACCAGAATAATGAAACGAGCTGGCTGGACTGGACCCGTCTGGACCGCAATCGCGGGGTGTTTCGCTTTTTTCGCGAGATGATCGCGTTCCGAAGGCGTCATCCCTCTCTGTCCCGGTCTCGCTTCTGGCGGGATGATATCACATGGTTCGGTCCGTCGGGTCCTCCTGATTTGTCTGAGGGTTCGAAGCAACTCGCGTGGTATCTGGATGGGGCATCGGAGAACGACGATGACATCTATGTGATGGTCAACGGGGGAGAGGTTTCCGTTGAATTCCTTGTTCGAGAGGGTTCGCCGGATCAGTGGATGGAAACAATCGACACTTCTGCGGAAAGTCCGGGTGACATCTTCTCCGCATCTCAGGCCACCCCTTTGAAGAGCGAAATCTGCCGAGTCGTCGAACAATCCATTGTCGTGCTCGTCCGGAAAAATGGTTTGAGGGCCAATCGTCGATCAGCGCTTTTGGTGGCAGAGCGGCCCGTAAACCATCGAGCATAGCCAGGTCGGTGATGAGTTTTTACTTCCGTTCCCAGACTCCTCGATCCGGCTGAAACCCGGTTGCTATCACTCTCTCATGTTCGACCGATTCGCTTGGGGCGATTCGACACGGTGAGTCAATTTTTTCCAACCTATCCTTCTCGGATTCTGACGATTCACAAAAGAGGCGGAATGAATCTCAATCCCTGCGATGTCCCTGCGAGTGGGGCGGCTAGCTTACGGCCATGAAACAAAGCTTCCCGGCACTCCTACTGATCTCCGCTCTTCTGGCCTCTTGGTCGGCCTGTGCTCAGGATGAAAAAGTATCCTCGCCGGTGATTCCGATGGGGGACGGGGGGAAGGGGAGGACTCTCTTCGAGGCGAAGCTCTGCTCGCGTTGCCATACTGTCGAGGGGGTGAAGCTTCCGGACTTAGGTCTCCCTCAGGTCGATATCATCCACCTTGCGGGCACGAACCATCGCACTTGGACGCGTGATCTTTACGCCAGGGAGATCATGAACCCGCAGCATCTGATATCTCCGGAGCACCAGAAGGCGATGGTTCGGATCGGGGACCGCCTCGGGGAAGTGAACAGTCCCATGCTGAACTTCAATCAGAGCATCACGGTTCAGGAACTCATCGATCTGGTTACCTTCCTTGAGGAGAAGACTAATCTGTCGAAACGCTGAGTTCTCCGCTCCCTGCCTAAGCCGCAATTTTTGGGAACCATCCGCCAATTGATGCGGTGCGGCAACCCGTGGTCTGTGGAACGTGCCGCCTTCAACTATGGAAGTCATTTTTCTCACGACGCTTTTCAGTATCCTCTTTGCGATATTGTTTCTCACATTCTTTCTCTCAAGCCGCCGAAATGCGGACTCAAGCGCGGACGAGGACTCTCTTCTGCCGTTCCGCGGAGACCCCGGCGGTCCGGTCCGGGATAAGCCATCGGAAGACTCCATTTCACAACCATGACCAATACGACAGGTAAAAAGATTACGATTGAATTCGACGACCAAACCCCGAGATGGTTCATGATCGCCTCGATCACCTGGGGCGTCGTCGCGATGCTCGTCGGGGTGCTCATCGCATTTCAGCTGAACTTCTGGCAGGTGAACGGCCACGTGTTCGAAACGGTTACGCGATTCCTCAATGAGACTCTCCATCTGCGTTTTATTCCGATCTTCGAGACGAACGGGATCCAGTATTTGACTTTTGGTAGGCTCCGCCCTCTCCACACCAATGCCGCGATTTTTGCGTTCGTCGGAAACATGATGTTTTCGGGGATCTACTACTCGACCCAGCGTCTCTGCAGCACCCGGACGTTTTCGGATCTACTGTCGAAAATTCACTTCTGGGGCTGGCAGCTCATCATCGTAGGGGCGGCGATTACTTTGCCGGCGGGCCTCACCCGCGGGAAGGAATACGCCGAATTGATCTGGCCAATCAACCTCGCGGTCGTCGTTATCTGGGTGGTTTTCGCTTTGAACTTCTTTCTCACCCTGAAAATTCGGCGGGAGAAATCTCTCTACGTTGCCCTCTGGTTTTACATCGCCACGATCATCACTGTTGCGATGCTCTACATCGTGAATCACCTCCAGATTCCTACGAGTCTCGTCCACAGCTACCCGGTCTTTGGCGGGGTGCAGGATGCGCTGGTGCAGTGGTGGTACGGACACAATGCGGTCGCCTTCTTTCTCACGACCCCGATTCTCGGGATCATGTATTACTTCCTGCCGAAGGCGGCGAACCGCCCCGTCTATTCATACCGGCTCTCGATCGTTCATTTTTGGTCGCTGGTGTTTATCTACATCTGGGCGGGACCGCACCATCTTTTGAACACGGCTTTGCCGAAGTGGCTGCAGCTTCTTGGGGTATTTTTCAGTCTTATGCTCTGGGCACCGTCCTGGGGCGGTATGATCAACGGACTTCTTACTCTGCGCGGCGCGTGGGACAAACTTCGGACCGATCCGGTCATCAAGTTTTTCGTCGTAGCAATCACCTTCTATGGGATGTCCACTTTTGAGGGCCCGCTCCTCTCGATCCGCTCGGTGAACTCCCTCGCGCACTACACCGACTGGATCATCGGACACGTCCACAGCGGCACGCTCGGGTGGAACGGTTTCATGGCAGCAGGTATGTTCTATTGGCTAGCGCCGCGATTCTACGGGCGTGACCTCTGGTCGAAAAACCTCGCGAACTTTCATTTCTGGATCGGACTCGTCGGAATTCTGCTCTACGTCTCATCGCTCTGGTTCGCTGGTGTGATCCAGGGATTGATGCTTAGCGAGACTGATGGAACCGGGACCCGTATCGCCCATGAATTCGTCGAGACCGTGGACAAAATTCAGGGACTGATGCTGCTGCGGGCGATCGGTGGAACGTTCTATCTTGTAGGTTTTCTGCTTCTGGTAATCAATA
>Ga0105044_10009659_pt1 | contig 13180 bp, 10 predicted proteins | sample MAT01_FD_78092 | JGI IMG/M metagenome (GOLD analysis project Ga0105044, IMG submission 78092) | Freshwater microbial communities from Lake Fryxell liftoff mats and glacier meltwater in Antarctica - MAT-01 | ecosystem: Environmental > Aquatic > Freshwater > Ice > Liftoff microbial mat | place...
GAGCAATGCCATCGCTGATAGAAATTGACAGGCAGTAACGCAGGCAACCCACTATCAGCGATGTGCGATTGCGATATAGCATAATTTAGGAGCACAATCATGAGTGAACGTTCAGGCGGTTTTACCGCAATGGCCGATGCCAAGGGCAGTGACAGCGTGCCCGAGATTGGGGTCGGCATGTTGGGCTATGCCTTTATGGGCAAGGCCCACAGCCATGCCATGCTCACCATTCCGCACATGATCTACCCGCCCCCGGCCATCCCCAAATTGATCGCCATTGCCGGACGCAACGAGGAAGCGGTCAAGGAAGCGGCCAAACGGTATGGCTATGCGACCTATTACACCGATTGGAAGAAAATGCTGGCGGATGATCGTATTCAGCTTTTCGACAACGGTGGCCCGAATGATGCCCATGCCGAGCCCAGTATTATTGCGGCCAAGGCAGGCAAACATGTTCTTTGCGAAAAACCGCTAGGGCGCACAGCCGACGAATCCAAGCGGATGCGCGATGAAGTGATGGCAACCGGTGTCAAAAACATGGTCGCCTTCAACTATCGCTTTGTACCGGCAATCCGCCAGATCCGCAAGCTGATCGACAGCGGCGCGCTGGGCCGCATCTATCACTTCCGAGCCGTCTATCTGCAAGAGTGGATCATGCCCCACTATAGCACGCCGATGATCTGGCGTTTGCAAAAGGCCACCGCCGGCAGCGGCGCATTGGGCGATCTGGGCGCGCACATCATCGACTTGGCGCGCTATCTGGTGGGTGAAATCGCCAGCGTCAGCGCCATGACCAAGACCTTTATCCCCGAACGCCCGGATGGGCAGGGCGGTATGGGCAAGGTCGATGTGGATGATGCCTTTGCTTCGGTCGTCGAGTTTGAAAATGGTGCGTTGGGCACACTCGAAGCGTCGCGCTTTGCCGCCGGACGCAAAAATGGCCAGCGCATCGAGATCAACGCCGAAAAAGGCAGCATTGTCTTTAACCTGGAACGCATCAACGAACTCGAAGTTTTCTGGATCGGTGACCAGCCCAAGGAAACCCAGGGTTTCCACAATGTGCTCGTTTCCGAAGGCTACCATCCCTGGTGGGAAAACTGGTGGCCACAGGGACATATGATCGGCTGGGAGCATACCTTTGTGCATGAGATCACCCATATGTTGGACTGCATTGTCAACGACAAGCCGGTATCGCCCATCGGGGCCGACTTTGAGGATGGCTATCGCGCCGCCGTGATTTGCGATGCGATTGTCGATTCCGCCGATCAGGGTCGCCAGGTGAAATGTAGTTACTAACTTTGTTTTCATGTGATTCGTGTTATGTGATTCGTGGAAGCTATGTAAGTCTCAGTACACAGCACGTAGCATAGGTCATTGCCTGTAAGACGGGTGCGAGAATGGCAAGCCCTACCGTTTGTCCATTTGGTTGCTGTTGTTGGCAGCTTACACCCAGTCTAAGCTCCCCAAAGCAGACGGCGTCATCATCCAACAGAAACATGATGACGCCGTCAATCGCGCTTGCTTCTCCTAACCTACCTTTGGCACAGGCTGCAACCGGTTGTTACGGCGCGAATGTTTATGGCTTGCAGCCATGAAACTTGCAAGACACAACAATGTGTGATACCATTTGAATATGTTGTATGGAATTCTCGTATCTGCGTTGCGGTTCCGAGGATTTGGATTGCAGGACGAGCAAAGAAGTAGGCTGAGGAAAGTGGGCGCACCCCACTTTTCTTACTTGTAGGGGATATTTGTGAGAGGTAGTCAACGCTATGTCAAAAGCTTTGATCGCTGGCATTAATCAGGTTGCCACCGATAAGGGGCTCGACCGTGAAGTCATCTTTGCAGCCATTGAGGCCGCACTTGTTTCCGCGTACAAACGCAACTATGGCTCGGTTGCGAATGTGACATCGGAAGTTGATCGCGTGACCGGCGATATGCGTATTTTCGCCGAACGCGAGGTCGTGGAAGAAATTTTCAACTCGCGCACCGAAATCATCGAAGCAGACGCGCGCAAAATTCAGGCATCGGCAAAGTTGGGAGATGTGGTTCGCGTTGAAACCCACCCCGACGATTTTGGGCGGATTGCGGCGCAGACAGCAAAACAGGTGATCTTACAGCGCATTCGTGAAGCGGAGCGCGACAATGTGTACGAGAACTTCTCGCATCAGATCGGCGAGATCGTCCGCGCCCAAGTGCGTAGCATTGATGTTCAATCGGGCGCGATCACGCTTTTGCTAGATGACAAGCATGAAGTCTTGATGATGCGTGATGAGCAGATCGCAGCCGAGAAGCTGCGGCGTGGCGACTACGTGAAAGTTTATGTCGTCGATGTTCACAAAAGCACGCGCGGGCCGGTCATCAAATTAAGCCGTACCCATCGCAATCTATTACGCCGTTTGATGGAACAGGAAATTCCCGAAGTGCGCGATGGCATTGTCGAGATCAAGTCGATTGCCCGTGAGCCTGGTGCGCGCAGCAAAGCCTCTGTGGTGGCAACTGTGCCTGGGGTTGATCCGGTGGGCAGTTGCGTTGGCATGCGCGGGCTACGCATTCAGAACATTGTCAATGAATTGGCCAATGAAAAAATTGACGTTGTGGAATGGAGTGCCGATTCGGCCACCTATATTTCCAATGCCCTTAGCCCGGCCAAAGTAAACAGTGTGATTTTGGACGAAAAGACGTCTCTGAAGACCGCGGTCGTGGTTGTTCCCGATCGCCAGTTGAGCCTTGCGATTGGCAAAGAAGGCCAAAATGCACGCTTGGCGGCCAAATTGACTGGCTGGCGCATCGACATCAAAAGCGAAAGCGAAGCCAAAACCGAAGGGCTGGATCAGTTGGTCTTTGAACGGGCCAAAGCCGAGGTTACGCGCAAATCGGATGATCTAATGAGCGTAGCCGAGCGCATTCTGCTCAGCGAGCAACAGTCCACAGCGAATGATCGCCTGTGGGAAGTTGCCCAGGCCATGCAAGAAGGCAGCGGCGCTTTTGACGAAGTGCAAGATGCCTTCAGCACCACGTCGTTGGATGACATCTTCCAACAAGTGGAAGAGCCCGACGAGACACGCGCGATTTCTTCGCTGGACGACATCGACAAGTTGGCCGAACATGCGGCTTCCCGCACAACACAAGATGCCTGGACGGCCGCGCTAGAAGCTGCCAAGGGCGAGTTGTCACCGGCCGGGGCTGGCTTTAGTGAAGAAGAGATTATCGACGAAGTGGCGAGTCCGCTGGCGACGGAGGCAGTAGAGCCCAAGGCAGAAACACGCGCCGAGACAGCCGATGGTGCAATGACGATGCCCAAGGAACTGCCCAACGTGATCACGGCAGATATGTTGCGCGCACGGATGGCGCAACGCCGGGAAAACAATTTTAGCGAAGCAAATTTTGAAATTCCCAAAGAGTTGCTCGTTGGTATTGATGAAGCCGGGGATGAAGATTGGGCCGCGGTCGACGATGACCTGCCGCCGGGCGAGAAGGCCAAAAAGGCCAAAAAGGCCGTCCCCGATAAGCCCAAAGGTGCCAAGAAGAAGAAGCGGCGGCCAGCCCTTGGTGACGAAGACGATTTTGGTAAATTTTTCAAATAGGGTTGAACAGAAAGCGAGGTGTTGTCTACATAGTCAATACCTCCTTTCCGTATGAGTACGATGTATGAACAAGCAAAAACAAAGTTCCCGCGTAAAACATGTGCCCCAACGGACATGTATTGCCTGTCGGCAAATCGCTGGTAAGCGGGGATTGATTCGGATTGTTCGTACGGCACACGGTGTGGCTGTCGATGTCACCGGCAAACAAGCCGGCCGCGGTGCATACATTCATCCGAATCGATCATGTATCCAGACGATATTGAATAGCAATCGCCTGAATCAGGCATTGCGGACAAGTGTTACGGCACAAGATCGTAACCAACTGCAAGAGTTTCTGGCGACATTGCCGGATATAGATGATGAAAGTGCAAATCAATCGGGAATAGGAACAAATGATGGTGCGGCTAACACTGGCGGTGGATAGTAGCTATGGCGACATATAAACACTACTCCATGGATGGCGTGATGCACATCAACGGCGGCAAGGCAGGGCTTTCGGAGTGGAACAGCCAGCACTTGTCTACCATTGTCAACATCACTGCTTGGGGTATCGGTAGCTTGGCCGGTTGTGCTGGAAATAATGGAATAGCGATGAAACAAGGCGCGGAGGTCACCATGCATAGGTGACAATCACTTCGTACGATTCGAGGTAAGTCTTCGAGAACGCCTTCATCCTCACGCCATTCCTCTGACGATCCAGCCAACCCCTCTATGCGTAGGCTGTCACTGAACTAGATTCAAATACGCTGTTTCCAAAAAGAACGGTGTTTATTTGGATAATAGGACAGGGCCTTACACATATGCTAGCACTTCCTGCAGGACGAGTTTGATATTGCATCAATGACGTTGCCAGACCCGCGAGTACAAAACGGGAAAATACCGCTTGCGCGCGCACCGTTATGATCGTGGCATCTGGAGCAGTGAAGAATGGGGTGCAAAATTTTTCTAGGAAACGATAGAAATTTATTATTGTACGATCAAATGAGGATCGGCGTTAGCATAGAAGGGAAATCGAAATAATGGCAACACAAGGCAAAAGTCAAACTCAACAACGCCCGAACACAAAACAAGGTGGCGGTTCAGATAGAGCACGCGGCACAGGGAAACCCCAACAAAACGGGCAGAATCAGCGCCAACAAGGTGGTGGCAAAAGTCAACCGCCCCGGCCACAAGCCCCCAGAGCACCACAAGTGCCCAAAGCACCGCCGGTAGCCAAAGCGCCCAGCGAGATTATTGTCGGTGACTATATTACCGTGCGCGATCTGGCGACATTGATGGAGCGCAGCCCAATTGACCTGATCAAAGTTTTGATGCAGTATGGCATTATGGCCCCCATTACCCATAGCCTGGATCACGATACAGCCGTCATTTTGGGCGAAGAGCTAAAAGTAAAAGTAAAATGGCCCGAATCGGCAGAATCGGCCGCCGAAGTGGCTGAAGATGCAGAGCCGGAACCAGCCCAGCGCGCCAAACGTTCCCAGATCCAGCGGGTGATCCGGCAAGGCGGCGAAAAAGATATGGTGTTGCGCTCGCCGGTTGTTGCCGTGCTGGGGCATGTCGATCATGGCAAGACAACGTTGCTGGATCGCATTCGCAATACCGATGTCGCCGGTGGCGAAGCAGGTGGCATTACCCAGCGTACGGGCGCTTATCAAGTTTCGGTGAACGGGCGGAAAATCACCTTTCTAGATACACCCGGCCACGAAGCCTTTACCTCGATGCGTGCCCGGGGCGCGCAGGTGACCGATATTGTGGTCTTGGTGGTGGCCGCCGATGATGGCGTCATGCCCCAGACCAAAGAGGCAATCAGCCATGCGCGCGCGGCTGGGGTGATTATTATGGTGGCGATCAATAAGATTGATAAGCCCAATGCCAACCCCGATCGCGTTATGGAAGAATTGGCCAAAGAAGGGCTCCAACCTGAGCAATGGGGTGGTGACACGATCATGGTGCCGCTCAGCGCCTTGAACCGGATTGGCGTAGAAAACTTGCTGGAAAACATTTTGGTGGTTGCCGAAATCGAAGAGTTCAAGGCAAATCCCAAAGGCCAGTGCGTCGGCACCGTCATCGAGGCCGAATTGGACAAATTCCGGGGGGTCACTGCAACGCTGTTGATCCAGAACGGCACCTTGCACCAAGGCGATACGATTGTGGTTGGCAACACCTGGGGTCGCATCAAAGCGATGTTTGCGTCCGATGGCAAAATCATTAAAGAAGCGACTCCTGGCACGCCCGTTGTTGTGCTAGGGTTGCAAGAAGTGCCCACAGCTGGCGATCAATTTGACGTACAAAAGTCGGATCGCGAAGCACGGCGCATTGCCGAAGAACGGCGTGGCGCGGCGACCGATGCCGCCAAGATGCCAACCAAGCCCCAGGCGACATTGGAAGATCTGTTTGCCCGCTTGGATGGCAAGGAAACCAAGACGCTGAATCTGATTGTGCGGGCCGACATGCAAGGCACACTGGAACCGGTACTCCAGAGCTTGCAAGAGCTGAGCAATGACGAAGTTGATATTAAGATTTTGCAGTCAACCATCGGTGATATTTCTGAATCCGATGTGATGCTGGCCGAGGCAAGCGAGGCCATTATCATTGGCTTTAGTGTCGATACCGATAAAGCAGCACAAGTCCGTGCGGACAATTCTGGTGTAGAAATTCGTCATTACGAGATTATCTACAAAATGATTGAAGACATTGAAGCTGCGCTCAAAGGCATGTTAGATCCAGTCTATGAAAACACGGTGATCGGCCATGCCCAAGTGTTGCAAGTCTTCAAACTGCGCCGTGGCATGATTGCCGGTTGTATGATACAGGATGGTATGGCCAAACGTGGTGCATTGACCCGCGTCATGCGCGATGGCAAAATGATTGCCGAGGGCATGCGGCTGGACACTTTGCGTCGATTCACCGAAGATGCAAGCGAAGTGCGCACAGGGTTTGAATGCGGTATCAAACTCGCTGGTCAAGATGAATTGATTGAAGGCGATGTTATCGAAATCTACGAAAGACAACGCGTTCGCTAATTGATAAACCCCTTAAAAGCCAACCAGCTTTGCTCGTGCAAATATATGCTCATTAGGTTGGCTTTTAAATGGGTTGTCTATAAGTAGACAATAACTCTGCCGCCTTACAGCGTTTGTAGGATACCGCCTAATACGAAATCTGGTTGTTCACGACAGGCATTGATTGGTAGGTTCGCAGCATGAAAACTTCCAGGAAGGCCGTTGTGAACAGAGGAATTCGGTATAAGATGAGGGAGAGTTGTCATGAAAAGTATCCGTCAACAACGTGTCACCGAATTGCTTTATGAAGAATTAAGTATCATGATTAGCAATGAGTTGGACGATCCACGGTTGAGTTTGCTAACTGTGACTGGTGTAGAAGTCAGCAAAGATTTACGGAACGCGAAAATCTTTGTCAGTCATCAGCAGGAAGATGTAACGCGTGAAGAGATGTTCAAACATCTGCGCCGCGCTGTTCCCTTTCTGCGCAGCCAATTGGCAGTCCGCTGCTCCATGCGCGTTGTGCCAGAGTTACACTTTTATTACGATGACATACCAGAAAAAGCAGAACGTGTACAAGAGATTCTGCAACAGATTGCTCAAGAACGTGAACAAGTATCACAGGTAGAGCAAAATTCAGAGTCAACCTAAACCTGCTTGTCTATGGCATAGGTAGGGGTGGAAGAGCGAGTTTCTCGACAAAACTCACTTTTCCACCCCTATTGTGTGCTTGTGCCAGATAAGCCAATTACCAATCCGATATACAATCTAATGGCAATAGTTATTGATCCAACAATCCTCGCGATCATACACCAGCACAACCACATTCTCTGTGTAAGTCATGTTAATCCTGATGGTGATGCCTATGGTAGCCTGCTGGGTATGGGCTGGATTCTACGCCACCTGGGCAAAAATCCGGTGCTGGCCATGCAAGATCGCACACCCACCGAGTTTCGTTATCTGCCCGGCAGCGGACAAATTATCAACCCATCGGCTGTGGCCAACACCTATGATCTGATTATCTGTCTGGATGCCTCTAGCGCCGATCGCATGGGCACTGTTTTTCGCGCAGAAGCCCATGCCCCGATTCCGCTGTTGGTCATTGACCACCACATTACCAATACGCGGTTTGGCACAGTCAACTGGATTGCGCCCGACTGTGTGGCAACCTGCCAAATGTTGGTCTATCTGGCCCAAGCGCTGGATGTACCCTTGGCAGGACCGCTGGCCGAATGTCTGTTAACCGGCCTTGTCACCGATACGCTGGGCTTTCGTACCAGCAACACGACGCCTACAGTTATGGAAACGGCCTTGCAGCTCATGCATGGCGGGGCAAATCTACCCAATATTGTTGCGCGCACGTTGAGCCGCCGGTCGGCGCGCGTCTTTCAACTGTGGGGTGTTGTGCTTGCCGATCTCCATCTTGAAGAAGGCGTAATTTGGGTCACGATCAGCCGGGAACAGATGAAACGGGCCGGCACCAATCGCGATGATGGGCAACTCAGCAGCATGTTGATCACAGCAGCAGAAGCGGATATTAGCGCAACCTTTACTGAAAAAGTGGACGAAACGGGACAAGTGGCGGTAGAATGTAGCTTCAGGGCCAAGCCGGGCTATGATGTTGGGGCATTGGCCTTTGAATTGGGCGGCGGTGGTCATCCGCCAGCCAGCGGCTGTACGCTGCCGGGCACGCTTGCCGAAGTATCGCAGCGCGTGGTGACAGCCCTGAAAGCGGCACATCAGCAGCAAGCAGCACTCAAGTAGTCATCCGGCGCTTGAAATTTACCCAGTCGGCTTTACATAGAATTTTTGTAGTGCGGTCAAAGTTACGGAGAAGAAGCAGCGCGTGCCTCGTCGTGAAAGCCACTATCATGGACTCTTGGTTGTTGATAAGCCTGGCTTGCAACACGCAGTCGAGTCTGCAGCCACCCATACAATTGCCCTGTGTGAAACAGCCCCACGTCTCCACACTAGCCATGACATCGTCCAACTTGTGCGCCGCTGGAGCGGGCAACGGCGCATTGGCCATACCGGCACGCTCGATCCGATGGCGAGTGGTGTGCTCGTGCTCTGCCTGGGCCAGGCCACCCGTTTGGTCGAATACTACCAGGGGCATAGTAAACAATATTATGCAGAAGTAACCCTAGGCTCGGCCACTGACACCTATGACCAGATGGGCGTGGTCAGCGCCGAAAGTCCGGTGCCACCCTTAACCACTGCCGACATTGAAGCAGCATTAGGTGCATTCCGCGGCGAAATTTGGCAGATGCCCCCCGTCTATTCAGCGTTGAAACAAGATGGCGAGAGCGTACACCATAAGGCACGGCGTGGGGAAACGGTTACGCTGGCCGCCCGCCCATTGACGATTCACCAACTGGATCTACTTGACTTTATCCCACCCAATCGGCTGGTATTGCGCATTCTCTGTTCCGCGGGCACCTATATTCGCAGCCTGGCGCACGATCTGGGGCAAGCTTTGCACACCCACGGCCATCTGTCGCTGCTGCGCCGCGAAATGGCCGGTGCCTTTGCGCTGGATGATGCCTATTCCCTAGAGCAGATCGAAACCATTGCCCAGGCGGGCGACTTTGCCAGCATTTTGCTGCCGTTAGGGCATGGCCTAGAGATGGCAGAAATCCAGTTGGGTGCGGAAGCGATGACACGGTTGGGATATGGACAAGCCGTGGCTTTGCCCAATCCGCCGATGGATGCGCGCCCAACATTCGCCAAAGGAATGACCCCGGACGGCGCGCTGGCGGGTATTTTACAGTGTCTTGGCAAAGCTCAATCGGCAGAGCAACCAGCAGATGCGCCCTCTTATCTCTGGAAAGCCGAAAAATGGTTTGCAACCAATTAACCGGTGGTCTGCCGAGGCCACATCTGTTTCTGCGGCAACACAGGCCGGGGTTCACTACCGTGCGGATAGGCAAAGCGCTATGCAGCAATTTATAAATATTGCCCAAGCACACCTGGCGGGGCCATCGTTTGTTACCATTGGCAATTTCGACGGGCTGCATCGTGGGCACCAAGCATTGCTACGCCAGGTTCTGCAAGTGGGGCAGCAAGCGTTAGCCACAGGTGCCATCCACACTGAACCCCAGAGTATTTTGATCACCTTTGATCCCCATCCGCTCACCGTTTTGCGCCCAGATATTCCGCTGCTCTTGTTGACCACCCCCCAAGAACGGCTGGAGCTAGCCGCGCAACTGGGAATTGACTATGGCATTGTGCAATGTTTTACGCCGGAAATCGCCCAGCTAGAAGCGCGTGATTTTATCCGTTTGCTCAAAACGCATTTAGGATTAGCGGGGTTGGTAGTTGGGCCCGATTTTGCCCTGGGCCATGGCCGCAAAGGCGATCTCCATACCTTGCAGGCGTTGGGGAAAGAATTTGATTATACATTGTATGTGATTGATCCGGTTGTGCAAACGGGAAAGCCAGTGCGCAGCCGCGTGATCCGGCAGGCGATCCAAGCGGGTGACACCACAACCGCCACCGAGTTACTGGGCCGCTTTTACAGCGTGACTGGCGAAGTGATTACCGGCGACCAGCGGGGACGGCAGATTGGTATCCCGACGGCCAATCTACAAACGCCCCTGGACAAATTGTTGCCAGCCAATGGGGTCTATGCCACCCGCACGCACCTGCAAGCCGATGCCGGGAGTCGCTATTTTCACAGTGTAACGAACTTAGGCGTGCGCCCCACCGTAGATGGTGTGCAGCGGCGTCTTGAAACCCATATCCTTGATTTTCCCCCAGCGGATCATACAGGTGATCTTTATGGTCAAACGTTGACGGTTGAATTTGTTGCACGGTTACGCGACGAACAGCGCTTTAGTGGCCTTGATGCGTTACTCTTGCAGATTCAACGTGATATTGAACAGGCGCGTACGTTGTTGCAAGGCATGGCACAATAAACGTATTCCGCAACAAAGCCACCGTAGAAAAGCGCCCATTCGTTTGGCAACCGCGGCTTTTGGTCAAAGCTGCTGTTTCACGCGCTGCTGCTATCGTCGTTAGGATTTATGCCCGCACTCGGATACGTCCATCTTCGAGCATCGCGTATCCCCAAGCGCCTTTTTGTGTAAGTCCTAGTCTTTTTGGTGAGATCATGGTTTGTCGATTCTTCAAATTTTGTATGTTTGTCGCCGTCAGTAGCCTTCTACTTACCGCTTGCACCAACGCTTCCTCGCTTCCCCCTCAATTACAATTGCCGCAACCGCTGTCGGGTCCTGGCCCCGACATTCCTTTCAGCGCGCCCAGTTTATTGGGTGCAGCCGACGCGATTGCCGCAGCAGAGATCGTACCAACACCCACCCCCGAGGTCGCGCTCGAACCGTTCACTACGATTGAACAGGTAAAAGATTGTCTGGCCCAAGGCCAAACTGTCTATGGTATTGCGCTGCAAAATAGCAACGTGCGCGAAACGCCCGAACTCGCCGCCTGCCGCACAGGTCGAGTCGCGCGCGGCACCCTTGTCCAAATAACCGAGATTATTACGGTGAGCAACGGTACAACGAGCGCTAGCGCGACAAGCAGTAACAACAGCGGACCTACGCTGCTGCCAACGCCAGTCCCGACCGTTGTCACACCAACAGTCGAGGAGACAACACTTGGTTATGTGGAAGATGTCCAGCCGATCTTCCAACGCACCTGTATTGCTTGTCATAGTGGCGTGGTCAAACAGATGAATCTCCAGGTGACTGCCTATGCACCGTTGATGAAGGGTAGCAGTCGCGGGCCGGTTGTGCTGCCGGGCGATCCAGATGGGTCGATTCTTTGGCAGATGATCGAAAGCAACAAAATGCCCCTTATCGGCGAGTTGCCGCCCGCTGACAAGGAATCAGTACGGCGCTGGATCGAACAGGGCGCGTTGGAACGGCGTACCACCCAAACTGTTGTCTCCCCAGTCATCAAGGCGACAACTCCTATAACGGCAGAGAATACGGCAGAGAATGCGACAGAGAATGCAGTAGACAATGCTGGGGAAAATGGCGCTGATTTCTGGCTACAGTTGGCTGATACAGGCATCGAACCAGTCGATGATGTTTGTGCGAATCCCACGGCGCAAGTGTTGCAGGTAGTGAACAAGGATCTGATTCTGCCGATCAGTTGTGGCGTGGAGCCAACAGCCGGCCAACTGACCACGCTGCTGCAATCGCTGGCCTTCATCCCCACGCCGCCTGTCGCCAGTAACTCTGCCAGCGCAACAGAACCGCTCACCGGTACGGCACCATCCATTGCCAGCAGCGCACCCATAACCGATACCGCAGTGGCGGCACCCGCAGTTGTCGCGCCCCCCGCCAGTGCACCGCCCAGAGGGGCCAGTGTACCAGCCGGGATCCAGGCCGCGGCACTCAGTTTGCCTGCACCTTCGGACAGTGATGGCTGGCTGACGCCGCAAGGTGGCTTTTGTATTGACCAACATCTGGCCGATAATGAACGGGGTATTACCGCGCTGGCCTTTGCGCCCGATGGGCGGCTCTTTATGGCCTTAGATACTTCGTTAGAAGGCCAGCCCGACCCCAACATTCTGTATGACGCGTTTCATCCGAGCCGGTCGATTGCCATCTACGACCCGGTGAGCCGCTATCGAGCCGATGAGATCATGCGCGAGTCGAGCCGGATTACGGGCTTGGCCTATAGCAACGGGGCGCTTTTCGTGAATCGGGCTGGCGAATTGGGGTGGATTCAAGATGGTGGCAGTTATCGTCCATTGGCGGGCGGCTTTGCGGTCAACAGCCAGCTCTTTCACGCCAACAATGGAGTTGCGATTGCCAACGGTTATATTTACGTCTCGGCAGGCGGTGTGCGCGATGGCTATTCGGACGGTCCACTTGTGGGCATCTCCGAAGGGGGCGCACAGGATCTGGTGAGCGGCGGCAATCGCTTTGCGGCGCGCCTTTTGCGTGCGCCCCTCAGCCGGCTGCTAAGTGAGTATTCGATCGAGGTCTTTGAAACGGCGGCCCGCGGGTTGCGCAATCCGTACGGCGTAACCGTGGATCCCAGTGGCCGCATCTGGTTTACTGACAATGGCGCAACCAATGTGCCCGAAAATGTCAGCGCCGGCGACGAAGTCAATCTCTTTGATCCCAACGCCACACCGCCGGGCACGCCCGAGGGTTCTACGCCCTACTACGGCTTTCCCCTAGCGCTGACCTCGCCCCAAGATTGGTATTCGCTGCCCGTAGTCGATCTGTACAACACGTCGGCACCCACCAGCTTGACTTGGGCGTATGGCACCATCTTCTTTGCCCAGTATGGACGCAATCCAGGTCTCTATCGTGTGGGGCGGGCAGGAGATGGGCGGATGATTGCGGAGCGGATCATGCTGGTGTGGCCATTACTCGCCACGACCACCGCGCCCGATGGTGCCTTGTGGATTGGCACCGGCTCTGGTGGACTCTATCGACTGACACAAGGGTGTTGATAAGGTAACAAATGCCTTAAACAGGCGACACCCGTTTAAGGCATTTTACCAGAGCGTCAAGCCGATAGACATCTAATGGCTGTCTCATTTTCGAGAATTTGCTCTTCAATAGCAGCTTTATGTGCGCGATAATAGGCCCAAGCATTTGTCAAGTCTTCTGC
>Ga0105044_10009660_pt1 | contig 13180 bp, 8 predicted proteins | sample MAT01_FD_78092 | JGI IMG/M metagenome (GOLD analysis project Ga0105044, IMG submission 78092) | Freshwater microbial communities from Lake Fryxell liftoff mats and glacier meltwater in Antarctica - MAT-01 | ecosystem: Environmental > Aquatic > Freshwater > Ice > Liftoff microbial mat | place...
ACCGAATTAACCATCGAATTAACCCACCGAATTAACCATCGAATTAACAATTGAATTAACAATTGAATTAACTACTGAATCCACCACCGAATTAACCATCGAATTAACCCATCGAATTAACCCATCGAATCCACCACCGAATTAACCCATCGAATTAACCCATCGAATCCACCATCGAATCCACCACCGAATCCACCACCGAATCCACCATCGAATTAACCATTGAATTAACCATTGAATTAACAATTGAATTAACAATTGAATCAAATTGATTAAAATAGGTACTATAGAACTCGGAGATTTTCCACTCTTACTTGCACCCATGGAGGATGTGAGTGATCCTCCTTTTCGTGCGGTTTGCAAGGAGTATGGTGCCGATATGATGTACACAGAGTTCATTTCTTCCGAAGGTCTTATTCGTGATGCACATAAGAGTGTTCAGAAACTCGACATTTTCGAATATGAACGTCCTATCGGTATTCAACTTTATGGATCAGACATTAATTCCATGCGTGAAGCAGGTCGGATTGCAGATGCCGCTAATCCTGATTTGATTGATATTAATTATGGATGCCCGGTGAAAGGTGTGGCATGTAAAGGTGCCGGAGCAGGGTTGTTGCAAAATATTCCAAAAATGGTGGCCATGACTGCCGAGATCATAAAAATTGCTACCAGACCGGTGACAGTAAAAACACGTTTAGGGTGGGATGATAGTACAAAGAACATCGAAGAAGTTGCCGAACGACTTCAGGATATTGGGGTAGCAGCACTCTCTATTCACGGTCGCACAAGGGCACAATTATACAAAGGACCGGCAGACTGGACATTGATAGGAAAAGTAAAAAATAATCCAAGAATCACTATGCCTATTTTTGGGAATGGCGATGTTGATTCGCCACAAAAAGCAAAAGAACTGCGTGACAGATATGGTGTAGATGGTTTGATGATTGGCAGAGCGAGCATCGGTTATCCGTGGATATTTAATGAAATAAAACATTATTTAAAAACCGGTGAACTGGCCACACCACCCGATGTGAGTGTGCGAGTGGCTACTTGCCGTACTCATCTAAAACATTCGTTATCCTGGAAAGGTAATGTTACCGGCATTCATGAAATGCGCCGTCATTACAACAATTATTTTAAAGGGTTTGATCATTTTAAAGAATACAGAATGAGAATGGTAACCACTTACGATGGTGATGAAATCAATAGTATCCTCGATGAAATTCTCGAAAGGTACAGTGAAACCAGCGAGATCAACGGATAATTCAATTTTGAATTTTTATGGCTTCTTCCGATCTTCGTGATGTAAAAAGTGATGCTATCATCCCAATGATGAATACTATCAGCAACACATAAACAAAATCCAATAGCTGCAGCTCAACCGGATAAGCATCTATTAAAAAAGATTCGCTGTTGTCGAGTTTGATGAATCCGAAATGTTGTTGAGCCAAACAAATTAAGCCACCGAGAATTAGCCCTGTGAGCGCTCCCGACATAGTTACCATCAACCCCTGATAAAAAAATATCCTGCGTATAAATTTCTTTTCCGCTCCAAGCGCTGTTAAAATACCAATGTCTTTTTTCTTTTCAATAATCAACATCGTTAAAGAACCTATGATGTTGAAAATGGCGATTATTAAAATGAAAGTAAGGATAAAATAAACTCCCCACTTCTCGGTTTTTAATATGCGATAGAGAAAATCGTGCTGCTGTAATCGTGTTTTAACATCAAACTGATTTCCTGTTATACTCTTAATTTCTTCACGCACCCGATCTTCGTCGGCACCTTCTTTAATTCCGATTTCGACGGCACTCACTCTTGAATCAGCTCCAATAATTTCTCTGGCAAATCGCATTGGCACTATCACATATTTTGAATCGAAATCCTGTTGTATAGCAAATACACCCGTTGGCCGAATTGCTTTGATGTTAAATGCTTCCTCCGGATTGAGTATAGAAACCGGTTTCCCTTTTTTAGGAACGTATACAGTGAGAACGTTATATGGATCGGTAAGTGAAAGGGATAATGAATAGGCTATGCCACCACCCACAAGAGCATAATCGGTTCCGTTTTGGGTGAGTTGCGAATTGCCATCTACTATTTTGTCGTTCAGCTCAGCAATCTTAAAAAAATCATCATCCACACCTTTAATGGTGGCAATAAACTGTCGATCACTGAATTTGATTAATGCATTTTCTTCAAGTGTAAGCGTGAGGTGTTCCACTCCGGAAATCTTTTTTATTTTGTTGAGGTCGAGAACAGAGGGTTCGAATGTCTTGCCAATTGTAGCCGTTACTTTGATATCGGGATCAAATGAATTATAAAGGGATACAACAAGGTTGCTGAAACCGTTGAAAACCGACAATACAATAATCAGCCCCAGCGTACTAACCATAATTCCTACTACAGAAATTATGGAAATTATATTTATAACATTGTGCGACTTCTTTGCGAAGAGATAGCGCTTTGCTATGAAGAATTCTGTACGCATGTAGTATTATTTCCAGGCTTTCACAATGAGGCCGGTTCCTGTTGGATGTTTCATATGAATATCAAAAAAGTTGAGCACAAATGAAATGGGATAGGCAACCAGATAATAAAATGGGAGTATAAGAAACCCGATAAATTTAGGAACCTTACCTAAAAATAAAATAGGGTACTTCATCGATAGTCGCCATGATATTTTTCCGGGAGCACCGTAAGAATATCCCGCTTCAACTTTTGAAAATCCTGCAGAAAAAAGTTTTGTTTTTATTTCTTCAATGTTATATCCATCTCTAACATGTTCTTCAATAAAAGAAGTCTCACCCTCGCCATGTACATCCGATCCACCCTGATCGGAAGGTGTTGAAATTAATAACATTCCTCCGGGCTTGAGTGATCGTTGGAAATTTTTAAATACTTGTACATCTTCCAAAATGTGTTCCATAACATCAACCGATAAAACAAGATCATACGAATTGTCACTATAAAATTTAGTGAGATCCCCTACTTTAAAATTTACATTGGAAGCACCAATTGCTTTAAAAAACCGATTGCAATCTTCAACCTGCTCCTCTTTTACATCTACCGACAAAATATTGTAATTTCTGCTTTTGGTATGAAGCCAGAAAGTATACTGTCCAAACCCTGCACCCGCATCCAAAATAAAAGCATTTTGTGGTGTGGTCTTCATCCAACTCTTCAACTCCTTATGAACATGCCACGATCTAAGCAACAGTAAATCGAGTAAGCGATAAAATAATTTTCTTAAAAAAGGATTTTTATTAAATACGTTCCCTAATGAACGCTTTATTGGATCATACTCCATAGAAGAAAATGTGATGTTTTAACTTTGTTATTTTTTGCAGTGATGCCATAGGTCGTTTTTCCGATTTCCCGTAAGCCGCAGGCCGTTTTGCTGTGAGCCGTTGTCCTTTTTTTCGTAGGCCGGAAGCCGTTTTTTCGCAAGGCGTTTACCGATTTTTCTTAGGCTGTGGGCCGTTTTGCTGTTGACTAAGGGTGAGTTTTTCCTGCTACCTAACTCACCCACTAACCAACTCGCTCACTCGTCCACTAACTAACTCATTTATCTTCTTCAGGAGGGATTATAATATCCTTCATAATCTTATCCATCTTTTCAGCATAATCAAGTGAATCATCAATGAAGAATTCTAATTCAGGAATAATTCTCGCCTGATTTCTGATTCTTTCTCCCAGCTTTTTTCTTATTTCTCTTGAATGAGTGTCAAGTTTGTGAAGTACCTCTTCGCCATTTTCACGGAAGGCACTGATATATACCCTTGCTATTGACAAATCGGGTGTGACTTTCACTCCGGTGATGGTAATAAAGGAGGCACCAAAGAAATTTTTTCCCTCTTTTTGGAAGATATCGCCGATTTCTTTTTGAATCAGTCGGGAGTACTTTTGCTGACGCGTTGAATCCATGCTGCAAAGGTAGTAATTTCAAAGATGAGTTTCAAATACGCAACATATTAAATATCAATTTAATACAGTTTTATATCTAGCATTATAGCAGTAAATTGTTATTGCTGATTTTGCATAAAATTGCTGTTCTGTTTGGTAAGTGTGAAGTAGTATATTTGCGGTGTGAAAACCTATTTTCGAATTATCAAGATGTTGCGACCCTATGCCGGGTTGGCCTCTTTGAATGCGATCTTCAATATTTTATCGGTTATTTTCAACCTGTTTTCACTCACAATGGTAGCGCCATTTCTGGATCTGCTCTTTCTGAAAACAGATCAGGATTACGCTGATCGAATGGCTCAAGGTGCTCCACAAGTAAAATTATCTATTGATTCATTAATTGATAATTTTTATTACGAGTTCACTTCAATAATCGTGGATCCTCAAAGAGGAAAACTATATGCATTAGTAATGATTTGCACACTTGTGGTGATTATGTTTTTCTTTAAAAACTTGTTTCGTTATTTGGCCATGTTTTTTCTGGCTCCTGTGCGGAATGGAGTGGTGATGGATTTGCGCAACAACATGCACAAAAAAGTTATGGATCTTCCGCTCTCGTATTATTCGAATGAAAGCAAGGGAGATATTATTTCTCGCATGACAACAGATGCGCAGGAAATTGAATGGTCGGTGATGAGTTCGCTTGAAGCAACTTTTCGTGAGCCACTCACCATCATTTTGTTTTTATCGACCATGATTTTTATTAGTCCGCAGTTAACATTATTTGTTGCTGTGCTTTTACCCTTAACTGCCTTACTAATTACACGAATCGGTAAAAGTTTAAAACGCACTTCTGTAAAAAGCAAAGAGCGGTTGGGTTCGTTATTATCTATTATTGAAGAAACTCTTGGCGGGTTGAGAATAATAAAAGCATTCAATGCCGAAAAACCTATTCAAGATAAATTTGAAGATCTGAATCAAAAGTACACCACTACCATGAATAGAATGTACCGAAAAACAGATCTTTCATCTCCGTTAAGTGAATTTCTTGGCACTTGCGTGATGGTGGTGGTGATGTATTTTGGAGGCAAGCTGGTCTTATCCGCTGATGAATCACTCAGTGCTTCCATGTTCATTGCTTACATCGCTATTTTTTCGCAAATGATTCCGCCTGCAAAAGCGTTCACAAATGCATTCTATAATATCCAAAAAGGAATCGCTTCTGCAGATAGGATTAATAAAATTCTGGATGCTGAAAATGATATTATTGATAAACCTACTGCCATTGCTATTACAGAATTTAAGGATGCAGTATCTTACAAAAATGTAAATTTTAGCTACCGGAATGGCGTATCTGAAAATGTGCTGAAAGATGTAAACCTTTTATTGGAAAAGGGAAAAACTATTGCTTTAGTAGGGCAATCGGGTTCCGGTAAAACTACTCTTGCCGATATGCTTCCCCGCTTTTATGATCCTGTTGAAGGAGAAATTACCATCGATGGAATTTCACTCCGTGACTTAAAATTAAAATCTCTTCGTTCATTAATTGGAGTGGTTTCACAGGAATCTATTTTGTTTAATGATACTGTTGCAAACAATATTGCCTTTGGAATGAGTGGCGTAAAACAGGAGGATATTGAAAGGGCAGCCCGGATTGCAAATGCACATGATTTTATTAGTCAGATGTCCGACAAATATGAAACGAATATTGGCGATCGTGGAAGTAAAATGTCGGGCGGGCAACGTCAACGGTTAAGCATTGCACGTGCAGTATTAAAAAATCCTCCGATTCTTATTTTGGACGAAGCAACATCAGCACTCGATACCGAATCGGAACGTTTGGTTCAGGATGCTTTGCATAAGCTGATGGCAAACAGAACTACGTTGGTAATTGCTCACCGACTTTCTACCATTCAGCACGCCAATGAAATAATTGTGATGAACCGCGGTGTAATTGAAGAGCGGGGAACTCACATTGAATTAATTGAGAGGAAAGGACTGTATAAAAAGTTGTTTGATTTGCAGTCGTTTGTTTAAATGATTCTTTGCATTTCTACGGCGTAATCTTCCACAACACACCTGTAGGACTACGTGGCCCGAAAAGTTTTTGTGTAAGGACATAAATATCTCCATTGTCATCAATTCCCATTGAATTTACTTTGCCTTCTGTTTCATTTTTTTTAGTTCCGTTAATGTTTGTATCAAACCTTTTCCAAGTGCCATCGGGCTGTTGTTTCAAACAAAATAATTTTCCATTCCAGTCAGCAAAAAAATAATAGCCATGCAACGATGGGTAACTGTTGCCACGGTACATGTATCCACCGCAAATGCTAATTCCAATATCATGGTTATATTCATCAACAGGTAATTCGAGGCCGGTTTTGTCGCAGTTGGATGAGGGTTTAAAACAATGGTATCCTTCCATAATTCGCCATCCGTAATTGCCTCCTTTTTTAATGATATTTATTTCCTCGTATTTATTTTGCCCTACATCACCACAAAATAATTTACCGTTGGCTCTATCAAACGAAAATCTCCACGGGTTTCGTAATCCGTAAGCATAAATCTCCGGTTTGCTATTCGATTTTCCCACAAAAGGGTTGTCACCCGGGATATCATACGGCTTTTTGCCATTAACATCTATTCTCAAAATTTTTCCCAAAAGTGTATTCAAATTCTGACCATTCCCAATTGTACCATGCTCATCATTCGCACCACCGCCATCGCCTAATCCAATGTACAAATATCTATCAGGTCCAAATGCCAGCATGCCGCCGTTATGATTACTTTCAGGCTGATTTATTTCCATGATTATTTCTTCTTTCAAAGGTGCATTATCAGAATTTGTTGGCGAAACTTTAAATTCTGCTACAACACCTTTGTGATCTAATCCCGACTGTTTAAGTGGTGCACTGTAGTATAAAAAAAATCTACCATTATTTTTATAGTCGGGATGAAATGCCATCCCTAACAAACCTTTTTCACTGTATGCAATGTTGAGTCCGTCAAGGCGGGAAGAAACATCGATAAAAGGTTCATCCAATATTTTCCCATTCTTTACTATCTTAACTTTCCCTCCCTGTTCAAATACAAAAAGTCGGTTGGTACCATCGTTCGGTGTAGCCATACCAACGGGTGAGGTAAATCCCGAGGTGATTTCTACGAGTTTAACAGCAACATCTGCTTGCTGACTCTTTAGAATTGTATTTGATGAAAATAGAATTGTTACAATTATTAAGAAATTTCTTTTGTTCATTTTGATATTTTTTTAATAATTTTTGGTAGAATGCTTTGACAAGCTCAGCACAAGGATAGAGAATGAGAATGAGAACGAAGAATGAGAACGAAGAATGAAAACTTACCACCCACCCGAGAACCCAAGAACCCAGGAACTTTACAATCAAGTTAGGTGAACAAGATTACCCTCCTATTATCGTACAATAAATTTCCTCGTCACCACATCACTAAACCCCCTCACCTCCACCAAATAGGAACCCGATTGCAAGTGTGAGATATCAGTCATGTAGCCATACTTTCCTTTGTAGAAATACTTCTCCTCAATTTTTTCAATAAATTTTGAATTCATATCATAAATTCTCACAGAGTAATTTCCTGCTTTTGCAAAGTTTAATTCGAGATTTAACTTTTCGGAAACAGGATTCGGAAATATTTTCATTTGTACCGGAGCACTCGTTTCAATTTCTTCAATTCCGGTTTGCAATCCCAATATAATAATCGGCTGGCCAAATACAAGTGGCTTATCGGTAGAATCATATACACCGAATCTAACAAATGATGGAATAGTCAAATCAAGTAGTGGCATTGCTGCAGTATCGATGAGTGTTTCATTATGTAAATAGGTAAGCTGCAAAGTGGAATCCAACAATATCTGCGTAAGCTTAATTTTGCAACCTTGCGGGAAAGGAGTGAGATGAATTTGCGGAGCAATATTTGTTTGAGTGATAAATCCTCTATCGCCCATTTCTAAATTTCCAAGTGTGTAATAAAACTCTCCTTGAAAATATTTATAATTTCCGAAATACATTTTCCCAAACGAAAGAGAGGAAAGTAATTCGATATCTGAGCTATCGGAAGACCATATGTAGGTATGAAACAAGTTATCATCATCCATCCAAATGTCACCGTGCGAATCACTAACACCATTTCCGTATAGAAATAAACCGTTAGCAGTAACTTTATCCCAAGTTTTTAAATGTCTCGCAAAATCACTCCCGCCTCTTTTGTAATAACCCACTTCAAGAATGTCGGCCTTGTAGGCGATTGTGTTTAGAATATAAGCAGCAGTAGTATCTGATCTGTAATTTTGGATAGAATCTGAATCTACAGTCCAGTCGGTGCCAAACATATGATTAAACGAAACCAACCCACCATTATTATGCACCCTGTCGGTCCACTTGGTAACATTACCAAAAATTTTTCCTTCAAAAATGGCATTGTTATTCACCGATTTCGGAAAATACCCATTTAGGTGTTGTGTTCCGCTGTATTCCACACCAAGAATATTGTGTGTGTGATAAATGTTGGTGTAATCTTCTAATATATTTTTTTCACTAAAAATTATGCTATCAGTAACATAATAAATAGGAATCATTTTAAAATTATTTACATCGGTCGAAATAGTTGCAGTGTTTGACGCAAGTAACTGAAATTCAAAATCAGAAATGGTATTATCCATTCCATGATCAAGTAAAGCAGAAGCCTCGAGCAAATCGAGTTCAACAGTTTGCCAGCCGGTTGTTACGGGTATTTGCACCCTTACTGAATCGTTATTGTTGGAGGTGATTGATCCGGGAGTAGGAGCAGGAACAAATTCAAAAATAATTACATCTTGCCCTTCTTGCAAACGGTAATGCCAGGCAAGTCTAAAAACAATCCTAAGCTGTGTGTTTACAGCATCAGTAATGTCAGGATTCATTTGAAACTGCAAAATAGGTTTGCTTGCCAGAGGTTTAACAAATGCAATATCTTTAATTAATCCGGCTAACGACCTTGGTGCATATGAAAATGTATCAGCTAATTGTGTGCCCGACGTGGAAGTTAAGGAAAGATTTAATGTGTCGCCTGAAAATGCTGCAGTTGGTAGTCCTTGCTTCGAGATGCATTTCCATCTGTTTGGTTCACCTGAATTAACAAACGGAATATTTTCCACATCCAACGTCACCGGGTCAACTGTGGCTCCATCAAAAGTTAAAATTAAAGTATCTTGTTCAAACAGGCCATGATGTTCGGCCCACCATAACACATCTATACCAACACTATCGCTTTGCCAGTTGTGATATTGTAAAGATCCGGGCTTCACCGCACCGTTGTGATTCGACCATCCATGTATGTGCATTTGTGTTACGTAAGGCGTTTTTCCGGTGATGTAAGTTTGGCAGTATGCAGTGGTATTGGTATTAAATAACATGAAGAGGAAGATTGTGGTAATTTGTAGAAATGAACTGAATTTCATGTGGATTTGAGAGGTTGGAAAGATATTTTACAAATTTACTATTTAATACTGAATCGATTAGCGTTAAATCGGTGCCTGATAAAAATTAATTATAACTTTTATTAGGCATTTATAAATATAATATCTAATATTGCTCTGCACTTTACTTTCACATCAATCCTTTAACCCCCCAAAGGACTTTCTTGTGATTATAGCGTAATGGCTTTCAGTAGATTAAGAAATTTGATTTTAAAATTTAATATTCATAAATTTATACTTTATTTCCGGTACCATTACCAACACCAATTCAAACGTTTGCAATACGGCAGTTCTTGCCAATTCATCCATGACTCCCATTGATGATGATGCATGTGTTGATATATTGGGGAATTGCGTCCAAAATGCCACCTATACCATTAAACCATTACCGGGACAAACCAGCATTAACCTAAGTAGTATTGTAGCAAGCCCTGCCTTTACAAATGCAACTTCATACGACTTGCAAGGTCAATTTATTATTGATCAGGACTATAACTTTGCAACAAAAACCTTTTATTGTGAACCGGCTTCCGAAATCTTGGTGAATCCGGGAAAAATGATTACCTTTTCAACGTGTACTTTAAGCGCATGTTCTAAAATGTGGAAAGGAATTAGGTTAGAACTCAACGCCAAACTATCGACTCGTCATTCAAGCCTTCAAGGGGCTCAATACGGAATTAAAGCCAGTGATCGCAATATAATAACAATTGACGCCACAGATTTTATTTCAAATTATATTGGTATTTACGTCCCAGATTTAGCTGCAGCTCCTCAAATCTTTAATTCAACTTCTATTTGGATTGCACGCAGCCGATTCTTTGGAGGTGGTGTTTTGCCCGACAGTTATCAGGGTCAAAAAAACTACATGAATCAACTTCCTGCAAAATCTACTATTCCATATGCAGGAATTTTGGCCTTCCGTATTTACCAGCTTTTCTTGGGTCAGGATCCTAATATGTATGCCCCAAATCAGTTTTTTAATATGAGTAATGGAATCGTGGGCAAACGGTCCAATCTAATTAAAATTATTAATTGTAAGTTTTTTGATTTAATTCCCGATCCCTCTTATTATTTATCATCTTTAACAGCATTCGGTTCCTGTTACAATGGAAGTGCTATTTATGGAAGTGGTAATAAAACTCAATGGGCAATCAATCAAAGCGGTTTTGGTGGCACAGTGAATGACCAGTTTACATTCAAGAATTGTAAATATGGTATCTTTGCTGATCGAATTACCTTGGCCTCTCACGATAATAAAATGGAGGAAATGACCACCGGTTATAGAGCGCAAATGGTGAGAACCGGTGTTGATATAAATAATAATACCATCGATGCATTACAGGATGCTATACAAATGATTCAATGTGATAATAATAATATTGCTAATAGCATCATTTCAAATTGGATTGTTTTTGGTAATAATGATGTGAATGCATCATATGCAGGAATAAATGTGCAAGAGAATAAAATTCAAAATTTTCGATCAAGAATTCACGATAATGATATTATTTTTCGAACAAATTCTACTTCTGCACGCTATGGCATTGTTGCTCTTTCGTCCCTTTCGTTGGAAGTGACCAGAAATCGAATTTCAAATGCCGATAATGCTAAAAATTGGGATGGAATACATATGGATGATTGTAATTCTAACATCATTAGTTGTAATATTATTGAGGCAACCGGTTCCATACCGCAATATAAATCTGACCAATCTGCTATAAAAAATACTATGGGCGACGGTCCTGTTATTGCCTGCAACTGGATGAATAATTCACCGAATGGACTTTTCGTGATTGGACAAATTGGGGTGCAACATAATATGGTAGTTAAGGGAAACGAATTCCACGATCATTTTCTTGGTTTACGCTATGGCACAAATACTATTGGTCAGGCACAGGATAAACAAGGAAATTTATGGCCCGCCAATCCTCCCTCCGGAATACTGCAGGCTATTAATGAAAATCCAAATGTGAATGCTTTTATTGATTATTACTTTGTTCATTTAACAAATCCAACCCCACCTACAAATTATACTTATTATCCTACATTTTCTGCTTCAGGAACTCCTTGGTTTAAGCCTGATCCATTTCCATTTAATTTTAACGAAAGTTGTGATATTCCTGTACCGGATTATTATTGTGATTCTAATTTCCCTTCAGCAATAAATGATGTTACTGAATTAGACCGAAAAATTGCAATTGACAGTATTGAAAACGATCCTTATACCATTGAAACCAAGTGGATGCTTAAGAAGGCACTCTATTCAAAACTTATCGATAATCCTGGTTTACTTACTGACAGCTTACTGAATTCTTTTAATTTGTCGATGCAAAATTCATTGATAGCTGATCTGAAAAATGTAGAGATCGGCAGAGAGGGTCTTTTTGATAAAGATACTTTTTTAATAAGCTCTTTAGACCAAAATCTTCAAAATTATAATGTAGCCTTCAATCTATTGGAAAGTCAAATGGATCTTTTACAGCAAGCCATTGAAAATGGTTGGAATACTCTAAGCATTCTGGATGACATTTCTTTTTTACAAAATACTGTTATTGATATTGTGACAATTTCAACAGGACTTAACGAAACACATGATCAAACCAGGAATGCTTTGGTTGTCACTATCGAATCGGGTAATAGTCAACTTGTCACAACATACACCATTGAAGATAATGAAAAGGCGGTAAATAACATTTATTTAGCAACCATAGGTCATGATAATTTTCAATTTACAACAGTTCAGCTTAGTACACTTCGTTCCATCGCAATTCAATGTCCTCTATCAGGCGGCAGTGCGGTGTTCAGGGCAAGGGCACTATTGTTTATTGCTGAAGGTACACTTTATTACAACGACAGAGATATTTGTTGGAATGCCGGAATCGAATTAAAACAAGCAGCGCAAAATGGCACATTCAAACCCGTAGTGAGCATTCATCCAAATCCGGCAAATGAGCAAACAACTGTTGAGTATACATTCCCTACAGGTGAGCAAGTTAAATATGCACTTTATTCTACAACAGGTAGCAGTATTGAAAGATATACTTTATCGGAAACAAGCCACTCCTTTGTAATAAACACCTTAAAACTACTCCCCGGCGTTTATCACATAGCCTTGACCGGTAGTAAGGGCACAAACTATAATGGCAGGTTAGTAATTATCAGGTAAAAATAAAATCATGGGAAAATACTCAATAATTATTATTTTTATTTTATGCGGAGTCAAAATGTTTGCTCAGCAAGGAATTAGTAATATCTGGCAATTGGGATATGATTCAGATGCCGGACCACCAGGAGGCATCAGCCATTTTGATTTTATATCTGGAAATCCAGTCATCACTTACGATTCACTGGGAATGGAATTCAGACACACGCACGCTAACATCAGCGACAGTGCAGGCAATTTATTGTTTTATACCAATGGGGTTTATATTGCCGATGCCACAAACGATACCATGATGAATGGAAGCGGTATTAATCCGGGTGCGTATTCTGTTTTTGTTCCCGATGGTCATTTAATTCCTCAGGGTGCACTAATTATTAAAAAACCTGGTAATAATAGCTTATATTACCTATTTCACAATACAGCAGATAATTATCCTAATGGTATTGGTTCCTATGCGTATCAATTGTATCTAACCATCATTGACATGAGTTTAAATAATGGATTAGGAGCGGTTACTCAAAAGAATTTTCCGATTATTACAGATACTTTAAACCTCGGTAAAATTACTGCATGCCGGCATGCGAATGGAAGGGACTGGTGGGTTGTTTGCCATCGG
>Ga0105044_10009661_pt1 | contig 13179 bp, 10 predicted proteins | sample MAT01_FD_78092 | JGI IMG/M metagenome (GOLD analysis project Ga0105044, IMG submission 78092) | Freshwater microbial communities from Lake Fryxell liftoff mats and glacier meltwater in Antarctica - MAT-01 | ecosystem: Environmental > Aquatic > Freshwater > Ice > Liftoff microbial mat | place...
CATGGCATACAGCGCTCAGAAAGAAATGCACAAGGCCAGGCCGGACTAGCTGTGAAATGGGCTGGTTTAAGCCGGATTGCCGACTTTTGCGCTCCAAAGCCCCTTCGCCCGAAATACACAGGCGCGCGGAAAGCAAACAGCATTAGCATGATGAGCACAGTTTCTGACCAGCCGCCGCACAAAAAAGTACCGGACATCGTCGTGAGCGGAACCCGCCCAACAGGCATCCTGCATCTGGGCAACTATTTTGGCGCTGTGCGCAACTATGTGCGCATGCAGGAGCAAGAGCACCAGACCTACTTTTTCATTGCGGACTACCATTCGCTGACCACGCACAACCAACCGGCATTGCTCAACAGCTTGGTCAAGGAAACGGCAGCCACTTACCTGGCGGCGGGGCTGGATCCGGACAAAAGTTGCCTGTACATCCAAAGCGACGTTCCGGAAACCACCGAGCTCTACTTGCTCTTTAATATGGTAGCCTATAAAGGAGAGTTAGAAAAAGTACCCACGTTCAAAGAAAAAATTCGCAATCAGCAGGAAAACGTCAACGCCGGCCTGTTGACCTACCCGGTGCTCATGGCCGCCGATATCCTGATTCACCGAGCCAGCAAAGTACCCGTAGGCAAAGACCAGGAGCAGCACCTGGAAATGACCCGCAACTTCGCCCAGCGTTTTAACCAGCGCTTTGGAAGCGACTATTTCCCGGAACCGGTGGCGTACAACTTTGGAGACGAACTGGTCAAGGTACCGGGGCTGGATGGCGCGGGCAAAATGAGCAAATCGGACAACCCCAATTCTGCCATTTTCCTCAACGAGCCAGATGATTCCATCCGCAAGAAAATCATGAAGGCCAAAACCGATACCGGCCCCACCGGGCCAGGCCAGCCGCGCAGTGAAGAGATTACCAACCTCTTCGCGCTCCTGGCGTTGGTAAGCCAGCCCGAGACCCAACAGCACTTCGAGCAGACCTACGATGCAGCCACCATCCGCTATGGCGATCTAAAAAAACAACTGGCCGAAGACATGGTCGCTTTCGTGGCGCCGCTGCGGGAACGCATTGCCGACATCCTCAAAGACAGCGAGCAACTCAACCGCATCCTGAAAAAAGGCGGGGAGCAAGCCCGGGAAAGTGCGGGCGAAACGGTTCGCGAGGCGCGCAAGATGGTCGGGATTCGCTACTACTGAACCGACTGCCTACGAAGAGGCCTCATAACCCCTTCCACCAAATACACTGCGGCAGCTTTGCTGGCATAGCGTAGCGGAATTCCTATCTTAGACGCCCTGTCCACCAACAGGGAATCACAACCAGAGCACCACGATAGCACAACGGCGGCATGGCCAAAACTACCCCCCCACCCCCCACCCCCATCAAGCATGTGGCCATAGCCGGAAACATTGGCTCCGGCAAGACCACGCTGACGCAACTGCTGGCTAAACACTACGGGTGGGAACCCCATTACGAGGACGTGGAGAACAACCCGTATCTCTTCGACTTTTACCAGGACATGCCGCGTTGGTCCTTCAACCTGCAGATCTTCTTTCTCAACAGCCGCTTCCGCCAGATGATCGATATCCAGAGCGGCGAGAAAACCGTCATTCAGGACCGCACCATTTACGAAGATGCCCGCATCTTCGCCCCCAACCTGCACGCCATGGGGCTGATGACCACGCGCGACTTTGAAAACTACACACGGCTGTACGAAACCATCAGCTCGCTCATCAGCCCGCCGGATCTGGTCATTTACCTCAAAGCGTCCATCCCCACGCTGGTCAACCAAATCCAAAAACGCGGCCGCGATTACGAAGAGAACCTCCGTTTGGATTACCTGCGGCGCCTCAACGAGTACTACGAAGCTTGGGCCAGCAAATTCACCGAAGGCAAGCTCCTGGTGGTGGATGTGGACAACTGCAATTTCGCTGACAACAGCGAAGACCTGGGCAGCGTCATCAACCGCGTCCACGCGGAGCTCTACGGGCTGTTCAAATAGAACGTTCGCTGCAGCGTGCGCCTGAGCCTTTCGCCAGATTGCCGAAACCACAAAGGCCTTTCACCCAAAAAAAAAGCCCCCGTCTTCTGGTAAGACGGGGGCTTTTTATGCTATCAAACCGGCGAAGGGCTTCTGCGCGCACCGCAGCCACTATTCCGGATTAAATCATGGTCGCAATCACCAGCGCGATCACTGACATCAGCTTGAGCAGAATGTTCAGCGAAGGACCAGAGGTATCTTTGAACGGATCACCCACTGTATCGCCCACCACGGCAGCTTTGTGCGGCTCTGAGCCCTTGTAGTAGGTTTTGCCGTTGATCTCCACACCTTCTTCAAACATCTTCTTGGCGTTGTCCCAGGCACCACCGGCGTTGCTCTGGAAGATGGCCATCAACACGCCGGAAACCGTCACGCCGGCCAAGAGCCCACCGAGCATTTCAGCGCCTCCGAGGAAGCCCACAGTTACCGGAGCAGCAACAGCCAAAAGGCCGGGCAGCACCATTTCGCGAATGGCGGCATTGGTAGAAATCTCCACACACTTGCCGTACTCTGCCTTGCCTTCGGCTGCATCAAAAACACTGCGATCGGCAGCGCTCCAATGCTCCATCTCGGTGCCTTCGTTCTTCTTCATGACACCCAACGCAGCTTTCAATGCGGGAATGTCGTTGAACTGGCGACGAACTTCTTCGATCATACTCATGGCGGCGCGGCCCACGGCCTGCATCGCAAGAGCAGAGAAAAGAAACGGCAACATACCTCCGACGAACAGACCGGCCATCACCGTAGCTTTTGATATGTCGATAGACGAAATTTCAGCAGCCGTCATGTACGCTCCGAACAAGGCCAGCGCCGTCAAGGCAGCAGAACCGATGGCAAAGCCCTTGCCAATAGCAGCCGTCGTGTTCCCCACAGCGTCCAACTTGTCGGTGCGTTTGCGAACCTCTTTGGGCAGTTCGGCCATTTCAGCAATACCGCCAGCGTTATCTGAAATAGGACCGTAGGCGTCCACGGCCAACTGAATGCCCGTGTTGCTCAACATGCCCACAGCAGCGATAGCGATGCCATAAAGACCACCAAAGTGGAACGCGCCCACAATAGCAGCGGCAATAATCAGAATCGGAATGCAGGTGGAAATGAAACCTACGCCAATGCCTGCAATGATGTTGGTTGCCGCACCGGTAGAACTCTGCCGAACAATGGACATCACCGGGCCTTTGCCTGTTCCCGTGTAGTATTCCGTAACCACCCCAATCAACACACCGGCCACCAGACCGATGATGGTGGCGAAGAAGATGCCCAAACTGGTCATCTCGCGCATCACCTGCGTACCGTCGGGATTGGTGTAAAGCGGATCGGCAAAAACCCAGCTCGAGGGCAGCATCCAGGTAATGATGAAGTAAGAAGCCACAACCATGATGGCCGAAGAACCAAATTCACCCAAGTTCAATGCCGTCTGGGGATCGCCTCCTTCTTTGACGCGCACGAAAAAAGTTCCGATAACCGAAGTCAGAATGCCCACTGCGGCCAAAACAAGCGGCAGGATCACAGCGCTCAGCCCGTTGAAGCTATCGTTAAAACCAGCAGTCATAAAGAAGGCGGAGCCTAATACCATGGTCGCGATGATAGACCCGACGTATGACTCGAACAAGTCGGCGCCCATACCGGCTACATCACCCACATTATCGCCTACGTTGTCAGCAATGGTTGCCGGGTTCAACGGGTGGTCTTCAGGAATACCGGCTTCCACTTTGCCTACAAGGTCAGCACCCACGTCAGCCGCTTTGGTGTAAATACCGCCGCCTACGCGAGCAAAAAGGGCAATAGAGGATGCTCCGAAGGAGAAGCCTGTCAGAATATTCAACACCTGGTTTAGGTTATCGACCGTGTTTGTGCCGAACATGCTGCTGTACACCAGGAAGAGTCCACCCAGGCCTAAAACACCCAGACCAACCACCCCCATGCCCATAACGGAGCCGCCGGCAAAGGCAACCTCAAGGGCCTTGCCCAAACTGGTCCGTGCAGCGTTGGTGGTGCGAACGTTGGCTTTGGTAGCCACGCGCATGCCAATGAAACCGGCCAGCCCTGAGCAAAAAGCTCCCAGAACAAAGGAAACTGCCAATAGCGGAGACGAGGCCTCCCCTTGTGCATTGCCGCTAATGCCCAACAAGATGGCCACGCTCACCACGAAAATGACCAGAACGCGGTATTCAGCGCGCAAAAATGCCATGGCACCTTCTGAAATTGCAAGGGCAATCTTGACCATTTTTTCGGTACCGGGATCCTGTTTATTCACCCAGGCGGAGCGCCAAAAAGTGTACAACAAGCCCACTACTCCAAGCAGAGGAATTGCGATTAAAAGATTCTGAACGTTCATTTTATGCTCTCTTTCCGGATTTATTACAAGGCGGCAAAGTTAAGAAGTTTCCACAGCTTTCTAAAAATTGGGTTATCCACGCCTGAACTGCCCGCCAAAGGTGCTTTTTTGACCGCTTAAGCCCTCGCTAAAACAGGGCAAACGTTCATGAAACGCACCATCGCTCTCGCATTTCTTTGCTTTTCGCTGACTGTGCAAGCCCAACCTGAAGCCTTTGGGCCTATAGCCCTGGCCCTCGGCGGGGCGGCTGTTACCGACAGCGGCCCCTGGTCGGGCTTTGCCAATCCGGCCGGATTAACCGGCGTGAAACAGGTTAGCGTTGTCCTGGGAGCAGACCGGCGGGTCTGGCTCCCCGGATTGGAAACTTATGGCCTTGGTTTGACCATTCCATCCGGCTTTGGGTGTATTGGGCTGACCGTCAGGCAATTCGGTTACACTTCGTACAGGGAACAATCCGTTTCGCTCTTGTTTGCCCGGCAATTGAGTGAACAATGGACCCTCGGGATTGGAGTGGATTATTTGCGGCTTTCCATTGCCGATTATGGCCGCCGACAGACGATCACCGGACAAGTTGGGCTACAATTCCGCCCCTTTGATCAACTGGATATCGGCATGAGGATTTACAACCCTTTCCAGGCTGCGTTGAGCCAGGACGGCGAAGAAGCATGGCCTACGCTCTTTTCGCTGGGCGCTTCGTATGCACCTGCCGCGGGTCTGGCCTTTCTGGCCCAAGTGGATAAGTCGCTCGATGGGCCCTTGCGCGTGCGCTGTGGCCTGGATTACGAGGTGTTGAACTCGCTGCGGCTTCGCGCAGGCTTTTCCACCGTACCGGCCACCCCGCATGCCGGCGTCGGATACCGCCTCAAAGCCCTGGACCTGGATGTAGGGGCTGGTTTCCACCCCTATTTGGGCATCATTCCCGCTGTGGGCTTTCGCTGGCCGGCGGAAAAAACGGAGCCATGACTAACCAGGTCCGTCTTGTTCCCGCAATGTGGATTTTTCTGTGCGTTTTCTTCGGCACCCACGCACTCCAAGCACAAACTGCGCCCAGTGATAACATTGAACAAACGTTCAATCAATCGCTTGACCAGGCGGCGGAGTTCAGCGAAGCTGCTACGGAATCCGCGCTGGAAATGCTCAGCCAGGTATTGGACCTTCTGGCACAACAGCCGCTGGACCTGAACCGCAGCGAACCTGCCGACTGGCAGCCGCTCGTGTTGGCGGGCTTGCTCAGCGAGCCCCAGTTGGCCGAATTGCTCGAACACCGGCAACGCTTTGGCCAGTACCTGAGTCCTTATGAACTGCAAACACTGCCGCGGATGGACCTGGCCACCCTTCGCCAGCTTTTGCCCCTTGTTACCGTGGGCCGTGCGGCCGAACGCTCCCAAGCCCCCTGGGCCCGGCAATTGTTTGGGGGCGACAGCCAGCTTTTTCTGCGCGCAACGGCTGTGTTAGAAACCCCGGAAGGCTACCGGCGTCCGGATTCTCTGCCTGGATACGCTGGCGATCGCAGCAAACTCTACCTGCGCTACCAGTACAACTTTGGGAACCGGATCCGCTACGGATTTACCGCAGAAAAAGACCCGGGCGAAGGGCTGTTTGGCACCGCGCAACCCCGCGGCTTTGACTTTTACAGCGGACACCTCTACGTCCGGGACATCGGCGTTGTCAAAGACCTCTGCCTGGGCGACTACGAAGTCGGTTTTGGGCAGGGCCTGGTGTGGGGAGCGGGCTTTGGGTTGCGCAAAAACGCGGCGGTGATCGGCGGGCTTCGAGCGGGCCGTCCAATTGGCCCCTACACTTCGGTGGGCGAAAACCGATTCTTGCGCGGGGCCGCGGCTCGCATCGGCTTAGGCACTTGGGAGATGACCGTTTTTGCCTCGCACAAAGCCGTTGATGCCAACCCGGTTGCCCCCCCCGACAATCCCGATTCCCTCGGAATTTCAGAACCTGAAATCGAACCCGAAAGCGTGGAAAGTCCGGACGAAGTCACTGCTTTCCCCGACGATGGGCTTCACCGCACGGCAACCGAACAAGCCAAAAAAGACGCCGCCCGCGAAACCGCTGTAGGCGCCCACTTGCTCCTGCGCAGACCTACCTGGAAATTGGGCATTTTGGCTACCCACTTGCGCTACAACTCAAGCCTTGAAGCCTCAGACCAACCTTATGCCCAGTACAATTTTCAGGGCAATCAGCTTAGCCATGTTTCGCTTCACGGCAGCGGCACCTGGCGAAACCTGAGTTTTTTTGGCGAAGCAGCCCTGTCGCACAACGGCGGCCTCGCGGTAATCGGCGGTGTGATGGCAAGCTTGCACCCGCGCATGGATTTAAGCGTCATCTGCCGCCGCTACGCTCCCCAATACCAATCCTTGTACGGCAGCGCCTTCGCGGAACAGAGCAGTGCACGAAATGAACGCGGTGCCTATTTCGGTGTGCGGCTTCGGCCCTGGAGCCGCATCACGCTGGATGCCTACGTGGATTCCTATTCACACCCCTGGCTGCGCTTTAGCGCCGACGCCCCTTCGCGCGGTCGGGATTTTCTGGCACAACTGGCCTACGCCCCAAGTCGAAACACGCTGCTCTACCTGCGAGCTCGCCACGAAGTCAAAGAAGAAAATGCCCCGGCAACAGAAACAGCGCTGGACTACCTGGTTGGCCAGCGGCGCAGCAGCCTGCGGATAAACCTCAACGCGCGGTTGAGCCCGGAAATCAGGCTTCAAAGCCGGATAGAAGCGGTGTGGGCCGGTACGGTCCAAAGGCCCCTTCCCGAGCGCGACACCACGTCATCTGGCCTGCTCCTGTTCCAGGACTTGCAGTGGACCCCCGCCCGTTGGCCCTTCTCGCTCACGCTCCGCTACGCGCTCTTTGACGCCGAAAGTTTTGATGCGCGCCTCTACGCTTTTGAAAACGATGTGCTCTATTCGTTTTCCGTGCCTTTTTTTCAAGATCGGGGCAGCCGGTACTATGCCGTTACCCGGATCAGGCTTGCCCGATGGCTTGACCTTTACTTGCGCTACGCCCGAACCTGGTACCAGAATCGGGAAAGCATCGGAACAGGGCTTGACGAAATTGAGGCTCCGCATAAATCGGAGGTAAAGGCCATGCTGCGGTTAAAATGGTAGAGCCGCCAATTTACGGGTTCAGGGAAGCGCCAAACGCCGCTGCCATGGCTACAACTGCCACAACGCATAGCCAACAGCCAAAGCAAAAACCAGGTTAGCGACTGCCGCGCTCCGGGCCAGCGCGCGCTCTCCGGGCTGCCCTAAACCGAGCATGCCCAAGACCCAGCCGAGCGTAAAAAGCATGACCAAAAGGCCAGTGATTCGGCGGAACATCGCTTCATCCGCAGGGCTAAAGAAAAACAGCAAAAACGCGATCCCTGCAAAACCGATTCCAAACACCACAAAAGACCAGCGCGCCCAGGGTTTTATCGGGCTTATTTCCCGATCTTGATCCTGGTCTAATAAGGGTTCGTGGTCCATCAGGGCAACGCTTTAGATCACGAAGGGAAACCCGCCAGCGGCCAGCATGCTCAGGCGCTTACCACCATGGTCTTGTTCAGCTTATCGTGCAGTGCCTGGCGTTTGCTGTTGCTAAAAGCCAGGAAGAAGCCGAGAAACAGCGGCAGCGCACTGAGCCACTTTCCAAAGTAACGCACCGAAACCTTGCCCGCAGAAAGCTTGCTACCTTGTTCATTGCGAACACGCAGCCCCATCAGCAATTTGCCTGGTGACGCACCGGTAGCAGCGTAAATCAGCGTGAACAGCAACCACGGTGCAAAAAGAATGATCGGGAATGCGACATCCTTTTCGGCCTGAATGCCGCGGATAAAAAGCATGGGCTCTGCCTCGCCCTCTTTAAAGGAATCGAGCGTGTAACGGAAATATTGAGGAATTCCGGATTCGCGCAACTCGTAATGTTTCTCTTTGTCGAAGGCGCGCTTGGTTCGAAAAGTTTCTTGAAAGAACAGCAGCAGCACCACCGTTGTCAGGCCAAGGACCAAATCAACGGCAAAGGCCAGCATGCGTTTTGGCATGGGTGCCGGTATGAATGAAATATTTTCCATTTTGAGTAAACGATTGCCTTAGAAAATTTGCTCCAACCCTAGCTCCCTTCCAAAGGTTCCTGGCACCTTGAAATTGAGCCATTCCTTTATACGTTAAGAGCCTGAACAGGTTTCAAAAGGGTTGCCACAAGATCGCAATTTATTTTTCTTCCAACTCCACGTCAATTTGAGCGAGCAAAGTGCGCGTTTTCCGCTGCAATTTGGCTATGATATCCTCCGATGTCTGAGCATTGAAAATCCATTTTTCTACCAAAATTGAATGAAATTCCGGGCTATTTATTAAAGCATCATAGTCCTTGGGCAGGTAAGTAACCGCAGAAAAGTTGCTGTCTTTGGCTGCAAACAAAAGATGTTTTTCATAGTAGGGATACTGGAATTCGTTCAGGTAAAACTCCAGATTCCGGTCAATCCGCTCTGTTCCAGTTTTTACGTATTCGTCATAATGCCTGACCAAAGAGTCGCGCAAGGCAGGATTTTGGATTCGCTCCAAACCCAAAGACCGCAATTGCTCAAAGGCGCTTGTTCTGATGTTCACAAAAACGCCGCCCAACGAATTGGCAAAATGATTGGTTAAACTGTCGTGGACGGGCGGATGGCGCAGCAAAAGTATAATGGAGCGGTTGTTTGTAGCTATTCGCAACTGCGCCCGACGGTATTCGCTGGAATCATTAATAAGAGAAATGCGTATAGATTCCAGAATTTTGGTCTCGCTGATCCCAATTTTTCGCTGCTCGTTCCAGGCACTCACTTGCAAAGCGATAAGAATCCCGATCACGACCAGGAATATTTCGCCCACGGCATAAGCCAGGTATCCAGACACCTTGCCTTCTTTAAGCATCCGGGCCCGTATTGCGCGAAAGATTCTGAGCATAGAAGCACATTTTTAGCCAGCAGTTTTGACCGCAACCCCACAAACTTGGGGAATAATGGGCAAAACGGGGGAATAGACCTGGAAAGCTTCCACAACAACACTGCCAAATCCGGCCGCCTGGATGCTCGCAACGGTGTCCCTGTCTGTATGACAACCATCGAAAAGAAGCTTCCAGGGGCGCTTTACGGCACGCTGAACAGCCAGCAGGGCGCTGTGATCCGCTGCCTTGACATGCTCCACAAACACAAAGCGTCCGTTTGGTTTCAGAATCCGGAGCACTTCGGCCAGAACCTGGTCCGGATGGCGCACCGTGCAGAGAACCAGGGTGCCCAAAACAAGGTCAACCGAGTTGTCTTCGAGGGCTATCCGCTCCGCAAACACCCCTCGAATTTCTAATTCAATGCCATGCTCCGCTGCCTTTTTGCGCAAGATGGCATGGGAACCAGCGTTAGGTTCTATCGCGATGAGCCGGGTGCCCGGCCGGAAGTAGCGCATGTTGGCCCCGCTTCCCGCCCCAATTTCCACCACGGTATCTGGATGATTGGCCAGCAAATGCGCCTTTCTGCGTCCGTAAAGCCAGTGCATAGGGCCATCCAGCGCATCCAAAAGGCTTGCATTGACCCGTCCCGTGAAGGTCGGGGCTCCTTTGGATGGCTCGCTCATGCTCGCAAGATAGGCCGTTCCTTAGCCCGCCAATAACCCGGTTGCCCAAAACTGCCGTTGCCTGAAAAACGAGGGCCCTTCCCCCGCCCTACAAGCGGCCTAAGCCTGCCCGGACGCCGTATCTTTGGCTTACTTTTACCGCCCGATACCGCCTGCATGAAACACATTCGCAACTTTTGCATTATTGCCCACATTGACCATGGCAAGAGCACCCTGGCTGACCGCCTGTTGGAGAGCACCAAAACCGTCTCTCTCCGGAACATGCAGGCGCAGGTGCTCGATAACATGGATTTGGAGCGCGAGCGCGGCATTACCATCAAGAGCCACGCCATCCAGATGGTGCACATGCACGAAGGGCAGCAGTTCGTATTCAACTTGATTGACACGCCCGGGCATGTGGATTTTTCTTACGAAGTGAGCCGCTCCATTGCTGCATGCGAAGGCGCGTTGCTGCTGGTTGACGCCTCGCAGGGCATTCAGGCGCAGACCATTTCAAACCTCTACCTGGCCATTGAACACAACCTGGAGATTATCCCGATTGTGAATAAAATAGATATGGACGGGGCTATGATTGAGGAGGTTAAGGACCAAATCGTAGACCTGATCGGCTGCAAACACGACAGCATTATTGAAGCCAGTGGAAAAACGGGAATGGGTGTGCCCGACATTTTCCGGGCCATTATTGAACGTATTCCCTCGCCCAGCGGCGATACGGAAGCGCCGTTACAAGCCCTGATTTTTGACTCGGTCTTCAACTCCTACCGCGGGGTCATTGCCTATTTCCGCGTCTTCAACGGGGTCATGAAAAAAGGCGACTGGGTCAAATTTGTCAACACTGGCAATTCTTATGAAGCCGATGAGGTGGGTGTATTGAAAATGGACCTCGATCCGCGTCCTGAACTGCGCGCCGGCGATGTGGGGTACATCATCACTGGCATTAAGCTGAGCAAAGAGATTAAAGTTGGCGATACCATCACGCTGCGCAGCAACCCTTGCGACAAGGCCATCGAAGGCTTTGTGGACGTGAAACCCATGGTGTTTGCCGGCCTCTACCCTATCGAAAACGAAGATTACGAAGACCTGCGCGACAGCCTGGAAAAACTCCAGCTCAACGACGCGTCGCTGGTGTTTGAGCCAGAGACGTCGCTGGCGCTTGGCTTCGGATTCCGCTGCGGATTTCTAGGACTGCTGCACCTGGAGATCATCCAGGAGCGCCTGGACCGGGAGTACGAAATGCCGGTGATTACCACCGTCCCGAACGTAAGTTATGTTGCGTACAAGCGCAACGGCGAGAAACTCAACATCCACAACCCGTCTGATTTTCCTGATCCGGCGGCTTTGGAGCGGGTCGAAGAGCCCTACATCCGCGCGCAAATCATTACCAGCCCTGAATTTGTCGGGGCTATCATGAAGCTCTGCATGGACCGACGGGGCAACCTGCTCAACCAGGTTTATCTGACCCCCAGCCGCATAGAGTTGACTTTTGACCTGCCCCTGGCCGAAATCGTCTTCGACTTTTACGACAAACTCAAATCGCTTTCGCGCGGCTACGCCTCCTTTGACTACGAGCTCATTGATTATCGCGCCGGCGACCTGGTCAAGCTGGACATTCTGCTTAACGGCGAGAAAGTGGACGCTCTTTCAGCGCTCATTCACCGCAACAACGCCGAGGACTTTGGCCGCCGCCTCTGCAAAAAACTGCGCGAACTCGTTCCGCGGCAGCAATTCGTCATCGCCATCCAGGCAGCCATCGGCGCCAAAATCGTGGCGCGCGAGACCATCAGCGCCATGCGCAAAGACGTCACGGCCAAGTGCTACGGCGGCGACATCAGCCGCAAGCGCAAGCTGCTGGAAAAGCAGAAGAAAGGCAAAAAACGCATGCGCCAGATCGGATCGGTTGAAGTGCCACAGCAAGCCTTCCTGGCCGTGCTGAAAATGAACGAGTAATCACCCATGCGCCTACTCGACGGAAAAGCCCTGGCCGAAACCATCAAAGGCGAGCTCGCTGAACAGGTAGCTGCCATGGTGGCAGACGGGGAGCGCAAACCGCACCTGGCTGCCGTGCTGGTGGGCCATGACGGCGCCAGCGAAACGTATGTGCGCAGCAAAGTCCAGTCCTGCAAAAAAGTTGGGTTCAACTCCACGCTCCTTCGCCTGCCCGAAACGGTTGCGGAAGCCGAGCTGTTGAAAACTATCCACAGGCTCAACAATGACCCTGACATTGACGGTTATATCGTGCAACTGCCCCTGCCCCGCCACATCCGCGACCAGGCCGTGCTGCAAGCCATAGACCCGCGCAAAGATGTGGACGGCTTTCACCCGGTAAACGTAGGCCGCATGACCCTCGGGTTGCCCACCTACCTGCCCGCCACCCCCTACGGCATCATGACCCTGCTGGACCGCTACGGCGTGGAAACTGCCGGTGCGCATGCCGTCGTGCTCGGGCGAAGCGCCATTGTGGGCACGCCCATGAGCATTCTGCTGTCGCGCAACAGCAAACCCGGAAATTGCACCGTCACACTTTGCCACAGCCGCACGCGCAACCTCCCGGAACTCTGCCGCCAGGCCGACATCCTCATCGCCGCCCTCGGCATTCCCGGTTACGTAACCGCTGCTATGGTCCGCGAGGGCGCCACAGTGGTAGACGTCGGTATTACCCGAATTGCCGATGCGTCCCGACCCTCCGGATACCGCCTCAGCGGCGACGTAGACTTTGAGGCCGTAGCCCCGCGCTGTTCCTGGATCACCCCCGTGCCCGGCGGCGTCGGCCCAATGACTGTCACAAGCCTGTTGCTCAATACTTTACAAGCCAGCAAGCGCGAAGTATATTCCTGAAAGAAGCCGCAAACCGGCTCTTTTACTATGATTACAGCGCTGCTCCTCATTTTAGGTCGAAAGGTGTATTTGGTGTGGCGGGAGAAGCGGGTAAAGCCACAGTTTTTGGAACAGTAAGTTAAGCCAAGCTGAAAGGCCGGCACGGTGTTGCGAAAAGCCGGCTTCCGGATCACTTTTATGCCCATAGCCGACATGATTCTTGCCGTCCTCTGCCGCGAGATCTTCATTCCTCTGGGCTGCAAGTCCGCGGCAATTCATGGCGACCCATAGGTCATTTTGCTGGCAACAGGCCTGTTTAATCTCAGCTCCTACCATCAGATTTCGTTGCTCCCAAATCATAATAGGCTAAGCTAACCAGCGGTAATAGGAGGTTTTAGTC
>Ga0105044_10009663_pt1 | contig 13179 bp, 15 predicted proteins | sample MAT01_FD_78092 | JGI IMG/M metagenome (GOLD analysis project Ga0105044, IMG submission 78092) | Freshwater microbial communities from Lake Fryxell liftoff mats and glacier meltwater in Antarctica - MAT-01 | ecosystem: Environmental > Aquatic > Freshwater > Ice > Liftoff microbial mat | place...
CGGCAATTCGGATTTCGATCAGGACGTTGCCCCCCTCTTCGCCACGCCACTCGCCTTCCAGGCGGGTCCCGTCTTTGAGTTGGACCTGAACGATCCGGGGTTCGTCGGCTTGAGCGCTGGTGATTCCCAACCAGCCGATCAGCAGTAGCGCCCAGAATCTCATTGTTCGCGCCGGATTTGCACCGCGACGTATTGCGTGCGCGGGATGCTGAATTTTTTGACTTTGACCGTGACGGCAATCGCGAGCCGGTGGGTCAGGATGGCTTCGGCGATGTCGTTGGCGACGGCTTCGATGAGTTTGCGGGGTCGCTCGGTGAGCACCTTGCGAATGAGCGTGGTCACCGCTTGATAATCGGCGGTGGAAGATTCGGCATCGGTTCGGCCGGGAACGCTGAGATCGAGTTCCAGATCCACCGAGACGAGGAGGCGCTGCGCGTGGGCCTGTTCTTCCTGGCTGACGCCAATCTGCATATCCACTTCCAAGTCTTTGATGATGATCTTATCCACGGGCCACCATCGTCTCGCTGAGCAGTTCCTGCAACTCACGCAAATCCGCGCAGACCCAGTCCGGCTCCATGGCACGCAAGCGTTCTTCCTGCGTGTAGCCGGTCAACACCGCGCATGTCTGCACCCCGCCGGCGTGGCCGGCTTCAATGTCATGCTCCATATCGCCAACAAAGACTGTCTGCGCGGGGTCGAGTTGGTTCTCGTCGAGAATCTGGTGGATCGTGACGGTCTTATCCACGATGCCGACGTACGGTTTGGTGATGAAATGATCGAGGTCAAACCGGCGCATCTGCGAGTGATACGTCGTATCATCCACCGTGCTGGCGATGAAGACGCGTAGTTTTTGGGCGCGGCAAAACTCCAAAAAACCTCGCGCCGCCGGCAGCGGCGTGATGGCATGGCGGCGCGGTCCGTATTCCTCCACAAACATTTGCTCCAGTTCCGCCGCCGACACCCCCGGTGCCCAGTGCGCATAACAACGGCTGACGGGCAGTTGAAACTCCCGGCGGAACTCGTCGAGCGTTTTCGTGGGGCGACCGCAGCGTTGCAGGACGAGATTGGTGGTCTGCCACACCGGCGTCAGATCGTCCACGAGCGTGCCGGACCAGTCGAGAATCAGATTCTGAATGGGCATGGGCAAACCTTAACACAAGGCCCGCGCCGCTGTCAGTAAATCCGGGCTGCAAGAATCACATTGAAACCCGGCCGGCAAATCGGAATACTGCGCGCCTTATGAAAAGCTACAATGTTGCCGTTATCGGTGGCGATGGCACCGGCCCAGAAGTCGTCCGCGAAGCGATCAAGGTGCTGGATGTCGCCGCCGCCAAGTTTGGGTTCAAACTGAATTACACCCCTTTTGATTTCGGTGGCGAGCGCTACTTGCGCACGCACGAAGCGTTGCCCGACAGTGCGGTGGATGATCTGCGCAAATTTCCCGTCGTCCTCCTCGGCGCGATTGGGCACCCGGACGTGAAGCCGGGGATTCTCGAAAAAGGGATTTTGTTGCGGCTGCGGTTTGAGTTGGAGCAGTACATCAACCTGCGGCCGGTGAAGTTGTACGATGAACGTTTTTGCCCGCTGAAAGACAAAGAACCGAAGGACATTGATTTTGTCGTCGTCCGCGAAAACAACGAAGGCTTGTACACCGGCAGCGGCGGTTTTGTGTTCAAGGGCACGCCGCACGAGATTGCGGTTCAGGAAAGCATCAACACCCGGCGCGGCGTCGAGCGGTGCTTGCGATACGCTTTTGAGTACACACGGAAGCGGAACAAAGACAAAAAACTCATGCTGTGCGGCAAGACCAATGTGCTGACGTATGCGTTTGATCTGTGGGAACGCGCGTTCCACGAGATTGGCGCGCAAGACTTCCCGGAAATCAAACGCGATTACGCCCACGTGGACGCGACGACGATGTGGTTTGTGAAAAACCCGGAATGGTTCGACGTAATTGTGACGGACAACATGTTCGGCGACATCATCACCGATCTCGGCGCAATGATCCAAGGCGGGATGGGAATCGCCGCCGGTGGCAACATCAACCCGGCCGGCACCAGCATGTTTGAGCCGATTGGCGGCAGCGCGCCGAAGTATACCGGCCAGAATGTGATCAACCCGCTGGCGGCCATCTGCGCCGGTGGATTGATGCTGGATTTCCTCGGCGAATCGGTCGCGGCCCAAGCGATTGAGCAAGCGGTGATCAAGATCACCCGGGAAAAATTGAAGACCCTCGCCGCCGGCAAGATGGGCTACGGCACGCGTGAAGTGGGCGATCTCGTTGCGGCGGCGGTTTAGCGACCGGATGGATAATGCCGCCGGACGTTTCACCAGATTGTCACGCAATCACCATCTCGTTTACACACGCGTAATCCAGTCTGTGCGCGTAGTTTGGGAGTCGCCCTTGGCGGGATCGTCCTGAACTGCTGCCTCGCTGAAAAGGTTACCGGGGCGCCGCGCAGGGAACAAGGGTGCGCGGCGCCCCTTCCTTTTTCCCGGTTGTTTGGTACGCTCCGCGCCATGCAGATTCTCATCGTGCACTGCCACGTCAAACCCGACTGCGTTGCGGCATTCAAGGAAGCCACGCTGGAAAGTGCCCGGCAAAGCGCGCAAGAGCCCGGCATCGCCCGCTTCGACCTGGTGCAACAACAAGACGACCCCACCCGGTTCGTCCTTTACGAAGCGTACAAAACCCCGGACGCGCCCGCGCAACACAAAGCGACCGCTCACTACAAGAAGTGGGTCGAAGTCACAGCCAACCTGTTTGCCGAACCCCGCACCCGCGCGGTGTACACCGAGGTGTTCTGGACTGCGTAGCGGCTTGCGTGGCGGGGCCGATTTTGGCATGATTGATCCATGAAGCGGACCATGGTGGTGCATAAGGCTGATTTGCACGATCCGTCATTGGCGACGCGTGATTTAGACTACTGGTTAAGTCGCCCCCTCAGCGAGCGGATTGAAGCGGTGGAGATCTTGCGGGCGGAAATGTATGGTGATTCAGAAAGACTTCAAAGAGTTGCTCGAGTTGTTCAACGCCCACGGCATTGAGTACTTGATCGTGGGGGCTTACGCCTTGGCAGCCCACGGCGCGCCGCGCAATACGGGCGATATTGACCTTTGGATCCGGCCCACGCCAGCCAACGCCCGGCGAGTGCTCCGCGCTTTGTCTGAGTTTGGGGTGGGAGGAATCGAACTCGGATTGGACGACTTCCTAAAACCCGATCATGTAGTCCAACTGGGAGTGCCTCCCGTGAGGATTGATCTGTTGACAGGTGTGGACGGCGTTCAATGGACTGAAGCTTGGGAAAACCGAAAAGCCGGCACCTATGGTTCGGTGCCAACTAATTACTTGGGCCGGCAGCAATTCATTCAGAACAAGCGAGCTGCGGGACGGCGCAAAGACTTGGCTGATATCGAAGCGCTCGGTGAAACGTGAGCGTCGCCGGGTTTGAATTCGCCACCGCGACACGAATCATCTTTGGAGCCGGCAAGATTGCAGAAATCGGCGGGCTGGCGAAATCGTTTGGGAGCCGGGCGCTGGTGGTGATCGGAAAATCGGCGGGGGCGGTGCAGCGGGTGGAGCCGGTGTTATCAGCGCTGACGCAGGCCGGGGTGGATTACGACACGTTCTCGGTGGCCGGCGAGCCGACACTCGACACCGTGCGGGCCGGGCGCAAGCCGGGCGATCTCGTCATCGCGTTTGGCGGCGGGAGCGTATTGGATACCGGCAAAGCCATCGCAGCCTTGCTGACCAATCCCGGCGATCCGCTGGATTACGTCGAAGTCATCGGCAAAGGCCGGGTGCTGACGAATCCGCCGGTGCCGTTCATTGCCATTCCCACCACGGCGGGCACCGGCGCGGAAGTCACTCGCAACGCGGTGCTTGGCTCACCGGAACACAAGGTCAAAGTCAGTCTGCGCAGTCCGCTGATGTTGCCGCGGATTGCGTTGGTGGATCCCGAAGTGACTTCCGCACCGCCGGCTTGCCGGTTGGATGCGTTGACCCAGTTGATCGAGCCGTTCGTGTCCAACAAGGCCAATCCGCTGACGGATGCCATCTGCCGGGAGGGGATGCGCCGCTGGCGCGAAGGCGGGAATGAGAACTGGGCGTTGGCCGCGATGTTTTCCGGCCTGGCGCTGGCCAATGCCGGCCTCGGCGCCGTGCATGGTTTTGCCGGGCCGCTCGGCGGGATGTATGACGCGCCGCACGGGGCGTTGTGCGCGGCGTTGTTGCCGGCGGTGCTGGAGGTCAACGAACGGCGCGGCGTGGAGCGAATCAAGGAAGTACGGGCGATCGTCGGTGACATTCCGGCGGTGGTGCGCGAGCTGCAGATTCCCGGGCTGCGCGCATACGGGGTGCCGCGCGAGGATTTCCCGGTGATCATCGAGAAAGCCAAAGCCGCCAGCAGCATGAAGGGAAACCCGGTCGGACTGACGGACGTGGAATTGATGGAGATTCTCGACCGGGCGTACTAACTACCGGCGGCGGCGGGGGGCGAAGCTGTAGCCTTTGGCGGTGCGGCTCATGTGGACGCTGCGGCGGTCGGGCGGGGGAGCGTCTTTGTTGAGCATCGCGGTGGCGTCGTAGCGGAAGTTCTCGATCTGGAGACGCGGGATTTTTTGGCCGACAAAATGTTCGATGGCGGCAACGGCGCCGGCTTCTTCACTCGTGCAGAGGGTGAAGGCGTCGCCCACTTTTTGGGCGCGGCCGGTGCGGCCGATGCGGTGGACGTAATCTTCGGGATGTTGGGGCACGTCGTAGTTGATGACGTGGGTGACGCCTTCGACATCAATGCCGCGTGCGGCAATGTCGGTGGCGACCATGACCTCGTACTTGCCAGATTTGAAACCATCGAGCGCTTCGATGCGTTCGCGTTGGGTGCGGTTGGAGTGCAGGACGGCGACGGCGTGGTTAGCTTGTTTTAAGCGGGTGGCAATCTTGTCGGCACCGTGTTTGGTGCGGCAGAAGATGAGGACGCTGTCGAAGTTGGTGCGTTCGAGAAGGGTGACGAGCAATTGAAACTTTTGCATCGTCGCCACGGGGTAGAAAGCGTGGGTGACGGTCTCGGCCGGGGAGCGGCGTTCACCGATGGAGACGTTTTCCGGTTGGTTCATCGCCCATTTGACGAGGCCTTCGATTTCAGGCGGGACCGTCGCGGAAAAGAGCAACGTCTGGCGCTGTTTCGGGCAACGGTCAATGATGCGGCGGACATCCGGCATGAACCCCATGTCGAGCATCCGGTCGGCTTCATCGAGGACGAGAATTTCGACGTGGCGCAAATCAACATCGCCCTGGCCCATCAGATCGAGCAACCGGCCCGGGGTGGCGAGGATGATGTCCGCATTATTTTTCAAAGCCTCCCGTTGCGCACCGTAACCGACACCGCCGAAGATGACGGCGGTCTTCAGGTCGGTGAAGCGGGCGTAGTCACGAAACGCCGTGTCCACCTGCGCGGCGAGTTCGCGGGTAGGCTCGAGGACGAGGCAACGGCAATTGCTGTGCTTGCCTAATTTTGTCAGGATCGGCAGGGCGAACGCGGCGGTTTTTCCCGTACCGGTCTGGGCGGAACCGATGATATCCTTACCCGCCAGCACGATGGGAATGGCGCGCGTCTGAATCGCGGTCGGTTCAGTATAACCGGCCGCTTGTACGCCGCGGAGGATGTCTTCAGAAAGTCCAAGAGATTTGAAAGGCATGGCGGGGAGAGTAGGGGGGCGCGGGGGTTAGCGCAAGCGCCGTGTTTTGTGTGAACTGACCTCACCATTGGATGACGCACGAGGCCCACGTCAGTCCGCTGCCAAACACCACCAACAAAATCAGGTCACCGCGTTGAAAGCGACCTTCGCGGGCCGCTTCATCCAGGGCCACCGCCACGGAGGCGGCGGACATGTTACCGTAGCGATCGAGGTTGATATACACCTTCTCCATCGGGGCGCCGAGCCGGTCGGCGATGGCTTCCAAGATGCGCAGATTGGCTTGGTGGGGGATGATGCATTTGATGTCGTTGATCGTGAGGTTGCATTTCCGCAAGGCTTCCTCGGCAGCGGTTTGCATCGCGACCACGGCGTTCTTGAAAACTTCTTTGCCGGCCATCTTCAAGTAATGCATTTTGCCGTTCACGGATTCTTTTGTGGCCGGGAATCGCGCGCCACCGCCGGGCATCAGCAAAATACCGGCTTGCGACCCATCGGCTCCCATGCAGGTCGTCAAAATTCCATGATCCTCACCCCGGCTGCGGAGGACGGCGGCGCCGGCGCCGTCGCCGAACAGCACGCAGGTGTTACGATCTTCCCAATCCACGATTGTGGATAATTTCTCCGCGCCGATGATCAACACGGTGTTGTAGGTGCCGGAGGTGATGAATTGCTGCCCAATCTCCAAACCGTACAGGAAGCCGGAACAAGCCGCCTCCATATCGAAAGCCGCCGCGCGTTTGGCGCCGACTTTTTGTTGAATCAGACACGCCGTGGCCGGGAACGGCATGTCGGGGGTGAGAGTCGCGCAAATGATGAGATCAATTTCTTCGCCGCGCACGCCGGCTTGCTCCATCGCCCGGCGGGCGGCGATGGCGCCCATGTCGGAAGTGCATTCCTGCTCGGCGGCAATGCGGCGTTCGCGGATGCCGGTGCGGGAGACGATCCACTCGTCGGTGGTATCCACCAGTTTTTCCAAATCCGCATTTGTAAGCACGCGCTGCGGCAGATAGGAGCCGGTGCCGACGATGTGAACGGACCGCGGCGTGAGTTTAGACCGGGGATTGCGCAAGTGGCCTGTGTTGGATTTTGTCATTGAACTGCTTGATCTCTTGAATGATGTGCTCGTTGAACTGGCTTTCGACAAAGCCGGCAGCGACGCGAATGGCATTTTTCACGGCGTTCGGTGAACTCGCGCCGTGGGCTTTGATGCAAATCCCATTGATGCCGAGGAGGACGGCGCCACCGTACTCGTCCGGGTCGGCTTTGCGTTTGAGGGCCTTGAACGCCCCGGCGGCGAGCAATCCACCGAGGAGCCGGATGGGGTTGCGTTTGATTTCTTCCTTTAACCAGCCGGACACCAAGCGCGCCGTGCTTTCGCAGGCTTTGAGGACGGCGTTGCCAACGAATGCGTCCGTGATGATGACATCCGCTTTGTTGCCGAATAAATCGTGGCCATCAATGTTGCCAACGCAATTCAGGTTCGTCGCTTTCAAGAGCCGCTGCGTTTCGAGGGTCAACTCGTTGCCCTTCATATCTTCGGTGCCGATGGAAAGCACGGCGACCCGGGGATTCTTGTAGCCGATGATCTGCTGGGAATAGAGACTGCCCATGATCGCGTACTGCACGAGGTTGGAGGGATGCGGTTCGAGATTCGCGCCGGCATCCATCAGGACAAAAACATTCTCCGGCGCCGGCAGCAGCACCGCCAAACCGGGTCGGTCAATTCCTTCGAGGGTTCGCAATTTGAGGTGGCAGGCAGCGAGGAGCGCCCCGGTGTTGCCGGCCGAGACGATGGCGTCGGCCGCGCCCTGCTTCACGAGATCAATCGCCCGGGTCATCGAGCTGTCCTTCTTGCGACGGACAGCCTGAGCCGGCGCATCGTTCATTTCGATAACTTCAGATGCGTGAACTACTTCCAGCCGGGAATCAGATTCAAACTTATGTTTGCTAATTTCCGCTTCCAGGCGAGTTTTGTCGCCTACGAGGTAGACATGAGACACCTGCGGATTGTCGCGCAGGGATTGAATGGCTCCCGCAACGATGTTCTGGGGCGCGAAATCGCCCCCCATCGCATCGATGGCTATCTTCATATCAATCTGGATCCACTAACCGGCTGTGACGGACTTGATCTGGCGACCTTTGTAGTAACCACAAGCCGGGCAAACCCGATGGGAGCGGACGGCCGCGCCGCACTGAGCACAGGTGGAAAGTTGGCCAACTTTGAAAGCGTTGGCGGCCCGACGTTTGGCCATGCGGGAATGAGATTGTCTTCGTTTCGGTACGGCCATGGAAATTTTCTCCGTTACTTAAGTTTCAGATTATCAAGCGCGTGCCAATGCAGGTCGCCCCGGTGGGCCGGACATTTGCATTGGCGTTTATTCAAATCCACTCCACAAGTCAGGCACAAACCCTTACACGCCTCATCACAAAGCGCCCGTTGCGGCAGTGCGAGGATAATATCTTCACGGATATTGGCCGTCAAGTCCACGAAATCCTCCCCCGTCAGCTCTAGATGAAAGACGAACTGTGCCACACGCAAGGGCAGTTCAAATTCCTGCAGACATCGGCCGCACACTAAAGTAGCCGGTGTGGTGAGCTTGCCGGTGACCAACAGCGCGTTGTGCTGAATCTGCGCGTGAAACTTGTACGCCACTTCGTGTTGAAATCGGATATCGGGATTTTCCAACTCCATGATCGTCGGCGGCTCAACCCCGGTCAGATCCTCGCCGTCCTCGGGAATTCGGTTTACGTTGATTTTCATGGTTTCCTCCGCAGTTTGGTGGTTAACGCCAATTCGACATTGCGCGGCACGAAAGCGCTCACATCCCCGCCCAGTGTCGCGACTTCCTTGACCAACCGCGAACTGATGAACGTGTACTCGTCCTTCGGCATCAGAAAAATCGTCTCCACGCGCGACTCCAGCCGGCGATTCATCAATGCCAGTTGAAACTCAAACTCGAAATCCGACACCGCACGCAACCCACGCACAATGACGGTGGCTCGTTTCCGCCGGACATAATGCACCAGCAACCCCTCAAAATCTTCCACCATGACATGGCGGATCCCCTTCACCGCCGTCTGCGTCATTTTCACCCGGTCCGGCACGCTGAATAGCGCCGCCTTCTCCGCATTCTGCGCCACCCCCACCCACACCCGGTCGAACATCTTCGCGGCGCGCCGGATGACGTCCAAATGACCGTTGGTGATGGGATCGAAACTACCTGGATAAACCGCGACTGTTTGCATGGGCCTCCCCGTGTTCACTCCATATATATTTCGCTTCCCACACCCCTGCAAACCAAACTTTCACTTTCCCCGTCCCGCCAGTACACTGCGACTCCATGAGACGAACCAAAATCATCGCAACCGTCGGCCCCCGCACCGAGTCCGCCGAAATGTTGGCCAAACTCATCGCCGCCGGCGTGGATGTGTTCCGTCTCAACATGAGCCACGCCCCGCACGACTGGACGCGCACGGTGACCGGCCGCATCCGCGATGCGGCCCGGCAAGTCGGGCGGCCTTGTGCGATCATGATGGACACGCAAGGCCCCGCCATCCGCACCGGCGACCTCGCCGTGCCGCTCGACCTCAAACCCGGCGATGTCCTCGAACTCACCGTCAAAGGCGCGCAGAGCGAGGAAGAAAAATCCGTGGACGTCAACTACGCCAACCTCGTCAACGACATCCACGACGGCGACATCGTCTTGCTCGACAACGGCGTCATCAAACTCAAAGTCCTCGAAAAACTCCACCGCCGCATCAAGTGCGAAGTCCTCACCGAAGGCGCGCTCGGCAGCCGCCGCCACATCAACCTCCCCGGCGTCCACATCTCCATGCCCTCCATCACCGAGAAAGACCGGCGCGACATTCGGCTCGGCATCGAACTCGGCGTGGATCTCATCGCCCTCTCCTTTGTCCGGGAAGCCAAGGACATCCAGGAACTCCGCGAAATCCTTCACGAACACGGCGCTGGCGATACCCGTATCATCGCCAAGATCGAAGACCAGACTGCCGTCAAAAATCTCACCGAACTCATCGAAGCCGCCGACGCCATCATGGTGGCCCGTGGTGATCTGGGAATCGAAATTCCGTATGAAGAACTTCCCATCGTCCAACGCCGCATCGTCAAGAATTGCATCCGCCACGGCCGGCCCGTCATCGTCGCCACGCACATGCTCGAAAGCATGATCGAAAATCCGTTACCCACCCGCGCCGAAGTCACGGACGTCGCCAACGCCGTCTTCGAGCAAGCCGACGCCATCATGCTCAGCGGCGAAACTACGGTCGGCAAATACCCGCTCGAATGCATCGAGGTCATGAACCGCATCGCCGAACGCATCGAACGCAGCGGTGGCGCGAACTATGCCGGCGATGCCAACCTGGTTGACGAACGCCAGAAGATCGTCCGCAGCGCCGTGGTCATGGCGAATGAATTGCACGCCAAAGGCATCCTCGTCTTCACCCGGTTTGGTCACATGGCGCAATACACCAGTTGGCTCCGCCCCGCGTACTCGCCCATCTTCGCCTTTACCAACACCCCCCGGCTCTGCAACCAACTCAACCTCCTCCGCGGCGTGCATCCCTTTGTCATCGAATTCTGCGCCGACCCCGAACTCACCATCCAACGCGCCGAAAAACTCCTCCGCGACCGGGGACTCCTCGACGTCGGCAATCAAATCGTCATCATCAGCGACATCCTCGCCCACGACAAACTCATCAACGCCGTCCAAATGCGCCTCGTCGAATAGCGCGCAACCATCGCCGAATCCCACACCGGGAAAGTCTTTGACGCCAGCCCGGTTGGTGTGGGGAGGAATACACTGATGAAAGCGCTCTGCCTGCTCGTCATGGGCGAAACAGCCGAGCGCGCGGTCGATCTCCTGCAAATCAGCCGGGAGGAACAGGATCAATTCGCGGTGCGCAGCCAGCAACGCGCGGTCGCCAGCCGCGCCGCATTTCAACGGGAGATTGTCCCGATCCAGACGCGCGAGGGCGACATCGCCACCGCCGAACATCCGCGCGCCGACACGACGCTCGTCCTCGTCGCGAACGCAGTGGCGGCAAAACAGCATTCGCCGCGCTCTGTGTGGGCGGCGGCGTGGGCATCGCGCTGGCGCTGGAACGGGACTAACGGGCTGGCCAAGCAGGCATCGAGGAATGTAATCGCACGAAAGCCTCCCCGATCGTCGAGTACGCGGATGCCCCCTGTACCGGTGGCACAAGCGCCCCTGCTTGTGTCCCTGGACGCCTCGATAGGTTGTGCCGGAATAAATCCTGTTTCCGGTGGCACAAGCGTCCCTGCTTGTGTCCCCTCCGGCTTGAATCCGGACACCTTTCGATCACACTGGCTGGAGTGAGCGCGACCAATCTCTTCGACCGGTTCTCAGATCAGCCGGCAGCGCGAACAGGTATTGGCTCACCACGCCACGAATGCAAAACTGCGATGGAAACCACCGTAAGTGGGATGGAATTATTGATTGTCAAAACGTGACCCTGCAAAGCGGACCCGGAAGCACCGTGGAGGAGCAAATAGGAACATGGCCAGACCTACCCCTCTTGAATTTTCGTCGCACATTGGCACAATCATCGCGTCGGTCGTTTCACTTATCGCACTCATCGCGTCCATTAAGGCTTGTAGCATCTCCGACGCGGCGAAACGTGCCGCCGAAGACAGTAATCGAATTAGCCACGAAGCGCTGGAGAACTCAAAAAGGGCTTTTGCGCTCGAAAAGTGACCATATCTCACATTGAAACAGGTGAAGTTCAGCGATACAGCTACTTTTCTAAAGGTCAGGACTGACGAACTTGTTGTCACGACCGAGGTTTGTTTCGAGATGATCAACAACGGCCAGACACCAGCAAAGAATATTAGTTTCCCTAGCACGCTGGCAGTGAGTACAGAACCTGCGGTTTTGGTTCCGGGAGCGAATCCTCAAGTTAAGATGCCGTTGCCGATAGCGTTGGGGCCAAGTCAATCGCATACTACTACGCTCAGTATAGGTATCAAAATGAGCTCGCAGCAAGCCGTGGACGAATACGTGAACGAGAGCGTAGGCCTGAACACGTTGAACCTCAGCCGGAACAATTGCGACGGATTTCCCCTCACCCTGACCCTCTCCCCATCGAATGGGGCGAGGGGATTGGTTTTGGATGTTGCAGGTGACTCACTGATTGGTGAGGTAAGCTTCACTTTTGATTCCACTGAAAAACCACCCGCCGAAAATCCTGATCAAACATTTGGCTACTGGCTTGGCGCAGGTTGAGCGATTGCAAAGTGATTGGATAGGTTTGATGGTCGAAAGTTTTCGCGAATCGAAAATCAGAGGTTTTTTTTCAGCGGAATCAAAAGTGAAGCGTTGACCCTGTTGACGGAGTTTGGCCGTCAACGAAAGAGAGGTAGGAGATGCGTCGGTTGCCCCGAAGACGACCTCGGGGCCTCTCGTCTGCTCGGCTTTCAGCCGGTGGCGGGACCAGAGAAATGTGACAGCCCAAGCCCGCGGCTTAACGCATTCTGCTGGCCGGTCTACGCTCGGTGCCGGCGCGGTATGGGAGACAAAACCAAATCAAGTTCTAGCAGCAAGCCAGCCGATTTCTGGTCGGCGGGTTTGCCGGCCTCGTTCAAGAAGGACGCGAAGATCAACTGGTACCGCTGTCGGGTTGATCCGCAAGTGATGAGCGAGTTGATGCAGTGCAGTGACCTCCAAGGGTTCCGTCAAGCCGGGGGGCAACTCGCGTTGTGGTTGCTCACCGGCTGTCTCAGTTACGCGGCGTTCCGGAACATCCACGTCGCCAACTGGTGGTGGTCGGGGCCGCTTCTGCTCGTGGCGTTGTTTGCGCACGGCACCGTCGGCTCGTTTGTCGGCGGAGCGGCGTGTCACGAGCTGAGCCATAAAACACCGTTCAAGACCAAATCGATCAACGAATTCTTCCGCAAAAGTCTATGCGTTCTTGGGCTGGTTTGATCAGGTGTGGTACCGCCCCAGTCACATCCGCCACCATCAGTTCACGGTCCATCATGACTACGATGGCGAGGTAATCTTGCCGCAACGGTTTTCGTTTCGGGACTGGCGCTTCTGGCTCGGTCTCGTCGCGTGGAACCCGCTCACCACCGGGAACACTCTCAAGGCGTATTACCGGCGCGCAACCGGCCACCTCGATAATTCGTGGTTCGAGTTCGTGCTGCCGGAAGAGAATGCGCGCCTCCGCCAGCAACACCGCAACTGGGCGCGCTTCACCCTGATCGGCCAGGCGCTGCTGGCTGCCGTGTTCATCGCCACCGGTCACTGGCCGCTGATTTTCATCTTCAACCTCGGCACCCAATACTGTAGCTGGCTGAGCTTTCTCTGCAACAACCCGCAACACTACGGCTTGTCCCCGGATGTCCCTGACCATCGACTCTGCTGTCGGACGTTCACCTACTCGTGGCTGCCCACGTTTCTGTATTGGAACATGCAATACCATGTCGAACACCACATGTTCCCG